>Ga0163217_1007515_pt1 | contig 16272 bp, 21 predicted proteins | sample SynspAceP_FD_185933 | JGI IMG/M metagenome (GOLD analysis project Ga0163217, IMG submission 185933) | Saline lake microbial communities from Ace Lake in Antarctica - Synechococcus sp. Ace-P (PacBio error correction) | ecosystem: Environmental > Aquatic > Non-marine Saline and Alkaline > Saline ... | reverse complement strand
GAGTGACGCGTCAAATCTGCGGCGAATCCACACCGGCCCTGAGCTCACGCTTCACAAGCTTCCTTTGCAGCGGCTGCAAGATTAAGTACGATTTCTCCGCAATCCACGTCCAATGGGGCCCGAGGCCAGCAGGATCTTAGCGTTTGACGTCCCCTTTCCTGACCAAGCTTGGGCCCTGCTTCTGCGCCAGGTTCGCGCCATGGCCCCTGGGTGGTCTGGATTCTCGTCCTGACACGTTGCCGCTCGTTGTCCGGCCTTTTGATGGCGTGGCGTCGGCCCTTCTTGCTGCTATGCGCCCTTGCTGGTTTGGAAGCTGTGACCGTTCTTGTGGTTGGGCTGGGATCGAGGGATTGGCAGCCTCCTTCTCGCCCCTGGGACTTGAATACATGCACCCTTCGCTTTCAAGCTTTGATTGGGCCGTTCCATCCCTGGTCTCTGGACTCGGTCTCTGTTGCACTGGTTGCTCCTTGCTTCCCACGCCCCGCTGGACCGCTCTACTGCTTAAATTCTTGGCGGACCACCACCTGCTGGTTTTCCCTGTTGCCTGTCCTTTCTTGGCTGGAGAGTCGAGTGGGCTGGATGCCTACGCGGATACTCGTCGCAGGCCGAATCAGGGTTTGTGCAGGCTGCCAGGTACTGCCACACCCTCGCCTCTTGGCCATGTCCAGCCCTGTGGAGGCCTCATTCGGTTCCGCCATTCCGTCTTCGGAGAGAGGACCCTAAGCTTGTCACTCGCAGATGGGAACCGTTTGCTCTCGTCCCGTCCACAGACCCTCTGCGTGGCGTCAGATGCTGGGTTTCTGATTTGGACGTGGGCCTTTCTAATCTCGGTGCCGATTTGCACCCTTCCAAACGAGCCCCTTCACTGCGGAATTCCTGACCCAAAAAAAAAAAAACAAACTTTTTCCGGGGAAAAATTTCTCCTTTTTTTTATTTTAACCTCGTCATTAATTATCGCACCTCAGAGATTGTACTCGCTGCAACGCCACGAGAATTCAAGTATTCCCTTCAGGCCGGTTAACGACGGACTAGCGATCACTCGCAAGAATCCTCCTATTAATTTAGCCTCGCCTGGTAAAACAAACCTTGAAGATGGGCTGATGCCGTTCACACAGCTTGGCTAATTGGACACACCTAACTCTCCATTTTTCGCGTTGGATCCCTATTAATTTAGCTCGGCTAGACGGCGTCCCTCAATATTCCACAGGAACAGGCGGAGCTCCGCAGGGCAAAGGCTATCGTGAGCCTGCAGATCAAGGGCAGCCACAGCCCCCTGCATCTTGAGCCTGCGCCATCGCACCCAACCTATCCAGATTCGTTCGATAGCCGTGGCCCCGACGAACAGATCCCTGGGAGAGTGATTGGGCCGGCTGATTGGCATTGGCCAGCGACAACACAATGAGGCGAGATCCCAAAGTTGTTTGCCGCTTGTGCGACATGAAGGCGCATGATTCCGCCATCCACGGGAAGGATCGCCTCAGCTATTCGCCAGGGCTAGATACAGCCACTGCCACAAACATTGTTCGACCACGACCTCGATGGATTTGCTCAGGCCTTTGCTTCACAGTGTCAGGTGATATTCAATTGGCATGATCTCCTGCTCACCTCGCCCAAAGGAATCTGTTCACAGCGCTCGGCGTAGGCCTGTGCCCGCCTATAGAGCTCCAGCCATAGGTTTTCCACTCAGTTCATCGGATGAAGCTGGCTCAAGGCCAGGCTTCAAGGGCGGTACGAGCCTGGGGTTGTAGGCTCAGTTCCTTGGACCTCGGCTTTCAGCTTTCAACTTGTCAGCTGCCCGTTTTTTTTTGGGGGGGGGCCCCCCCTTGCGCGGAATCTTGCTGGGGGCCTCTTGGCGTGTTTGCATTACTCCTCTGGCTGGAGCAGCTGGTAGGGCAGGACTGAAAAGCTGAGCTGTTGACTGCGCTTTAGAAGCTTGCAGACAGAAAGTCAGTTTAGGACGTAGTGGCGGGAAGACTGCGTGCTCAAAGTCGAAGGCTGATCAAGATCTGAAGGGCTGATCGAGGCTAAGCGGCTGCTCAGGCGAAAGACTTGGCAACAACTTCTGCGTTGATGCGGCTTTCGGCAATGGCCAATGCCGCCAGTGCAGCTCCACATGCGTGCCGGAGCTCACCTGGCGGACCGAATCCACCCAGCTGCCCAGGACTGTGTTCGCACCCAGGCAAACCCCCGTCCAGCAAAAAACGCTGAGGAGAGGGGCCAAAAGCCAAGCGGGAGGTCATGGGCCAGCTGTTGGCGTTTGACGTTGGAGCAGTAGCTGTGGATGGGCATTGCGTATAGCGTTCGCGGATAGAGGTGGTCTGCTGCTGCTCGATTGGTAGCCGCCAGGCGAGCTGGCGGCCTGAGCTGTTGCCGGATTGCCGTGAGCTCCTGCTGGGCATGACCCCGATCCGCCAAGCAGGGCCACCAAGGCGGCCGCGTCGCGGGTGGCGTCACCTGTAGGTCAGCGACCAGGTCCGCCAATTGTGGTGTCATCTTTCATGGCCCAGGCCGGTTGACCACCGGGACAGGCAGAGAGGCCAGCGCCTCTGGGCCAGACATTCGCCATTCAAAGACGGCCCAGATCCTCCGGCCTTTTTTTTGGGGGCCCCCCCCCTCCCTGGCGAGCCACCAAAGGCTTCCAATGCCAAAGTGCTTCGGCTCGCTGGCCACGGCCAGCACAGCGCGGCCAAATTCTCCGCTCGACGGGGCCTAACGGTTCTGGCAGCAGGAGATCTTTGGCCGCAGGCCAACGCTCGTCCGCCGTTCGCAGCATGTCGGCGGAGGGCGAGCTTGGGAACGCTGGTGAGCAGACCGATCGCGGTGGGTTGGGCCGGTTACGAGGGCGTTTTACGCCGAGCATCGAACAGTCCCCGTTGGCTCCAGCAGCTCCCGCACGCGTTTCAAACGAAGCAGCACGCCGCTGAGACTGGGGCGGATGTCGGAGGATCTGGACGCACAGGGAGGCGCGACTGCTTCCAGAAATTGAGCTTGCCGCACCACCGTGACACGCCATTCGCCCGTCTTCAGGCTTGAAACTGAGCCTTGGCCCAATACCGAGGCCCACCCCACCACCCCGCTCACGGAGGAGCGAGCTCTCGGTCAAGCGTCAACCAGAGATGGGCCGCTTCTTGAGCTGGGCGGCGAGAAAACCGTGGCCGTCTAGCAGGAAGCCGAGGAGCAAAGCCCCGCTCGAAGCAGCTTGCCGATCGCTTCGTTGAGTTCGAAACATTGAAGCGGGCAACCCGCCGGCAAACAAGCGTTGTCGAAGGGGCGCTCACAGTGTTCAACGGGGGCCCGTAGCAGAATCCCCAGTAGCAGCTCAGGCGATGCCCGGGCACTGATCGCCACGACTTGGCACGATCCAGTGCGTCCAATCGGTATCAGGGGCCCACGGCGCAGATCACCATTGGCCGTACTGAGGAAGGCGAGATCCATCCCGGCGATTCTTGACGAAAAAAGGAAGCCCAAGGGTCCGCAACGGCTTTGGTTTGCCTTGCCAGTCTGGCCGATTGCCGCCTCGGTCTTGCCGACGTCCGCGGCGCTGTTCTCAGCCCAGACCGATCTGGGAAGAGGATGCCTTTGCCGTGAGTAATTCGGTCGCCAACTTCGATGACGAAGCCAAGCATGGCCAGTCCGCGCCCATTCCAGGTTCAGCGAAGTTGACAAAGCCCGATGCGCGGCGCCTGGCGGTGCTGTTTGTCATGGCCTTAAAACGTTGCAAAAACTGGCATTTGGACTATATCGAATAGTGAACGATACAGCTTGACAGGTGCAGAGAAATTCGTGTTTTCTCAATGCTGCTATTTGCTCCGTCCCTTGCGGCAGGCAGCCCCTCTGGATCGCTCAATCCTGAGGCCTGTGTTAGCCCCTTTTGCTCGGCCCTCGGCGGCCGTTGTACGGCGTTGGCTCCAGAGGCCGTGGCTGTGGCGTGAAGTGGGCCTCGGGCCATGGATGTTCGGATAGCGACCGCAGGTCGGCCCTACCTGCCAGGTAACTGCCGTGCCAAAGCCAGCGACGGTCACGGGTGATTGGATCGGGCCTTGCCGCCGGTGAGAGCCAGGTGGGAGAGTCACCGCAAACCGTCCCTCCAGAACGGTATGGGTGGAGCGTTGACGCGAACAGCTCCTGCATCTTCACGGCCAGAAACCGCTTCCGCCGCTTGCCATTAGGCCAGTTCCACCCGAGCGGGACCCGGATGCCACGCCACCAGCTGGCTTGGCAGCAGGCGGCGGCTTTCCTGGCGCTCTTGCCAGGTTTGCCAGGCTCCCAGAGGGCTTCAGGCAGAGAATTCCGCTCAGATCACTCAGGCTTCGGCATCCTGCTGGCAGCTGCTCGGCCAGCCAGTCAGACAGCAGTTGCCAGCAGGCAGTGTCCGAAGCGATCGGCCAGCTGTCGCCGAGATGGTGGCGGAGCTAGGCAGAGCCGCTTCCTGAAGCTGGCGGCTGCTTTTGGGTCCAGGCAGGGCGGAAAGCCCCTGCTCGCGCGCCAGCCCCTCCAGCAGCGCGGCCTGGACCTGTCGATCGGTACGTCGGGCCAGGGCTGCCGCGTCCAGCACCAGGGCATCAAGGCGGCGCTCGCGCATTGTTGGAACCCGCTGGGCCTGCGCGATCCCAACGGCACCACGGCAAGGGCCGCTGACCTTCCGCTGGCAGCGGTTGGCCTCCAGCCGCGCGAGGCTCAATGGCAAGGCGCCAGGGAATCCGTGCATCCTTGCCGGCCCTGATCGACAGCGGGCGGATGGCCCATGGGCTCAGCACCTGCCAGCGGATCACTGCGGGGTGGACTCTGGCGCCACAACATTGCGCATCAGAAAAACGCCACCCCGCCCGGCCTGGCAGGGCAACCCGATCGCGGGGGGTAGGCCCAAGCGATCAGCTGGGCGGCGCACTCGGCCGTGGGCCTGCGCTCACGGGGGCCTGAGGCGGTCGATCGGACTGGTCTTGGTCTGTGGTGTCGAGCGGGCAGCTGGTGCTCACGGGCTGTGATTCACGGCTGCTGCTCAAGCTGACGCTCGCCAGCACTGCCGTTGCTGGCGCTGCGGATTGGCTCCCTTGTGCCGCAACCAATCGGAGCCTGAGCAGGGACGGTCACAGCCCCAGTTCGGCAAACGAACAGGGGGTCGCGGCCGTCGAGCAGGGCCGCCACGTCACAGTGCCAGGGGAAGTTCGCCAACCTGGCGGGCCTTTCAGCAGCATGTGCGCCAGCCGGATGGCAGGCCAAGGCGGGCCATGCGCTTTTAGCCATGGTGGCTGATCCTGCCTTGCGCTCGATGGCCACCCAGCTGTTTGCAGCAACGCACTAGCCGTTCTCCAGTGCGGCCCAAGGGGGCAGGCTCCAGCCCATGGACAAGCTGTTCCCCGAGCCCAGGCACCCCAGAGGCCAAGCTGTGAGCACCAACGGGGAAGCGGATCGCCTCTGCCAGCCCTGGTGGATCGAAGGTCCCGTCGTCGTTGCTGCTCCGGCCGCCGACCAGAGCCTGATGAGCGGCCAGGCCTCCAGCCTTTCCGCGCCCTTCCCTGTCGCTGGGTGGCGAGCCTGACTCGCGTGCAGTGGTGACCAAAGCGCATCCATGCCACGTGCGATGGATTGAAAGCAATCTGCGCCGGGTGCAGTCCCGCCTGTCAATGACCAGCCGCACCCCCGCATGGTCAAGGAGCTCTCGGCAATCGAACTCCCAAACCACCACCCTTCCCGCCCTGTGTCTTGCCGCGCGGATCGGACTGCGGCCGGTCGGCCAGTGAAAGGATGCCATGCAGTGGACGACTTCGAGATCTACTCCCCAGGATCTGGAGCGAATGGCGCAAGGGCTCGCGGGATCTCCTCTGCCCGGGCAGGAAGACCATGGGAAACGGTGTTCTTCGATCCCCCGCTTAGATCGAGCCAGTTGGTGCTCGAGGGCACGCAGCAGCTGCTCGGGCAGGGATTCCCGCTCCCGGTGGCGGTTGATAGTGCAAGTCGACCGGAATGGCTTGGCCCCTTGGCTGCGGATTCAGCTCCAGCCTTCCGGCAGCTGGCAGGCCAGGGGGCCAGATCGAGCGTGGCCGACATCCAGCAGCAAACCGGAGCTCAGGGGGCGAAGCAGGGGGACGCCGCTTCGCGCAAGCAGCACGAGGGCGAGCTTCCGCTCGCTTCGGCGTCGTGAAATTCGTTCGAAGATCACACAGGCCACCGCCGGCCAGAGCGCGAGATCGGCCTGCAGACGCCTGAGAAAACAGCCCCGTCGGTTTGATCACTTCGATCCCGGTGGTGGCGGGAAAACAGGTGCTCAAGCCGCCCACCCGTGTAGCCAACCCGGTTTCCAACCGCTTTCGTTCAGCCTGCAGGCCAGGCGTTGGGCGGCGGCTTGGAAGCCAGCCGCCTGGCTGCAGCAGGCAGGATCTTGCGCTTGTCCCCTGACTCTCGAACCTGCTCCAGCAAAAGCAAGGGGAAACCCTTGTTGTTTGCCGGCTTCCGGTGGAGCCTGCCAGCAGCAAGCGTTTCCACCGGAGGTGAGCCTGGCCTGAGAAATCAGGAAGGACTTCATTCAATCGGCAGCGAGGCGCGAGGAGGGGTCAAGAAAAGGAATCAGCTGGACCAGCTCGAGCCACCAAGGCCAGCATGACGGTGCTGATCAGCCCCGAGGGAAGCCCAGCAGCCCTGACCAGAGGCCCCTATCGGACAGGGCCAGGGAGGACATAAAGAAAAACGGAAGACATTGAATGCCATCGTTTAGCGGCCTCCCCGAGGGCAGGGACGGCTGCGCATCGGCCACGGCCTTTTCTTGCAGGTTTTTGATCAGCGCCACCCATTGCGCGCTCCATCGACGCGGGGGTGGTGAGTCCGCATCGCCGGATGAGTTTCCTCGTAGACAAATCGCTGGCGTCCCGTTTTCGTAAACATCGTCTGACAGGGGCCTCCTTGAGGAGCGATTCCAGCCCCCAGTGCTGACCTTGCCGTGGCGCACCGTCCAGTCCCCAGGGTTGCCCTGCAGATCCCGGGGATGCGGCCTTCGCGATCACGGCGGGCCACCAGATCCTGGGAATTCCACGAGACCCACCAGGGGATCGTGCTTTGCCGTTAAGGGCGGCGTCGCGTGATGCTCAGCTCCAGCCCTGACGGGGGTCGTCCTTTGGTTAAGTGGCAGCCTGAAGCGGGGCAACTTAAGGCTGCCGCAGCACGGCTGCACGATTCGGGGTTCTCTGGTCCAACGTTTGGCCGTCCGCCTGGAATCTGCGTCTGCCCCAATGCGTTTTACCAGTTAGCGCGACCTGATCAGGCCTGAACCAGCTGGATCGGCACTGGGCTGGAAGGCCCCATTCAGTTGGTATCCGGGGGACGGCAGAGGCCCTCACTCTCACTGCTGAAACGCACGCGTTCAGGTTTGCATCACGGTATGAGTTGGCCGTCGGCTGCCGCGATCAGTTCCGGGGTGAATCGTCAAGCTCCGGTCGGTCGGCTCTTGGGGGGACTTGGGCTCTTGGGAGGTTGTTGCTTGCCGGTGCCATCACCCTGGCGAGGAACGGACGTGAAGCCCCGCGCATCACCTGAAGGCCTGGACGAGCAACAGCCAGGGAAGCAGGCTCCGGAAACGCAGGGGAAAAAAATCTGGTCCATGGGCGACCACCATTCAGGGGAGAAAACCAATCAGGCCGACTCAATCAGCCGGAGCTATTGGCTGGCTGTGGCCTCTGCTTGCCATTCATTGGCCCTTTGGATGAGGCGCTTTGGGCGAGCCTCCAGGCACCACAGGCTTCTGCAGCCGCTCCAAAAGCCAAAAAGAGGAGCAAAGCGAGGCTGGTATTCCATGTCGATTAATAAATCTTTCTTAAAGATTAGGCCCAAAGCCGCTGTCAGCGTGGCAGCCCTGTCAGGTGAGTGCTTCGGCTTGCTCCGCGCCACTTCGTCACATCTTCTGCGCCCCTTTGTTCTCCTTGCGTTACGGGCTGCTGCCGTTACGTCGAGACAGTTGTTAGCTGTTCTTCTATCCAGCTGGAAATCTGCGAAAACATCCCGCCGCCACGGCCCTGCTTGCCAGTGCTGCCCCTGGCCCTGGTGATCGCTGCCCCCTGCCCTGATTCAGAAGAGCCGACACGGCCAGGCCCAGCAGGCCCCACGCAAGCTCTGCGCTTCTCCCGCCAGTCGTTCGTGGCTACCGGAAGGCCGTCAACCGGGCGGGCCCTGCGGTGGTGACGATCGACACAGAACGGACGGTCACCAGCACGGGCGCTCAAAGGTTTCCCTCCCGGCTGATGGCAGACCCCCTGTTTCGGCAATTTTTTTGGAGCGCCTCAGGCCCAACAACGCCCCAGCCAACGCACCGAGCGGCTCCTGGGCAGGCGGTGTGACTTTCAGGCCGACGGTCTGGGTTCTCACCAATGCCCACGTCGTGAGAAGAGCGACCGCGTTTTTGTGGGCCTCAAAGATGGACGGTCGGGGTGAGAGGGGCAACGCGTGGTGGGCCTCGATTCGTTGACGGGATCTGGCCTATTGGTTCGCCTGATGGAGCCTGGGACCCTGCGCCGGTGAGCCACCCTGGGCAATTCCGACGCCCTTCCAAGTCGGGGATTGGCGATTGCTGTCGGCAAACCCGTTGGGCTCGAACAACACCGTGACTGAATGGAATCATTAGAAACCTGAGTCGCAATGTCAGCCAGCTGGGATCACGACAAGCGTCTTGATCTGATTCAGACCGATGCGGCGAATCAATCAGGCAATTCGTGGGCCCCTGCTCAGATGCCGATGGAGAGGTGGTGGGGATTAACACGCTGTGCGACTTCAGGCCCGGGAGCCGGGCTTGGCTTCGCAATCCCGATCAACACCCGTGCCCCGCAGCATTTTGGCCCACCCAACTGCTGGCGACCGGATCGGTCAGCCCACCGATGATCGGCGTTTGGCCTTGATCAGGCTCCTTTGACCTAGGGGCGTAGGGGGGGGAGGGCGCGCTGCGTTCGTGTCCGTCCTGCCCGGCCAGTCCACGCCTCACAGCGGCGTCTGAGACCAGGAGACGTGATCGTCTCCGCAGCGGGGGAACCCGGGTACCGGGCCGCTGAAATGGATTCGGCCAGTGGAAAAAAAATGGCGTCGGTAAGCGTATGGCCATCGGGTTATCCTGCGGGGTGCGGTCCAGCCTGCAATTGCAAGTGCATCCCAACTGAGATTGCCAGGTCCAACGAAGGCCGCTGAGGGAAGATTCGGGCGGCACTTAACTGCGCTTCAACCGTCTTTCAGAGAATGTCGGTTGCGCCGAAGGAGGGCTGGCTTTTGCGGCTGAGTGGCTGGGCCCTCATCAAGCGGGCGGATGGTGTTCGGACTGTCTCTTTGCTACGGCTGCGGCCAATCCGCGGAGTCCCCAGTTGGTTGGCGCATCATCCACTCGGTGGCTGCCCGCTGGGGAACTGCCAGGCGTGCAGGAGCTGCTTCGCCAGGACCACGCAGGGACTGGCATCGTCCGTGAATCGATGGGCCGCGTGTTCATGCGCTCCCAATTTCAAATCTTTTGGACCCAGGCGAGGGCGACGGTTCGACTCATTCCAGGCATTCCGGCGGTGGGCTTTGAATCCACCTTAATGCTACGAAGTGTTTCGAGTGCTCTCGTAGCAACCGCGCCACACAGGTAAGGAATTCACTGCTAGGGATGCCGCCTACTTCGGCGTGGTCCGGACCGCTTGGCTCTATGGTTTCAGTTGTTCGTCCGCAGCTCCTCCACGCAGGGCGGTGATGGGCAGGTGCCGGTCATTTCCAAGGAGCAGGTGGTTGATGCATTCGAAGTAGCGTCTCAACGAATCCCACGCGGATTCGGCAGGAGCGCGCGCGCAGGATTGAGACGGGCAGAGCAGAGAGACCGATGGGGGTGCTTCATGGGAGGATGCCCTAGTGGATTCCGTCAGGCTAATGAACCACCATTGGTGAAACACCAGAGATTGAATATTTTCTATTCACCGCTTGATGATAGTTATTTGTGCAAGCGCTTCAGCCCTTGGACTTGCTTCTGGCGGCCGCGGGCTTTCTGCCTTCTCGCGGTTGGCGCTCTTTTTGGCCTCCTGCAGCGAGGCGGTGCGTCCGCCTCAGGGCCTCAGTCCGCTCTTCGGCCTTCTTAGCGCCTGGTAATAGGCGTAATCGCGGCGGGTAGCAGGCACCAGCTCGCCGTCGCGGATCTCGACGATCCGGTTGGCCCACCCGCGAATGAAGTAACGCGTCGTGGGAGACCAGCGAGGGGCCGGCCCCCTTCTCGACTCACGCAGGCCGTCTTCGAGCATCTGTTTGCAGGGATGTTCGAGGGGTTGGTTGGGCTCATCCGAGCACAGCAATTGCAGGAGAGAGAGAAGCATCAGGGCCAGGCGAGCCGTGCTTTCTCGCCACCGCTGAGGTTCCCTACCTCCTGAACACCGCGTCGTTGCTGAAACAGAAACTGCCAGCAGGGAGCGCACCTGGGGTCTGGGTCCAATCCGGCACGGCCTTCGAACAGGTGGTGTCGGATCACCGTTTTGCCAGATCCAGGGCTCCGGCCTGGTTCTGCTCGAAATAGCCGGCCACCACCGTGTGTGCTCCCCCAGTTGGGAGGTGCCCTCGTCGGGCTGCTCCAGCCCCATGATCAGGCGCAGGCAGGGTGGATTTGCCTGCCCCATGGTCCCACGAAAAGCGATGCGATCGCCCCGCTCCGACTTCCAGGCCGGCGCCGAGAAACAGGATCGACTCGCCGTAGGGCGTGGCTTGAGTTCTCGGATCAGGGCTACCTGGCGCCCGGAGCGGGGGCATGCGGGAAAGCGGAACTGGGGCCGGAGAGGGCTTCTCGCACCGGGGCTCGATCCGGTCCACCTTTCTCCAGCAGTTTCTCGCGGTCTGGCCTGGTTGCTTGCGCGTGGCACTGCCCGAATCGTCGATGTTTAGGCCTGCTGGCTGGCCAGCTTCCTTCTGCTGCCGTGGTCAAAGGCCGACTGGCTGGCCTCCCGCTCCAGCTGTTTCTGCTCCAGTGCTGGGCTGTTAGTTGCCCAGCATAGGTTTGCGGGCGATGCCGTCGCCGGTGGCCACGATCTGGTTGCAGACCCGGATCGAGAAAGGTGCGGTCGTGGCTGACGACCACCAGGGCCACATCCCGCTCCACCAGGTAACCTTCAGCCCACTGGATGGTTTCCACATCCAGGTGGTTCGGTGGGGCTCATCAAGCATGCAGCAGGTCAGGGTCCTGCAACAGGATCTTGCCCAGGCGCCGATGCGCATCGCCAGCGCCTGAATAAGTCGGGCCACCGGCAGATCAGCCCCGCCGGGGGTGAAGCCGATCGTGTGCAGCAGTTTGTCGATGCGGGACTTCGAGTTCGTTAGCCATGCAAAACTCAAAAAGCGCGACTGTGCAGGCTTTGCCAGCTCCTCATCAGTCGTTGAGAGCTCTGGATCGCTGGCAGGCTGCCTCACTGCCATGGCGTGGCTCCACCTGGTGCTGTGCGACAGCACGCGGCCGCTTCGCGAAGCCTGGAAACAGTTCTTCGCGGCACCGTTCGGTCAGATCCACGTCGAACTTCCTGCTTCAGGTAGGCGTGCCGCGGATCGCCCTGGCGGCCACCACCTGGCCGCTTGCTGGGCTCCTCCAACCCGGCGATCAAGCGCAAAGCGGGGTGGATTTCCCGGCTCATTCACACCCCCAAGCCGATTGCGTGTCGCCCGGGGCTTCACCTCCCAGGTGACATCCCGCAGCACGCCTCGCCCAGTGGGATTAAAGCTTTGATACACGTTCCAGACGAAGCACAGGAAGGGGACTATCTGGGGATCTTTGCTTCCATCATCCCTGCCCGCTTGATCCTTCGTCAAGGGCCGCTTGGCGATCACTCCCTTCACTCAGATCGGAATTCATTCGGCGCCGGCTGCCCATTGCTGGCAAACGTCTGGAGCAATTGGCTTGCCTTGCGTGGTGGCCGCAGGGTTGGCGGCTGGTCAGTTACTGGCTGTTTTTGCAGTTTGGGCCCAGGAAGATCGCGGCCCACGCCGAGCCCGGCTGATTCGCGCCAGCCTCGGCTCCATTTCCAGGCCTCTGTTCTTCTTCTGGACCTTCCTCGCAAAGGCCGACGGCGAGGCCCTAGAGCCCGCCTCTTGGCCATTGATCAGCCTGGCTTTGGTGTCGGTCATCGAGGGAGGCGAAGATGCTCCTTTGGACAGCAGCTTTTGAAACGGGCAAATCCCAGGCTTGGGCCAAGGGCTGAGGGATCGTGTGATTGGTTCCCTTGGGATCTTGAAGGAGCCTGCCTGAAACAGGGTTTTCGGGAGCTCCTCATCGGCTTCTGATCCGTTCGTAAGGCGAGCGGCACTTGGTTTCGGTCATGGAATGGCTCTGGGGCGGCCACCGCTGAACGCTGGCCAGACCCTATGGGTGGGATGCCCTGTTTTCACCAAGTCCGCGAAGCCGGTGTTGGATTTTGGCAACATGCACGGCTGATGCCACGGCCTGATGTTCTGGGCCTTACGCAGCGGCGCAGGGCTGGTTCGACCTCGAGATGGGCAACGGCGGAGGTGTCTTCCACTTCCATGCTGCGGGCATCAGGGCAAAGACCTTGCGCAGTTGAGCGTAATTAGCGGCCAGGGGCTTTGGTGTCCTTTCCTGGTTGGCGGCGTATTCGGCCCGCTGCAGGATGTGGTGGCGAGTGGGCAGTGAGCAGGTAGGTGCTGATCACCGCTGAAAACCTTGCACAATCGCTCTGTCCGGCGACCCTCTGTTCGGCGCTGCGCTGGCCCGAGGCCCCTCTGGCCGCTGGCCTTGGGCGTGGGTTGTTGGCCTTGGCTGGTGCGCCACGAGCCTGCTGATCTGACGAGCCGCTGACCTGCCCCGTGCCGGGCTTTGTGGCCGCTGGATTGGCTTGTGTCCAGATCGTAGGCTTGGCGGCCGCCCTAGCGGGCTGGCCTGACGACGCGGAGCCAGCGGCCTTGATTCACTGCTGCCCGGTACCCATGCTTTGGAAGCCCGGCTCGCTCTGGGTTGCGGAGGGCCTGGCGGCGGAACTGGGTGGAGGCCTTGCTCATGGCGGGACTCATCAAGGGCCTATGGCAGGTAGGCAGATGGGCCTTCAAGCATAGTGCTGGATAGTATCCCTGGGATCTCTGTACACTCAGTGGTACTTTCGTCCTGATCCCTGAGGCCTTGGCCCACCCGTTCAGAACCTCTACGAGCGGCCGGCCCAAGTCCCCTCGGGTTCCAGGTTGGTGCTTCCGGAAAAGATTTATGTGAGCGCCTCATGCGGCCGCAGCAGTGAATCCCCACGCGTCCGCAACATGGCCAAAGTGCTGATCTCAGCAGGGCTCGATCGCCTCGCATCAGGCCGCCAGACCAGGGCTGGCGTTTTGGGGCTCTGGCCAAGGAAAAGGGCGGTTTGATTCAGCCATGCCCGCCGAGCGCTTCCGCACGGTGCCGAGCAACAGGAGCTTCAGACGCCGAGGGACGATTTGCGCGGTTGCCGAAACGTGTGCGTTCTGTACCGCCCTCAGCCGTGAGCGGCTTCCCGGGTGAGCGCAGACCCCGAGAACTGCTTTGCCTGCTCGCTCCCTGGTCACGGAAGGGCAGGGATCCGTGGCTGTTCCTGCTGATGCCACCAGGCCAGGCAGGGCGAAAGCAAGAGCTTCCCGGTCTGTTTCGCCGATGCCCAGATCGGGCAGTGGCCGCCACCCAGAGGCCCCGGCAACGGTTGGCCGAAGTGTTGATCAAGGTGCCCATTTCTGGCCCCACCCCCGGCAACGGAACCAATTCGAGCCGGCCCGGGGGCCTGGCTGCGCGCAGGGTCAGCCGGCCAACCCACTGCGGCGCTGGAAAGCGGTCAGCGTTCCAGGGCGTCGGACTGGCCTGGTATTGTCAAGGTGCCGCAGGCGCCGGCAGAGTGGCCAGCCGGCTGGTTCAGGTCGTCTTCGCCCGAACACTTCTCGCCCGGTGATTTTGGTGGCGGGAGTTGGAATTAGGACTTTGGCCAGGCCAGCGCCGAATCACGTCTTCATGGACGCGGCCCTGGGCGGCCCAGCGGCCATCGGCATCAAAGGCGTTGCTGCCCTGGCTGAAAACGATTCACCGCCAGGTTCGATCAAGAGTATTGGCGGGCCGCAGTCCCAGCCGAGCACGCACTGAACCGCTCCGCCCGTCGCTGGAGGCAGGCAGGGTCAAGTTGGCGATTGCCGCCCGAGGTTGAGCAGGGCACGCCAGCGCCGATCGGCGGGCAGTAGGCGGCATCGGCGGCCGGCACGAGCGGTGCCCCCATGGCCACCGAGGCCCGAGGTCGTGGGCTGCGAGATCAAAGACACCGGGGCCGCTGCAGCAATTCAGGCCAGCAAGGGAGCCTGGGAAAGCAGCTGCCAGCTACACCCCCGCCGCAAGCCATTCAGGTGGCGCGATGCCAGAGGGTCTGACCGTGACAGCCCACCAGGGGCTGGCGAGGGCCGTCCGGGCGCCAAAGGCGTGCGCAGTTCAGCCTGGACTTCGGTCACGGCTTCAGGCAGGTTCAGCACCGTGGCCGCCGTGGCTTGCCTGGCCCGGCCGATGGAGATCAGTTGCTTGCTGAAGCGCTTTCTGGATAAGGAAGGAACTGGCTTTGAGCGGCGCCAGCGGGGGCGGCGCTCGGGGCCGGCGAAACGACACCAGAACGGCGTCAACACCCATCGGCGCTGGTTGCCGCTCATCAAGCAGAACCGTGGTTGGCTTCACGTCTGGGGCAACCCTTCAAGAGCCTTATGGTTCCCATTCACCACCAGCAGGTCAACCTCGCTGAGCACATGGGACGCGGGTGGATTCACCGGACGATTGTTCACAAGGCCCCCGGCTGCCAGGAGGTTCACTTCGTAGTTCTTGCGCAGGTCAGACCGCGCAGGATTGGCCGATTGAAACACTGGGGAAACCTTGGATCTCTTCATGCTGTGCGATCGTCAAGGCGGAGGGCGATCCAAGCAAGGTTGGGGGCGCATCAGCTGGCGACCCAGCTCCTCGCCCTGGCATTCCGCGGCAGGGGAAACTCCACCTTGTTCGGCGCGACGCCGGGCCGCAGCATTTTTTTCGTGAGGTCCGGTGGTGGCCCGGGCGATCACCTTGTCTCACCCGCTGCCGCGCTGTCCTTTGACGATCAAAGTGGCGGTGATGAGGGCTTCGATCGGTTCACTGATGCCCGATCACACCGGTGTCTCGAGTCAAGCACTCCGGCGGGCCGCAGGGCCTCCTCTTCCGTGCAGTCGAGCAACCGGCCTTCGATGGCCGGGTCCACCTGGCGGAGTTCATCGATGGCGCGCTGGCTCTGTCGAACAACCAGCACATCGGCCCCACAGGCCGAACCAGTTCCTTACTGACGGCCCGGCCAAAACGGCCGGCTCCGATCACCGCCAAAGCTGTTCGGGTTGGCTTGAGAAAATTCCCCTGCCATGCCCACCCAGTTGGTTCATCGAGCGTTCGGAGAGGCAGGCGATCATTCTGGAAACCTGCCCGATCCCGGCGCATTGGTAGGGCGTCCAAGCCACCGAAACCTGCCGAAGGGGAGGCTTCAGCGATTGGGCTGGGGTGTGGTGCGCAGGGTAGGGCTTGATCTCCGTGGACTCCCTTAGGGAATTTCACCGGCATCGTCGGTGGAAAATCGAAGGACCACAACGCAGTCTTCGCCGTTCCTTTCCAGTCACCGGCGTGGCCACCCTGGGTGGTGGTCGCGGTGAGCTGGAGGGAATCGATCACCCGGCAGAATCTCATTCAAAAAGTTTCCGGCCGGTGGGGGGGGGGGGGCTGGGGGGGGGGGGCGGGGGGCGGGATACGTTGATCCTTTTGCAGCCGCAGTTTCTTGTTCGGATCGATGATGAACAACGGAACGCACGGGTTCAGATTGTTGCGAGGGCCTTGGGATGGAATCATTCCCGTACAGCTCGCCTCACCGTGGGATTTATCGGCATCGGCCCAAGAGATCGGGTAATCGGACGCTTGGTTGCTCTGGGTTTTTTCGTTTGATGTCGCCGATCCAGCCCTTTGTGGCTTTTCGGGCGGAACGAATCAACGCCTCCAGGGCGATGGTTTTGACGGTTTTGCGGCTTCTCCCACTTCCGGGGGCGGCAGCGCGAGACTTCGGCCCAGCTCGGGTGGTGGGCCAGGGGGACCGGGGTTGTTATCCGGCGGGGTGCCGAAAAAAACAAGGCACGGACCCCCAGCTTCTCTTCCGGGGGGCCCGCTAGTCGTAGAGGTTTGATTCGGGGCCCCCTGTTGCGAATCCCTTGGGTTTTTTTGAAAAAAATCCGGGGGGGGAAAAAAAAAAAACGGTGGGGTTTTTTTTCCAATTCCTCCCCCTCTTACCTTTTTTTTTT
>Ga0163217_1028807_pt1 | contig 16274 bp, 9 predicted proteins | sample SynspAceP_FD_185933 | JGI IMG/M metagenome (GOLD analysis project Ga0163217, IMG submission 185933) | Saline lake microbial communities from Ace Lake in Antarctica - Synechococcus sp. Ace-P (PacBio error correction) | ecosystem: Environmental > Aquatic > Non-marine Saline and Alkaline > Saline ... | reverse complement strand
ATGACAATCGCAACTCTGGGTTCTTGGCCATAATAATTACCCGTACATTCAGGGCGATGAACATTTGGTTCAAGCCTTTGCATACATTAATTTTGACATGTCAGCAAAGTATTGCACCTTGTGTTCGTTGCGGCACTTTCTCCAGCACAGGCCTTATCTTGATCTGAGCCAATGGTTTGGTCTTCACGGAGCCTTTTGCGGAGCCCATAGACCAACCAACAATAGTCAAAGGGCGCGGGGCCCGTGCATTTGTTCGGAAAATGTCCAGTAAAACTACGGCGTCATATGTCCCGGTGGGTTGCGATAAAATTTTGCCTGCCACATCAAAATCACCTAATCGTTTGGCATGGGGTTTCGAAAATACTGCGGTAATTGCACGACAACGAGTCAGCTCATTACAACTTTCTGCTTTCATTTAACTCGCCAATAATAACATAATACCATTGGCTCTTTGATATCCGCAGCATATTCTGTGGCCTGTCCACCAGCCAATTGGAATTTGTTTATTGCGTTCGAACTATGGGCAAATGATGGATGTTTTTTTCGGGTCATTTTTAAACCATAAGGCGTAAAACAACTATGTTGTTTTCTTTCGATATAACAGGGCTCGCCGTCATGACCGAAGATACTGGCGCTTGGGTATCAATAAACTAACAGCAAACTTCGATTTACGATGTTCTCGGTCTTGTAATAATGCGACTAACTGCTCTTGATCATCGATAAATCAGTTAATCATCAAGGTAGACACTTGTGCTGGGCCATGAGCTGTACGCTAACATATGGGCGTGTCTTGCCGAGCACTGACACTTATCGCTCAAGACCTCAGTCAGAGGTTTGTGCACAATCGAATGGAAATCATCAATGGCTTGGGTTTGCCAGGTTTGTCTTTATAAGCCTGAAAAAATGCCAGCAAATTCTGGGTATTTTTGTAAGTACTGAAGCAAGGCTCAGCGCCAATAAACGTAGATAAAGCCTGGATGATATGGACCAGTCAAAACCAGGATTAAACAGACCAGTTTTCGCCACAACGCTACCCAAAAATAGTTTCACCTTTCCTCAAATAACTTGAGATGCATCTTGTCTGGGATTGCAAATGACCAGACTTGAATAGAAATTAAGTTTTTGTTTTTATCGTATAGGACTGTTGGCATTTTGCGTGTTAAGTTATAACCCCGAAGCAAACTTGAAGCTAAGTCAGCGAGTTGTTCCTCTTTTTGGTTGTCAAAAGGAGCCGGATGCAGCGAGGAAATTAATCACTTGTTGTTGGAACAGCGTGCATAAATGACCTTATTGTGTTGTTTAATTCCAGTCACATTAACCGTTATTGGCCTAGCTAACACTTATTAAGGCGGTGCGGCAACGAATCCCGTTCAACCAAATCAGCTAAAAAAAATGGGTTTGATGCTGAGCTTGACGGTTGACTGTTTTAATTCTATTGCCAATTTGAGGGCATTTAATTGGCCATTTCTTCTATGGGATAACGCATGGTAGGTCAAGCGGGCTGCAAGACGGCAAAGGTAAATCATCAAAACCTATCACCGAAACATCTTGCGGCACCCTAACCCGGCAGCAAATAAGGCATGAATCGCACCGATTGCCATCAAATCATATGTAGTGCCAATAAGCAGTAAATTTTTAACTGCCTTTAGCCAAACAGAGCATAACCCTTGCTCGCCACCTTCATATTAAGCAGTAGACTCCTCAATAGCATTATTGCTCACTCTAACCTGCACTTGAGCTAGGCTTGGCGCATTACTTGACCCGTCTAATTCAGATCACCATTGCGATTAGAATATCAGTTTATTTATGGCGAATTTTAACATGGCCTTTATCAAGCAAATATGTTGCGGCTTGATCGGCACCTTGAAATATTATTCTAACCCACACACATCGATTAGGCTATTTAGAAATAAAGCGATTAAATTAATACTAGGCGGGAATTGCGTTAGCCAATTTTGGTTTAGGCGGTTTTATGATCAGATAATCACTGCATGCCAATATGATGCTATGGCAATTGTGCTCTCTGGGAGCGGAATTAAATAGCATCGAGTTCTACTTGGTTTCATAGAGAGAGAGGAATTAGCATCAGTAATTTGTTAACGATTTTCCGGGCCGACTTTCAACCCGCTGGCCAATAGGTACCAAAAAATTGACATGGATAACTAGGCGTCACAACACCAAGGTTTTACTGGTTTTGCGACTAAGCTTGGCATTACTGTTAGGACGATAGCCAGTTCAGCGATGACTTTTTTTACCTCTTGCTCGGCACGTTATGGCCCCACCTTGTAATACCATCATTGAATAACCGTGAAACAGTAAGCGTCGACACACCGGCAATTCGCGCACACATCTTTAATTGTCACCATGCCGACTCTCTCTTATTATCTAGTTGTTTTTTATAATAATTCATCAAGTTTCTTATTTGCATTAATTGTTATTTTTACCGACAAACGTAACGGTATACCAAAGTAGGCCGCCAAACTAAAAAAACAGGTACCAAAAGCTAAAAACACGTAAATTAGTCATACTACTGTCCGTTTGATTTGCACCTAATGCAAGCGTCAAAAACCGCTGTGAGATTCAAACACAGGCCTGAAAGCAGGATAGCCAATGCGCCACTAGGCTGGCGACAACAGTTAACAAGGCGGACAAAAACGTCTTCTTCTGCTCGGCTGATTGCTGGGTATGTTGATCGCTTATGTCAGGCTAACATTGAAGGGACCAAGGTTATCACGGCACTCCATACGACAGTGCAAAACAAGGATCAACCTATAATCACAGACCATATCTGGCACAATAATATATACCATTTGATTATTCCCCCAAGCGCAGTTAACAAAAACACTCCCTGCAATACTTTGTTTTAATCTAGCCTAGCGGGACAACGAATTAAAGTGGAATAGCAACATGCCAGCAAGGTGATGGCAGTAGAAAGCCAAACCTTTATCTATCGCTCCTTTGGCTATATCACGCGTGCACATAATAAACTACAGGTAATGTCCCATATGGCACAAATGCCCCGCCCCTGTTGCAACACACAGACCACTAAAATAAGCCACCAATGGCTTATTATTTTATTAGGCTCAGACTATCGTGAGTTTAATTTGATTTTTTTTTGTTTGATTGTGATTGTTGCTCACGACAAAAAAAATCGCTGGGCAACATACTAATAGGCAATAACGCCAATACGATAAGCCAGCCACCACCTTAATCCCTAAAAAAAAACAGAGGAAAGCTCGGTCAATTGTTGCCAAGGGGAAAATAACCATTGATAAAGCAAAGATCCCAAGTTTTACAAAGACTGAGTGGTGCCCATTAGTCGCAAACGAATAACTGGATCTCGACTGATTTCATAGGATAAAAGGTCATGGGAATGTTTTAAAAATGCATAGCGCAATAGAGTAAAAAAGAGCTGATAGCGCCAAAATTACAGCAACTGATGTGGCGACCAGTGTCTGGCACCATCCAACGAGTCCAAACAATAAACCGCAAACCCATGAAGACACAAGAATAAAAGGCCGGCGGCGCCCCAGGGGCTGTAAAACTGATCACTTAAACGCCCCACCAAGGATTGAGTAATGAGGCAAGAACTTAAGGGAGTATTTAGTACAATACTGAGTAAAAAAGGTCGACACCAAGTGGTTCATTGATAAAATGGGATTGCCAACACCATCAAATTTGGCTAACAAAAAGAAACTAGCAAAAAAGCCGCGCCTAGCTCCATTTTGTCTGCTTGCTTATGTTCTTGGACAAATCCCCCCCTATGATGGTATTCATACATGCTTGCCGGCAAAGCTACTCCTACAAAAAGGCGGATAATACCTTGTAGGAGCGCACGTAACTACAGATAATTTAACGAGATAAGCAATTTACCTCTGAAATGTCAATGCCGCCAAACCTTGCTGGCTTTTTAGCATATTTTGCCCTACAAAACCAACTGCATCCCTTGGAGAAGATTGGTTGCTCAGTGAAAGTGACTTTCTCTATCTTCATCAGCTACTTTTATAGCTTGCTGGCATAAAACTACGGATTACTTTTTGAAACAAGGTATCAAACGCTTTTAAAGCAGACACGGAACCACAAGATATTGCCAATCGTGCTCACTTCAAAGGTTATTCCGTAGGGGCTAAGCCGTTTGGACTATTCTAATACTAAAATTGTAGGTTTTCTGCTTGTATGGTCTTACCTTAATGGGCCAGTGTATTGTATTCTTGCAAGATAGCGCAGGGCTAATGGGTTATCAGGGGCTATAGGTCAAACCGGCAGCAGCGGGTTCTCTCCTCAGTTAAATTTTTCAGTTGATAACGCAGGGCTAATCCTTGTCCTTCTGCTGACCGCTTAACATACTGCCAATTTTGATTCTGATTTTGGGTAAATCAGATTATCATCGATCGCTAAAGCGTCAAAAGAGGTTACCGGCGCCCCGAGCGGCCTTATTCCAGTGGTCCAAAAGGCACAGAGCTAACAAAGTCCCATTCAAGGGTGAACCTTCAATTGCCCCCGGGAACGTTGTAATTTTTGCCATTTAGTGTCACTACCAAACCGTACTCTTAATGCCCGCAACCGCCCATTGTGCCTAGAGAACGGGAGACGCACTGTATAGTACTTGCTGGTAATCCTTTGGCATATCTAACAGAGTAAAATTCTTTATGGCCACGTATCGAAATAGCAAAAGCCACATTGTTAGGTTTTGCTCACTGCCTATTTTCGACTGAAAAAAGTAAGTTTATCCGCAAGTTTCATTCCCGTGAGCTTGATGATGAATCGCTAACTTTGGGGACTAAGTTTGCGGTATTAAAAATCGTTAATACCACACACTAGGCGTTTCTGGGGGTATTACGTTGAAAGTAAAATACACCCCTGGTCTGACCAAAACGGTGCCTTTTATCTGCTTGGGCAAACAACTCAGTTAATGCGATTGAGTCCTTTTGATAAAATAACGCTTACCTAAATCGGCTAGTTTTGATGTTCAGTTGCTGAGTTAACGAATTACAGCCGGCTCTACCTCACGTTTTAAGCTGGGCAGGGTTGATAAGGGTCTTGAATAGGCAGAAGGGTCGGGATAGACTTCTAAACGCCAAAGTTCCATCACCTATTTTATCTAAAAGTAGGGGTCCTGTTCCTTGATAATCTACACAGGAAGAGTACCAAGACCTGCAATTCTGCTTAATTTTTTGGCTTCTGGCGGCTAATTTTCTGTTGTATAGAATACAAAAACTGTGTGCGACTAACTAGCACACTTACATTTGCGCATAATCCACACTTACTTGACTAGTACCTTGCCATAAAGTGATACTTGTGGGTAATTGGCTTGTTTTTGTAAACGCGGCATTTGCCTGAAAGCTTCAGCAGCGATCAAAGCTGATGTGCCTTTGCCGGATGTGTACAACAAATTTAACAATAGTGAGTATTGTAGTCAGAAATTCGTATCAGGCAATAGCGACCGCGGATCAAGGCAAAACTGACTCGCCCACTGAAAGCCTGCTTCTCTAAAAACTACGAGGCCATTGGCAGCGGTTACATCACCGACTTGCCGTATCTGCCTGCATCAAAACCATAAATCATCTTGCTTTAGTTTTGACAGGCCGGGCAATGTCGGCGAAAAAAGGATCGCTATTAATGAGGCCACAGTGGCTAATAAATTTGATTGTAATCAGCATTTTTCACTACCCCGCCGGAACCAATTGATAAGCAAATACCGTCGATTGACGTTGCACAAAGTCGAGCAGCAAGTCAGGATTATGCCCTGTTCACTAATGTTGTAATACAAAGGCAAGTAATTACCTGCTCAACGCACGGTTTTTATCGACCTTCTATATAAGTCTTCATTGGTCTTTTTAAACGTCTTCATGGTCGGCGGTTCATTAAAATAATTCAATAGCTAAACTTGGGGTCTTGGCCGTAGCGCTTTTGAGTATAAGGTTGATTATGGGCCCAAACTGGTCTAAGTACGCTGTTGTGCGCTGATCGCTTGGCGGTTTTTTGGTTCATATCACCTTTGGAATACAGACTCGAGAACCCAGGTTCGTCGGGATTCTGGCTCGGGATAAGCCGCTGCCCACCAGGCAATAGGCGTAAAATCACTCTGATACCTTTTTCTGCAATTTTGCAAGAGGATAATCAAATATGAAGGTGTTCGTTGGACTAACAAATTACCTTGTTCGTCGCTTTGATTTGCCTATCCCACACATTGCACTGCATATTGCATCTAAACTAATTGGCAATATGAGCGGACATCTATCAATTGCCGCTTTATGGTCAATTCCCCGTTTTTGCTAAAGACCGATAACTTAAGGCCAAAAGGCACGGCATAATTGCTCCAAACCAAGGACACCTTCCTGACCTTGTTTACTGCCTGGTGCTTCCAGCGTCCAGTACTCCATTATCACTTTTGCCTCAGCTTGGCACTTCTCTAAGCGAGTGCCGCTGACTGAAAGCCAAGTATCAAATGTAGTAGGTGGTGTTAAGCAAACACGCATAATCAAACTCTCTGTTTTATCAAAAGGTAACAGTGGGGCTAATAATATTCATGGAGGGAGCTGACTTAGCTGAAACACTGGCGTTTTTCTAAGGTAGAGCCAATTGGCGCAACAATACAGCTGCGGTGCCTTGCTTCAGTCAATGAGCGCCTCAGGATTCATTAATTATTCAATGTTCGCCATTTACATAAAAATCAATTTGTTGGATGATTTAACTGGACCTTACATTACCTGCTGCATCTTGCAAATCTTGGCGTAGGCAAATACCACATTCGTTTTGACCGGCTTTACTGGCGCACACCACTGGTGTCATCCGCAAAACTTATGCTGGCAACATCACTCGGAGTGTCACACTATCACTTGCTCTTCTTTGCCCATCAATAAAGGCTTTAAGCCACTATTCACCTGCGGCCCAAATTGTGCCACTTCAAATCAAAGGGTGGATGAGCAAGTTGGATCCGATAAAGTGCTAGTGGTTTGGTGTTTGTCTGGCGACTTAATTTACCGTTTAAGTACAGCTCAACTTCCTGGAGCATTGCTAAATACCCTGAGCTGGTACTCGAGTCAGCGTCCACTCGCTGGCTATTTTTACCATTGGACCTGCACTGAATTTATCAGACTGCAAAGGCAGGGTCACGCTGACTCTGAAAAAAGTTAATAGCTGTATTTGGGTAAACGATACAAACTCATGATGCCCGAGGCTTCTAGGTCGTCGGCAGAACCGCGTTTAGTCAAACATCACCCAATAACCCATCAGGCGTAAGCCGTGTGTGTGCCAAAATTGTCGTTATCGCGCTTCTTTGATTACGGGCCTGTTGTAAAAGCGGTGCTTCGCCACTACTAATATACTGTCGGACTGTACGCTCTTCTTCTTTGAGTCAGCCCAACTATCCTGATTTAAACCAGATTTGTGCGTAATATTCCAATCGCCATACTCTGAGGGACTTGTAGGGCACAGTGGGCGCTTCATAATGCTGCATACGTGTTGGCGCGCTTGCAAATACATATCAAAACCCAATCTTGCCACCCATGCTGAAAAAAAGCCCAGGGTATTTCTGTTTAACCATCGGCATCTAGATCAGCACAATAAAAATTCTTGCTGGCATCCCACGAGTCATAACGTTGAAACCACTCCAAAAGGCAAAACACCACTGGCATTGATTGCGATCACGACGGACTACAATCCGACAAGTACGCAGCGTTTGAGGCTTAACTCAGGATTTCAAGGTATTACTGCCAAACCTAAGATCGCGTCTATTACACCAAGCCAAGCGTCATCTGCGCTTTGCATAAAAGCTGGAGAATGTGTGGGTAGTGGGGATAAAACGCAACATAATCAAAGCCCGCCGATTTTAATTTTACCGATCACGGTAATCAGCTGCGGCGATACGGCATACCCACAATGGGGATATATCTTGATGGCGGTTTACCCACGCAAAACGTTTCTTTCACCATTGATCAGTAATTTATTTTTAGCATTTTAAAGCTAAATTCCCGAATGCCGATTTGCGGCTTTGATTTTTCGATAAGTGACCGTCATTGCTCAACCGTAGTGTTAAAAAGTTATATAAAATCTGGGGTGAGTGGGGTGCCATAAGTTTGCTTGGCTAACATCAATCAACTGAGGAAAAACTGTGCATCGCTATTGGCTGCTAGAATCTGTTGATTGGACTTTTTTCTGCCACAGTTTTATCACCAAAACTCAAATGTTGCGGCAGATAAAGCTTTGCTTTAGGAGCCGTGCATTAACAAATGGGTTTTTTACTTTGAACCTGAGACAAACTGAGTATCTACTTTTGGATAAGCTCACAAATACACCACCACTGGCAGTTTTATTTCGCGAGTAATTTCATCATAATATACAGCGGAGATTAATCGCCAAGGTCACACACGATATATAACCACCGTAAAAGTATTAAATCGAGATTGACTCAAAGGTTTTTAGGCCATTATCGGAATTATCTTGGTTATCAGTTTAACCAATTAAAATATTGTCTTTAGCACAGCAATTGTCGCTTAAGGTCAAAAGTGAAGGGTAAAATATCCTCCCCATATGACTACCTAATAACTCACCGGTTTAACCACACTTGCCGCATTAATTCATCGCGGCTTCAAAACGTAAAAAGACCTTATTGCCTTGCCACTGTGGCTGTGCTTTTATCGTTTTACGGTACCAAGCGATGCCCTGCCTGAATTATTGACCACCATGGGTTCGATTTCGGCGTGTGAGGTAAACTCACCTCTTGCCACGCAAGTTGCTAGGAGAGGCTGACCTTCTTGACTGCTCTCGCCTTTTAGCAAACTGCCAATCTTGGCGATAATCCAAACTACATTTGATTAAAAGTGTCTGTTTTTTTTACATGGGGGTACTGGACTGCAATGCCAGTGCCGTCAGCACAGCAGTGTCACAAGACTATATTCATTAGGGGATTAAACACAACTTTTTCCTATCTATATTAACGAGACTGCCCAACGGGTTGTTTCACTTATTTGAGCCACCAAATTACACTTAACAGCAGAAAACAAAAAAACAGACTGATTGGCATGCCAATCAGTCTGTTAGAGGACTGACTTAAAGTTGAGTATGAAACCAATCAGGAAGCGCGACCCCTTCAACAAAATCAGCGGGACGGGTTTTGTCGTTGTCCAAATAGCTAACTGACGCTTCATTTGTTAAGGTTTTGGCCCTTGTAGCGTCACTTTCAAATGCTCGTTCACTTCATAAGAGAAACTGGCATCAAAAACCTGTGGCTGGGCATATTGTAAGGCTATCGACTTTGGGTTCAAACTGTTAATCGAAGTATATTCACGCGATATAGTCAAAGACACTCAGCGCTTTCAAAACCTTCGTTGGTAGTACCACAGGGGTTAAATTTAGCCACATCTTTTCGGACAGACCACCAAGGTGTAAGGGTTATTTTCAGGAATTGAATTCTTTCACGCTCGGAGTCGTATAAGAGTAGTTAGGCATCAGACCCTAAAAGCCATCAAACGGAGCGGTAGTCCAGTGAATGCTTGTTTGAATATACTTCAAGGCCCTTGATTTTACGCCATCCAATTTAACAGGACGGTAAACTTCATCAGTCTACGCCATTGAAACTAAATTTTCTTGGCATTACCTATGTGATTTTGCAGACTTCCTTTGAAAACAAAGACGGGTAATGGGCACCGTCATCACCAAAGTAGTATTTCAATAACCCAAGATCAGCTTGATTGGCGGACAAAAGGGGGTTTAAGCTTGGTTACCACCCGATGCTGTATTAAGGCCTCTACAGTATTCATCAACTCGCAACCGCGTTCGCATCTCGATCCAAAGGTGGACGTGAAATTCGTTCTCTGCTTAGGCCAAAAACGGAGTTGTGACTCTTCCATTTAAGCTTAGGATTATATTTTAAAGACGGCAACAACTCATTGTAATCATTTGGCTTACAGCAACAGGACTAGAATCCCAGCGATTTGCTTGAAAGCCTTCGATTCAGATTCGGTTTTTCAACATTATCTAAACACCAACGATTACCGCTATAGTTCTAAACCACCGATTGTGCCTTCGCAGATTGGCTTGTCGCATATAAATTATACAGTGGTTTCAGCTAATTCCCACGATGCCAGTTTATCCAAGCAGCGGTTTTGTTGTGAGTAATCACGTTCGCTTAGACCACCAAACACTTGCTCAGCAATTGAATCCCAATCGTTTAAAGCTATACAAACATGGGGGCTACCACGTCCCACCAACGATTTCTATTCATGGCGTAATCGCTTAAACCATTTGTTGGCTAATAACTTCACGAGCCCAAATTCTTTATAACGCGATTCTGTTTATCGCGGTCAGTGTAGCGTTCCACCCAACTCAATGCGTAAATATCGTTGAAATCATATTCATGGGAAAGTCCAGTTGGGGCACTGACCATTCTCACGCTGGAGGTCTCGATCATCATCACCAACCATACGTAGTTAAAGCGGTTCCCACACCCAGGTGAAGTTTCAACCACGTTTCGACCCCTTCAACCTGTAGTTTTTCAGGAATTGCCAATATCCGCTTGTAGTTTAAGCCCCTGTGCAGTGTTTAGGTAATATCTCCACCGCTAACACGATTATTGTCAAGGCTAGATTTCCAACCAGATTCATAAGGCAGGGGCCATTATAAGTTGAACGAATATCTACCCATACTGAAATCAATACTCGTTGCTGAGATAACCCACATCCGCTTAATTGTCCACTCATCGCCACGTACTCGGGCATTTAGCCAGTACTGATTAATTCGTTTTCTATTGAAAACCACGGTCGCGTATGCGCTTCATGAGAACCATAAGCTAAATCCACCACCAATCACTTGCTCAGCGTTGCCATCAGCTTTGGTAATGATAGTTAGGTGGCGTTATTGAATTTTGAATAATTCCATGTTTGCCCACCTTGCCAATTTACCCCAAATTAGCTAAAATAATATTTGGTCTTTCCACGCTCTTTAATCTCAAAATTTTGGATAAAATAAATCATTATTTTAGGTCAAGTTCATCAGTCGCTTGCCACTCAAAGAATGACTTAAGGCACCAAAGCGTTCAGTTATTTGCCAATCTTCAGTATCGGCTTGGCCGCCCCCATGGCAAGGCTTCTGTCTTACCGTTTTCATTGATACACCCTGATTTTTACCGGTGTTTATTTGTAGTCCAAGATCAATTCCGCGCTGTAAACGAGGGCTGATCTTGATTAAGCAACACAAAGGCATCAAACCCAAAGTCATCGCCGATTTTGCGACATAACTTCACGCTGAATTTTTTTTACCGGATAGGATGGCCTTAGGTAGTTCACACCAATTCATAATTGCATTAGGTTAGCACTAACGGAAAATATGCGATTGGTCTTTGCTCAAGGGATCAAACCAAAGGTCAAAGTTGACTAAACCAGTAAATACCCACCTTCATAATATGCTCGCCATAGGGCTTTTATAAACTTGCGCGGCCGTGACTAATTCCGCTGGAAAAACTGTTTCATAACGTACATCCCGACTGGCTCACCAGAAACAAATTTCAACGACCATCATAGTCGCCATATTTTTAAACGGAGGGCCATTACCGCGAATCGAAAATACGAACTTGCGTACTCATCTATCACGGTCGGCGGTAGATACCGAGGTAGTACTAGCCAACGGCGTCGGTTGATTGGTGACATCGGCAACGCTCCAAGGGTCATCCAGTTGGGAAAATAATTTCTTACAGTTTGCAGCGACTGCGTTTCAAATAAGAGATGTAAAAGTGGTAAGCAAAAACCTCTTCACTTCAATTTTCAATTCTTCAGGATTTTGTTGCTACAGCATTTCAAGGTTTCTACCTTTCTTGAGCATATAGCACAGGCCAGCGCCAGTGCACTTAACGGATAAGCTGCAGCCATTCAAACTTTGACTTTAAATGAATTTCTCATTATTTCCTCGGGGGTTTATCCCCACCTGGGTTAAAAAAATCATAATTAATTGTGTAAGCGCTTTAGCCTGTTACCGGCACTATGTTCAAAACGGTTTGACCAGAGTCGATAAACTAGGCAGTCCTAAAAGTCAATAACAAACTTTATTAACAATAAGTTTAGAGTAAACGTTTACCTAAATATACAAATTAATTACCTAAATATATTAGTTTAAGTTATTGATATTATTAGTTTATTTTTTAGTAACGATTTTCCAAATTAGCTGACAAAAATACATACATGTCACTTTTTTTGTGAACACATTTGAGTCTGTTGGGCCAGCACCGGAATTTTGCTGGCCGACGGGGTCTACTAATCCAAACAACAGGCTTATTCCATAAGGCGGGGCAAATGTGCTTGCCCTTTGACCTGTATTTGGTCCGCGCTAGTTATGAAATACAAAATCGTTATTTTATTTAGCCAAACCAGTGTTGTATGCTAATGAACAATACCGCGCATTAATTAAAGATTTTACCTAGGCTTGAAAAAACTTCATAAGGATTTTTTAATCTATTTATTGAGGTATCTTAGTTCAGTAACATTAGGGAACAGCCACAGGGTGAATGAATGCACCAAGTTGGATGCCAATAGTTGAATGCGTTGAAAAAAGGCGATGGCAACTTAAAGACCGTACAGGGCAATTTAATTTAGCATTAATCAACTCTTTAGAATGCATGCCCCTTTAGGGAAACATTGGCGCTCTTGCAGAATTAATGCGTGATTAATGGTGAATTGACCTTGGCTCATAGGGCCATGGATGCTTTTGTTGTATCTACCGGCCATAGCCAGCCAGCAACATATGCCAAAGTGGTATTACATACCAGTTTGCGGGCCAAATGCAACAAGCTTTTGATTTTACTCGCAACACTGCCGTCTGAATACCCGATTCAGCAGGACATTCAATATGTACTGGGCAATATTTGCCATGTCGCTTGGGCTTATCTTTGACCGATGGCAAAGTCGTATTTAAACCAACGAGTGATTGACTAAAGCCCGGTGGGGGCCATCTGAGTTAACATTGCCTCAATAAGAGAACTTTAGTGATGATGCCTCTGTGTTCAAGCGACCATTCGCTGACAAAGCTGCTTGCGAAAAAAACATGCTCCTGCTGAAGTTGCTCGCTTTCATTTGCCTTAGGAAAAATGTATTATAGACAAAAGGCAAAGCCAGATAAAAGCGTTTGCTAGCTACAGGAAAGGGCTAATTGCTTTGCGAAAAAGGAGGTGCCCTTACAGCAAAAGGGCAATTGAAACCAATGCGAAAAATGCGCATGACAGGCTTGACAGCTGGCTTATTGAAAGCCTGAAATCAGCAAAAAACAGCAAGACATAGGGCCGCCCCATTTTGTTACAGGCTTGCCCCGCTCTGGTACCACACTAGTAGGAAACAAAATTTATTGCCAGTCCCAGTCAGGTGAGCGAATGGCGCAGAGCCTCAATATAGCAGCAAACAACTTTGCAGTGACGGTAGGCGGCAACTTCGGGGTGACCGCCCTGCAAAAACTTATATTTGATAGTGGTAAGTCCATTGGATGAAGTTGGATCGGCTGTATTGTGCATTTGCTGTCAGAAAGAATTTTGAGTCAAGGAAGGCGATAATTATTGACAAAAGCATCAGATCTGATGTCGGTTTTAGGGCTCATTGCTGCGGCGCTGCCTGTGCCCCCTAATTTGGATGCGAACGGGATCACTTGATTCAGCAATGGTCTTTGTTTTAGAAACCTTCTTTTATCCCATTTGGTGTATGGCTGGAGCTATGACTTTAAGTGATATTGCCCATTCACTTTCAGCTTAGAAAGATCAGTTACTTACCTATTGGCAACAGGCGTTTAGGCAAACGTTTTACTTGTTGTACTTATCAAGACTAGGTCACCTCACCGAAGTATGGACTAAAAATTATTGGCTCATTGTGGACTGTCATGAAGAAAAGCCGCCCCTTTTAGCCGCATAAAACAGACAGAGTGGTTATGACGCTAGCGCCCTACAAAGTGCCGTAAACCCATTAATTCGCGACGGACTTAATGTGGCACCAAGCTTATGTTTAAAACATTTACAAGCTTTTTCTAGAGTCATGCCCCGAAGTAATACCCAAGTAATAATAGCGGCGCATAATTTTGTGTCCGGAAAATTTTACAATCACTTCTTTGCAGGCACATTAGCTTTATTCAGCGGGAAAAATCCCCATAAAACGCCGTCCGCATGTATAAATTATGGTTCAGGTGAAATAACCCCCTTCAAAGTACTGTCTATTTTTTACACATCTAATACTCAATCAACAGATAGAACTAATTTTAATGTTAAAAACCAATGATTTAAAAAATTAAGCACAAATAATTGCATACCAAATTTAGTCAGCAAATTGAGACAAAAGAATTCAATTGGCCCAACAAAATTATTAAACAACAGGATACAATCAGAGGATTGTCCTATTACATGAAAAAAAAAACACTATTAGCTGCTTGCCGGTAGCAAGATACTTTAGGTTGCTGGGTATTCCTCAAGCAGCGTTATTAATAATTGATCGAATGTAGAGTGGGATGTAACAGGCTCAAAAGCAGGAGCAAGGCTTTCAAATTGCGCTGATACTGGGGAAAGATGTTTAGCTTAATTGATGTCACCATTAACTTGTCAGTTGCGCTTCAGCTGCTTAGGTCCCGGTATTATATGGTTTCAACTGGGTGTTTCTCGTCAAGAATCTTTTAGATCCAACAAATGGGTTGAAGGTATTAATGCCACTAAGAGCGTTCTACGATGACCAGACTGCCGTATTGCCTACTTACAACAAAAAGCCATCTTTTGGTTGTTGATTCACACTTATTAACGGTTTTTAACTAGCTGGTGTTGATGCTCATGGCTAATAACGGGACAATAGCACTGCATCTTTAGATGGTAGGTTGCACTGCATTACTTTATGCCAATAAACCGCAGTCGGTAAAGCTGGTTGGCGGCACAGGCCACTTTACGCTTATCAAACAATCCAAACCAGTTTTGATGGGTCCAATGAACATTTAGCAGATACTTTTGCTTTTGGACTCTTGATACCGCTTAACCGTATCAAGATAAGACCTTATGACTTTATCGGTTGTGGCCTATCCATTGAAATTGGGCCATGCGCTTGGGTTGGTAGCGGGTGTTTGTAGATTTCTTGGACGTATTACGGTGCGTCCTAATGGCCCAGGATACGGTGCTCTTGGTTATGACTGAATGATTACTTCAATTTTTCAGTGCACTAGATATGTTTCGTTACAGACGCGGCTGGCGTAGTTAACTTTACCGCCAGGCTCTATACTTATTTCTCTTTGGGAAACGGTGAGTAGTTACTGCGTCTGGTATCATAATACGGGACGTCGACTGCGTTCCGCTATAATGGTGATCGTCAACAGGCATCACCTTGGGAAAGATTTAGGTGGTTGCTCTGTCATTGGGTATTATGGATCCAAAACTTCTTGCTATGGCCAAATGGGGTGAAAGTTTACTGGGCTTTTTAGACCTTGCATTCTTTTGATTGCAATGGGTTGGGAATCTTAATGAAGATGCCCTTGACCTATGGTAGTAAAAACAACCTTCCAAATCTACGCTGAAGCAGTTGCCAGAGCCTACAACTTGGGCCCTAATTGTTAGGCGCCTTAGGTGTTTAGTTGGGTTTTGAAGCCGTCGTAGAAATGTTAAAAGCTTAAGTTAATTTATGTTGCTGTTCATAGCAACCAATAGGTAAGTATGAAGAAAAGCCGGCTAGGTTACGGGCTTTTTGTTGAGTGATATATTTGTTCATGGGTTTTTTGTCAGGCAATAAAAAAGTCAGCAAAGTTGAGCTTGACTTTTTTATTTAACAGGCAAAGGCACCATACTTAAAAAACTGCCGATTTTAGGGTCTTATCTACTGACTAACTAGTTTGCGCCTAGCTACTTTGGGCTGAGAACCTTCAAATGGGCGTGCCGTGAATGGAAAAGCCGGCAAAAACTGAAGATCAAATTATTAGACCACAGAGTCGTTGGCCGGCAATAGCGCTCCAAGTAGCATAAACTAGGCAGAAGGGCCGTTACCACTAGATAAATCACCAAAACAAACCATTGGCAACCTTGCTAATTAAAATTAATTCAGCAATTCAAAGGTTTGCAAAATTTTTCTTGGGATATTAGGGCGTTGATTGACCGTGTTTTTTAGCGCAACTTTTCTGAAAAAATCTCGTTTTATCGCTTATGCCGGCCCAGGCCTTCTTCGCAACAGAAAAAAAAAAGGGCCATAGGGAAACCAGTGACCAAAAAAAATAAAGATCCCACGTTAATTTGGGCAAACACCTGGAACGTCAAAAAAATAAAAAAACCATAATTCTCTCTTTGA
>Ga0163217_1004565_pt1 | contig 16274 bp, 20 predicted proteins | sample SynspAceP_FD_185933 | JGI IMG/M metagenome (GOLD analysis project Ga0163217, IMG submission 185933) | Saline lake microbial communities from Ace Lake in Antarctica - Synechococcus sp. Ace-P (PacBio error correction) | ecosystem: Environmental > Aquatic > Non-marine Saline and Alkaline > Saline ... | reverse complement strand
CCGAACGCGGATGCAATCGGAACGAGTTCTTCCCGAGTGGCTTCGGCGGCATCAGGATCGCCGAGCCGCGTCTGGCAACTGAGCCGGAGCATTCCGTGCCGAGGGAGATCGGATGTGGTCGTCGTGATGTTGCAGGAAGGTATCGACGGCGGCCGAGTGATTGGCGTTAAATGAATCTTCGTTCCGCTCTCTCCGGCCGGCCATTTCACCAACGGTCACGCAGTGCCCGAGTTTCTCGCCGTGGCAGAGGCCTGCGAACGCGTTCGCCCTGGCCATGTTTGACTCAAATTAAATCGATTTCGCGACCGGTAACGCGATTACGGCGGTCAAGACGTCATCGGATCGAGACCTCCGGCCGCAACAGCGAGCAGTGTCTCCGGTGCTTTTTGAATGGTTACCCGGGTTGCAGCGTTGTTCGGCTGAAACCGTCAGCCAACCGCAGTGCGTCGGCCGAGCCGTCCGGCGGAGGTCAAAACTGCTCGCCGCCGAATTCAGCACTTGCGACGGCTTTCTCGGGCGGCAGTGGAATTGCGAGTCGTCCGGTTCGCGTGGAACCCGTCAGGGAGGCGTTCGCACAGAGCCGCACCGGTGTGCGTACACCCTCCGCAGCAAGCTTCGCGACAGGCCTTCGGAATGGCACTTCCGCGCCGTTTGGATGATCGCCGCGAGCGTTTGCATGGACACCGCTCCGGAAGGGTCAGGTCTCTCGCGGTGATATCCGAGTTGGCGAAAAAACGGAAGCCCGCGGCAGCCATCGAGATCGTTCCTCGCCGAGCAACGCATTAGCTCGGTTCGCCGCGAGACCCGGTCGTTTTACCTGTGCGACGTCGATGCCGAGATCATCGACCTCGGCCGGCGATACCCACACCATCGTGACGGCCGCCATTACGAGTGCGGCGGCACGAGTTGTCGCGGTATCGTCAGGAGTGAAACGAATTGCGGGCGTTGTGTGGTGCCATCGGTGTGTTGAAACTCGGCACTTGAGAGAGACGTTGCGATGAGGTCGGACGTTTTCCGCCCTGAGAAAAACAAACGAAACAGGCAGACGCGTACTCGGACGGGGGACAGGGTCCCCATCCTACGTAGCTCGGGGGCATTGCCCCGAGCCGAACTCGACTTTCATTGCAGCGCCTTTGCGGCGGCGTGACTTAGAACGAACCGATCGCATCAATGACCGACCTGTTCGTCTCGGCAGCGACGGAACCACGGGCAGGTTGAGTACCTCGCGACTGGCCCGCTCGGTTTCTTGCAAACCCTGTGCCGGATTCGACGTTTCGAAACCACTCTTGCTGATGCATCGGAATCGGATCGGGGGATTTTATTATTTTTCTTTTTATATTCATCGGATATTATTTTGAATTCGGATAATGGATTTTGATATTTTTTATTATATTTTTTGGGGGATTTTCTATTTATATAATATAATTATTATTTTATATTAATATTTTTTTTATTAAAAATTTTTTTTAAAAAAGGGGTTGATAGATTGGATTATGGGATATGAAGGGGATTTTTTGGGATATCATTATATTATAATATATTTTTTAGCTATTTAGATTGATTAACTTTATTTTTTTTTTTATAGATTATTTTTTTTAATTTTTATATGGAGGGGAGATGAATATGGATTATATAGATTATATACTTTGGATGATTCAATGGGGAAATTTTATATTTGGGATAATGATTTGGGAATGATGAAATGGAATATTAATTTGATTGTATTTTTCTATATTTATATTTTTTATAATTTGATTTCTTTTTGATGATATTTTTTTTAGATGGATATTAGAGATATTTTAGGGATTTTTACATTTTTTTTATATTGGGATATTTTAATTATTATGGATAGATGAAATATTAATATTATTAGAATTGGAAATCAGATAATTTAATATTATTTATTCGATATAGATATGTGGATTATTTAATTGATATATATTTATTTAATAATTATTAAAGGGATTTATTTAATTATGGAATTTTTTAATGAGATATAATATTTTTTAAGTATAGATTTTTTATTTTTTATTTTTATTATTTATTATTTTTATTTTTATCTTTTTTAATTTTATAGGATTTTTATTATGATTTATTAATTATGGGATATATGATTAGGATTTTTATATTATAATTGGATTATTGAATTTTTAGGAATTTTTTAAATAGTGATTTAATGGGATAGAGATATTGGGATTTTTCTGAAATGATTATTTTGGGGGGATATGATGATTATTGATAATAATTATTTATAGTAATTTTAGTTCGGATGGATGATATTATGATATTGAAATGGGAGATGAATATAAATGATTTTTAGGGGGAATATTTCTAATAATAATTATTATATTTTATTGATTTTTTTTGAATGATTTATTATATATTATTTGGGGATTGGATTTGATTAAATTTGAGATTATTTTTGAATGAGATGGATGTTTTTTAATAGTATTATATAATTTAATTTGGATTTATATTTATTTATTTTGGGATTTAGTTATATTATTCAACTGATGAGATTATTAGTAGGATTTTTATTATTGAAATGATGGGAATTATTTATGAGATGAGGGAATGGATTATAATATATTTTATAGTTAGATAGTTTATGGGGGATTAGTTTTGGATTATGAATATGGGATATTGGAGGATTTATTATAATGAATTATTTTTTTTATTGATTTGAATTTATTTGAAGATTTTAATGAATTTATTTTTTGGATAAAAATATTTTATTTTTTGAGGATTAAATATTTTAAGATATCTGGAATATATATTATTGATTAAAGGATTTATTTTAATTTTTTTTTATTTTTTATTATTAATATTTATAAATTATTTTTTTATGATTTTTGGATGAGTATTTTGATAAATATTTATAGAATTATTTTTATTTTATTTTTTTAGATTTTAATGGGATTATTGATTGATTTTATTAGTAAATTTCCGACCCAATATTGCGTCGGCGAGGTTGCTACGCAAGCGCGTCACGACGTCCGCCGGCCGACGCGAAGCGCGTATTGGTTTCACCACATGGAAACGCATGCGATCGCGGGGTCGCAAGGTGATTTCGATTTCGGACCATGCCCTTTTTTCTTTCAACAAAACGATCGTAGCGATCGGCGATTTCGACGTGCGTGGCCTCGATCGCTTCACCGAGTGCCGCAATTTGATCCGCAACACGTGCGGCCTGGAACGTAGTTCGAGCCGGCTGTTGATGCCGACAACTTGATGGTAGTAACGTGGACGCATTGCCGTGACCGGCGAACAACCGTAACGATCGGCGAACGCGCGTCCGAGGTTGTCATTCATGCCCCGTTCGCCCATCCCGCCGAGTCTTTGTCGGATAGAAAACTGAAACAACCGACGGCGCCCCAACTGCCCGCGGGGCGGGAAATGGTAGGCCGCACCGAATCGCTTGGCAGCATCTCGGACCACGGGGGATGGTCGTGCTTGCCAGCGTCTTGGCAAATTCTGATTCGATCTCGGCACACTGGCCGCAAACAGGTTGAACCGGAATGATGGCTTTTGGGGTTGCTTGGTGATCAGCGATTTGATCGATGCCGGATCGACGATTGAACTGCCCGGGCAAATGTCGCGCAAACACCAGCATCGCGCCGAGACGGGTGATGCAGCTCACCGAAGCAAAGAACGTAAACGAGGCACGATGACTCATCGCCAGGGCCGATGTTGAGCGCCATTAGCGCGGAGAGTAACAACGCGGTCGCCTGCGGAGACATCCGACGACGTTAGGGACCTGGCAATAGCCAAGCGAGTTCACATTCGATGTTCGGCCACATTCGGGCCGAACAAGGAAATCGCCCGTGGGCGGGGGATGTCGAGGACGTCGTCAACGCCTTCAATAAATTCTTCGCGGATACGGGCCGTTGTCCCGGTTGGACGTCGAAGAAGGGGACACCCGGGTGAGGTTGGTTTTGGTTGTTGGCGTTGGAGCAGCCATGGGTGAATTTTCATCCGTGAAATTGAGCGAAGGATAGCCGAAAACTCCGTTTCGGTCTGCTCGATCGGCCCATCATTTGCCGGGAGAGCACTCTGTCCTTGTGTACGGGTCTGCGAGGGGAATAGGTCAAGAGAAAAAAGACGGTTCGTTTCCAGGATTGGAGTAAAGATTCCGAGCGCCCCAGGCCACCAAACGTGCCTCACCAACCTAAACGTGGGCAAAAAATCAGGTGGCGCACAAATGGACGCATCGCTTTGGATTCATGAACTTCGGCGATTCGGTTGGTCGAGTTTGTACCATGTGATTTTTTCGTTGGGGACCGCGCCGCTGTAGCCGCCGTAGCTCGTCACGGCGTCACTGATTGGACAGAAAATAACCCCACAACCGCAAGCGTCGCGTTCGAGATCCTGTTTCAACAACGGCCCACACACAAATCGGGGAAATCGCCGCGATTTCGCGCCGATATTCTGGAACATTTCCGATCGGCTTCGTCCCGGCTCGTCGCCTCGTACAGCGGATCCAAGCGGGGCCCATCGGTTTCGTTGCCGGTCGCCGAACGCGGGAATTGGTTCGGCACGGTGCCGTCATAAACGCGGGCGCATAGATATTCCCGAGCGTGGAGTCCTCGATTCCCAAAGGTGTGTAGACCGGGATCCCGGCGTCCTTTTCGCCGCCGCCATCCAAGCATTTTCGGCGGGGAACTGGAAATGCTCGCAAAAACGTCGGGTCATCGAGCAACCGAACATGAAATCCGCCGGGCATCCATTGTTCGGAGTCCTCGGACGTTTTTCTCGCGAGGCTTTGCTCGACCCAAAGTTTCGTCAAAACGATTGTTCGAGGTGCCGCCATTGACGTTCGGGGATGCAGTACTGTCACGCGGTTGAATCCGGCGTCTCGCAATCGGAACCTCGTCTCGACCGAGAGTGCCCGCCCAATCCCGGATCGTTTTGGTACTCGTCTGGGCGGACGAGGATTGAAACAGAATCCTCCTCCAGGTTGGCCGCCGTTACACGTGAAATTCGCGTGGACTTTGGCCGTGCCGGATCATTTCGGCGGAGCGGACAGGCCGAGTTCGCCCGGTGCTCATCGCTCCGGGGCCGAGCGTGACCATCATTTTTGCCACCCGAACCGGACAAATTGGCCGTAGGAGCGGGCGCGTCGCGGAGTTCGCGGGCATTGAAATGACGGAAGTGTTTTTTCCAGGAAAATGGTTGACTTCATCTCAATCTTCGGGGGAAATGGGGGTTTATCGATTGCAAATCGTCGTGCATTCGTTAGTGTTATTTGCCCCCGGACGTCGATTACGCAACAAAACGAAGACACGCCGGCGAAACCCCGCCGCGGCGCGTCGGTTGAAATCCCAGGGGCAGCCCGTTCGTTGTTCCGCTTGTTCTCACCCCGCTCCCACTCTCACGATCCCGACGGATTCGACTTGATGGACATTTTCTCGAAGCCAATCTCTTTCGCCCGATCTTGTCGCCGATTCCGTCTCGCAGCGGAAACCGGCGGAATGCTCCAGGGCGTGTTGCGCGGCTCTTGCTCGCGTTGGTTGGGTTGGATGTCGACGCCGTTTCGTGATTCCGCTTTGTCGGAATTGGGGCGAGTCGGCATCAGATCTCGCTGCCTGCCGAAACCGATCGGCGTCTTGTTAAGCGATGGATTTTCGTGGCCACGAAATGAGTGGGCACGAGTCCACTGGGGACTCCGTCGATGAAGAACGTCGACGGGTGGTACGTGGGCGGCTTTTCCGTTTGACAGTACCACGTGGTTGCCCACCAAGACGCGAGCGTCGCCAACCACCCATCGTCTCCCTGGCGAGATCGTGAATCTTTTGACGGCGAGCGTGGCTTGGTCATTCGGTATGTACCCCTATTGGCTTACGTGAAGGACCCCCGGGTCGTCGATCGCTTGTTTGTCTGCGTGGAATCCGCCGCAGCTCAGTTCGTTGCTCGTGTGGCGAAATCGGATTGTGTTCTGGCCATTAGCGAGCCTTCATTTTTTCCGTTGCACCAAAGCCCAACCGAACTAACGCCACGGGTGACGCATCAGCCTCGTTCGCACGATTCGCTCCCCTTTTTCGATGCCATCCGGTTTGAGTTCCAATTCGCCGTGGGGACTCATATTTCACGAAATGAGGGCTTCAGCGCGAGGACATTCACTGGAATTCAGGGGGCAACCGGCACCGTTCACCGACGACTCGAAAACGCGTGCCCATCGGCTCGACCGCTACCCTGGCTTGCAAGCGATCTATCTTCGCGGACTTCTCTGAACGAGCCTTGGACCCAAGATCGCCGCCGTCCCGATGTTGCGTGTCATCTCCGTGGCATCAACGGGCAGTGTCGGCGAAGATCCAAGAACTTCGTCGCTGCGAATCGATCGTTTGGAGTCACTCAATATCTCGCTCTCTCGCCGTCGGGTTCAACCCGCACGCTCCAACGGTGCGGAAAAGAGATGGCCGCCGTTCGGACGACTTTGTACGCGAGAGCGGAGCGCCTGATCTACGCCATCTCGGTCGGTTGCAACTTTATTGAGATTGACGAAACTACCCTCCCGAGCGTTCGAACTCGATTTCGATCTCCGGAACTCAAAGAACTGCAGCAGTTTTGAGTGGGGAGATCAAGGGAGTATTGAATCCACCGATCTGGTTTGATCGGGCTAGAACAATGGCGTTCGCTATCGATTTCGACGCGTCAGGACGCAATCAACCACCTCGAAGTCGATCTTCGTAAAGATTGCCAAGAACCTGGACGGCGATTACCTTGCGCCGCACAACCGCTCGACATGACGTTGCGTGATCTGCCGTGCTGGAAATACATCGCGGGCCGATCGCTTGATGTTTATTACGAGTCGCGAAGAGATACCGACGTGTCCCACTCGTTTCTGGGACTGGACGCTCGAGAACGCGACCAGCCTGATGGGCGTTGAACCTCGCGACGAAGTCACTCAGTCGATGGGAAATTGAATCTGCCCCGGGTTGCGATCCATCACAATCAATGGCGACTACCGGTTTTGAGTGAACCCGAGGAATCGAGTGACCATGAATGAAAGCGAACGAATCGAAGCAGATTGTCGTCGAAAAAAACCGATCAAAAACGAATCGTTTCGAGGATTTCGCACACCGCTGTTGGTATTGGTGTCGCGAGAGCAACCCATCAACTCGCTCTCTTTTCCCAAACTTTCACTTCGAAAGGTCGACTTTTCGATTTGAGCCGGCAGCGTTTTCTACAACTCATTGAGGTGACGCAGTCGACACCAACCGCAAAAGCAACTGAAACAATTTGCCGCGATTGGCTTCCCTCGTAAAACTTCGCGCCGAGACCGTGCCGGTGAGCGTCCAAAATGTCGCCAAGTCTGCTCGCCGCAAAACGTGCAATGGGAAAGTCTGTTGATCGATTGGGTCTCGTTGCCCAAAATCGAAATCAGGAACCAACCCCTGCTCAAGAAAGCGTTCGCAACGAGAGCACTTGCCAAGGAAAATCGAAACTGGAGAATCTACCGAGGTGGACGATTCGATTTTCACCACCGCGAAGTCTGCAAAAACTGAAAAAACTCGTCAAACATCCCGCAATTCGCAGGAATTCATCAATGGTCGTCTCCCTGCCAATTGCGATATTCGAAGGGAATTGACTCGCTGAGCTCCAACTGTCTGCATCGTGGGCAGTCGGCTACCAATCAACAAATCGTGAAATCGCTCCAATCAATGCGAGAAACTCGCAGGCGCTAGGGTGCTCGATGTGAGATCCCGGTCGAATTTCTTCTCTGGTCTTCAAACGTTCTGGCCGAAAACTTTCTCCATCTTGGATTTCAAGGACTTTCCAAATCTTCGATGGGAACTCAGAACCGGAACTACTTTGGCCGATCGGCATCTCCGCTGTCCTCGGCCAAATCGAATCTCCACCCGTGTCAATCTCGATCGGTCCCGAACACCGGGCTGAAAACGATTTCGCGGTGCTGGCGAGTTGTCACGTCCATGCAGGCGGTTGTCGGTGCGCGCTCGGTTGCCGCTCTCGCAGAAAGATTTCTCGAGCCCCTCGTGCTATTGAAACTGATGACCGAATTGCAGGTCGGCGCGAATCAAAAAAGTGCCGCCCAAGTTTGGGAATCCGTGACGGTTCAAACCTTCCGAACATGACCCGGAACAAACCAGCACGTTCGAACTGACCTGGAATTCGATGTTCACCGGGCGAGCAAAATAGATACGGCGGCCGGTCAGGATGCAACGTGGCCATTTCCAACCGGAAGACAACCTCGCCCCGGCGGCCTGGAACGCCCGGCGATCGATTCCCGATCGCCCGAACCGATCGGGCAATCGGAGTTCGCCCCACACCGTGGCACCGTCATTCCGCCTAACACAAAACAGGTAGGTGTGGACCATCTCAATCACACTGACGTCGTGGAACAATCCCGTTTTGGAAAAATAGCTCCGCTAAGAAAATCCGATCATCAGCATCCCCACCTGACGTTGATTTAAGACCGTTCGGGATGTGCGCTCGTGACAACTGCCCACGCGATGCAGCGATGCTGACGAGAAACAAACAGGTTGCAACTCGAACCGATCAAATCCGAGAATCGACCAACAACGCCAACAAACACATTGTGTTGTTACGTATGGACGAGCGTTCTCCAACGGGTATGCCGTGTTTCCGGAATCGAGTGATACGGTTCGGCGGAACTTCATGTGATTTGGCCATAGCGTGGCGCCAACGCGCGATCGAGAAACATCTTCCCACGCGACGGTCGCTAACAAAGGTCTCAGTTCCACCGCTTTCTTTGGCGCTTCGGCGGCGCTCAAAGCTTTGTCCCGCTTTCATCGAGAATAACTGGCTCCTTCAACCCCATCGTCATCGACACGGAAACACCGATCCCCCATCCCGAGCGCGACGAGCCGAAACCTTCACGGGCGCATACAACATCCCCAAAAACGCCAGACACAGCAACCGCACCCACCCAACGCTGCGAGTTCAACGTCCGAGTAGCATCCTGCCAACGCGGATCAATGCCAAACAGACCGTAGAGCACCTTGCCATGCGCGACGCATGGAAGAAAACGAAATCACGCACGCACTCAGGACCGAGCGTGATCACGATTGCCGTTGCCCGCCGGATTGAGCAGCGCCCCACGGACCGCGACCGTAGAAAACTCCACCACCGTCGGATCATTTGATGAAAACGCGGAAAACCGCGCCCGGCAAATCCAACATCTCGAACACCCGTGATCGATAAATACGTCCCCGCACGAGTAGCAACGTCACCAACCGGTCCATCGCCTCCCGCACCGGTCCGGGTTCCGGACGCGATTGCTCGTCCGCATTCACAAAATACCTAACCGCCGCGGCATCGCGATATAAAAACAACCACCGCCCCCCCACCCCCCCCCCCCCCCCCCCCCCCCCCCCCCCCCCCCCCCCCCTGCCAACGGCGGGTGGTTCCGCGTGAACATCCCGAACCGCACAACAATCTCAACAACGTCCACGCCCGTCAACGCGAAAAAAACCCACCACGTTCGAGCCGATGAATTCGGATCCATCGTGTCACTCGGTTCGGACGAGGCGTGCGGCGAGCATCAACATCACGCAATCCCCACACGTTCCGGTCCAAACTAATCTGAATCGGCCCCGAATTGAGAAGAAAGAAGGGCCGAAAACCACCGTCCCTAAAATCAGCATTTCCGAACACGCCGTCATCAAAACGCAGATGCCTCCGCCATGGGGCAATAACATGCGTCAGCGCGATGGACGAAAATGAATGCAAGCAGAAACATGCCCAACCTTAGGTCGCGATTCCTGGCCACAAGCCGTTTCGTCTCGAAAAAAAGCAAGCCCCGAACCCTCGTAGCACCTTACTCCTGCATGCGTTGCTCACCACGGTTCATGGTAAGAACAGGGTAGTAGATTCCGCCCGTTCGCGTGATTTCCACCGCGAAGCGATTCAGCATCGTTTCACCATCCGACGCATTCGGGCCGTTCCCAATGACTCAACCAAAGTCCCACCTACGCGATCACCATTTCGTCTGCGACGGCGATTGCCGCCGGAGCGATGGGACGAGAATCGCAACCGCATTGGTGAAGCGACGGGGCGATCGGGGAGCGGTCGACATTCTCGGTATCTCCGGACGCAGAATCCTCACGTACTTCACGATCAACGCCCGCGACCGTCGAGCACGGCAAACGGATCGTCGAGCATTTACCAATGCTCGATGACGTCGAGTCGTTCACGTTTCGACCGGGTCTTTCCTTGATGCACCTGGGCGGAAAAAAAAATCGAAGTCGTCGCGAAACCCGATCAAAACACGCGAGACCTCTCCATGGCCTACACGCCCGGGGCCGTCGCACGCGTTGCAAATCCATCGCCGGAAGACCCTGACGCCTCCTTCGCGCTCACCATTCGGCAAAACCACGTCGCCGTCGTCAGTGACGGTTCCGCGTCCTCGGCCTCGGCAAAACATCGGACCCCGAGCGCCATGGCCCGTATGGAGGGCAAAAGCCATGTTGTTCAAAGTTTCGGCGGCGTCGATGCCTTTCCCATCTGCCTCGATCCCAAGACACCGAGGAGATCATCATGATCGTGCGCAGCCTCGCGCCCACCTTCGGGCGGCATAACCTCGAAGACTTCTCGGCCCACGGTTTGCATCGAGATCGGAAGAACGGCTCCGACAAGGAAACTCGAAATCCCCGTTTTCCACGACGACCAACACGGCACCGCGATCGTCGTCCTGGCGGTTTGAAAAACGCAACTCCGGCGAGTCGGCAAAGCCATGTCTGCAAATTCATATCGTCATCAACGGGCGCCGGAGCCGCTGGCACCGCGATCTGTAAAACTCCTGATCACTCCGGAGACGCAATATCATCGCCTGCGATCGCAACGGCGCCCTGGCACGCCGGAGAACCGGAATCCGATCCGCCCAAACAATGGCTCGCCCAAAACACTCCCGGCGGTGTTTCCGCGTTCGCTCTCCGAAATCCATTCGCGGCGCCGGACGTCTTTCCATCGGTGTCTCCGCAAGCGAACAGTGACCTTCACCATCGAAGGACATCAAAAGCGAAACGTTGATTCCGATCGTGTTCGCCCTGGCCAACCCCGGACCCGGAAATCGAACCCAGCCTCGCCGAAACCCTTACGTCCGAATCATGCGCCACCGGACGCAGCGATTTCCCCAACCAAAATCAACAACTGCTGTGCTTCCCGGATTGTTCCGCGGTTCCTCACCGTCCGCGGCCTCGACTACAACACGGAATGAAGTCGCCGCCGCCGAAGCGATCGCAACGTGATCCCCACCCGGTTGACCTGCTCGACGACTCATCGTCCCCAGCGCTTCAGACCGCCGTGTGGCCCCAAGTCGTCGCCCAAGCGGTCTCGCGAAAGCGGTGGAAACCGGCGTGGCAAGGACGGAAAAGCCAAAAAGCACCTACAACCTGAGTGAATGGTTCCCCGACTCACCGTTGTTTCATCCGCTACCCTATTGGCTATTGAAACCTTCACCCCATCCACCGCAGCCGGTCAAGAATCCGTTGGGGTTATCTCGCCTCCGGGACTGGAAAAAAGGTCACCAAAGACACTACGGATCGTCCATGCGGGACAAACCATCGCGAGACCAACGACGGCTACCGGGTGCTAGAAAACCAGTCATCGCCGTCTACGACTTTCCACCGAACGATTGTAAATTGAGTGGATGCCAGCAGGCCGGTGGCCGGTTCCTTTTGCGAATGGAAAGGATGGGCGCGCTACGTGGATTGGGTCGTGCCCGGCCAGCACGCGATTTGCAAAGTAGTGGCCTTGGTACTACGGCCGACCCGACACCACGCTTCCGCGGCAATTGCTCGGCCAGCCTTGGGTTCTAGGCGGTTCAACTCGACGAGTGCTACGTCGGGAGAACTCGCACCCCACAACCGGCGGATTCTACGGCGGGCGGTCACCTTCCGACCTCGCAGGCCCCTTCAAAAGGCACGCCGGTTCAGATGGGATGGTGAGTCATACGTCAGCCTTTTCCAGGTTGAACATTGGCCAAAAAACTAAACTCAACGACAATGTTCCGTGTCAATCCCAAAGTTCGACTTTCGCACTTCCTAAGTGATTTTGCTAGCAATTTCTATGGAAAAAACGGCCCCAAAGTTGCCAGGCTCTCAACTGGTTTCAAAACTCAAAAAGGGAGACGGTTTTTCAATGGACATCGCATCAACTTTCATGCCGTACTTCGAGTTTTTGTACCCGGGAGCAATGGACCGAACCGAGCCGCTGGGTCATTCAAAGAATTTTCTTCGCCGGTTGGCTTTTCGCGGGCAGGGACGCTTGTCTCGATGGGCTGCGTTGCAGTGTGATCCGACGAAGCATCCTAGTGCGTAACACCGCGATGTTTCGCACCGCCCGCTGGAGTATCGGACGAGTCGGTTCGCCGTTCTGATTCGTCGAAAAACTGACGGGGCCAGTTGGAGTACACCTGGTCGGTGACGGAACACGCTTGTGGGACCGCTCTGGACTCAGAGTTTCGACGGCGCGGAAGCATTCGCAATGCGGCGTCAAAGTAGTGTGATGAACATCTTCGCGGCGGGGACGGGGACGAGGTTCTTCTACAGCACGCGTCGTTCGCTGACCATGCTTGTCCGCTTCAGGCGTGATTGCCTGCGTGAAAAACGCAGGAAAAGATTTTTACGCAGCCAAGTTGCCAGTTGCATGTTCAGGAAAATTTCTCAGACCAATACTTACGGCTGCTGACTAGCGCGTTAAAGTGCGAAAGTCGAACTTTAGGAACGCGGGATCAATTAGTGTCGTTTAGGTCGGCGAAGTCGCTTTGTGCGTTCCGGAAAAACTACCCCATTCTTCCGAACATTGCCACGGATGGGCTTTCTTTCAAAAAAACCGACTCGATGAAATCTACAGAAGAACTGATTTCAAGATTTTCCGCAACACTTCAGAAAAAGACCGACGACGCTTTGCTTGCGTTAGAACGGGCCAGCGATTCGGTCACGAGGAATCGCGTATTCGCTCGATTGTTGGACTGTTCGCGTAGAACCGTCGAACGTTGGCATCGCGGGAACTGACGCAAACTGCCAGAGGGATCTGCCGCTTCGCACGCGTCAGAAAGGTTGGTGGCCGTAGAAAAAATCGAAATCGTTGCCCGGGTCTTGAGGACCAATCTATTAGGCTCTGCAATCTGAGGACGGAGGGCGATTCCATGAATCCCCCGAAATCACTTTCGCCAATCGCACCCACGCCAAACGGCCGACGCTGTTTCGGCCGAAGGAAACTCCTGTCGACCCGAAGACAGTTTGAAGAATGGTATCGTTGAGATCGGACTTGGGGTACGAAAGATCAGCAAAGACATTGGCAGGCGCAGTTCCCCAGATCCGGATCGCTCGTTTTGATCGGGATTCATGAGTGACTGGACAGTGGGAATCAGAGGGAAAAACCCGTGTTTTTTGGTCGACACGAAAGCTAAAGAGTTTCTTGGACAGATGTTATCGCAAGGGACGAACCTATGGAAGTTGAACCCTTTTCACGCCTTGACCAAAATTTTTCCGAGCTGGGCCGAAGGGTGGTGATTTCCCCACGGAATCTATTGATATCAGCCAACGTCGGCCACATTTCAACATCGGATTAAGCGGACACCAGCGAGTTTTGCAGTCGATTTAAGCCTGAAGTTGGTACTGGAATCGCATCGAGCAAGCAGTGTACCCAGACGCAACGTCCGCTGTTGCTACTTTGTGATTTGCGGTGGCAGCAATCTGCGAATCGCTATTTTGTTCAAGCATTCTCTTCAATCGTTGGCTTGAGTCGATCGATTCTGCCGATCCGCGTTGCCCACTTCCCGAGTATTGCAAGCAAGTATAAACCAATCGAACGTACGATTCTTTCCTCACGTCGGCCGAGCATGCTCGGGGATGCTGTTGATTGTATCGAGAGGGTGTGGATCTGATGCGCCAGGACGACAACTCGTACAAGGGACTTCGGCAACGGCAACGTAATGAAACGTGCCAGAAAGCAAAGGATGAGATGACGTCGAATCTACGCACTGTGTTTGTATGAATTGTTACGAAATGGAATTTATACTGCACATCTGAATGCGTCAGCGATTCCATCCTGCGGATTTTACTAAGCCGCTTCCCAACGGACGGCAACCAAAGCACGAGCAAAACTTTCCAGTTTTTTATAAGCAGCGCTTTCGCGACATCTCCAGCAACGACCCCGCTTCGGTGTCGACAATTCCGGCAAAACATCGAGCTTCACCAAGTTTGCTGACTCAACGTCTACCGCGTTCCAAACGCTTCGAGCCTGTCATGCGAGATCGAGCAGCAGGTCAGTTGCCTATTTCGCGCTCGTCCGCCAGTTCGGCCCAGCTCAAATGCGTTTCCCAATGGCGCCACGCTGGTCGGCCCTGGACCGACATCAAGTCGATGCCATGTTTTTCCGCGATTGTCATCTTCACGCTTGGACATCTCCATAGAATTATCTGAAATACCCAGCGTTCAGGACTCAGGCGAAAGCGACTCAATCCAATCTCGGATCAAATTCGGCACCCTCGACATGGACCAGCGAACGACCCAACTTCGGGCATCATTTCACCAGGCGTTGGTCGGTTTTCCAATCGATGCCATTCAGGAATCGATTATCCGGTTTACTGGCACGATGTCATATAAACGGCGCCCGTGCCGCGTCCGGCTGCAACGGGAGCTTGGAATATCCCCAGCGATAAAGATTGGGTGACATCGGGCGTGCAAATGCAACCCGAATTGCGAGGGGCAGGCCCGATCGGACTGTGACAATTGAGCACAATTTCACTCCAGCAAGCGGCGGGCGCGATGGTCGAAGGCGATCCTGTTTCCGGGAGCCATTCCATGCCGCCCAGTCGTGGTGGCCTTGATTCGGGACGGTGGTGCACCGGAGATTCAGCCCCACGCGACTCCAGCGATCGAGTTGGTTTTCACTGCCATCGTTTCGATTGAAAAGTCGCGGTTGATGTTTCGAGCAGTCGGGCCAATCGCGTTCGTTCTTTGAATTTTTCGTGCCCACCGTTTGCAGTCATTGAAAGTTCGGAATCAATGCCTGGTTTTTCACGCGGATTGCCGTCGAAGTTGAACCCCACTGCACGGGTCTTGCCGCCCCTCCCGTCAACGACAACGTTCGCATCGGATTGTTGTTTCATTCCAAACATAGGGCAGTCCGATCCAAGCCTGTCGGTTCATGCAGCAGGATGCGTGTTTTCAATTATCGCCGCCCTCTTGCTGGTCGGATTTCACGGTCGTAGTAAAACGTCTTGGCGATAACCGTTCCCAACAGGAAAGTCGAATACTTTGGAAGCGTTATACGGGAGCGATGCTCCCTCAGGTAATCGAATCACCCATGCTTTGCCGGCATAGTCCGTAAACAGCGGTGTGTTGACCAATCGTAGGGGAACGGGAACCGGCAGAACGGGAACCAAGTCGGCTAAATCGCCCGAAAAAGCTGGGTACTCTGATAACCTCTGCAAGTGCTTACTAAACTCGCTTCCGGGGCGAGGGCGACGGAACCGCGGTGCCGATGAATCATTTCGGGCGTTGAGACCAACGCGGAACATCGTTTGAGCACCGGCCGGGGGCCGGAATTTTCAAGCACATCAGAAGACGTGCTGCAATTCCAGTCACGCCTCGCCAACAGGGCCAAAAACGAGAAGGAAACTGTCTAAAGATTTCCAGAATGCCAAATGGTGGTTTACGGAAGATACTGGTTCCCAATTTTCATTTGCTATTTCAACACCTGAAAATCGTGACCGGTGCAAGGGTTCTCGGCTTGCCCAGGGAACGCCACTTGATGTCATTGCTTGATTTTCTGCGGGGAAAAAAAAACCGCCTTCGACATCGCAAGCCAAGCCTTAAGTTTCACCAAAACGTCGCTTCTCCGTTGTTCACGATGCTCGGTTCGCTAGCTCATTCCGGCCAAAATTTCGCCTTCGACCCATTCTTTCTTGGTGGGGGAACGACGCATTTCGGTGGACAATATCCGGAACCGGCAAAAGCTCTTCGAATCCCGCAAAAAGGATTTCTTTGCGAAAACAGCCTTCCCGGATTTCTCGCCACCCTTTGGAAAAAAAAACCTGTGTCCGTGGGATGTGTGAATTGCTTTCGGGATAAGGGATCCATAGGAGTTGGGATTCGGGGTCGGAAGATTTTGCGTTTTTTTCGGGCCGCAAAGAAAAACTAAACGATCCGCGCAGTTTCGGGGCGGTCTGTTGCCGTGAATGTTGTTTCCAAAGACCTCCACGTTAATCGTTTTGCCATAAAATCATTAATCCGGTTCCTGCGGGAACAGTTAGCGACCATTCGCAGCCCTCATGTGCATCTTCT
>Ga0163217_1076503_pt1 | contig 16275 bp, 19 predicted proteins | sample SynspAceP_FD_185933 | JGI IMG/M metagenome (GOLD analysis project Ga0163217, IMG submission 185933) | Saline lake microbial communities from Ace Lake in Antarctica - Synechococcus sp. Ace-P (PacBio error correction) | ecosystem: Environmental > Aquatic > Non-marine Saline and Alkaline > Saline ... | reverse complement strand
TGCGCCAGCGGCAAGCTTGCCGAGGCGCCAAGGCCTGGGCGTGGCGGAGGCTTGCAGTTGCCTGGCGTGGTGGCCGCCGCTGCCGGCTACCCCGATTGGAGCCTCGGCCTCGGGGATGTGATCGAGGATCAGGCTGGCCGCCAGCGCCGAATCGTCAGTTGTTCCATGCCGGCAGGCCGGCAGGAGCCTGTTGGCGCGATTCGTTACGGCGGGCGGGCGTGTTGTTGGCCGTGGTGGGCCCAGGCGAAGGGATTTCGACGCCGCCTTCTCGGCGGCTCTCCGGCGTTCGAGCAGGTGCGCTTCGGACGGATGCTTATTCGCCGCGATATTGGCCAGTTCAGGTGCGGGCGCTCCTAGGGTGGGCTAAAAGCGGGACGGTTGGGTTGTGGCCCGCCGAAATTTCACCGGGGCAGCCCCCCATCCTCACCAACCTGGCGGCCCTGCCCGCCCCAGGCTGGACGTGAGCACACGTCCTTCCCTGTGGAGGCATTCCTGAGTTGGGTGCCGAGTTTCAGCTTGCAAGACCAAAGCTGCTTGGCCGGTGGCCACCCTTGTTGGTCGCTTGAGATGACGGGGATCACGTCTTCGGCCTCAACAGCATCCAGAGGATGCCCGGATGAGGGACCACCCGGCTCGCCCGGGATTCTTGGTCTGCTGCTCTCCGGCCAATGTCACGCCCCTGGGGCCGAGGCCAAGGAACCGGGAGCTTGGCGGCGGTGGCTGAACGCTTCTGGCGCTCAGTCGCAGCCTCAATACATCTTTTTCGCCGATCCCGATGCGTGATCTATCTTCGGCATTCCCGATCGCCACCAGTGGTGGCAGTGAGCTGCTGTTGAGTCGGCCCTGGAAGGCTGCCGCCCGATTCTGCAGCGCCGGCCCAGAACCCCCTGATCCCAGCACCTCAGCCCCGATGGCCAGGTGACTGATGATTGTTCGTTGCCGATGTGAGTGATGCCAAGTATCTGCGGCGTGCTGCGCTTGGCATCAATCCCAAACGAGGCGGTGCTGGCCAGTGCGGCGCCTCACGCGCCAAGTGACGGGTGGCCGTGTTTCATTCGTCTGGGTGCTTGGTGATCCTCGGAGCGGTGTTCAATGCGGCTGAACCGATCACCCGACCGATTCAAGGAGCTTCTGCAAGGGGTGCGGGCGATTCGCCCTTCGGCGACTTGAGGCCCCGTATCGCCTTGCCGGTGGGCGGTGAACTGGGCGAACTGCTCCAGGGCTTCAACGACATTGGCCTCACGCCTGGAGGTCTACGACGCCGCCAAAACATTGGAAGAACTCACCGCCGCCCAGGGAAACAGCAGGACCCTTGATTGGCCCACGATGCGCGATTTGGGGCTGCCCTGCTGGATGGCGAGGGCCGGCATCGTGCGGTAGTGAACCCCACCGCCCGCCGCCTGTCCGCTGGGAGGCCGCAATCTCGAAGGCAATGAGCTCTGCGAAGAAAAACTTCCCGAGGTTTCTGGCGATGGGAAATTACAGGAGCCCCTCCAGGACCCTTCTCAGTGGCGCGAACGGCGACAGCACGATGGCGTTGCAGCTTCGGTGAAAACGCCGCGCACCTTGCGAATCGTTCTACAGACGGTGAAGGAACTCAGCGGCGACGAAAAGTTCAAGGCATCGCCATGACGGTGGCAGGATCTGACCCGGGAGGGTGGAGCTGAATGCGGGCCAGAGTCGTTTATCAGTAATGTTCTCCACGAACTGCGCACACCTCTGTTCAAACATCAAGAGCTACGTGGAAACGCTCCCGACCTGCGCGATCAGCTCAGCGAGGAAGAAAACCAGGAGTTTTGGCCATTGGCCAACTCCGGAACGATCGTCTCACCGCTGCGTGAACGATGTGCTCGATCTCTCCCGGCTGGAATCAGATCCGGTTCTGGAGTTTGGAGCCGATTCGAGCTGCGGCCCCGCCATTGAGCAGACCGTTCGCAATTACCGGTCGCCTCCAACGCCATCGAGAAAGGCGTGGAGTTCGAACTGGACGTCGACAGCTCGACTTCCCCGGGTGATTGGGCGACTGGGATCAGATCCTTGCAGTGTTGCTCGACAATCTCGCGCAATGCCTCAAGTTCACCCCCTAGCGGTGGCCCGGGATCGTGCTCACCGCTTACCCTGGCCCGACACCTGTCAGTTCGATTCCCGCCCGGCCCCGCTGGAGAACCATTCCCTCTCGTGAATTGTCCTCGCCCTTGCCGCGGCTTGAGGCTTGAAATCGCCGATAGCGGAGGCCGGCATCTGCCGCGAAGATCAGCAGCGCATCTTCGATCGCTCTTTCGGGTGGAGAATGCCGGTCCCATACGAGGTGGGCACGGGCCTAGGGCTTGGCGATTCGTGCGCGGAATTCTCGACAAGCACGGCAGTTCCCATCCGCATGGTCAGGCGAGACCGGAGGTTGGGAACCACGTTTTCTGTTTGATTTCGCCTTTGAACATGTCGATTCGCGACCGAAACGATCTCGAAGGGGAAGCGGCGCCAATATTGCCAATACCGATCAGCTTGCCCGGGCCGATCTTTCAGGCCTAGAAGGGGCTGAATCACCAGTTATTGACCAAACCGCTGGAGCGGCTGGTTTGGTGGGCTGAGGTTCAGCCTTTCGTCGCTGCTTGCTGGACTCCCCGCACAATGCGCTGAGAGTTCGTTGGCGCTCATCGATGCTGAACGAGGGGGGAGGCCGCTTGATGATTCCGCTCCGAAGTTGGAGAAAGGAATCCGGATCTCCGGGCCATCCTTGGTGATCACAAAATTTCACGGATTCCCTTGTCATGGGCCGATCCACGATCTTGAACACATTAATGGACACGGGCCCAATCTCCCCTCGGATTTTCCACATACTGAAGCAGCAGGATTCGTGGTCGGTCATGGTTTGTGATATGGGAATCAGTGATTCGAGTGACTACCAATGGGAACTCTTCGATGTATTCGTGAAAAGCCTGCGATATCTCCTCTTTTGTTCGCGTTAGCCCGCGTAAGGCTTGATCACAAACTGGCGGAAGGCATTAAGGCTCACACCCCTGGAGAGTGCAGAGAGGAATCAAATAGCTATTCTTGATGGCTTGAAATCGCTTGATTTCAGTTCTTGATGATCTGAAGATGGTCTTCGAGTCCGGTGGATTCTGGTAGGCACAGATGATCCGAAGGCAGGCCATCCTTCTCCATCTGCTCAAAGTTGATTCCCCAGCTTCCGTGGCATTGCGATTTGAGTTGGGCGGCGGGATCCTCAAAGGCAAAACGATTTCACCCTTTCCTTTGTTGTGGTGGAGCAATTCTCCACAAACTTGCTGACCAGTAAGGTTTGGCCGGTGCCGGTTTGCGCCAGTTGCCAGAATGATGAATCTTTGAAGAAGCGCCACCACACATCTCATCAAGCTTGGCAACACCAGAGCTTTGATTGCGGATATTTGGAAAGAGCAAGAGCGTTTGGGTCAGCCGCATCGCACCCAAGGGGATGAGGCTGACGCCATTGGGTGCCGATCGTGAATGGAAAACTCCCCTTTCATATGGGTTGTACCCCGGAGTTTGAGGATTTCAACTGTGCGCCTACGGCGTTCAAAACGAGCACATTACGGGAGAATAATGACGTTTGTCGGAAACAAATTCTTCGACTCCATAGCGTGCGATCGGGCCATATTCCTCAACCGCTCTGATGGTCATTCACCGTCGTGACACCGAATCTCCTTGAGGCCTGGAATCACTCGGAAGATCGCTCGTCGTACTACGCAAGGGCGTCGTACTGTTTGAAATATGGCGGTGATTGAATCGATGCAACACGGCGGGCTTTGTACTGTTCTGATCGCGTTAGTCATTCTTTCGATCAGGCCCGAGGAGATCAAAGTTTACAACCACATCTTTGCCCGTTTCGGATCGGGGAAGCGTCGAAATGAAAAAGCTTGCTTGATCAACAATCCTGTAGATTCCCAGCCGAAACTGAAGCATTGCGAATCACGTCAATCCGGTGACTCTTCGAAGGTGACAAAAGATACCAGTTCGCCATATTTGCAGATTTCCATTAGTACAAAAAATGAAGCCGAATTAGATTGTTTTCCCTTGTTCCGATGTTCCGCTGATCAACCCGTGGAGCGGCCCAATCGGCAAAAGGCCGCCTTGAAGGATGTTCGGTCCAACCCCTCAACGCCCGTGGGAAGCTTCTTCACCAGTTTGGGATGAGCTAGACGTGGAGACATGGCCTGATTGAATCGCACCGGGGGTGGAGGAAAAGTGAAAATCAGCTGAAATTTCCTTTGCCCGTTTCTGGGAATTGGAATTATCTAGGGTTCGTGAGTGAAGTGTCGATCAAGAATCCTGTTCGGAAAGGCTCATCAAAAAGCCAGATCAGGCCAATCAGACCCGTTCTCGATCGAAGATCACGATGATCCGGCGAACGGTGGAGGGAGGATCTTGGCCAGGGTGGGAGTAGCAGCAATTTTGTCTTCTTCTTTGCTATGAGGATTTTTTAGCACATCAATCACTTGAGTGCATAACGTGCCTTGAACTCGATTCGAGAATGTCGCGGAGTGTCTTGAGAGCGCGCATGGAATTTCGGAGTGTTGGCCTGCAACGTAGAGCTTTGAGGATGTAGGCTTCAGTTGGTTGACATCAACCGATCTCCCCCAGCCACGCTGGCTTATCCGCGCAGACCGAAACTATTTTGGTGTGCAAAGACTCTGATGGCAGTGAACGCCGATACATCTTCGCAGAGATTGGCCAGCACGTCCATTCAAGGCCAGTCGATAGTTCCCGAAGGAAATCATTTTTATGCCCTTTGAGTTTCAAGAGAGTCAGAATTCATCGATCAGATTCATATGGATTTCTACGGGTTTTGGTCACTGAAAGATCACTTGAAATAAACGGGTGTTTTACGAAGCTGTCAAGGGCTTTGGGTTGGCCAGCAGCCGGGATCACGGAAAATAGCTGATCAAAAAACAGGTACTCTGTAGGTGCGCTCAAGCGAATGGAAGGCCAAGGATTTCGCCTTTCTTGCTTGGGCAGGCTTTACGTAAAAAAACGGCTTGGTTCACGTTTGTAAAGCAAAACCTGTGTAACCCAGTCGTTTTTGAGACGGGGGGGGGGGCGCGCGGGGGTCGGGAGAAGTTCCACGCGCAGCGGATTGATCTGCATCTGGATCGGCCTGATCGTTATTTTGATCGCGGCGTAGAAAGCGGGGAGAAATCGCCGCATCAACGCTGTAAACTGAGCTGTTCGAGTTGATCCTTGGGCCAGATGGACTTCGGCAGCGTGGAAAATCAAGCTGCCCTGTGATCGGACCCAAGATCACGGTGGGCAGCACCAATCCTTGCTTGCAGAGACCGGCTGGAGAGCTCGCGAATCCCAGGAGACCCTTGCTTCAAGCAGCACCGCAATCGAATTGCTCCCAGCGGGCTCTCCAAAGCGCCCCCTGGATCAGCCATTTCACCGAGATCAAACAGCTCGTGGTGCGCCTCGCGAAGCCCATTGGCCGCAAGCTGGTTCGCCAAGGCAGGATTCCTTGATCAGGCGAGGCGATCGTCAGGGCTGGCTGAGCATCCACCAATGCGCTTTCATTGCCTAGACAATAAATCTGGACGCCTGCAGGCAAAAAACGGCAGTAGATGATGGGGGATCACTTATTAACCTGGATGTGCGGCAGGGCCTGAATTAACGCCAAACCCTCGGCCCGTTTCTTCCTTGCGAGATGAACGTTTGCCTTGCCCACCGGCCTCCCGTTTCCCATGAGCCTCACTCCAAGCACCGATAGCTCGCTCCGCGATGGGGATCGCCCAAGCGGCGTCCGGTCCCTTACGCCATTGTCGAGGCTTCCGGAGCCAGCCAGTTTTGGTTGCAGCCCAACCGCTTTACTACGACCTGGATCGGCCTCCATGCCGAGGTCGATGAGACCGTCACCCTGAGCAGGTGCTCTTGATCCGTGACTCCAGCGGCACCAAGGCCTCGGCCTTCCCCATGTGGGAGGGCGCCTCGGTCACCCTCAAGGTGGTTGTCGCATCGCCGGCGGAACCAAGATCATTGTCTATTAAAATGCGCCCAAGAAGAAAACCCGTCGCAAGAACGGCCCACCGCCAGGAACTCACCGCGGGATGTCGAGTCGATCAACCGTGGGCGGCCAACCGATCAGCTTGATCGGCCTCTGGGATGCTGCTCGGCTTGGATGCGGTTCCTAAATTTCCCTCTCACTTTCCCCCTCGTATTTGCTTCCATGGCCACAGAAAGGCCACAGGCTCCACCCGTATACGTCCGCTGATCCTCCAAGCGTTTGGTCAAGTCGACGGAAACCGTTCACGGCCGGCCTCGACTCTTGATCTCCAGCGGGCGGCACCTCGGTGATCCGCCGGCCTGGAACGTGGCCGCTGGTTTCCGATGACACCCTTATTCCTTGGTGGATGAGTGGTCACTTCGAGAGCATTCCACCCGCAGCCTGCGCAATCGCAAAGCGCATCAACGTGGCTGCGGCTGTCACGCCTGAGCCGGTAGGGCCCGGGTTGTGATCAGCAGGGGGGTGAAAACACTCTAGAAAACGGCTCTGCAGCGCTCGAAAAAAGCCTCCACCAGGGCCGGTTCATCGAATGGAGGATATTCTTCCTTGGTGGCCTTTGAATGAAAATTACCAGTTCATTCAGGGCTAGTGCGCGCGGATTCATCCGGGGCGGCGAAATTCGTTGAGCTGGGCCGCTTGGATCGGGTAGCTGTGCTCCAGGCACGTCCAAAGGCCAGATCACTGTTGTCGAACCGCGCTGGCAGTGGCTTGATCGCCAGATCCCGGCTACCTGAGTCGTTTCGCTTGAGCCCAAAGGCTATGGGCACGTGGGCCATCGAAGGGCCCTGTTGTGGGGGTTGAGATCAACGAACCAGAACCTGGCTCCACCTCAGCGAGGCTGGCGGCCGCCCAAAAGGCATGGCTACCATGCCGCCGCCGAAGGTCGAGCACCTGTTTTTTTTTTTTTTTTTTTTTTTTTTCCCCCCCCCCCGGGGGGCTTTTTGGGGGGGGGGGGGGGGGCCCCTGGCCGGCCTGGAGCCGCAGGGTTATCGGCGATGTAGGCCGGCACTGCCCAATGCCAGGCAAGCCAGCTCCAGTAAGGTGCGCCGTGCCCACCTGTTTCGTTCGGTAAGAAACGCTGTCGCCCGCTGGGGATCGAAGTCGGACGCCACCGGGGTGCCAGGGCCGCCAGATCCGAGCAGCTGGCGGGAGGCGCTGCTCCAGGGTTTGCGGGGCGTGATCTGGAGATAGGCGGCCTCAGTTGGGTCCTCGAGCGCGAAAGCCGTCGCTAAGGAAGCGCTCGGGAATCGAGCGCCGGCGGCTCCCAGGGCGGCCCCTGCAAGGGTTGGGCCCGGAGCGGTCGGGATCGACCGGCGTGGATCAGCTCAGCACACCTGCCTCAAAATCGGGAAACAGGCAAAAGGCTTAGGGCGGCGGCGACTCCCCCCAGCCAGGGCACCGTCTGCCTCAATCTGTCTGCTCATTTGAGCTGCTCAGTCAGTCCGCCCCCGCCCCTGGCACCTCCAGCCACTGGCGCAGCCAGGGCACCAGCAGTAGTAAGGGCAGGGTGTCGAGCAGGGCGGCGAGCAGCTTGAACAGGTAGCCCACTGCCTATGGAATGCACCCAGCTGGGGCAGCACCGCTCCCGGGCGCAGCGGCAGCACATTAGGGCGGCGTGTGGCTGATCAGCACCACCGCCGCTGGTGTCTACCAACGGACTTCAACCAGGTGGGGCCGTTGTTGCGCAACCACAGGGCCCGGCCACCGCTGAAAGCGCTTCCAGAAATGGAACAGCCGCCCACGGTTCGATGAACTGGGCGGCGAGATAGGGGCCGCCATCGAGGCCCCCACTGCTCCGAAGGCCAGGCGGGCGCAATCTCGAAGAACAGCGGCAATCGCCCATCGGCTCGGCCACCGGTGCGCCCAGGCCACCGCCGTAGCCCATCGCAGGCCAGCAGCACGCCCCCCCAACCAGAGGATGAGCAACGATCCAGCCATTCAGTACCAGCCCCGCCCAGACTAACTGCGGTGTGCCTTCTGCTCCCCCCAGATCTCGCTGATCAGATCGGATGCACAGAAGGTGACCGGATAGGGCAGGCCCCACCGCCACCACGATCGGCAAGCCGGCCGATCGTTTGCCGAGGCTTTCAAAACGCGTGTCAGGCCAAGGATGTTCAGCATTCCCATCGTGCCGAGGAAGAGCCCGGCCAGCACCAATGTGGCCAGGTCGCGGCGGGTTCTGCAGGCCTTCAAGGGACCAGGGCGCTTGAACATGGCCCCAGCCTGCAGGGCTGGCGCCGGATGCAACAGTTCTCCTACCTTTTCGCCCCGTCACCCTGGCCAACCCTGCGGTTTTTTCTGGTGGCTCGACAAGCCTGCTGGCCTCACCTCCCACGCCTGTGTGGGCCCGGGGTGAGGCGCCGCTATGGGCTTTCAACGGGTAGGGCCACGGCGGCACCCCTGGATCCGGCCGTCCACCGGGGTGCTTACCGATCGCCCTGGGGGTCCGCCACCCGGCGCTCCCTACCTGCCGGGTGGCAAGGCCATATCGCGGCCACCATCCAGCTCGGCCTGCGCTACCAGCAGCGCGACGACCTCACTGGTGAGCTGCTGGAGCGCGCCGCCGTGCCGGACCCAGCCCCAGCTCCTTGACGTCTGCCTGGAGGCCTTCCGCGGCCCCATCCTGCAGCGGGCCTCCGCAGGTGTCGCCGTTCATTGGATGGCTGAAGAGGGGCCTATGTCCGCGCCCGCGTGGCGATAAACCTCCGCGCTTGAACCTCGGCCGGTGACGATCCACCCAGCTTGAGGCGCTGGGGCTGGGATGGCGACAAACCCACGGCCTGGAGTTGGCCGTGTTCTGCCAGCGGGACACTACATGTTCCGCTCCTGGCCCGCGATTCTTTGGTGCGCCCGGCTGCCGGCGGTTGCCCTGGCCTGCCTGCGCCGCACGGAAGCCCTGGGCTTCGGCCTGGGGGCCCAGCAGCCGTCAGTCTCGTAGCGGCTGGAGGAAGACCCACTGCCTGCCTGCCAGCCGCCGCTGGCCGCGTTGGCCCATTTGCCGCAGCACCCGTTCTGGCCCACTGACTGGGCTGGCTGGCGCTGCGGCCGCAGCCAGGAGACCCCGTGGTTGTTTGGCGCTCGATCAGGCCGTGGTCGTTCTCGGCCCAGGATGCATTCTGGCTGGGATGGGCCCGGCTTTTGCGCCGAAGGCCGGGCTCCAGCCCCGCCTTGGTGCTGGACCCGGCCGGTTGAGCCCTCACCCGCAGCGGGAGCGCGATGCAGGCCATAGGCAAGTGGTCCCAGATCAAACAGTCGAAGGCAGTCGTCGATGCCAAACGGGCGTCGTGTTCAACCCGGCTCGGCGCGAAATTCATGGTGGCGCCCGCAGCGGCGCCAATCGGCCGGCAACTTTTCAGTTGCGCACCGCCATTGAGAAGGCAAAGGCAGCCGGGCTACCCAACGCCAATTATCGATCGCGGCGATCCCAAGGGCTTTCAGGCCAGCGGGGGGGAGGCCGATCGCTTCGAGGCGGTGGCGCTACCGAGGGCTTAGGCCCTGGCGGCGTGGCGATCCTGGTGGAGGCGTTCACCGACAACCGCAACCGCACCGCCGCCGACCTGCGCCTGGCCTTCGGCAAAAGAACGGCGGCAAACCTCGGTGAGGACCGGCTGGCGTCGGCTAATCTCTTCGAAGCAACAAGGCTGTGGTGCGGATCGACCAGAAGCGATCTGCCGAAAGAGGCGCTGCTGAGAGCTTTGCCTGAGCTCGAGGCGCTCGGTTATGAGCTCGATAGCGCTGGGGCGCTTGTCTTTGCTGATGCACGGCCCTGAGCGCTGCAGGGGCGGCCCTGAAGGGCCAGGGGCGGAAATAAGGTGTGTGACTTGTGGCCTTTTGGGAGCACCGCTGGATTCGCCGGCCAGTCCCTGCCACCTGGAGGCCGCCACTCTTTGCGGGCCTGCCTCGATCTCTTGGATGCCCTGGAGGATCTCGATGACGTGCGCAGCGTCACTCCAACCTGGACCGCCGATGCGGGAGCTGCTGGAGGGAGGTCCTGCGGCTGATCTTTCTGTTGGATCCGTTTGAACCCAGGGCCTCAGGCGCCAAGCGCCGCCGCATCCACCAGAGTTCAGCGCCGGATGGCCCTGGAGCCAACTGGCCGGCAAGGCTGGATCGGGCGGGTCTGGAGCAGAACGGCGCAGGATCCTGGCCGTTGCCGCCACCGCTGACACCAAGACGATGCGCTGGGCCTGAAGGATCTCGGGCAAGGCCAGGTGATCGGCCAGGCTGGGCCCGGCCATTGGATCGCCGCCGAATCGGCGCTGTTCTGCTCACGGGTTGGCTCGCGCTGAGTTCCAGGCAACGACAGGCTGGCCGAGGGCCAGGCAGGGGGGTTCGTTGAAGCCCACGTGGCCATTGAGCCCGAGTCGAGCAAATTGGAGGGCTGGAGACCACCGGCGTCGGCCAATGCCTGGCCGTAGTGGCCTCGCCTCCTGGCCCGGAATCTTCCGCCCGTCCATCGGGGCAGACCGCAAGTTGTTGCCTGGCCCAGGCCGGAGTGGATCACCGAGTTGCTGCCCATCGTGGCGGGCGAACGAGCGGGGATCGCCGGGCAGCGAGCCCCACGTATTTCGTCGAGGGTTGAAAGCTTTGCGCCATCTCCGCCGCAGGTCTGCCTTGTTGTTGCGCTGGCCAGGCACCCAGTTTGCGCACCCAGGGCCCGCGTAGTAGATCGGCTCCATTGGTGCGGCCGGTGGGCCAGGCGAGGATGCGGCCCGGGGATCTGCTTCCAGAGCCTGCGGCCAGCGAGGTCGCCACCCGCTCGGGCCAGGACGGGCGCATCGCTGGCCACCTGCACGCGGCCTACCAGCAGGGCAGGACCGTGAAGCGGAAGAGCCGCGACGCTCAGGGACTGGCCGGGTGGCAACGGGATCGGAGGTCCATGCCAGGCAAAGCTGCCGGATCGCCCGGCTGCTTGGCCAGGGGAGTTCCTGCTTCCCGCGGGGTAGGCGCTTACCACGGCCCCTTGGTAGTAATGGCGAAGAATCTCCTCAAACCGTTGGCCCGTTTGGCCAGGGCATAGGCGCCCCACTGGTTCATCCCACCCCATGACCGAAACCGCGGCCGGATCGCCACCAGACTGATCGCCGGTGGGGTGGTGGGGGGCGAGCCAGCAGGGCTCACCAATGGATCCACAAAAGGCCGAAACTTCTGCCGGCACGGTGGCGAGGGCGGGCGATAGCCCGGCCAGGTGAATCCCGCTGAAGCTGAATGTTGCCGCCTTCAAAGGCGGACCCAGGGCTTCGCAAGCCCAGCCGGGCTGCGCAGCTGGGCGCCATTGACACTAGCTTGGCGGCCCAATGGCCCTGTCACCCTGGCCTGTCTCACCCGTTCCGCTGGCGGTGGTGGCGATTCACGTCGATCTGGCGTACACCGCCAGTTTCCCGGAAAACGCCTTCGCCAGAAGGTCCGGGGGAAGGGGCTTGGGCGCATATGGCGCACGGGCTGTTGTCATCGAAACCTTAACGCTCACCAGGTAGGGGGTGCTGCTGGGTCCAGAGGTCACCGCTTGTTCTTCAGTGGCGCCTCCACTGCTGCTGCTGTGGAACACCGCGTCGATTAAGGCGTTGCCATGCATCAGCACCAGGGCCGTTTGTTGCTTGCTGGTCGCCTGGCGTTGTGGAGTTGGTTTTCACTTTCCAGTCCCTTTGTAGACCTGGGCTGGCTGACGGTGGCCTGAGATCGAAAGCGGCCAGGGGCTTGCGCTGGCGCAAGGCGTAGGTGCGCGCCGCCACGGGCCTGGGCGCGCCAGGGGCCTCCAGCGGCCAAGCTGGCGGGGCATCTCATTGCCAACCACGCTGGGGGAGATAGGTCTCGAGGGCGAACCCACGTTCCCGCCCGCAGTTTGGCCCTTTTCGACCGGGCGACCTGAAGCGGCCGCGGTAGCGCCGTTTGCTTAGCCGAGTGCGCTTTTCGGGGCGGGCTTGGCGCAGGGGTTCGATCCAGAGTTCGGGCACGGGAGACCGATCGACTGTCGGGTCAGGACGGCGGCGGCTTCGCCTCGATCACCACAACGGCCGGCCGACCTGTCTCAGGGCCACAGCCACCGCCGGCAGGAAGCCGGAAGCATGTTTCCTTGCCCGCAGTGTCCCGCAGCGGCAGACCACCCTCCCCAGCACGCGGAATCCGGGCCGATCCACCAGCCAGCACCCGCCCACCGCGGCCAGCGGTTGGAAGCCCCCCTGGCGGTTCCGCCGCGGCGCTGCGGCCGAAGCGGTAAAAACAGTTGCGGCCAGCACAGCGGCAAGACAGGCCGCTGCCGAAGCACCATCGTTGCCCGCCTTGGCAGCCGAGGCGGAGTGAGCAAAGCAGGGGCAGGGGGATGCAAGCCATAGACACGGTGTCAACGGTGGCTCAAGGCAATTCATTGTGACCAGTTGCGGCTGAGCACTGCCAGCCCCCCAGCGGGACAGTCCGCCGCCACTGGACCGGCTGCAGCGTGACACATGCGAGAAAGATACGAACGCGTGTGCAGGTCACCTTTCTCCCCTGGCACCAGTTCGGGGGTTCCAACGCGGGCCCGGCAACGTGTCGGCGGTGGCCCCTGCGCTTACCCCCAAAGGGCGGAGCTCTGGCTGTTTGATTTTGCGTGAGGGAACCAGCATCAGGTTCATGCCGCAGTGATCTGAGGGTCTCGCATTGCGCCGGATCTTCGTGACCCACATTGCATGGGCGACCACGTTCTTCGGCTTGCCTGGTCTGCTGGCCAGCCTTGGCATGGCGGGCAACTGCCGGGGGTGTGGATCTTTACGGACCCATCCCTTGCCGGACTTTCTCGAATCAGGCCCTACACACCTCCTCCACCCGGATCGGTTATCCGCGCTGCGCACCCACCCCGTGCGCGAGGCGGACCCAGCAGGGGGGGGTTTGCTGCTCGATTGACGGCGATCTCCTGGTCCGCAGCGCCCCGCTTACCCACCGCATTCTTCGGCCTACGCCTATCGGGTGGCCAGAAGGCCACGCCCCGGACATTTCAACGTGGACAAGCCGGGAACTGGGCCATTCCGCCAGCGGCCGGTCTATTGCCGACCTCAAGGCTGGACGTACCGTCACCCTTGAGGATGGTCGAATCATTCGTGGCGACACTCTCACCGGCCGCTCGCCCTGGCTGCAGGTCGTTCTACTTGCACCGACACCCGTGTTCTGTTGAGGCTGCGTGGAAGCTGGCCCAAGGCGCCGATCTGCTCATCACGAGTCCACCTTTGCCCACGCGGAGGCGGAAATGGCCTTTCAGCCGCCCAAGCACTCCACCAGCACGATGGCCGCCCAAGACGCGCTCTGGCAGGAGTGAAAGCAAACTTCGTGTCACCCATCTCAGCCCGCGCTACGTGGCCGGCAATGCCTTCACCCCCGAGGGACCTGCTCGAAGAAGCCCGCGCCATCTTTGCCAACACTTTGGTGGGCCCAGGGATTTTCTTCAGTGTGGACGTGAGCCCCGCCTAGCGTCTGGGACGCCCCCGCCGGGCCGGCGGGCCTGAAACACTCTTGATTCCGCCCCAGGACGACCGTTGCCGTGATTACAAGGTCCTCAGGCGCGGTGCCAACGCCTTCGCCGGCTCCTCCATGGTTCTCCTCTTCAACTTCCAGCCTTCGGTCCCTGTCCCGAAACCCTGCTGGTGTTCTGTCTGGCCCTGCTCGCCCAGCTTCGGTGTTGCCGTTTTGGCTGTTCAGGCAGCCCAATGGGACGGCTGAAACGCTCAACCGTGGCGGGTAGCCGGATGGCATTCCGGTCACCTTCAGCGAGGCTGAGTTTCAAGGCTGGCCGCAAGGTCTTCAACAAAAGCTGCGGCACCTGTCATTGCCGGCGGAGTCACAAGACCAACCAGACCGTTGGCCTGGATTCCCGAAACCTTTGGCGCTGGCCCACCCCTCCCGTGACTCGGTGGATCCTTGGTGGATTACATGAAGGATCCACTTCTATGACGAGCCGAAATACAGCATTTCCGACGTGCACCCGAGCATTGCGCAGCAAGCGATGTGTTCGCAAGATGCGTGATCTCAGCGAGGACGAAACCTGCGGCCTTGATCGCTGGTTACATCCTGGTGGGCTCCCAAGATCAGCGGCATCCAGTGGTGGCGCAAGATCTATTTCTGAGCCTGCCTAAAACTCCCTCTATTCCAAGCTCGGCGGCTGTACTCACCCCTTCCCGGTGAGACTGGGAGGGGTTTTGGTTTCTTTGCGCCAGCCATCCCCCTGGGGCCCGAACGCTCACGGCTCCTGCAGCCGTCGGTCGAGCGCGGCTGTTTGCCTGGATCGAGCGAACTGGGTTTGCTTGCTGTACCACCACTCCTGCAGGTTGGCGCTCAGCCCGCTTGCGTCGGGAAGAGGGTGATCACCGTGCGGTCGGTTTTTGGCGCCAGGTTGGGAGTAATTCGGACCGCGTAGACGGGCAGCGACGCGCGGCCAGATCGGGCACGAAGCGCTTGCCGATCCGGCGCCAGCTCGGTTCCTTGCTGCGCCAGGCCAAGCGGCAACTGGCCAAGGCACTCTTCTCGATCAAACAGGCGACAAACAGGGGCCCCAGAACCCGGGAAGCTGTACTGCCCGCCCAGGCTGGGATATTCGCTGCCGGGGCTCCAGGAGGGTCATCGACGGAAAAGGCCATTGGAAAAAAGCCACCGTTCGGGTGGCGGAGAAAAGGGTTCAGAGACCGAAGACAGGGATCCATCGCAGGGCGATGGGTTGAAACTCAAGCGATGGTCGAACCAAGAAAAAAACTGGCCGCGGGAACCACGCCGGGGGTCCAGAGAGGCCAGGGCAGGGCCAGTAGAAGCTCTTCTCCGCGGGGTAGTGATCGTGACGTCTGAGGTGGGTAAGCCACGCAGGTCAGCACGAAATCCGGACTCAATCTGGTCGTCGTCGAGGAAGCCTCTGGTCCGGACTGATCGACAGTTCCGGTGGTGGAGGCTTTGCCGGCGCAGGTTGGGAGCAAGCTCCGGGCGCGACAGGAGTAAGGAGGTCGATTCCCTGGCTTCCTCGGCGGCCATCGAGGATGCTTTACTTGATCGTCAGGGAACCTACAATGGTCTTGTTGAGGCCCTCACTCTCGTTGATGAGGGTGGACCTTATAGGAAGCCATTGGAAGAGATAGGCTCACAGGCGCCTGGGAACAGTCCGGGCCTGTAAGGGACCGCCCCTTTCCTTACAATCGGACAGGGGCAGCTCCGCCGATTCTGGAGAGGGCAGAGCATCGGAAGCCCAATCAAAAGGGCGTGGGCACAGATAAGCGTGATTTATGCCAAACACTCGCTTTGTCGGCGCGGATCTCCAGCAGGGCCCCAGGCCCCCCTGGGTCGCGATCAAGCGCCGGTTTGGTCCAAGCCGGCGCCGCGGGGCCCAGGGCCTGCTGCCAGCCCAGGCAGCTGGCTCACCAACAGCCCACTAAGCAATCGACACCAAGCCCGGTGAGAGGCACGGCCTCGGAAAACTGGGGAAGCGAGGGCCTTCGATCACCGGCGCCAGATGTTGCAGAGCAGCAGGTCGGGCTGGTTCCCCGTTCAGCAGCGCAGCGAGCCCCTCCACCGACCCCAAGGGCCACCTTTCAGCGGCCCACCGGGGCCTGGGCTGATGGCATTGAGGCCGAGCATTGGGCGGCCGGTTGGCACGCACGGCCCAGGGATCGGTTGTCGCTGGCGCTGGGCGCTGGCGGGCCGAGCCGCAGGGCCCGAGGGCGAGGATGCCGCTGCCGCAGCCCAGGTCGTGGCCACCCGCAGGGCCCTCCATTGGGATCGCCCACGCCCTCCAAGCAAGGCGTTGTCGTCGGGTGGCTGCCGGTGCCGGAAAGCGCTGGCCGGGGTCAAGGCGGATCACCTGCCGGCTGGCGAATCCTGCGGGCAAGGGGCCAGCCCAGGGCGGCAGGATCAGCAGGCCGGTTTTCCCCAAAAACCGGATCGGCTTGCCAGTGCTGTTTCCCAGCTCGAAAACTCCAGTCTTTCCTTTCAGCTGCGGGCTTGCCCACTGGGAAAGGCGGGGGCAGGGCCAGGGGCCGAAAACGAATCCGCCAAGCGGGGCCCAGCGGCTGCCGCCAGCTTGCTCACGCTCGCTCCAGCGGCCCAGTCGACAGGCCGGCAACCAGGCGAGCAAGCGGTGACGCTCCCGGCTTCGCGGGGGGCTGGTTTTTGGGGGGCCGGGATGGGCGACCCCGCTGGGGATGCAAGGCGCGGGCCGAAGGCTTTTCCAGGAGGCCAAGGCGGAAAACCCTTCAATCTCCCCCTTCTTTTTTTTTCCTTTTTTTTTTTTTTTGGGT
>Ga0163217_1054689_pt1 | contig 16275 bp, 26 predicted proteins | sample SynspAceP_FD_185933 | JGI IMG/M metagenome (GOLD analysis project Ga0163217, IMG submission 185933) | Saline lake microbial communities from Ace Lake in Antarctica - Synechococcus sp. Ace-P (PacBio error correction) | ecosystem: Environmental > Aquatic > Non-marine Saline and Alkaline > Saline ... | reverse complement strand
CCCCGCACGCCCGCATCCGTCACTTGAGCACCATCACCACGGGGCCTGACCCTCACCCAGCCGGAATTTGCAGCGCGCAGGCCCAGATGGCGCTTGGCCAGGGTCTTCAGGTCTGGCGGGAATATTGGCGACAAAGGTGATCTGGCCCCGAACTCGGCCCATGGCTTTTGGGCAAAGCCCATGGGACTGTCCCCGGCCAGCACAGCCGGGCAAGATAAGCGGCAGGGTGACGCGGGCCAAAAGGACGGCGGCGGGCGGGGGCACCCAAAGGTTGGCGGCAGCGTCCTCGAGCTTGGGGTCGACCGCCTCTATTCGCCAAGCCGGCATGGGCCGGACCATCAGCGGAAACCCCATGATGATCGCGGCCAGCACCGCGCCGGACCAATGGAACGCCAGTTATTGCAGCCCGATTGCGTCCTTCGGCACGGCCCAAGGGCGCGTTCCCGCCCGAACGCCATCAGCAGCAGATTTAGCCCGTCACCACAGGCGGCAAACCAGCGCAGGTGCACGGGGGCGGCAGTTCAGCAGCGCCTTGCCCAGAAACTCACGTCGCGCCAGGCGCAAAAACCACGCCACCCAAAGCGGCAAGGCGGTTATTACCAGCAGTGCCCAACAGGCCACCCAAAAGCGACAGGCGCAGCGCGTCCCATTGCGGGCGGGGCGTCTACCGTCATTTCGGGCCGCGGCTCAAAGCGCCGTAGCGCGGGCAAAGACCGCACGTGCCCCCCTCCGACGCGCAGATGCGCCATTGAAAGGGCGGCCCCGCTGTCCGTCAAAGCCGCGGGCAGGGTAGTGATCGGGGCTGAGGTGTATCCTTTGGATGTTTTCATTAGACATGCGGACCTGCGGCTCTTGCCATGGCGTCGGTGCGGTTAGACCACAACCAAAAGCGGGCGTCTCTGCCCGTGGCAAACAAGGGCAAGGGCCGCTGCGCACGTTATCGTCTCGGGCCCAAAATGGCCGCAGAGGGATGGCTTCCCATTGTCCGGTCTTCTCGAACCATTTCACCGCATAGTACCAGCGGGCACAAAGCGTCGCGCTGCCGCCCATAGCAGCCGTGCATCGCCAAGGGCACCTGCCAGATCGGCAGGGTCGGTTGCGATGTCGCTGTCGGCGGGGGCGATCAAACACCAAACCGCATTGCCCAGCAGATTCAACCACGGCCGTCGGGATCAACGCGCCGCGATCGCGCAGCCAGTCCATCCAGACCGGCGCGCCAGCAGGACCAAATCGCAGGGGGCCCCGCATTCAACCTGCCGCGCCATGGTGCCCGATTCCGCCAAAGATAGCGCCACATCACCGTCATAAGCGCGCGGCACCTCGTCCAGCGGCGCCGCGCACAGGCTAGCGGCGCGAGATCGTCACCGAAGGGCTGCGCGGCCATCGCGAGGGGGGGCAGAACACTGCAATAACATTGAGGCAAAAAACGTTTCATCCGCGTTAGTATCAGTCAGCGGTTTTGGGGCGTGCAAGGGCGAGGGTCTTGTCAAACTTGGCACGGGTAGGCTTTTGTTGATGCACATCTTCGGAGACAGGAAATGCCTCGCATGAAACAGTTGGCCCATATCCTGGGCAAGGTGCCGCAAGGGAAGAGGTAAGAACCCAGTTCGCGGCGCTGTGCTATCGCGTCAGCAGGTTAAAGTGCAGGTGTGCTGAATTACTCGCGGGGGCGAAACGCTGGATCGTTTGCGAAGGGCTGGCCGATGGATTGCCAAAACCCCCGGTGAGCCGCCCGCACGCGAGGCGTTGAAGAGGCAGGCGTCAGGGGGCGCGTCACGGGGGCTGTCTGGCGTTTACTCATAACATCAAGGCGGTGGACGGGACCACTGCGCAGCTGCCTGTCATCGCATTGCTCTACCCCATCCGGAGGTGTTCAGGGATGTTTGGCCGATAAATACCCCGGAAGCCCGGCAGCGGCGACGTAAATGGATGTCGCGCAAGAAGGCTGCCAAACTGGTTCCGAGCCGAGGCTGGCGCGGATGATCGCGATTTTGATCGCGTGGGCGGAAGCTAAGTCGCTTGACGGGGGCCAGATCGCACCCCCTTTTAGATACCTTAACGACGAGAGGATGCCTTGCGGCGCGATGATTAATTTTTCGCTGAAGTGTGAAACCGCGGACCACCAGTTCGAAAGCTTGTTCAAGATCTGCCGCCGGCTTTGATTGCGCTGGCGCCAGGCGGGGCCATTGGCATGTGCCGTTTGCGGTCGGGCCCGAGGTTGACCAAAAGCATGATGGCCCGTGCCGTGTCTCGACGCGACGCCCGCACAAAACAGCCCTTAAGGATGACACGAAAGCCGACCCACGGGGCGGTGCCAGTCCTCTCCAAAAACCGCAAAAAGCGAGCTGGAAAAGGCGTTGGAAAGCCCATGCGCAAGGAGGTCGAATTTCGTCGGAATATTTGCGGCAACAATTTCGTCAAAGAAAGCCCGCGCCATTGCATTCTTGGCGATGCCAACCTGACCGGTCGATTTCATATGGCGAAAGCCCGTCTGGACGGAAGCTGTCGCCCTGATCGAAGAGGGTATCCGCTGACGCCGCTTGCCGTTCCGGCCAAAACGCTCCACCTTCTTAGGACCGGCTGAACAGCAGGCGCGCCCCGGTGTTGTATGCCTGTGCATCCCAGCGGCCTGCGGCTTGCTAAGGGCGGCGCTTGCGCGTACACCGCGCCGGAGTTTTGCAACGGGGGACATATTGCCTTTCTGGTGAGTTGAAGTTTCTGTGGCACGTCGTGGCCACTTGGACAGTATCCGCCGCCGCGGCCAAAACGGTGCGGCGTGAATGGCCAAGGGCTATGACGTGAATTGTCATCGTTCTGCCATTGTCGGGAAAGACGAACGAGCTGGGTCGGGCGGGTTAAACGAGAACCTCTCCCGATGGGTATGATTGCGCGTGAATATGACGCTGTGCGGTATCGTCCGCGAGAAACGTGACCGCAGGCTGATGGCGTTGACGTTGCAGGGAAATGGACGTGCGGGCGCGCAGTGGCAGGGCTGGCAAGTGCCGGTCAAGACGACCTGGCCCATTCGTCTGCGCGGATCGAAGAACATTCCGCCTGCAAATATCATGACCCAAATTGGCGAGGGCATGCGCGTTGCCGTGTTGTCGCGGGCTTTCAGGGTTGTCAGCCCGAAGGACGGGATCACCACGCTGGGGCTTGCGGATCAGACCCACCGCGGCGCCTTGCCCTGCTTTGATTGCAGAGCTTTGTGACATCTATCGGATGTGGGACGGGGTTTACACCACCGACCCGCGGGTCAGAATGCCAGGCGCGTAAACTGGACAAGATCGCCTTTGAAGAGATTGCTGGAACTGCGTCGCTTGGGGGCTAAGGTCCGGCAACCCGGTCGGTTGAACTGGCTATGCGTTACAAGGTCAAGCTCGTGTATTAAGCAGTTTTGAAGAACAAATCAGACGAGGTGGAACCCGCTGGTCGCGCGAGGAGGAAATTATTGAAAGCAATGTAGTTATTCCGGTTATCGCGTTTTCCTGACGAAGCAAAGATGACGGCTGGTTTTCGGTGGCGGATCGCCCGGCATTGCCGCCGCGATCTTTACCCGCGTTCAGCGAGGTGGCAGTTGAACGTCGATATGATCTTTCAGAATATTATCGGAAGAGCGGCGCACGGAATATGACGTGGTCCAGCCTTGTCCGACCAGATGCAAAGCGGCGGCAAGGCGGCGTAGATACCGCAAAAAGCCTCGGGTGAGCTCAACTTTGACGATCTTGATTCGCGGACCCACAGATGTGGCCCAAAGTGTCGGTCGTTGGGCATCGCATGCGGCAGCCACCGGCGTGCGGCCAAGATGTTCCAAGTGCTGTTCGGAAACGAAGGCGTGAACATTCAACGTTCATCACCAACTTCCGAGATTCAAAATCTCTTGTGCTGATCGACCGGCCAAATACCATGGGAGCTGGCCGTTTTCATGCGCTGCATGACGCGTTTCGAGCTCGACAAAGCTGCTTAAATCGCAGCGTATCGCCCGTGTGGATCGCTGGGTTTCCCGCCTCGGGGGAAAAACGCCATCTTCCTGCCCCCAAAAGAGATTGATAGATGTCAATGATTAACAGCGTTTCATTTCGACCGCGCCGTGATCTTAACTGGCAATCGCTGGGGGAAATGATCGCATGGGGCTTGTGGGATAGAGAAGAAAGCCGCAAGGCTTGCTGGGGCGTCTGCGCGATGCCCTATGGGCCAGATGATGGACGGCAGGGCAGGCGCGGAGGATAATCACGCATCTGATTGGCGTCTCGATGGGCTGCGGGAAGTCTTGCTCTATCTACCTTTTCCCGCGACGAAGACACGCTGGAAAACTCTGCCCGCGACCGAAGGGCGGAAGCCGACCGCGGTTCACGGAAACGCGCATGAAGATGGGCGAAGGCCTTGGCGGGTCGCGTCGCAAGCGCAAACGTATCATTAAAACCACACCCGATAAGCGCGCCTCAGGCCCGGTTTCCGGTTCATGCCTGGAAACCGGCGAAGAGCTTGTATTCGAAGCTTTTCTGGGTATACCGGTGCAAAGCGCTTGGTGACAATTGCTTGCGCGTTCTGGGTGTCCAATCCAAGCTGCCCCGCGAAATTCAGCCGACGAAGTAAGTTTACGCGCTGGAAGGGTGGTCGCCATGTGCTGGCGAAGATTGACCGAACTGGCGGGCCTTTGTCGCGAAGGGGGCCGCGATGTCGGCGCCCACAAGTCAAGCCGGTCCTGCTGCGCGGCACCGTGGCCCAAGAAGGCGTCGCCGAAGGCCACGTCTGGCTGCACGAAACACGCGTCGTTGTGTCAAAGTTGGTGGCGGATGACCCCGTGATTGAAACTTCCGGCCCTGAACGAAGCCGTCGGACGATCTTACGCGTCAGCGTCGATCAGATGATGGCGATGCGGGGGGCGAAACAGAACCCAGCAGGCAAAGTGCTTGAGCCTACCGCTGTTCGCCACTCCAAAGGGTTGGTATGCGTTCGGATGGAGGAAAGGACATCCGGCCCGGTCTGTCACGCGAGGCGCGCTGTCGAAAAAGAACAATCCTTGGGCACGGGGGCCCTTATGGGGAAAGCCAAGCCGACCGCCTACCTGCGGAAACGGCTTTGGTCCGAATCTGGATGGACCATGAGCAACCGTTTGGCTGCGTATTGACGGGGCAAGGGGTCCAAACCCGGCGCAGAAGATTGGTCCTGGCCGACCCAATTGGTAATGGCGCGTAATATCGACCGGCGGAAACTGCTGGATTATGGTCGCCTCTTGCGCGTATCGTGTTGGAAGGTCGGATCGCGTCCGGCAGCCATGCCGCGATTGTTCGCCGCGGGACGCTGGCGATTTCGCTGATCGTTCATGCCGCGCGGGCGTGACCAATGACGCGGCTAAACGGTGGAACCGGATTCTGGTCGGATGGTGGAAACAAGGCGTTGTGCACCTGCGCCCCGCATTGAAACCGTCGGCCTCTGCGTTTCGTGAAAGATGCGATGCAGGCCGAGGCGCAGGAATGTTACGCTATGCCTCGATTCCGCGACAAAGCAGCGATTTACCAAATGCGGCACCACGAGTCGGTCTACATTTAGAATTGCGGGGCTGATGGGCTTGACTTGCCCTCGCTGGAGGGGTCGGGGGCGAAGGGGTGGGGCTGTTTCGCGCACCGAGCTGCAAGTTCCCTTGTTGCGCAGCAAGATGCCAAAACGGCTCCGAGCTGTTCGCGTTGTACAACCGTTGCTGGATGCTGCGACTGGCAAGCGCGTGGTTTTCCGGACACTGGACATCGGGTCGGACAAAGTGGCTGCCCTATATTGAGCCACGACGAACGAACCCGCCGTGGGGTGGCGTGCGATTCGCGTGGGGCTAGACAAAACCGGGGTAGATGCGGAGCAGTTGCAAGCCGTTGATGTCCGGCCGCAAACGACGCCCGCTGTCGGTGAATGTTTCCCTTTGTCGCGCAGTTCGGAAGAATACGCGCGCCGCGCCGAGAATGGACAAGACGCTTGCCCGGAGGGCCCGTTGGGTCACGTGCTGCCCTCGAGATCGAGTGGGGGCGATGCTGGAAACTCCGTCGCTTGCCTTTGGCCCCGACCAAGTTCTTTGAAAGAAGAGTCGAGTTTCCTTGTCGATCGGTATGGCAAAACGATCTCAAGCAGTTTCTTTTTCGCCGCGACCGCTGAGAATGAACTCGTTGCGCCGCCGCTATTGGACACGTTGAAACGTCAGGCTTCCTGACCCTTTCTCGAAAAATTCATCGTTGGGCCGCTGCCGTGGAAACGGACACCGTTGTCGTTTTGCGGCGAGATCGGGCCGTCCGGTGGCAGGCACTGTGTTTGCCGCGAGTCGGGATAAACCACGCTCTCCATGCGCCCCTGCTCTATCGGGCCGGTCAAAAGCTATTTTTTGCTGCGGTCTGATCTGAACGAAATCCGCGAGGTCATCTATGCCGCGCGGGATCGTGGAGGACCCAGCTCGGGCCGCCCCCGCGGTGATGAATATCTGCGCAGCCAAAACCAACGGGACGGTGCCGCCGCCTGCCGTAACGGTCCTGCGCAGGTAGGGTCTTCAAAGCGCAGATAAAGGCCGGAATTTATCCATTGGGCTGCAAGGATGTGCAGCGACAGGCGCTCACCCCTGGCGTAGATTTCTTGCAAAGGTGACACGGGCGGCCCATATATTCAGCAGCCCCCAGTTTCGCAGAAGCGAAAAGAAACCCGAAATAGTGGGACTATGCGCGTGCGGCTTATTCCCTTAAATGCCTTTAAGGTCGCAGCGCGGAGGAAAAGCTGCGGGCAAGCTAGGAGAAGCGCGGGCATAATGAAACCCTTTGTATTCAACACCCACCAAATCCGTCGTATTCGAAAACGGGAAGCCGCCGCTGCGTAATCGCGGAGTTGGCAGGCAGTCTGCTGGGCAAGGCCTGCTTGCTGATCACGGACCCCGGTTTGCGCAAGCTTGTTCTATGTGAGGCCTTGCATCGACGCGCTGGAAAAAAAGCGGGTTCATCAGGTCACCATCTTTGACAATAGAGGCGGAACCCCTCGCGCGAGACAATTGATGCGCCGCAGTCGCGGCAGGGGCGGTCGGCAGGCCACCGGGTGTGATCGGCTTTGGCGGCGGGATTTCATCGCAAGACGTGGCCAGCTTGTGGCGCTTCTGCTTGGCTCTGCGAGGATCTGGATGCCGCTTGGGGGTTAGGGGCAGGCCAAGGGTCCGCGCTTGCCACTGGTGCTTATCCCCACGACCGCTGGGTACCGATCAGAGGTCACGCCCGTGTCGATTATCACCGTCGGCGCAAGAGGAAAAGCGCGGCGTGGTCGTCGCCTGTGATGCCTGCCTTGACATGGCCATTCTGGGACGCGTCCCTGACGGTTGGACTGCCTGCGGGCGATTTTACGGCCGGCAACGGGGTTGATTGCGATGGTCACAGCGATTTGAATTCCTATGCGTCGGTCAATGCGAAACAGACAACCCGTGTCAAGCTTGCGGCGCCGCGAAGCCTTGCGTTTTGCTTGGGGCCAATTATCGAAAGCCCGGTGGTGGCGACGCAGCAATGTCGACGCCCGCGGTGCAATGTTGTGGGGTCCAGCTGGCGGGTCAGGCCTTTGCTCAATTCGCCGGTTCGCCGGGCGGTTGGCATTGCGCTGGCCTATCCATTCGGGGCGGGACCTTTCACATTCCCCGCACGGGCTTTTCAATGCGCTGAGTTGCTGCCTCATTGTTTACTGCGCTTAACGCGCCACACCGCCGGCAGCGTCTACGCCGAGATCGCAGCAGATCTTTCCCCGCACTGGCAGAGGTGGGGGTAGTTGCAGGCCCGCACAGAAGCCTTTATTCAATGCGCCTCTTCAGAGCTTTCGGCCCAAGCTCGGCTTCCCCAGCGTCTGCGGCGGGCGTGGATATTCCACCAAAGTGCGATCCCAAAAGATGGCCGAAGATGCGATGGTGCAGGCGCGTTTGGGTTCAATAATCGCGCGACGGTCACGCAGGGCCGACGCTCATTGCGATCATGAGGCGGCTTGGTAATGGCACCTCGCGCACCTGCCGCAACCCGGGTGATTATGCTGGATTTCTATCCGCTGGCAGAACCCCGCTTGGAACGACAATGACGCTTATGGGCATATTGAACACGTCGTCCACTACGCGCTGTTTGATTACGGCCGTTGTGAATGGCTGCGTTGATCGAACGCGGACGGTTGGATCCGCAGGACCAGCCCTGTTGTTTCGGCTCGTGGGTTTGAAACGGCTGTCGTACTTGGGAAATGAAATTCCCCTTGAACCGTGTAACGCAGGTTTACGGGTGGCGCAGCTTGCAAGTTCTGTGCGGATGGAGCTGGGGTTGTTAAAAATGACGGACCGACACGGGCCTCTGCCCGAAGGGTTCTTTGTGCATGTCACGTGGGGCTGCGAAGACCATCGTCCGACTTGAAATTCCCAGCCTGACCCGTAGCGCGCTAGAGGGCTGCAAACCACCTTTCCTTAAGCGTGGCGTAATCCGCGCGTTCAGGCTTGCGGTTGCAAGTGCTTGGTGGGTCCACATGTTGTACATCACGAATCACAGTGTCTTTCTTGCATCGCGGCATTTTCGTGCCGGTGCGATGGACGCTTTGAAATTTAACAATAAACCGGAGAAATCCCTTCGTGTCCCAAGGGAAGACAAAGTATCGTCGTTAAAAACGGGATCAGTTTACTGGCCATATGAAGAAAAGCCTGGACAATTGCGGCTATGCTTTCTATGAATCGGACTCATTGGCGGATTTGGGCCTTCAGGGGGACCAGAGGCTACGAGATTCATTCCTGAACCTCTTTCAGGTCGGTCGCGCCTTGGCCTGAAAATGATCGGCAAAACGCCCGGACGGAAGCCGGTATTCTGGACAAGCAAGCCGCTTGCGCCTGTGGGGCCAGGCCGCTGCTGATGAATGGCCTATCGTCAGGTTTCTGCGAATGAATATAACTTTGGGACGTGGCACAGGATGCTGGTGGACCGTCGGAAGACATCGGGAAGAAGCGTCGCCACTTTTTTAACATTCAAGAACCAACCATGCTGCGGCTGTTTGAAAACCAGATTTCCTTCCCATTCATTCAACGAAAACGACTCCATCGCACGCCGCGATTTGAAAGTGGGGACAACGACCGGTCATCTCGGCCAAGGTCGCCCAGATGGTCGAAAGCGGGATCACCTGATTCATTTCTGACCAGCGTTCGAAGGCCTTGTATGAACCGCGATCCGTCGGACCCGGCGCTGCAGTTCATCGAAGAAATCGAGGAACGTGTGCCGAGCACCTCGAAATCCACCAAGAGGCATCAGCGAAATTGGGCAGCGGCGGCATTGTTGACCAAAATGCTTGGCGGCCCAATATGGCGCAAAACGCTCGGGGTCGAGACGATCATCGGCCGAACGGCATCATCGAAACGTCCGATTTCGTTCCGTTCTGAACCGCGAAGCCGCCATAACGCGCTGTCTTGGCCTTCGGGGAGGGTGCTTCGCCTTTGATTGATCTGGCTCAGCAGACCGTTTGCAGGGTGCCGGTACACTTGTTGTATCGACGATGCTGTCGTGCGATCACCGCCAAGGAGCCGCGCTTTGCAACGTTGATGGACCTGGTGTCGATCCAAGGCGAGTTTTCGAAAGGGACGTGCTGCCACGTCTATGGGACGAGCAGGGCAACGAGTTCGCACGTGGTTCCTGACCAACTTCTCCTCCGAAGAGGGGACCATCTTGATGGCGCGGAAAACCCGAAATGTGAGAATCGAGGACGTCAATCGGCTAACAAGCACAAAAAAGCGCGCATTGTCGTGTGAAAACATCCTGAATCCTTTGAGGATTCACACTTGCAAATCGACGCACCGAAGAAGGCGATAAGCCGGTCATCTCGGTTTTAATGCCCTTGGACGCGGGAAGATATTTTTTCCCGCCGTTTTTGCTCTTTTAAAAACTGGGGCTAGGACATTTTCCCAACAAAAAAATTCGGGATAAGGCCCAAACGGCATTCGGGCCACGTCCGGAATGGATCGGCCGCCACAAAAGGCGGGCCGAGGCGAGTTGGCGGAGAAGTAGTTGGTTTACGCAGCGGATGCAAATCCGGTGCTACAGGAGTTCGATTCTCCCTACTCGCCATCCATTTAATTTTTCAAAAGCTCAAGTTTAAAAACCTCAGTTGGTGACCAGTAATTGCAGGGCAATCTATTGTTGCGTCTGTGCTTGATCTTTTCGGGCGCGAGGGGCTGCGGGTAGCACTTCAGTGCTAGGCGCGCTGATTGTAGGAAGCTGTGCAAGATCAACGCCCGGGTGCGTCTTGAGCGTTCTAAGCACAATCTTTCCACCTACCTGCGCTTACAAGTCATGCGGCAGCAAATTGTTCGGTATGAAGCGTGCAAAAGCTCTCTAGGTCCGGGGTGCGCAGATCGAGGATATAGTCGCATCCCCAAAGACGGAGGAAGAAAGGCGGCGCGGACTTCAGAGTGGCGGGGCGGATTAAAGCTGGCAAAAGCCACTTTCGTTATTGCCACCGTGGCTGCGCAAATTGACGCGCACGGATCGCGCGCAGGTCCAAGCCCCAGCCGGGTCGCATTTAACCGTGCAGAGTATCCGGAAAATAAGCTGCGCCGACTCGAGCGCCGCACGTCGCCGCGAGCATTCGACGGGGGAAAGGTTCACCATTTCTGAAAGAGCGGTTGTTGGTCAGCGCTTCCGTCCTTTGCTGAAGCGCCCTGAGTATTGCGATTATCGAATCCGTCTAGCGACATAATAGGCTATCGTTTGCCTGCTTCGTGCAGCTACACAGGCGGGTATGTTTCTTAGGAGCCCCCCGGGGGGGGGGGGGGGGGGGGGGCCTTATTTTTAAATGTCCACTTTGATGCAATTTTTTGGTGTAAAGTCAGGTGTAATTCCACGCCGTAGTAATGCACGCACCATGCGCGGAACGCTGAATGCAACATGGATTCAACTAATACTTGAGGAGTTTGCACATGGACCGTTTCCCACACGGACGCGCCAAAGGCCACTTATTTTCCGGATCAGAACCCTGGCAGGGACTGATTGGGTTTTCATTTCGTCGAGTTTGCGCACCGCGATCGGACGTTCTAGACAAAGCTGTTTCCCCCGCCAGTGGGCTTTGTTCAGTGGCCAAGCATAAATCCCAAGGACATCACGATCTACCGCCAAGGCGATATTACCTATTTGCTGAACGCAGAGAAGACCGGACACGCTGCCGAAGTTTGTAGAAGAACCATGGCCCCTGTTGCCCCGCATGGGGCTGGCGTGTCTGGACGCCGCAACATGCGCTAAACGTTTTGCTGTCGATCTGGGGGCGAAAGGAATACACCAGGTGGACGTTAAGGCGATAGAGGCACCTGCCGTTTTACGGTATTGGCGGATTCCGCTGCTGTATTTCTCGAACAAACATATGGGTTGAGATGCAGTGCCTTCATGCTGACTACTATTGCTTGGTGAAAGTGATCCGCGCCCCGAAGGGTTTGGGTGTCTACATATCTCGAACCATTCTGACCCACAATTGTGATTCCGCGGCAATATGGGACACCGTCACGGTACCGTTTTATGCCGATACCTTCAATTTCAGGAAATCCGGTTTTTTTGACATCGAAGGGAAAGCAGACGGGTTTGACCAGCCGCGCGCTGAACCTCGCGGATGGTAAAATCCGCATCCCCATTAACGAAAAGTGCGGTGATAACAGCCATGATCGAGGAATACCTGCGGCGAAATATAAAGGCAAGAGGCATTCCAGCATATTCGCAATTCTTCTATGACATCTACGGGCGGCACTGAAAAGATCGCGGATGCAGGGCTGGGTTTATTGCCCAGGGCCGCCCGGCGACCTTTACTACGAGATGAGCCGTGCCCGCGTTGAAAGGCCACCAAGAGCGGCCGATCGATCAGATTGCAGAAACGCGGTATTTTTGATTGATGGCGAAGGGGTGTGGGCGGGGGCGAAACGCCGCGGGCTGTGCTGCAGATTTTCTCTAAAAACCGTGATTGGCCCGATTTTCTTCGAATTTATCCAGCGTAAAGGGGGATGACGGGTTCGGCGAGGGGCAACTTCCGCGCTTTGTTTGAATTCTATCCGAAGAATATCAGGTTCGTCGCGGCGGTCTTGCAAGCATGCCCCGGTGAATGATCATGGACGGATCTATCCCACGGCCCCGACCCTCGGCACCTGCGTCGCGCGGCGCGCGCGGATGTGACCGTGGGTTGCCGAATGACCGCTTACGACTTGCAGCAGGGGATTTCCCCCTGTTGCTGGTTACGGCGAGGCGATTCAGGTGATTGCCTTTGTTAACATGTGCCGCATCCAGTCTTGCCTCTCGATTATCGCGCCAAGGCAGATGCTGTCCGCAAGATGGCCAAAAGATGGATGTGCAGCGCCCATGGTGCGATGTTTGACGGCTGGAAACCCGGCGCGGAAGGTATCGGGGCGAAGGCCTTGGCTGCCGCTTTTGATTACCAGTTTCCGGTGTCGCAGGCGTCTGGCAGATCGTGATCGGGTGATCTGAAAGCTATTGTCCGCGCTTTCGAGACGCGCGCGAGGGGCAATCGCCCCCAGTTCTTCGTGTGCGAGGGATAACGGCGCTGTGCGGAGCAGGCTATGGCATCCGCCCTGTTTGACCCTTATTGTTTCGCCAGCAGGGAAAAAATTGCACCCCTTAAACGCACTGACGTTTGCCCGAACAGAGCGGGTATATGGCATTCCATAAGGACATTATAGCGAACGAAAAAGAGTTTAGCTGATGACAGATTTCACAGGCCCGCCGCACCATGCATGTTTGATACTCAGGTGCGCCCTTCGGATTGTTTACCAAGTGTTCCCGATTATTGATGCGATGTTGAAAGTGGCGCGCGAAGATTATGTGCCCGGGTCCGGCCCGTCGCGAGGCCCGCCGTATCTGGGGGGAAATAACATTCAGCTTGGGCGATGGACGTGTGTGCTAGAGCCGCGCACATTGGCCAAATCTGGACGGGCCTCGGGGATCGGAGGACGAACTTGGTGCTCGATATCTGGTTGTGGTACGGCTATCCTCTGCGGTGATCGCGCATATGGCCCGAAGCTGATGGTCGCCGTGGAAGCGGACGAGCAGATGGCGAAAAGAAGCGCAGGAAACGCTGATCAACGCCGACATCCGACAACTTATGTGCACACCGGCGCGCTTTGCAGACGGGTGCACAAGCAGCATGGGACCCTATGATGTGATGATCTGCAGGGCGGCGTGCAGAAGTGGCCAGAGGCGCTGTTTGGCGCAGCTTAAGAACGGTGGCGATTGCCTGCAGTTGTTCATGGAGGCCCATTGGGCGAGGTGCGTCTGGGGTTATAAAAGTGATCATGGCATCAGGCTTGGCGCCAAAGCTTTAATGGCCGCAAAGCCCCGCTGCTGAATGGGGATTTACCCGCGCGAAAGAATTTCAAGCTATAAGGATAATATAACATGCCGCGCATGACGGCAGAAAGCAGTGACCACGATGGAGTGTGGAAATTGGTATGAATACAGGCAAGATGCGTCCGTCCGCAGTTTAATGGTGGCGTCCTGCGTTGGGTTGGGGTTAATGCTCGAGCGGCGCAGTCGGAAAAACTGGCTGATGCGCGGTCGGGGCCTATAACAACTCCGGTCGCTGCGACCAGAACCGCGCCGTTCGGCGTGCCTGCCGACGAAGAACGTGGCCATCCGCCAAATCCGTGCTCAAGCCGGTGCTTTGCAATGGACGGGAAACCTGGGACGAAATCGATAACGGTCGGGTCAGCGGGCATCAGCACTCTTTCAACGGGTTTCAGAAAACTTCCACCAATCCCTCACCACTGTCGGTTCAACCCTCGTGGCCATCGCTGCTTGTCTATGACTTTGGCGGGCATTCGCGCTTATTCGATTCGAAGCGCCAAAGAGAAAAACCGTGCTGGCCCACGCCCCAGCGAAACATTGGTCATGTTTGACCGAACAACAGGATCCTGCTGCGCGCTGTCGACCGCCTATATGAGCGTGATCCAGGACGCAACAGCTGTGTCGGCTTGCGAGGAAACAAACGTGCGCGTTCTGACGCAGGAATTTGCGCGGCCGCGCGGGATTCGTTTTTTGAAGTGGGTGAAGTAACGCGTACCGACCGGTCTCTCTTGCAGAGGCAGGAGCTGGCAGCCGCACGCAGCAAATCTTGCGGGTTGCGCAGCGGGCGATTTCATCAGTGCCAAGGCCTAATACAAGTGCCGTGGGCACGAAAAACCCCGGTCGTTCTTAGCCCGCCGCCACCGCTTGCCAAGCGTGTTCTAATAGTATCGCGACAGCCAAAGCACTGGCTGTGCCGGCAACACCCCGATATCTTGTCCGTGCAACCACCAGGTCCGCTGCCGCTGATTTTGCTGGTGCGCAGCCAATGAATCCAGTTGAAGCCACGGAGCTGTCGCGCAAGGGGCCTATGCTTGACCGAAACCTTCAGCTCCGAAGCTTCTACGCGCAGTGGATCGTCGGGGCGTTCGGTCGGGCAGACGAATCTATCAGTGGCGGGGCCTTGTCCGCCGTGTTGTGCGCAAAAGCCAAGCGCAACGTGACGCGCAACGCCGGGCAAACCTGCATGTGAGGTGGCCAAGGATGTGAACGGTGCGGTAAGCATGCCTATGCGGGGGCTTCGCCTCGGCGCGGCACAGATCGAAGCATCGCAGCGCGGCAGGTTTAAGCGCGGCAACAGATCGCTTTCAGGACGGTATTCGCGGAAGAAGCAAGCTTGGGCGCACGCACGACGCTGGATGTGCTGGACGCTGAGCAATCCTTGCTTTGATGCACGCTCTGCCCGCGTTTCGCGCAGTCACAAGCTCTATGTTGCCGCCTATTCCGTGGCTGGCGGCAACCCCGGACAGTTGGACGCGCAGGACCTCAAGCTGCCCGTACAGATCTATGGACCCCTCGGTCGTTACTTACAATCTAGTGCAAGGATGGTCCAACGAAAACTCTGAAAGAGGGGTAAGCAGTTGGACCGTGTCTTGCGGGCGCTGCAAAAGACTGACATTTTCACCACCCCCATTGTGACCAAGACAACCTTCGGAGTTAGACTATTTGCAAAGAACGAGTGTGTTGATTGATTATTGTCCGAAACCGTCACAAAACGCAGAGTCTCGGAAGACGTCCTGTTCTTCCGATCCGCCGTCTGTGGTTCGAGGATCGCAAGCCGGCGCAAAAAGCGCCCGAAAAGCCTGCTATGAAGAGAAATTGGTGCTCTACCCGTCATTGCGCGTCTCAAAACGAGTACGCAGTTGGGCGGCGCAGCCAAAGGGCCGCGCCCCTCAGTGCACGAAGTGGTCCAGCAGCGGTCTGCCTCCTATCAAAGAGGCCATGCAAGAGATCGAGTCAGGGCGAGAAGAAGAGCCCTCCGCCTCTGATCGCAATCAAGGCAGAAGATTTAAGTTTTATTTGATCCGGACGCGAGCCGCGCTTTCGGGCGCAGTTTCGCCCCCACGGGTGATGATCATCTGCAGGAACCTCCGGAACCGTCTGCGCAAGCTGGCCTTTTAGTTGCGCCACGCGCTTGCGGCCTATTCTTGCCGACATGCTCAACCTCGGGATCCGAAGCTGTGGAAGGACGTACCTGCCCACGCCGGACCGGCTCAGCGCCAAAGGCGCCGCGCTTTGAAAAACCGGCAATCAGCCGCATTCCCGGAAAAATTGGGGAGGCCTTGACGGAGCGGGCAGAGGGACTATCGGCAAGCGAAGATCCGGGCGATGGTCCTGGAGAGACGATTGGAGTTCGGACGCAACGGTTGCAACTGCGTTTCGGATACGTGAAAGAGCCTGACTTATTTGGACGCACTGCAAGACGGACAAAGCATCGGTGGGCGATTACAGCACGCTGTCCACCGACCGGACGATGACGCGTTGTCGATAGCCCTTTTGCCCGCGGTAAACGGCGGCGGATGCTGCCGTCGAGGATACCACTGATTGAACCGGCGGGCTTGCAGGCGGCAGGACGATGATGCGACATTCTGTTTTTGCCGCAGATGAATATCTGGACGAAGAGGATTTGCTGCGCGGACTTGGGTGTCAGAAAAATCGTTGCGCAGCGAAAGCTTTCAGGGATGCTTTGGGTTGAAAACGGATCAACGCGACGCAACGTGCGGGGGCAAGCTGGTTACGGCGCCCGAGATTCACCGGGCGCTGACCTCGCAGGGACCTTTGAGGAAACCAAAAACTCTGCACGCGCCGCCTCACCAGGGCGCTTTGGCGCTTTAAGAATGAGGGCAGGGCGGGCGGGCCTTTTGGCCCTTTTTTCGGTTTGTGGGGGGCAGGAAGGGTTCGGGTTGGCCTAAATTCCTTTCCTGGC
>Ga0163217_1022648_pt1 | contig 16276 bp, 23 predicted proteins | sample SynspAceP_FD_185933 | JGI IMG/M metagenome (GOLD analysis project Ga0163217, IMG submission 185933) | Saline lake microbial communities from Ace Lake in Antarctica - Synechococcus sp. Ace-P (PacBio error correction) | ecosystem: Environmental > Aquatic > Non-marine Saline and Alkaline > Saline ... | reverse complement strand
CCAGGGCCTGCCCGGCGGCGATGCAACCACACGGCTGTTGTGCCGACAGCTCGGGCAGATCAGCAGCAGGGCCCGGCCCGGCTTTTCCGCCGCCATAAACAACCGCGCACCGTCCCCCAGTGCAGCGCCAGCGCCGGTGCCATCGGCAAGGCGGACGGCTCTCTGACCCGGTTTCACCAAGGGTCGAACATCACCAGGGTTTAGGCGTTGCAGAGCTTCAGCCCAGGGTCGTTTGGCATCAAAACAGTTGCTCCGGCAGGTGAATCCGGCGCGGGCGCCCACGGGGCGGTGAGAGGTGAGCAGCCCAGTGGTTGCAATGGATCTGGATGCGTTACATGGAAAGAACGCCGGCAGCCTCCTGAAAGCTGGCTTAGGACCCACTGCAGCGCAACGGTTTCAGCTTGGAGATGGCCTGCTCCAGTTCCGCCAAGCCCACCTGAGCGCTAGCCAGCACGGCACCTGGCAGTGCCAGAGAACGGCTGCATTCAGGCCGATCCGGCCTGCCGTTGCAAACTGCTCCAAAGGCCTCCAAAGGGAGGCGGAACTGCTGTTGGTCGGCAATGGCCTCCACCGGGGCGGCGGTGGTCTTCGATCACCGAAGCGGCTGACGCATGACGGCTGGTTCTTTCAGATGGATGTCTTCAGGTTGCAGCCGTTTGGATGGATCACCTCGATCAGGCCAAGCCCTAACCACTGGCGGGTGGGCCTTGCCTGCCGCGGCCCTGTCCAGCCGTTTTTGTCCAATCGGCAGATTGGCATGGCATGACCTAAAACCCCTTGCGCTGCAACGTGTCCACCGCCCGTTGCGGTCACTGCCAGAGAGCAGGTACGCATGCAGAATTTTCGCCAAGTGCGAATTGGCGGAACATGCGAATGTGCGGTAGATCGCTTTGGTCGCCAATTCAGCTTGTTGCGGCTCATGCGGGCCAAGCCATGGTTGCAGGCTTCCCTCCACCGCCTCGGACGATTCCGCGCACAACAGCCGGCGCCGGCCAGCTGGCTCCTCCAGCAACCGCTCTAGTCGGGCTTCGTCTCCGGCCTGACGTAGAAGGTTGCAAGCCTTCCAGCCCTGTCGTTTGCTGGGGCGTTTGGCTTGCGGCCGGGTTTGGCCTGAGGCTGGGAAGGGATCGCCTGCTCAGGCTCACTGACCTTGGCCTTCCCTCCCGCTGAGCGATCAGCTTCTCGAAGTCCATCAGGTCAACTCTCCTCGATCTCTGCGCTAGCGCCGCCACCTGCTTCCAAGCCCGGCTGGCGCCAGTGGATCGGGGCGACCAGAATCGGCGCGGCATCCCTTGACAGGATTACGCCCGGCAGCCTCGGCCTTAGGCCAAGGCGACAGCAGGCTGATTTGGGTGCTCAGTACGGTTATACCCCAGGGCGCTCTAGTAGCTCGCGGGGCCTTGCTTCGCATCCTGTTGCTCGGCGCTGATCCACCATCGTCAGCACCACGCATAGCGGGCTTGCGGCCTGTTGCAACAGCTCCCCCAAAGTCGATCACCTGCCTCGATCGAACTGCCCGCAGGCGGCAAGGGGCAGCACAAAGGCTGATCCCTCTGCATAGGTGCGCTGTTTCGTCGCGGGAAAACCGCCGGCCGTGTCCATGACCACCACCTCCCAGCTCTGAGCCATCGCCATCTGGTGCCTGCTGGATCGGCACGCAACGGCCCAAAGCGCGCCTCACTGCGCTGATGCACTTACTGGCGCTGCTTGGGGTCCGCGTCAATTCAGAGAGGGTGGATACTGCTGCCACTCCAGAACGCGGGCCAGGGTGAGCGGCCGTAGGACTTTTGCCGTGTGCCTCCCTGAGGCCGCAGATCGGCTCTGACGACTTGCTGAACCATGGGCGCCAGGCTGCCGCCCTGTCGCCTTGTCAGCAACTCATTACGGCCAGATTTGGCGCCAATGCAATTTACACATTGGCGGATTAGCCGTAGCGCGGGTACTCAACTTCGCTCAATCCAGCCTGAGCGCCCTTGCTTTTCGGGCCTTTGGCTTTTCATTGCGCGTGGCCGTTCAACTAAGTAGGCCAGCAGGGCCACCCTTCAGCTGGCGATTGCTGCCTACTGCCAGTGGCGGATCTGTTGCAACTGCGGCGCAATGCGCCAGGCCGCTGCAATTCGAGATCGTGGCAGAACCTGTGCCCGTAGCCAGTCTAGCCCTCACTCACCCCAAGAACCACAGGCGCAGGTCCGGTTCAGCTTGATAGCTCGGGTGCCTTGAGGAGAGCTTGATCCGGTTGGGGCACGTTCGATCTCCTTCGCCAACCGTAAAGCGGTAATGCCCCATGGAATCGAGAACTCTCGCGCAGGAGCTCACCGGAGTGATGGGGGGAAAGGTGGGGCATGGCGCTCTTCCGGGGCGAAACTGTCAGCTGGTAATCGACGATCTCAACGCGCCTTCCTGGCCGGCCGCCAGCTTCAGGTAAGCACACGGCGGTACTGATCTTTGATGCGCTATGCCTGCGCTGATCCCACGGCGAATTTCTCCACGACAAGGAGTTCGAGGCGGCGTTTCCTGGATGCAAGATGCGCCTAGACTTCCTTCAGTCCGGTCGCGATGTGGACCTGAGCGTGCAAGAGCTTTCTCGGCGGCGACCTTCTCATAGCGATGAACCGCCGAACTGAACACGCTCAGCCAGGGCCTTGTGGTGTCCGCAGCAGCGCGATACGACTCGGATCATCGCTGATTAATAAGCTGCGGTCGTCAGCTATTTCGACCTTTTGGGGAGGGGCCCATGGCCAAAACGCAGGACACTCAGCCATCGGCAAAGAACCTTCATAGCGTGCGTAAGTTAGACGGGCCGCTGGCGGGCCCAGCTCTTCTAGTCCGAGGTTCCGCCTCCAGCACCGGTTGGAGCGGAAGTCCAGCAGCGTAGGTGGCGGCCAAGGTGTTACGGCTGAGAGAATCGCGCCGCAGCGCCTTCAGGCTCTGGCCGCGGCCGGCCAAGCCTGGGCGGTTGATCCTGGCAGCAAGGCCCGTTTCTGAGACAGGCAAACGCTCGGCGCATGCGGAGCAGGCAAGCCAGAAAGTGCTGACGATCCCATAAACTGCTGCCCGGTGTGTCTGAGACCACATTGACACACCAAAGAAACGGGAAGATGGAAGCGAGGCTTACGTAAATGGCGGACTACTACGGCAAGCGGAGACGACGACGACGGGCGGCTGGGTGGCTGGGCCGGGTTGAGGATGGAAAGAAGAGCTTCTTGGAATCCAACGATCTGCCCCTACCAGCCGGGCCCGGTGCTCGGATGCCGTCTTCGGTGAGGATGCCGATCCTGAATGGGGCCCATCCTGCAGCTCGGCCCAAAGCCGCAGAACATTTGCCGGATCGGGGAGGCCCAGTTTCAGGCCCAACCGGCCTGACCGCCCCCGCCGGCCCCGGCTGGTGCCCCCTTTGGTTTGAAAAACCCAGGGGCTTTCTGATATGCGCCGCCAAAGCAAGACGCGCCATCCAGCAGCGCATTCCAGGCCGTCAAGGCCCGCCTGGTATTTACAAGGGGTTCGCATGGTGTGAGGCCTGGCCAGCGAAGCCGGGCGGCCACCATGGCGGGCCAGTCCATTCAAGGTCACGCGCCGCCCAGCTTGCGCAGCCAAAAATTGCGCGAGGTCCTGCGGCGGAAGGTGACCAAAAAGGCCGCTAAGGCGGTCAGGGCCGGCCGGCCGCTCGGCGTCCAATGCGGTGCGGGGTGGTATCAGTGCCGTCTACACCTTGCCACGTGAACAACACGCAGCCGGGCCCACCGATGGCCTCGCGAAGATTGGCGCAGGACGCGAAAGGATCTGCCTGAGCGTGGCAGAGAACATCTGCGCGGTCCTGAGCCCGACCCAGAAAGAAGGGCGGTGCTGGCGGAGGAGGTCATCAACCGCGAGGCCAGCAGAAGGCCCGTTGCGAGAAGCGCAAAGGGGATCCACCCCTGCCGTTCACTTGGAGCATTGTGCGGAGTACACCGCCTCGGGCCTACGGATTCGGTCAACGAACATGGCCAACCGGCCTCACTGCCGGGCTGGAGCGACTTCTCGCCCGATCCAAGACAAGAACGGGCCCCGTGGGGGGATGATCAGCGACTTGCTCGCCTCGATTGCTGAGTTCGACTGGCCCCACTCTACCGTTCGCGCCACCGGTTTTCAATGCCAACGGCCGCCGGCGGGCGGAGATCAAAGTGGGGCCGGTCTTTCCAAAAGCATAGAACGTTCCAAAGCACCAGTCAGCCTGCGCAAACGGCGCGGCTTTGCGGTGCTGGCCGAAAAACTCGGAAGGGAGCAGAGCGGTGTTGTGGAGTTCGCCCCCTGGCCACGGCGCGACCGCGACATCTTCAGGCCCTGAGCGAGTTCCGCATGAAAAAGAGCGTGCTGCATCCCTCGCGGCAGAGCGCTCACCCCGTGCTGAGCGTGGAAGATGGACGGCAAGATATCCACAGTCAAGGTCAAGCGCGCCCTAACGCTCAGTGCGTTCAGCGCGCCGGCGAGCCGCGTCCGCTTGCAAGCCTTGTTAGGTGGCCGCGACTCAATCTTCTCTCCCTACTTCATGCACTCTCCGCGATTCGTCGCTTGATCGCGGAAGGCGGTTGATGCGGCGGTGTCTCGAAATCTCGGGACGTGCCGCCCTTCGCAACTGTCACTGCTCCGGCCGACGCTGCGGGACAAGCTTGACTTGAAAGATCGACCTAGCTCATCCTGCCCGCCCGCCCCCCACAGCTCGCCGAGACTTCGAGTCCAAGAGTCCGATCCACCCGGTGTGGGAAAAGCGCGCGCAGGCGCGCTGGGGTCCTGCTCCCAGGGCCTGAGCGTCCCGTTCCAGCGGAAGCGGAAACCTCCCAATGGCCCGTGGCGGAGCACCAGGCACGCGGTCACCCACGGTCGAACTGTCGCCAACTGTGTACTTGCGGGCCCGACCGAGGTCGCGGGTCTTCTGCACCTCGACCTTGTGGTCGCCCGTTGGCGTACGGTCCCCAGAGCCGTCTGCGCACTCGATGAGCAGGGCCGGCGCCCGTCGGACAAGGACAACCTCGTAGTCGGGCTGCCCTCGGCCGTCGAGGGCATGACGCCTCCGCCACGGCGGCACGCTCCCCCAACGCCCGTCCGAGCGTGGGTGCTCGGCCACGCCCCCCGCGTACGGTCGACGCCTCAACCGGCAAAGGTTGGCCTGCGATCGATATCCGAGGATCGCGTGCGGGCGTGCGCTGGGAATGCGTTCCTCCAAGCGGAGTGTGGGGCCGCGCGTCGGCTGCCCGGAAAACCTCTCGGCGAGGCGCAGGCGCAGGTCGGCGATCCAGCCCTAGGGAACGACGCTGGGCCTCGAAGCGCGCGTAGTCGAGGAGCCGGCTGGCGGCCCGGAAGCCCACCAGCGTCTCCAAGGCCCATCCCAGCTAGGCCGGCGTTTCCGCCGTGGCCTCTTCCGCTCGCCACAGGCCCAGCCATGTCGCTCGCAAGCGCCACGTGTCGGTCGTGGTTGGTAGTAGATCGAGATCCCATGGGCACGGTCCGCGTAGATGAGCGGTCCAGCCGACCACGAAGCGCGCCTCGGGATCGACCGCCAGGACGAGCGTGGACGTCGACGCCTGCAACGTCCTGGGCGACTGCGGTGGAGCTTTCCCGCTGCGCACCGGGTCTTCCGAAGCGGATCTGCGTGCGCCGCTCCCCCGGGGCCCCCAAGGGGCCGTTCGGTTTTTGGGGGGGGCCCCCCGGGGGGGCGTCTCGCGCCCTCGTCGTCGTGAACGGATTGACGAGCAGGGCCGTAGCGGTGGCCAGCCGTGCGTCCTCGCCCCCGATGTAGAGGGCGCCACCCGCTCCTCGGGGAACGAGCAGGCCAGGAACGCGCGCCCAGACCCTCGCGGATTGCCGTCCAGCAAGGCACGTCGGGACCAACGGCCCAACCGCTCGGCCTTTCACCGGATAGAGCTTGGCACTAGACGCGCCCGCCGGACCGACACTCGGTCGTCGGCGGCGTCCGCCTATTGGCGCGACCGCCCTTTCGCGCCGGGCGGACGGGCCGAGGCCCGTCCCCCCGTGCGGGGCTAGGGACCCCCTGATCTCCGTTGCGCAGCCCGGACCGGCATGCCCCGCGTCGGCGTCTCGGGTGCGGGGATTGGCGTCGCGACAGCTCGGGCCAGCAGTCGACAGCGGCACCGCACGCCGCTGCCCAAAGAACTGCGGCGGACTCAGGACCGAGCAGCTCGACCAGAGGCCACTCGCACCGCGTTGCCGATTTCTGCGATGGGCCGAGCGGTTGTTGCCCAGCACCTCGTAGCAACTGCGAAAACGTCTGCAGCGCGCATACTCGGCGGCAGACAGCGCCGGCTCGTCCAGTGGAAGGGGCCAATGGCTGGCGGGCTGGGGCTTCAGCGTCCACGACGCCGGTCTTCTCCAGCTTGAGAAGCATGGACCAGAAGCGCGTGCGGCCAGGCGAACAGCCGCAGTGCCTCGCCGTCTTGTCAGGCGTGGAACAGCGTAGTTGCAGCCCTCGGGAAGTACTGCGAGCAGTTCGGCGTACTTGCCCGCGCGGCGCGCAAGTCCTGGTCCTCGCCAGGGCCGGGTCGTCGAGGTGCCCGATGGCGTCCCCAGGCCGTGCGTAGGGGCAAGCAGGCTGTCCACGGTCGCGCGCGGGCTTCGTGGGGCCCGGGTCCGTCATGTCGACGGGCGGCCGGCTTGAGCGTGGTGGGTATCGGGAACGTCTGAACTAGCCTGCGCGATGGCGGATGGACGAATACCGCGTCGCGCAGCTGCGGAGCCACGCACACGTTACTCCACGCGTTAAGGCGCGCGGGCGCGAAACGAGTATCTCGTGCCGTGGCCGGCTTTCGTCCGTGAGTTTCGCAGGTTCACATACCCGCGCACACTGCAACCACGCTCTGAGCTCTTCCTGCTGAGTGCAGCGCCCGCGTCCACGTTCGTCGAGCGAAGGAACCGCCCGCGGCTGCGCCCAGCTCCAGGGTGCGCAGGTACGACTCCGGGTGCGGCGCGCGGGCTTCCGTCGAGGCGCGAGGCATCCCCGCTGTGCCAAGTAGCCCGGACTTGCTGAAGGCTGGGCACGGGCGGACCCGCGGCTAGCAGGCGACTATTGCCTCCCGCCCACTGCCACTACCGCCTCGGGCTAAGGGCCCCGGAGCGTCTCGAGCTTGGGCTTCAGCTTGCCGTGGAAGCACCGGCCTAGCCTGGACGTGGGTCGGTTGGAATGCGCGCGTGACGCCCAAGTCTGTCGCGACCGCGAGGCTCCGCACAGCTTCCATCTCGGACGACAATTGCGCCCGCCGCTCGTAACCCCACGCGTTTCTTCGAGGACACCACCGTCCAGCCACTCGCCTTCCGGTACAGGCTGATGACGAGAATAGCCTTGCATGGGCATTGGCCGGAGAGCCCGTGGCGCGTGAGGGTGGTGGGTCGTGGGAGTGCTGGATAGCCGTAGTGACCCTAATAAAGGGCTTAAACGGCATCCAGGAGGGGCGGAGCAGCGTGAGCCGCGTTACGCTCCGAGCCTACGGGCATCGGCGTACATCCTTCTCCCAATCGTCTGCGCCAACGCTTCGGATCAGCTACCCGTGCCGAAATTGAACGGCCACGATTTCACAGGCCAGCGGCGGGCGGGCGGTTAGCTGCATCTCCGATTGTTTGGGAGCTTCGAGAGACGCCGAAAAAGAATCTGAAAAAAAGGATGCAAGATTATTTCTTTGCGCTCACTGTAACAAGGCTTACATTTGAACGCCATGAACAAAAACAACTCCTTCCAAAAACTGGATCGCAAAACCTTCATCGACGAAAACAGGCTTGATGCCGAGCAAGTGCTGCGTCGTCGAAGGCAAAGTCTGGCCCCGAAACACATCCCCGTTGGCTGCCTCGTGGAAGCATGCCTCCAAAGCCCCGCACGAAATGAGCCCAGCGCGGAATCCAAGACATGAATCGTTCGGATTGATTTCCGAAACGGGATGTCCTTCCACTACTTCCTGCCATTGGCGCAAGCAATCGCCCGGCATGACCGCCGTAGGAATACAAAGGCAGAGCGCGAGCGGCGCGGCACCCCAAGAGCGAGGTTGCCGCGCTCCTCGGCGTTTCGCGGGTAGCATCGCCCGCCGCGAGACGGGAGCGCGACCAGTCATGCCGTGATGGCATGGCTTGCTCTGCTTGCGCTCCCGAAAAAGAGGCAAACGTTCAAGCGCGCCTAACAGCGTCGCCAACATAAACCAACACGCAGTGGCACGCGAGCATCGGCCCCAATGAGCAACCAACCCCCCCAGCCAGCACGCTCGGGCGACCGGATTGGCTAAATGCGACCTTCAATGGGAAGGCGACCTGCAGGCCGCCCCTGAATCGCCGCAAGATGTTCTGGCATCAACTGGAGAGGGTGGCGTCAGAAGAAACCAGGAGATGCTGCGCCTCCAACCCTTCAGAACAAAAAAAGGACCGGCGAACCAAGACCTAGAAGCGAGCGAGCACTCCACCAACCGGAGGGCGGGGCCGGTGCTTCAGATTGCAAGCCGGGACCATCTGCGAAGAGACCGAAGGATCAGTGGCGGCTTGATTTGGCCAGCAAGGTGGCCCATCCGAGACGGACAAGCGCTCCGGCGGTTTAACGGGCAGGCGCCAGAGAGAAGAGCTTCCATCAAGGTTGTGCTGATGTATCAGAGAGTGCTGACGGAAAGGTCAAGAGCCCATAGCATCGCGGCTTCCTGCGCGCAACTCAGGGCCCTGGAGAGGACCCTCAGCTAGCCGCCTGGTCGTTGCAGTATCGCGGTAGGCTGACAAGTCCTGCGTTGCCAGGGCGATAAAGCGGAGCGCGACGCGAGACGATGCTTTGACATCACCAATGACGATGGCCGAGGTGCGGGCTTTGATGCTGGTGGGTGGGCAGATGTTCATGGGCTCAGCATCTCGGAGTTTGCCATCAGTGAATCTCCCTGACAAGGCAGTCACAAACGCCGGATGGATGGAGCGATCTATCCAGGCCAAAGACTCAACACATTCGCGCTCCTGTTTTAAAAAAGCAACCATCAGCGGAGAACCCCTTGCTCTGCAGAGGTAGGCGAACAGGGCCGGTGCTGGGTCAGGCTTTCGGCGCCCCACGGCCCCCAACCACCATTTCCCCGCAGGCCTTACCCCCGCTCCGCCAGCTCCAGGTTGAGTATCGAGCAGCGTTGCTGAGATGTCTTCGTTGGGCCTTCCAGTCCATAGGCCTTCGCACCAAAGCATCGAGCGCTTGATGGAGGCTTGGCAAGCTGGCTGGCGGGTTTCGTTGACAGTAGGCGTTGTAGAGGTCGGTGATGCCCAGTTCCGCGCCACCATCACCCTCGTTTTGCGTAGTCGTTGCAGGCTCGCCCTGGCGATTTGCTCCACAACGCAGGAGAGACGATCTGGGGGAAGGGTAAGGTTTCGAAGCAGGCGTGTGGGTGGCGGTCATCGTGGTTGTACAACCACCAGCCCGCCACAGCGGCATCCAAGTTCGTCACGCCCCACCAGCGCCGATTGCGGCCAGCGCCGTCGAAATGCCGACACAGAGCCCCGACGTCTATGAAACAGGCGCGTCAACTGCATCCCCGCCGATGGAGCCACTCAACGCGCTGCTGGCGTCAACCCGAAGTGAGTGTGGATCCAACCCGCCACCGCCCAGAATTGGACAACGAAAAAGCTACATTGGCCATGGCCGCTTGTCAAGCGGCAGGAGCGTCATCTGTGTCCTGCAGTCACCCGCTGCGGGTGATCGAGGGTTGCGCTTTCCTTGCGAAACTGCTTGTTAACACCCGCAGTACGAAAAGATCGTTTAGGTACTTTGCCTTCAACCATCTTTGGCCTGTTAGGAGGGATGACATGCAAGAAGCTCACTGCGGCATATCCCACCAACCCCTGCCCGCCATCTCGTACGAAAAACGCTAGGTCGGCTGGGCCGAGGGCTCGGCCCACCCTTAAACCATTCGCCGATTGATGACAGTAATCATCCACCTCACTGCTCTCCGCTGTCAAAAAGCTATCAAGCTCCTTATCGTCTGGGGACAGCGAACTCGTAGAACAATTTGCAGGAACCATGCAAAGAGTTATTGGACAAAGTGGGTGCTTCATTCAATTGAATTTTACTCGAAAGGGTGTTGGGCAGCTTTAGACGGTTTTTTGGACCTCAGCCAAATGACGTCAACAAAACCAGTTCCAAAGTTCCTGTGGATGCCACGAAAACATCAATTGTTGTTCAAGTGCCGGTGTGGACGTTGGCCAGCGCGCCAGCTCACGGTCGATCTGCTAGCGATCGAAGTTCCATCTGAAAATCCGGATTGACGGCCAGGCGGCAACAGGGCAAACAGGCTGTGTGGGTCATGTCCAGTTTCCCCTTTTCATTTTAGGCGGATTTTTTGGAGACAGTGATCAGTCCAGGCCCGCTCCAGCTGCTGAGAGCTGACGCCATCGGGCCAAAGGGTCAGGAGACAACGCAACGGTACGCCAATCCCGTTCCCCATCGCATGCGGGAGCGGTGCGCTTTCCGACGGTAGCCAGGCCGGCGGAGCAGCGGCGGAGGGTGCCCGTGCGTTTGGCGTGCTGATCCCCAGTACCTGGATGAGGCTGCCGCGTCGTGCGCTTCGGCGGTTGGACTGCCCAAGGCGATTCAGCCTGGCCATCTTCGGCACGTGAAAACCAGTTGCACGACGAAGGCCAGCCAGGGCAGGCGAGGGCATCCGGCGGCGCGATAGTTTCGGGCGACAACTACGCGGCACAGATCCGAGGGTCCAGGCCGCTTTGCCAGTTGGGGCCCGCCAGCATGCCTGGGCGGTCTGCCTGATCGTGGCAGGGGGTCCAACCAGCTGCCGGGCTTCGAGGCTCTGGAGGGGCCCAGCCGAAACGGCCGCGCTGGCTGCGCATGCTCCCGATCGCTTACGAGTAAGCTCGCGTTTCGGCGCTGCTCTTGCCCAGGCCCCAGCCTTGGCGATCCTCCAGCGGGCAGCTGGGCTTTCTCGGCTGGCTGCAGGGCGGGCGGCCGTATTCTGTTTACTCGGTGGCCTGCTGATCATACTGAGCAGCCAGCGGCTTGCACAGTGGCATCGGCGGCGGCCTGCGCCATCGGCAGCGATGGCCTCAGTCTGTGCGCCGATCAGCTGAGCATTCAGCCGCGGGCCTCACAGGAGAGGGCGGCGCGCTGCCGCTTGATCTCGTAACCCTCTCGCTCCAGCAGGCCCAGACTGTGGGCGCGATAGGCTGGGCCTTGCGTTGTAGCGGCAGCCAGTTTGGCCAAAGGGCAGCCAGGGGCCGGCGCTACCGTTTCCAGATCAATCGATACCAGCAGCTGGGCGGACGATCGCGGCCACCGTTGTTGGGCCCTGCTGTGGAAGTAGTGGCTGGGGCTCGAAGCTACCACAGCCACCCGGCACGGCATTGCCTGGGCTGCTGCTCGGCGCATACAGGTGGCGGGTGCAGTTGTCACGACGCGAGCGACTGCCGGGCGATTGCTTTTCGGGGCTCAGTTGTGCCACCACTGCAAGCGTAAGACGGCAGTGAAAGTGGCCGGGCAGCTGATTCGACCGACAGGTCCCGCGTACACCCGTAGGGCAACGGGCCGGACTCGCGTCTACACATCACAACGACGGTAATTGGCTGGCGATCCCGTTGGGCATCTCAAGCAGCCAGAACGGTGGGCAGTGCGTTTAGCCCGGATCAGCCAGCGGTTTCAGAAATCCCACCCGACCAGAACGCCGGTGACACCGTCGGGTGCCCTCGAGTGTGCGTCCAGCGCCAGCTTCTCCAGGCTTCTGGGCACTGGTTTGTCGCAGCCAGCCTTTCTGGCTGGTGGTGGAGATCCACAGCCGGCGGTGGGCCTGCAGCTGGGTTCACCAGCCAATGGCGCCAGCTGTTGCGGGGTCTTGTGGTTGATCAGCTGCGGCCTGCAGCGGGCTGGGGGCAGAACAATTCAGCAGGGCCCGGACGACCATATGGGCGGTTTCCATGGCGGCCAGGACCGGGCTGAAGCCTGGCATCGGCCACCAGCCACCTGGGCGTGCGTTGGCCAGCATGGCGGCCAGATTGGCCAGGCCTCGGCGCGGCTTGCTGATCGCTTGTCTGTCGGTGCCCGGGGCAACAGAGGGCACTGGGCCAGCACCTGGGCACTTTCATCGATCACCCACCACGGCGCCGCCCAATCCGCTGGCCTGAACCTCACCGCCGAACCCAGCCACCAGGGCGAATCAATGCAAAGTGGCAATCCCTTGTTGGCGCAGTATCAGAACCGGGACGGCTTCATCTCCCCAGGGCAAGCTCCCAGGCCGCTCGCCAGTGCTGCCCCCAAAGGGCTGCGGCCGTGGGACAGACAGCAGCCTCTACATCGATCAGAACCACGGCGCTTTGCCGACGGCCTAAGCGGCCGCGAACTCAGGGCAGCGCGATGGGCTTCGGTTTTTCCTGCTCCACTCAGCCGGGCAAACCAGGGTCAACCACGCCGGTGCTTCGTTCAGCGACGCGCGAATCGGAGCAGGCATTCGCCCAAACACTGGTCCAGACTGGCTCCCAGCAACCGGTCAGACGCACGCAGCGGGGGCAGGACAAGGTTTCAGGTCGAGATTCGCTTTGCGGCCCCTTGGCCAGCGTTGCTTCACCAGCTGCCACCCGCTGGCGCCAGGTGATCGTCGAGGCCCTTGCGCGGCTTTGCCGCGGCGACCGGTGCCCCACCAGCACCTTCGGCCCGCCAGCGCGTGTGTCCCAGCAAGGGCGGCCAGGCGGCACCGGCGCCTTGGGGCTCGTCTGGATTGCGGCGAGCAGCTGCCATCGAAGAGCCACCGAAACCGGGCCGACCTTCCGAGGGGCACGGCGCCCAGATCATCGGCAGCGCCGGGCGACCGTTAGGCCCTTTGGGCGCCGTTTCCAGATTTGCCACAGGGCCACAGGCAGGGGACGCCAGCGAGAGCAGGCTGCAGCTTTCTTTGGCGCCTTGCGTATCAGTAGGGGCAGTGCTGGGGTTGATGCCCCAACCACGCCAGAACGCACCGTCGCCAGCCGGTCTGCATCGGCGCCACACTCACGCCGTCAGGGCAAGGCCATGGCGAATCAGCGATCAGCTGCCCACCAGCGGGCGGGCCACTCTCAGCCAGAACGACCGGGCTGATATGTTGCCCGGTGGGGGCCTCGCAGCTATTTCCGCTACTTGGCTGGCTTGCTGAAGCCTTTGGCTGGAAATCGATTTTGGGGCGTCGGGCGAGCTTGAAGCAGCCACCAAAGATCCGTATAGCGGGCCCGCCCACAATGCAGCAGCGGATCGAGCCGCGGCCGCGAACCCACCCAGGGGCGTGCCCGTGGTGTGCCTCTCTAGGGTCTAAAAATACAAAGGCCAGGCAACGGTTCCAGGGGTAGCAGCGGCGGCCAGGCGGGGCGGGTCGAGCGTTACATTGGTTCTGGCAGGGCGCCGAGCTTGCTCGAGCCGATCACCCACCGGGCCTCGATCACCTCAGCCGCCTTGCCAGCTCTGGAGATTGTCCGCGGCCACAGATCGGCCGTTATGGATGGCGGAGCCTTTGATTCCACTCGGTCAGATGGCGCCGTCTGGGTTCCTCTCAGGGCCCGGTTAGGCCACGCCCAGCATGCTGTACCCGGTCGGAACTACGTGATGGAGCGCTCACGGTCCAGCCCCCGATCCGCGATGGAAACCGGAACCGGAACGCTGCGCTGACCGTGACGCCACAACCCGCCCCAGCGGCGCAGGGTGGCCCAGGCCGGCTCATCAGGCCTCCAGCGGTCGTGCCAATGGGCCAATCGCGGGGCATAGGCCTCAGGGGGGCAGCCCGGCGGCATCACACCAAGTTGCATTGCCCAACGCCTTCAGCTCGGCTGCCGGCCCCTATGTCGTCGGCTATTGCTATCGCCAGGTCTCGCCCTTAGGGAGCGAGCACGCGGCACCACCTGCCACTTATCAACATACCGGACCAATTCCCATTCCCGACTTTAGGATTGTGGTTTCACGGGGTGCCAAGCGCGTGCAAAGCAGCGTTTAAAAATCCAAGGGCAGGATATCTCTTTGACCAATTGTCCCCCTAGACTGCCTGCCCGGTCCTTAGTCTCCAAACAAAGAAACGCAGACGCCTGGGAGGAATAGTGAGGAGGGGCCTTCGGCGGCCCCTTTCTTTTTGGTCAGATTGGTCGCACAGAGACGCCGAGCGCCTTCCAGGCCAGAGCGCAAAAGAGATCGGCCTGGCGATTGCCCCGCTCAGCGGCGGGCCTTGGCGCCGGCGAGTGGCCGGAAGCGTTTCCGGCGCTCTGCTGGTCGCCCAGCGGAAGTTGGTAGGGCCGTGGAAGCCGGTTGTAAGCCGGTTGCTCTGTGCCATCTCATCCATAAGTACTCTCTCAAAGATATAGGCCTGTTCATGTGGATTTCTCTCACTCGTAGTTGACTGAGATGCCCTCCAGCGCGGTCAGGGCTTGCGCTCACGTCCATGCCTGGGCCGCAGCGATGGCATGGAAGGTCAATTCACGCTTCGGCCGCAGAAAAGAAAGAATCGGGGATCCGATGGAGCAGGCCCCGTTCGTGGGTGGAGAGGAGCGCCCCTTGTCGCAGCGCCCGTGCGACTCCTACAGACCCACAATTACCGGTCCGCGCACCGTGCTTGTTTCCGCCCTCTGCGACTCTCTTCTCCGATGTCGTTCATGTTTCGCGGGCTGGCAGCTCGATTGACCCGCCTTTGCCGATCCAGATCGAGAAACTCCGTGGCAAATCACACTCTAGAGCCGATGGGCACCTTGCGGCCCACACGATGCTGAGACACTCCACAATGCACTTGCCAGGGATAGCGAAAGTGCAAAGACAAACCAAGGCCAATAACCAGTCAGTGCGGTGTCCGATTGGCATTCCGAATTTGCGTTTTCCGTCAACGTAGACGCCAATTTCAGGGCCCTTCAGAGCGCTCTGCAATAGCCTCTTCGACAACGAATCGGAAGACAAGGTAAGCAACCCTCTCCGCAAAGGTACTCTAGCCCAATATATGGGCCGGATGGACATCAACTGGCACTGGTCGGTACCTGAAACCAGGGAAGATGTGCACCGCCTCAACCCTCACGACACCAGAAAAAGGCCCAGGCGAGCAAGGGACCTGAGAGCGAAGTTGAGACCGGAACCAACCCAACGTTTGTTGCCTCACACAAATGCGCTGAACCGTTTTGTCTGTGTCGCTCAGGCCGCCTGTTCAGCTTCATACTCACCCAAGGCCGCATCCACCAATCTCATTAGATCCCAGGCGAAGCGCTTCCAGCGAATTGCGAACCCCGATTCAAGCTGCCAGTCGGTGGCGCCCACTCGCTTCACTAGCGCTGACCTACTGCAACTCCCCCGGTTTTCAGAGACAAAGAAGTTGTCTACCTCCTGCACATAACCCGACCCGCGCGCCTTACGACGGCTGGAGGACATGTACCCAAATGGCAGTCCACGATACAGCGAGGCCGTCACAGCCTGATGTAGAGAAGGCGCGCGCATGAGCCCGTACCACAGGCACGAGGTCGTGTGCCAGGGATTTCAGAAGAGACAATGGTGGCAGGTTCACTCTGATCACCCTCTACTCTATCCCAGGAAAGGGACCTGGTGCGTTTGCAGGGAAGAGCTGGTGCCGTGCATTCCGAGAAGGAAACACCACCATCGTATGCTGGAGCGCTGCCGACAAGTTCACAGTTGGTGCTGGAGAACCCGGGCTGGCTTGAATTGCCCACTGAGCTGTCAGCGCCTACTGCCGGAGCCGGGCCTGTTTCCAAAAAACGAAGCAGGTGGAGGCGTTGGGCGCCAGGCAGCCCAGGATCCATCCCAAAGCCGGTGCTGACGATGGCCGAGGCAGAAGGAGCTCGAAAAGCTCCGCGCCCATGACCAGGCGAGAGAATCAAAAGCCCTCAAAAAAAAGCGAGCTGCAGGCGGCAAGGAAGAAGGCCATGCGGGGAGATGGCCGGCCGTTGCTGGTTTGCCTGCGAAAAAAAGTGGGAGGGCCTTCTGCTCGGAGGACGCGGAAGGAGCTGACCAGCACCGCGCAACCGCGGAGGCAATCGAAGCTTGATTCGGCGAGGCGGAAATGCCGCTGGCGGCCAGGGGGACTGGTAAAAGGCGCCTTGCGCTGAGGGATCGGCAATCAGGCCTGCGAACCCTTCAGGGCTGCGTTAAGGTGGCTTTGGTGGGTCGATGGACGGCGAGACCGCCGTTTAAAGGGCAGTTTCCACGCCTTGGGTTGGGTCAAACCGGGGCTAAGGGCGAGGGAGGAAAAAAAAACGCCCAGCGGGGGATTCCCTTGGCCTCCAAACTGGCCCCAAAACCCCCAAGGGGCCCCCGGGGGGAAAATTCTCCCCTTAGTCG
>Ga0163217_1018951_pt1 | contig 16277 bp, 17 predicted proteins | sample SynspAceP_FD_185933 | JGI IMG/M metagenome (GOLD analysis project Ga0163217, IMG submission 185933) | Saline lake microbial communities from Ace Lake in Antarctica - Synechococcus sp. Ace-P (PacBio error correction) | ecosystem: Environmental > Aquatic > Non-marine Saline and Alkaline > Saline ... | reverse complement strand
AAGGCCAAATTAAGTGCCATGGACGTTTTAAAGCAGATAGGACCAAGTTACATGGACCATTGGACCAAGGTAGCAAAAGTCTTGATACTGCAATAACAAATTGAGCGATAGTCCGCGATCATCGGCGGCAAACGCAAGCTCACGCCAATTTATTGATGGTGCCATCCAGAAGTTTCGAGCAGAAACGGTGAAAAACGGAAACAGTTCGCCAAAATGCAAACCAAGTTCCGAAAAAAGACTCAGATCGGCGGCCGCGTTCTCGACCGCAATCGCCACATGGAAAATCCTTCTTCATCGGCACGGAACAACCTGTAGGCCTGTATCACGCCGTAAAAACGGATTGCCTTTCGGGCCCTCGATCTCTGCCAGTGTCGGTCCTGCAAGCCCAAAGGCTCAGATAGGATGCCGTCTTGCATTTGAAAATGCAGGCATTGTCTGTGCCAAAAGGTGTTGTGCGTCAGCAGCGACGTGAAACCGAGAGCCTCATAAATTCTGGACGTAGCCAGATCAAGATCGCCACAGGCAACACAAGGAATGTCAATAGAGGTGGTGGCCGCGGGGTCCATGCGGCTCCAGATGTTGTCGGCAGTTTATTTATCCCCGAGTCTATATACAGAGGCGGCTTTGTTCTATAGCAGCGGCTATGAAAGACGCTAATACAGGGATGCGGACTTCAGATGCTCGGACTGCGGACTTCGAGTTTGCCGGAGGGTAATGCACACCGAGTGAACCCAGGGATGATCGGCACGTTCCACAGTTTGCCGCCAACAAATACAATCAGGAGACAATCCGGGCAAATTCAACCAGGCTTCTTCCAGTCGTTCGCGATAAGTCAATATTTGACTTCATTAAACCGATGTCGATGGCGTTTCTGAAATCGAATGTTGGTTCCGTAAATTTTCCAGGCAATCAATTCGGACCCTCGGTCAATGTTGCGTTCATTACGCCGCCCAGCCGACATCTGTACCACCCCAGATCGCCATCTGCACATGCGGCGAACAAGGGCGTTGGGCCACTGGTCCATTCGGTCATCAATCCGGGAACACACAAGGTGCGTCGGTCGGCCCAAACTTCAGAAGCATGCGCGTCTTTGATTTACCCGCAATTACGTGCCGCTCTTCGACAACGGCATTTGCATTCCAAGGACAAATCCCCGAAATAGGGAATCTTGCGTTCCCTGGCAACAGGTAGCATGCAGCGAGAATTTTGCCCTCTGTTTCCGCGCTCTCCAAACGCGTGGCTACTAAAAATACCATGGACGTTTTCAAGAAACGGCGCTGGATCTTCCTTTTTCAAAAGACTTCGGATTCAATCATTCCAGAATTGACCCTTTGCTGGCATGGCGATACGCATGCGCCAACGGCCTCCATGAAGAGAATTATAGCGTCTTTCGAGGCCGGTATATTTACCAACGATAGGCCGATGGTCACTTCACCCTCTTCGGGGTTTTTGACCAGGTCCCCGAAATATCTCCAAGCCGCCAAATCAGGTTCCGGAGCATTCTTTCGTGCGCGAAAGGCTGCCTAACTTCTTGCGCTCAGATCCTTCAGACATGGCAAGGACAATTGGCAATCGGTTAGATTAGACTTTACATCCAAGTGCTGCTGAAATCACCGCTGACGGTCGGACGTATATACAGAGAAATAAGACTGATAGTTTGAGCGACGGCTCTCGCGATGGAATTTTCACGCGGTCTGCCGGCACCAATAGAGTGTCTGGTCTTGAATGCCGATGGAACGCCTAAGTTCCTTGAATCCGGAGTGCTGGCTCGGCTTTGGTTTTCAGTTCACGGCCTGTTGGGGAATGATAAAGCATCAGGGTCAGGGTGAATGTAAAACTTCGCCGTCGACCGCGCGGCAAATCATTGCCCAATGACGGAAATTGCCTCTCGGAAAAAACAGGCAGCGCTTCAATGTCCGCCAAACTGTGCCACCAATTTCAACACAGAACGGAAATCGTATTAGTTCTTCATTTACTGTCGCAATGCACAAAGCATATTTGATCAGGCCATCTGTAAATCATGGGGTAATAAGCTGGTACCGTTGCTCGCCCAGATTAAATCCTCCGCGCCGTTCTTCAATTGGCTAATGATTTCCTGATAAACTACCGGCGCCGGGTGGTTATCTGTTGTCTAGCTTGTTACGGTGGGCGCTGGTAAAGCGCTCATTAGTGTCTCAGATACCATCTCGTGTTTTCCGCGGCCATTCATAACGGTCAACGAACACTCTCACGTGCTGGTAAGGAACTCTCATTGCGTTCCCGATTATCTCATTAGATAGGGTCGAGCTTGCGCAGCCGCCTTTAAAGCACGGGCCTTGGCAACAACGGCCCAAGAGCTGCGAACCTAAAACCTTTTACCCAAGGAGGAACACCACGGCCGACCGGTCTATGAAAATATAGTCGCGACCCATGGGATCTAGCTTTAAGCCTGTGTAATGTGATTCGGAAAGCCAAAGAAAACGCCGTTAAAAAACAACGGGCGTTTTTCCAGATAATTTATGGCCCGGTCTTATCGAAATGGGAGCAGATGAGAACCGCTGAAAGTCAGCAGCGTGTCTCAAGGGCAATGCACCTTGCGAAGTTTGCATCCCAGGATACCGTTGCCAGTTACACCTAATCCTCGGAACCTGGAATTGGTGTCGAGAAACAGAGCGGATGTAATTTTCACATTTGCGAAATCGACAACGCAAGGTGATGTGGCAAAGAAAACCGATGGCTAGAAATGTGGTTGCCACGGCTAGGAGTTTGCTGGCGCCACGGCCGGTCATGAAATTACCGCCGCCACCGCCACCGCCGCCGCCGATGCCAAGGGCACCGCCTTCGGGAACGGTGAAGGAAGTATTACGGCCGATCATTGACAAGAACACGACCATAGATGGATAACGAATTATACGCGGGACATTTAAAACCACTGTGTCCACAAAGAAGGGACGTTGCGCGCGCTTCTTACCGATCCTGGCGTGAGACGCCAAGTGGTGTTTGTGTTGCACATTTAATTAGGGAGTTGGCGCATTTGAATTGCAAGCTACAGGCCAGCGGAACTGGCGAGACATACGTTATCTATATGTCTGAGTTTGGCAAAACCATCTTGAAAAAGACCTTGACTTTGCCGCAATTCGAAGCGCATAAGCGCGCACATTGGACAAACGGGGGCCATTTCGGCTTTTTGCCGGACAAACTGCTTTTAGAGCAACACCCCGACACCCCCCAATAGTACCCTGGGTATGCAGTTTTTGAAAATCGCTTCGCGCAGGTACTGTGACAAATTTTTTGACCTAGTCCATTGTGCCACTATCTATTCCGCAACAGCGGCGACCAGGGCCAACAAGAAAGATATTTACGGTTGACATTATTGAATCCATCGGACTCTGATCGGCCGATACTGAAATGCCGCTTGCCGATTGAAGGTACACGCAACAACTCCCATTCAAGCCAAAGCCATTTCCAAGGAGTTATTATAGCAAGGGCGCGAACGAGTCGAAGCATTTGCTTCAGACCATGGCACCAGGCAAAACAGCAGCGTTTACGCGCCCTTGTTGCATCTGCTGATGAAAACAAGAATCAAGGTTGCAACCGAATCAGCGTTTCGTGCGTCCTGGTTTTGTCGCCGACGCGCGAAACTCGCGTCACAGATTGAAAAAAGCTAGTGCGTAGGCTATGGCGCAAATTGCCGCTTAAAAAGTGCGACAGATTATGCGGCGGCGTTTCCATGCGTCCACGAGCGACAAAAAACTTGCTCAAAGGTGTAAGGACATTCTAGTTGCTCACCTGGTCGTATATGCTTGATCTCATGTGATTTCAAAAAGGCTTTTCTTGATCTGAAGCATGTGGTCGAGCAATACGTTCTGGAACGAAGCTGATCAGATGCTTGATATTCGGGTTCCTCCCCGCGATCGCAAAGTCATCGCCATACTTGGTCCAAGAAGACCGGGCAAATTGCTGTTGTTCTCTGCAAACAATGCCAAGAAAGAAATTCGGGCAGAGCAAAAACAATTCAAGGATCCGAGTCGAGATTTTCCGGTGAACGGCCTGTTTGCAACAACGGCTGAACGCATTTGACTAAAGCGTGAGATGTGCAGCAACCATCCAAAGATGTTTTGTCACAAGCAAAGATGCTTAAAGGAACGTCCAGGAGCGAAACCAGACTATTTCTTTCACACGCACAAAGATAACGCGCACTGGTCTTGACAAAATGTTGCGAAAACGATTTGAAGTTTAGCAGAGAAATTGAAATGCATGCGGTCCAATTCATGCAATAATTCACCAAAACCAGCGTGAAAAAAAGCGCTGGACTTGCTTCAGCCACCAGGTCTGGCTGCGGTTCGGCATTACGCGGACAGATATTGGCGTGCGGGGCATCGAGTGCCGGTGGTCAATCTGATTGTGGAATTTTTGACCTGCGGACAAGTGGTGAGCGTTTATGTGATCGCAATCGGTCGGTTTACGCTCGTGCCTGGTGCTGCTGCAGGCAATGTCTGTGCGCACCAGAAGAACGCAAATTGTTTGCGTGCAGTGGGAGCGTCTGACCTCAATCAGGAAATCCAGGTGATTTCGGCTCCCGAAGGCGTTGCAGCAGTTGATTATGAACGAGGGGGCGCCTTGCGACCGAACGCAAGACCGGTCGGCCAACAAGCCAAATCGCAATTAAGCGTCCAAAGCAGAATTTTTGTCGTGTCGCCCTGGCGCCAAATCGCGGGTCCGCGTCCCGGGACAAAGGACAGGCATCAGCTTACAGGCTGATAGAGGACGTGTAATGCATTTTAAAGGGATGCCATGTGCAGCCCCTTGTTGTGCCTGTTCAAGCTGTAGCGTTCCGGCCACCGCGAACTATTATCCGCCTCGGCCGCCACATTGGTCACAGCTTCACATTTGTCCAGAGAGTGAGAAAAAATCAATTCAGGCCATCGCGATCGAAATTTGCCACACTGTCTTTATTGTCACTCGGAAGCAGTTCAAAACGACTGCGGTTTGTACCTGGTAAAGTATGCATAGCCTGCGCGCTGGGCACGAAGGCAAGCGCTGGGTTTGCAACAACCATCTATTCTTCTCAACTTGTCCTTTATTGGATTGATTTCACGCTTGTGGAGAATTTAACACCCGTTACTTGATCGAGTGATTGCTAGGCGCAGTCATGATCGGACCGTCCGTGATCAGCCAAACTTTCCCTTCTTATCCCTTCCATAGCTCAGTCCGAATCGTGCTCAGTTGCTTTGCGCCGCTTGCAACGGCTGCGCCAATACCGCCCTTCCCAGCCGCCCGCCACTTTTGCGTTCAAGACCATTTTGGTAGGGCCAACTGTTACCGACCACATTCTTGCCAACGGCGTTCCTTGGCGTAGTCAGCCCCTGTTTGGTATGGTTTCGGTGGAGGGTCCGCTTATGCAATGGCTGACAGAACATATTGCATCAGATGGGGTGGCCCATACCGCGGAGCCTGCCGCTGCCTTCAGGCCATGCTTTGGCGTGGGGATCAGCTGCAACCCGTTGTTCTGGCAGTGATTGACAACCCACAGGCAACATTGGACATTTACGCCAGTCAACAAAAATATATTCATTAGTCCCCCGCATTAAACAGACGGTGGAATAACTCATGCCTTGGCGTTCTTATTCATTTTACAATTGAGATTGACAAGCAATTCGGGGGTTTGATTGCTTTAAATCTTAAATTTGAAATTCTTCTAGTTGGGACGGCAGTCGATTTGTTCTTTGAATCAACTTCTGCTTCGCCGAATCAACTCTGTTGAATAGATTTCCCACAAGAGATTAAATTTCCATGTAAAACTGTTTGTGAATATTGTTGGTTTTCAGATGCGGCGCGTTGAACTGGCAAATCCAAGACACCCTTAGCAAATGGTTTCTATAGGCCGCACACTTGGGCCAGCGCAAAAAAAAAAAGGCGCAGCCCGTCGCTCAACTACGTTGGGCATAACAAGAAATTCAGAGGCATGAAAGCAATCGAATTGTCAGGAACGGCGCGAATTATGCCCAGAAAATCTGACGCTTTCAGACTGGGCGGGCCACCACAAGTGCACATTGACTTGATGGTACGGGCATCAATTCTGTTGCATTTCCTGGTTGACAGATCCAACCGTAGAGAAGCCCGCATTGCTGTGCCCTCTTCCGCCGAAACTTGTCTGCCAGAAGGCACGCATGAAAGCCATGCACTTCTGGCCAAACATCGTCTATTCCCGGCGTCAAGCCGGTTGACCGATGAGGCCCAGGACCGGGCTCATAAGCAATGACTGAATTCTGCGCAGTATGCCACCTTGCGGCACGGGAGCCAGATATGTTGTTTCACAACAGCAATGCGTTCGTGCCACCGCGTCTCTCCGCATTTCCGTTTCACAAGCGGCAGAATGTTTGCTGTTCAGACCGGGCATCCCAAGAAGCTTTTGACCTCTCAGCAAACCATCGCAATTCAGTCTCACCGTGGTCTTGGCGACGTTCGGATAGAGCCGACAAATGATAGCTTTTGCTCACCGCAATCAGCGATCATGCCGCCGGATATTATCGCCATTTACCCTCTATGGTGTGGGCACCGACAGGATGCTGCTGTGTGGCAGTTCTTGCGCACCACAGCCAACGCTCCGCGATCAGGAGGCGTTTGCCAAGCCCGCAATTCAACGTGAAAGCGCGGGACAAATCATTATGTGATCCGCTTACTCTGCGACGAGTTCAGATGAGTAACCCTGTGCATTGCCGGCAAATCGCCATACTCTGATACGCAGCCCGTTCATTTTTCCAATTTGACCTGCACAATACAACGCTTATCGGAACTCTCTATGATTCCTCCCAAATCACTTGGACAAAGCTGGATTAACAAAAGCTCAGCACGAAAGGCCAGCAGGTAAGCATGTGACCAGCTTTATGATCTGAGTTGGACCTTGCCCCAAAATTGACCTTCCCTTTTGTTTCCACAAATTGGACTATCAACTGGGCAAATTCTGGCCTCACATTAGTTTGGGTCTTGTTCAAGAAATTCAGGGGAAAAAACATGCTTACGCGTTGCGGGAAATTTCGGCCAGCAACATGGGTGGCCAAAGGTTCTGATCGAGTTGTTTTGGTATCAGCTTTGCAATTTGGGCCGTTCAACGACTTTGTCGGCGGCATAAACAGAAACCACCATCGCGACTGTTCGGGTGGATACGCGAGTCAGCGCGGAGCGGTTTGACCGCTCGCTGCTCTCTATTACGAGATTTCTGCGCTTATGTTCAGCAGCGGGCATTCCAGCAGTCAAGTGAGCCTTAACAGGCAACCGCATGTTGGGCTTTTCCAATCAGGTTATCTCGGCAATTGGTAACCGAAGCTTGCCCTCGATGGACGTATCGACAAGAGCTCACCTTGGCAGTCTCGGATGAAAAGAGATTGCCGAGTTATAGATTCGGCCACAATCCGGTCATTTAAGTTGGTCCGCGGACGGGCAAATTATGACAGAACTATATATGCAGGGCAAATTCTGCAGTCAACAACATGACTTGAATCTGGATTTGTTTTCAGATCAACCGCGCGTTTTTACGCAGACGGCGGCAGCTTGTCGAAAAGTGTGGCGGGCGGCATTGTAGTGTTCCTTGAAACGCTTATTGAAGGACTGGTCACGCTAATCCTAGATACGCCGCAAGTGATAGTGTGGCCCATTCGTTGCGCGATCTACCTGGGAATCATCATTCTTACTGCTTATTCGCCAAGCGTCTTGATAATTGATCTCAGCACTATTTTGAGAAAACAATCTTATCTATTCGGGCACCAGAATACGTTCATTGTGGCGTTCTCGCTCACCTCAGCTTGAGACGTAATGGATGCCAGTGCAAGTTGTCACGACGATGATGCGAGGACGTATTTACGCGAACGAGAGGACAGCTTTCAGAGCTGAAAAACGCCGGTGATTTGAGCAACTGTTTGTCCCTTCCGAAGGAAGAAAGCAGATGCAGGCGATAGGCTTTGGCTGACGCTGGACACCGGCTTAGGTGAAGCGCTTACTGGACAGTAATGTGCAGTCTGCAGATATTGGATTTGAGTCTTGTCGCATCGGGAAGACATGATTGATTATAGCCAATTGCCGATGCTGCTGTTTTTCACTCTCAGATGCACGAGCGATCAAGAAGCGATGTTGACATTGAAGGCCGTATTCGGACCGGTTTGCAACGCCTGTTACGACATTCAGGGCGGCTTGCGACTCAAGCCATTTGAAGAGGTTGTCGCCGCAGCAGATCAAACAGGGAGATGCACGGGACCAGGGTAATTTGACCAGATTTATCCGTCTGCCGGCTGATGGGGTTTGAAAGAACTGTCCTATTTGGGCTGGTGGCGCTAGCCTTACTGGATAGTTGCGCTCTGGCGAACAATTAATCTGGACAATGCGGGATGTGGTTGACAGCTGTCAGATCTAAATGTCGTGGATGAAAGTTGACAGATTATTTCTGACTTGCCCCTGAGCAGAGAATTTGCTGGCGGGGGTGTTTTATTGAGCTGAGTGTTTGAGTAGAAAAATCCACCGCGTGGTTGAAGCGACAATGATTTGCGGTATGAAGTAACGGGATGTTGCTGGACCGGATCGACGATTGATGAGGTCCCTGACCGAGTGCGTCTGACTGGATTCGTCGATCGGACTCGGAGGCATTAGGACAAGCTGAGCTCCGACCTATCCGAAAACCTGTCTTCCGAATCGGGTTTACCGTCAACATGCTCAGGCCGTGCCCAAACCAGATCAGACCTTTTGGACGGGATGACACGTGGATATTGAGCGGTCAAAGAGGTGCCTCTTCAGGGCAAGAGAAAGCTATGCAACAGTGTTTGAATCCAAGTCGGATGCTTTGTTGGTTCTTGTACACGCAGATCCAACACAGCCGGTTTTCGAATTATTCAGACTGAGCAGGAAGCATCGGTTCCAGCGTTTTTTTCTTTGAGAGCAGACGACCCAGCTACATTGTCAGACGCATGCCCGCGATCCCGCGCTTGAAAAACGAGGTTGCTGACCCAATACGTCTCCGAAACTGAGACAATGCTGGGTTTTCGCTGCTGGAACCGAGCCATTGCTGATCAGATGCTGCCAGGAACTGCGGATTCAGCGCGTACCCCCAGTAAGCACCCCGCTCAGGTCAAAAGGACAAAATTGTTTAGATGTTTGATTGAGCGCCAGGGTAGCTGGTTTCTCGCAAATTATTGCGACGGAGAAGGGCAAAGTCGTGGGGACGACTTGGGTTGTTGGATCTGGAACCCAGTTCTCGGGCAATGTGAAGACTGTCGCAGTCTCTCTGAAGGTTATTGCTCTGCTTGAAATCGGTCGTGATGGTGGCGCTGTTCGGGTCAGATTACAATGCTATCAGTTGGATTGAATCCTGATCCTAGGTGTTGCAAGGACAGAATGAATTAACAGCTATGTCGTAACAGTTGATTCGATGTGACATAGGAAGACGGTCTAACCAATGGAAACAGCAATTCCTTCAGCACTGCGCGATATCTGGAAGTTCAAAAATCGATTTGCCGCCGAGTTGCGCCTATGGCCGGTTGGCATCGTTCGAGGTACTATTGGATACGGACAATGTGCGGTCTCATGGAAAAGGCTGCCAGAGCAGGCCTCTAGATCCACTCGACCTCAAGCGACACATGGTCGCATTCGGTCCGCAGATATCTGAATCTATTGACAATATTCAAGTGATAATAACGCTCATTCACGCCGTATAACGCCATCTGAAAATGTGTCCGCGAAACAATTTACGCCAGAGAGTTTGATCGTTGACGACTGTTATCTGACCGGCTGGATGGCGCGGCTGGATTCGCGGTCTGGATGCAGACGAGTTTGATCTAAACCGATCAATATGCAATTCAACACACGCCGGGCGGAATATTACGCGATGGTCCGTAGGCCAAGGACTATATTTCGACCGGCGTATTTTTTTCAGGTTGGTTCTGGTCGCACGCTTTGAAGAACGAATTCACGCTTCCGCCGTTTGCTCTTTTTCGGGCATTGGCGTGTAACCTCCCATTCTCTATTTTCTGAAAATTCGGTGATTTCTCGATTATCGGGACAAGTCGCGGAAATCTGGTGCGCGGCCCGGGACGGCAAAGTCACAATCCGGCCATTTGCCAGGCACAGTCCAGTGGGGATCGCCTGAAGAAGCGCCAGCCTATGCCAAAGGAGTTGGCTTGGCTGACCAAAGGAACTGGCAGAGATTTGGTGCTCTCGACCTGGGCCGCAATGATGTTGGGCGTGGTGTCAGATCGGTTCAGTTGAATGAACCGATCAGTTCTTTTGGAATATTACGCAGGTTGATGCCATCGTATCCAACGGATTGGCGATTTGTCTGACAGTTTGCGATTGCAATTTGATGCGCTGTCAGCCGGATTTCCCGCTGGCACGTTCGGCCGCGCCGAAGGTTCGGGCGATCGAGATTATCGACGAGCTTTGAGGTGACAAAGCGCAGGTCCCTATGCGGCGCAGTTGGGTATTTCACCGGCAGATGGCAACATGGATACCTGCTAGGTTGCGTAATCTTGTTGTGAAGATGGCAAAATGTATGTTCAGGCGGGTGCTGGCATTGTGGCCGACCGTTCGGAAAATGGAAAAACAGGAATGCATCAACAAAGGCAAGCGCTTGGTTTTTCGATGCTGTAGAAGAAGCAGTGCGGGTTTGCCTCAAGACTTCAAGTGGCCAAGAGGGGAAAACTCACGATGTTAGCGCGCAAGCCTTGGGGCCGGTCGCAATGGTTTCTGGTGATCGGAATAACATACAGAACAGTTTCTCACTTACAATCTGGTTCACATGATTGGCAATTGGGTGTAAATCTGGGAAGTTGTACCGTAATGACAGATTGCAGCGTCGGGAGGCTTTGTCCATGAACCCGGAGGGTCATCTGTCACCCGGCCCTTTGCACGCCGATGAGTGAGTATATTGTCTGTGAAGGCCTAATATTCGTGAGCAGAAGTGAAAAATGCCCATCTTGGAATTTGGGGCTTGCGCCTGGGTATGCAATTCATTGGTCAAGGCTATGGCTTGGAACTATTATTTTCGTTGCAACCGGCTCATGCATTTGGGAAAAATGAGCTCCATCGTGAATGACTTCGAAACTGGCATGTTTTGATTATTGCTCCGACACCCTTTAAGCCACGCGGCTATCACTGCTTTTACGGCTACGTGGTCGAGGGATGCTTCATTTCCCGATTAGTTGGTAGAAACAGCAAAAACGGTTGGAGAACGGAGCTGATGGAGGATTGTCGCACAGGAGCGCATCCCGTTTACGGGGTACAGTTTCACCGGGAGAGCATTAGCGGATTGAACTTGGTTGACAAAGCTGTACGCAACTTCATCGAATTGCACGTACCTTACAGATGAACCGGTCCCCAAGTGCTTGGTCATAGTTCATGCAAAAATAATGATGTAAATTTCGAAGGCTCAGCCGCAGAAGCAGTGGTTTTATTCAAGGTGCGTCTGATCTGAAAGATTCAAACCGCTTTTGAGGCTGGCTGTCAGCTTACTCTTTTCAGAGCAGCTTCTATGAGGCTTCGATAACTGCTTTTGCAGCTTGTGTCTTCTCCTTGTATGGACTTCTCTGACTTTTGGACAAAATCCCAGAGAGGCAAGTGGTCAGGCATTTTCTGAGGAAACGCCCTCATCAATTCCATCGAGGAAATTAAGTCCATTGGGACCTGTAGTACTAGGGAGATATATTTCCAAAGACCTGCCAGAACTCGATTCCGTTATTACTGCGTTTTCATACTTCATGAATTTGCTGAAGCTTGAACGACCCAGTTTGGATTTCCGGAGTTCAGTCGAGTGACTCATGTCCATTGCCTTTTGGCGCGCTTTTGCCGCACTTTTCAGTGCCAACATTAGTTAAGCATCTCCGCATCTCCCCAGTGTGGCCTCGAAACGGGCATTATGCATAACGGCTTTTTGGTGAAAGTCCTTTTCATTGATAACCATTATAAAAGCCTCGCACGGAACTCTGCTTGGGTTGCAGCATTAGCTCTTTTTAACAATGATCACTCCCCATTATTATAACAAGGGTGCGTCAATTTGTTCAAAAAATAGATAAGTGCATCACTCTGCCAAAGAAGCTTGGGCATGCGGACATTTATGCTTGTAATCAGTTCAATTTTCTATGTAATTCTTCAATATTATCGCATATCATATTTGACATTATCACATCTGCGCAATTAAGTGATCTCGCTATTTTTTATGGGTTTAGCGATATACCAAGTTGAAGCTCATTGGCGCGCCAAAGGGAAGCCAGTTTAGTTTCTGAGCAAACTTCTGGATTCAGATTTCTTTGATATTCGCGGACATATATGGGAGAAACGCAAATTAATTCAAAGGCAATCTCGTGCCGGACAATGCCACAGGGACTCGCAGACATCCAGGACTTCTTTTCCTCTCTTGGTTCTGAAGCCGAAATTGCCTTCGATACGCCACATATCAACAATGGACTGATTGATTTGAAACGCCTAGATTAACATGCGAAGAGGCACGCACAAGTTGAATCAAACAGACAATTCCGGCGGCTGGCTGTGAACTTATAGGCGTCCGTTACAGGCTATACCAATAAGTTACGGCTCGTTGCAGATGTTTTCGGCGCGTTGTTTACGCCCAGCCAGAGCCATATTTGCCAGCCTGTGGGAAATACTCAACGAAGTCACCATTTCGTGTGCGAGCTGTCTGTGCCAGAAAAGAGAATATCCGTTTCCTTCTTCAGCCAACGACCCAGCACAGGATCGATCTGCGCAAAGCCTTTCACGGCGATAGAAGGTCATCCCCTTCGGATTAGGTGTGGACGGGAATTTTGTCGAATGAAATGTCGTTTCATAGGATTTTGTTATAGGAACTGTTGATATCCAGCGGAAAAAATTAACACAACAAATGAGACCGCGCAGCTCATCGAGCGTGTGCAGGCCTTAAGTTTTTCACGCTTTGTTTGCAGGATTATGACGAGTTCCCACGCCGTCAACAGACATCTTTTTTATTTGATGGTGAATATTGCGCTATCGACACGCAGCTTTTAAAAGTATTATCTTTTTGTTTGGGCGGGGATAAATTTGTGCAAACTAATAGATGTACTCTTATATCATTTCTCCTGATTATACATTTATTTAGAAATCGACGCAATTAACCACTTTTTCTTTGCGCGTATTTTTCTTCCTTATTTTTCCAGGGTCAAAAAGGATACATTTCTGATTGTAGGTCTCAAAATTTTTTTTTTTCAATTCCAGATTTCAAGCCCCTTTTTTTTCGCGCCAATTTTGATTGCACATGAGGCGCCGGTAGTTGAAGTGCTGTTGTTTGTGTGTGGAATTGGCGCCTATAATATTGCTAAGCAAATGGTAGCCACAGGCCTGCTAAGATGCTCTCACTCTGACATTCTGGTCTGAGAAGGCTGCAGGAATCAACTTTTCAGGATTTGCATAGAGAAATCAGACTACGAGTGACTACTATGTTTGATATGAATTCCACGGGCTTGCTCTCAGGTTGCGAGCGGCGATTGCATCTGCGACAGAAGACGTGGGCAGCGCGGCGTTTGACTTTATTAGTCTGGCGAAGCACGCCTGTGACAAATCGGGCGGCTCCTCATGGGTTTGCCGGGTCCGCGGAGAAACATTGATGAGATGAGGTGCTGTAAAGTTATGCGATCAAGGATGGTGTTCGTGTCTCCGGCCAGGGGTTGCAGTGGATTTGGTTGCCGGCGAGCGCTGCATTAGGCCGTCAAGATCCTCCAATGCGCAGTTTCGTTTTGTTGCAGGCATGGGATTCACGGTGGCGCAGGTTATCGAGACAGAGCCCTTTCTTCAATGCGGTGCGGCAGGATACGTTGATGGGCACTTGGTGTCAATCTGGAACTGAAGCGACCAGTATCAGTGCACGTGCATGAAGATAAGCGACTTGGTTTTATGTTTGCGCAGCCACACAGTGCCATGAAGCATGTCGCGCTGCCGGGTCGAATTAGGGCACAGGGCAATTTTGTGAATTTGCTGGGACCCCATGTCCCATCCGGTTCAGTCAACGGCAAATGGTTTGGCGTTTTCGTATGAAAGTGCTCGGGAGGCTGGCGCCACGATTGGCGCGCTTGGTCGGACAAGCCTGGATCGTTCTGGTTCGACCGGCTTGGATGGAGGATTACCACGACAGGACGTTCTATTGTGCTGTACCCGCTTTGGAAATGGTTGATGTGGAACCCCGGTTTGTCATTTGAGGCGTGTGGGCTTTGGGACTAAGGCAGGCATCTCCAGCAGGATATTTGGTGGGGGCCCCCCCGACCGGCAGACCATATTGCGACCGCGCTTAAGCGGTCTGTTTTTGGACGGAGAACCATCCGACGCAAGGGACATTTGTGGTTGATGACTCAGCATATGCAATGCGGGTCCCGTCGTAGCCGGAGTGCCGGATTAACAATCAGCGATGGCTTGAAATATGGCCCACGTACCAGTAGTGCGAAAGGGGAAGGCGAAGTATGCTGCCATGGAACGCGTCCGTGAAGCGTTCAAACTCTTTTGGAGCGAACTAGGATGCACGGGCGTTCTTGACAAAATTCATGTGCTATAGCTTGAAGAGGTCGCTGCTGCAAAAGAGTACGGCTGGAGCCGTTGATGATGTTAAACAGCAGAGCGGCAGAGATGCCGAGCTGGTCAGAGGTTTTTCAAAGTCTGTCATGTGCCAAAGGCGCTGTGGGGTCGATGGTCGGGTTTCGGGTGATTGCCGAGAGTTTAAAAGGATAGTCCTCTCTCCAAGGGCCTTATCGGCCAGATTTTGATCCCCTGCTCTGGCAACCCTATGAAATGGCGGAGTCCTGTCTTCGGTTTTTGACAGACTCACCGTCTTTCAGGGGCATTCCGGACTTTTCTGATGGCGGCCGCGCCCCGCGACCCAAGCTGCCTGTGCGCAAGGATTTTTATTATGCTTGGACCGCCTACAGGTTTACGAGGCCGTGCGGCGATTACGGGATTGGCATTTTGATTATATAGGGGGATGCACGAAGATGTCCAGGAAAGGCTTGGAAAGAGGACTGCTTTCTGCTTGGAATGGATGTACTGGTCGAGGTTCACGAGGAAGCCGGAGACGAGATCTTGATTCATGTGATCAGAAGGGTCTGATCGGCGATGAAACAACCGTAATCGTTGAATACAGATTTGAAACGACATTGACAACCAGCGAAAAACTGTGACACTTAATTTTCTTGCCGACAAGCTTGACTTGTCGGAGGAAGCAAGGCAACAACACTTCAATGCAGGATTTACAGCGTCTCAAATGCTGGGATTCAACACCTTTTCTGGTTGGGCGAAAGCCTGATGCCGTCAGGACGATATGTTGACGGCTGTACACCAAACTGTTGGACTGGGGCATGCTGTCCAAAACTGACGATTCCAGTGACACTCCTGGTGAAAGCAATAGTGGTGGTAACTGGTTCTACTCGGGCAACATGGCTTTGTAAACAAGCGTCCTTTTTGCCCGGCAGAGGGGTTGAATGTTACAGAAACTCTTGGAAATGATCCCCTGTCTGGCAATGGCTAAAAATGGTTTGTGTTTTCTAGGGGCGGCCCGTCTTTTGCGCCGGACTATGGTTTAGGCAACGTTTATTCTATACACAAGAGCTTGATTCGGCTTGTGCCTTCATTGTTATCAGTCAAATCGTGTATTTTTCCCTTTGTAAATTGAGCCCCAATCATGAGCCTCGGCGTAAGTATTGTTGGCGAGTGTTATGTCAATGGCCAGACGGGGTTGAAGATGGGGTCTGCCATGCGCCGTTCGGTAACCTGTTGACGACTCTCCGATATGGCAAGGCTGTCGCGTGGCGATGACACAAAATTGCGGATAGGGGCATTCGAATGCTTGAAAAAAAGCGCTGGGTGTTGGTAAATCTGGGACATATCGTGCGGGATTCAGGATCTCGCACTCTCTTTCTATGGCTCTCGCTACAGTTGTGTAATGTGTCCCCATCTGTCTCGGAGGCGACACTTCAGTTCTGAGTACCGTTTTTTCAATTTTATCTGCCTGAGAGGAAAAAACCGTACCGTTTTCGGCTGGTATTAGCGAAGCAAACACTCGTTACTGTGGATGGTACAGCGCAACACGTCGCGGCTTATTGCTTCCCAGCGGGCCGGCGCACACAGCCCCGTTTGCAGAAAACTCCTCCTACTTTGCAATGGTCGGCTAACGGCGGTTTTCCGGCCAATTTTGTCCGGGGGGACTGGGGCGCTTGGGAATCTGGGACCACTGAATTCTGGGGAAAACGTTGGTTTGGAAAGAAGAAAGGCGGTGGTGGTGTGGGTTCCTACGGTGCTTTGGTTCGCTC
>Ga0163217_1085985_pt1 | contig 16279 bp, 22 predicted proteins | sample SynspAceP_FD_185933 | JGI IMG/M metagenome (GOLD analysis project Ga0163217, IMG submission 185933) | Saline lake microbial communities from Ace Lake in Antarctica - Synechococcus sp. Ace-P (PacBio error correction) | ecosystem: Environmental > Aquatic > Non-marine Saline and Alkaline > Saline ... | reverse complement strand
CCTGTTTGAAGGTCCAGCCTCCTCTACCAGGTCACGCGGTGCGCTGCAATACGCTGCCATTGGCCAACCTGTGCAGCAGGTCGTTGGCGGTCATGCCCGCTCCATCACATATTTTCGCCAACTTGCAACACGGCATTCTGGCTTCTGCCGACTGCGCCAAATACCCGGTCGCAAAACACACAAAAAGGCCTGAGCGTGTGCAGCACACCTGCCTGCTCAAGCTGCCGCAAGAATCGCGCCGGGCTGCTGCCAGATCGGCACGTCCAGATTCTGTACCAGCCTCAACCTTGTAAAGGCTGATCCAGCGCGAACGCAATGCTGTAGTAACCCAGCGCAACTGATGCAGCAATAATACTGAAAAAAAACAATAGCTAAACCGCAAAATCTTAGAAATACTTCACTTAAGTACCTGCTCGCCAATGCCTGGCATAGCGCGTTGGGGCCCGATGGGCCATGTAGTTGCCTCAAAGGCCAATGATCGCGCCAGACCCATAAAAGACTGTTACAGCCAGAATACTCGGCGGCCTCGGTCAGTTGCGCATAATCAGCGCACCTCTTCCACCTCCACCCTTGGGCGCGGAAAATGATCAAGCAATATCGCGCCTCCGCCGCGTACGCCGCACTGGGCGAAAGGCTCGCGTCAGCCAATGATCGCCTCCCGCACGAAAGATTACCCATGGTGCATTCGATGGGCAGCCCCAGGGATGCAGACCAGCCCTCAGCGAACTGCGTGTCGCGTCCACTCACTGCGCGCCAGTACCTGCTTCCAGCGATGAAGTTGATGCGGCGCCAACAGCGGCTGGCGAGCCAGCTGCGTTGTGCAAGGAACAGGCGGCACGCCGTCACTCCGGCATGCCTCCAAGCGGATAAACCACCGGGGGCAGACACTTGCTGAATCCTGACCGCGGCCGCGTCTGCAGGTATAGCATAACCGCGCTGGCCAACGCGCGGGTCAGGGTCATTTGATTCACGCCCTCACCCATCAACGCTTGCCAGATCTTGCCATTCCTGCGCCACTTGTAGCAGGTCAGCCTCATTCAGCGCCTGAAGGCCTCGTTCCAACCGGGCCAAGTGAGAAGTCGAGCCAGCGCAATCCCGCCCTGCGCTAACACGGACCGTCTTCAAACAGACCATCGCCGTAGTCAGGCCGACATCGGTGGATCGCAATCTGATTGCAGCTGGCCGTTGATCCAGGCACTCGGGCAGTTGGCGTTGGCGTGCCAATCAAATACGACGAAACACCAGCACTGCCGTTGGTACCGCCAAATCCAAAGGAAATTCGATACGGTGACTCAAAGCGCTCTGGGGGCTGGCCCTCATGCCGCCACGTAGTTGAGATCGCTAGTCACGTCCGGGTTGTCCAGATTGATCGTCGGTGGTGCCACCTGAATCGCGCAGGGCGAGACGCTGAAAATGCTCCACGCGCCCGCCGCGCCCAAATGTCCGGTCATTGATTTGTCGAGCTGCATCGCCAATTGGCATCGCATGCCCGCCAATGACGCGATATTGACGCCCTTAGTCTCGGGCCAGATCGCCAAGCGGAGGTTCGATGGTGCCGAGGCGTTGATATAAACCCACCTTGATCGGCATATCACGGACCTGCCCCATCGTGAGAGCGTGCTGCAATGCACTTGGCGCGCCGCGGCCAATCTTTTTCAGAGGTGGCGTCATTATGGATAGCGTCGCCCCTCATGCCAAACCATCAGCTCGGCATAGATGTCGCACCGCGCCTTGGCAAGCCTCATTACTCTTCCAGCACCATCGCACCGGAACCGTCAGGACAGCACGAAAGCCAATCCGCGCGTCCTTGTCCAGGCCGGCTGGGGGGCTCATGCGGATCATCGTGCGCGTGGACAGCGCACGCGCCAGGCTGAAGCCACCCAGCAAGGCCGCGGTGGCCATTTCCAGCCGCCGGTGATCATCACATCCGCTCGCCATAGGCGATATTGCGGCGCGGCCATGCCAATGCTTTGCGTACCGTAGTGCAGGCAGTTGGGTCAAGCGCCGTAATTGCGGGCCCTGCAAGCCATACTGAATGAAAGTAGCCGGCAACCATGTTGATGATCGAGCCAGCTACAAAAACGGGAAATACGCCGCGGACCATTTGAGCATGTAACTCGTATTTTTTTTCGATGTTGTTCAAACCACCAAGCCAACCCCATGGACACGCCGTGCCGATCACGAATTGCATCCGGTTCACTTCAATGCCGAATTCGCGCCGAGCGCCTGCATGCAGGCGGCCAATTCCGCTACTGCACAAACAGGTCCAGCTTGCGCCGCAACCTGGCGGCCATGTAAGGCTTCGATACGAAAGTCGCGGATGAGCCGCCGAAAGCGAGTGCCAAGGCACCTACATCCATTGATGTTCTATCGGACCGATGCCCGCTTTTTTCCCGCGAGGGCCAGCCTGCAACTGCTGTCGACTGATTACCCCAGGGGTCCAAGCATACTCCAAGCGGGTTACCACGACGCGTTCTACGCCGACACAGGATGCCTCCTTATACAAACTCTTCCAACTTTTTTATAAGCCGTCACAAAGCGATAAACTAAGCCGGGAAAATTTCAGGCCTCCCGCGTCGTCAGTCGGTATTGTCCGCATAAAGCACCTGCTCGCAATTATAAGCCGCGCAGATTCGCTTGCCAAAGCAAACAAAACGCAGGACATTACAAAAAAGCGCAGGATCCGCGAAGGAACTGCGGCTTTTTCAGCTGACAGTCATCTAACGCCGGATTACTTCTGGAGTATTCACGTAGTTGATTGCCCTTTCCTGAACGTGTGATTTTTTCTGCATCTTCATTCCGGATCTCGCGTCTTCGAATTCTTTCTTCGAGAGCCAGACCAGCTCAACGTATTTCAAGCGAGTCAGCGCCCCAAGGTTCTTCAACAAAAGAACACTGTTGGTCACCTTCTTTCTTCTTTGATCGCGAGCTGCTCGGCAACGATTTTACTTGACGCGTTCTTCGATGGTACTTCATACCTTGTTCTCACTCCTGGTTGCAGTTCCGGGAACCGGACTGCCGGGTAGTTTATAGAAACAATTTGCGTTCATATTCAAGCACGAATTCGTTTCTATCTCAAAGAGGTCAAGGCCACTGGGCCTTTCACCGCGTAAAAATTTATGCCCCCTTCCTGGGCCTGTAAGGCCCATTCCATAAGGGCATAGCTTAACTCATATACATTCACCATTCACCGGAATTGATTGCACCGGTGACATAACCAGCGGACTCGCCGGCCAGAAAATCGACCACTGCGGGCAATTCATCGCCTGGTCCCAAGACGCCCAAGCGGATCTGCCTCCAGCATTGCGCAGAGCGCTCCTCATTCAAGGCCTGGTCATATCAGTGTCGATAAATCCCGGCCGCTACGGCATGACGTGATCGATTCGCGAAACCGACTTCCCGAGCCAATGCCCGCGTTAAAACCTTCCATTCCAACCGCCTTGGAAGCAGTCGTAGTTTTGACTGCCCTGCATTGCCCATACCGGCGACCACGGAACTTGATGTGATGATACCGCCCCAAAACGGGCTTTGCGTCATGCCCCGCTAATACCGCCTTGGACAAAACGGTAAACAGACCCGAGGTTGTATTGATCACCTCATCCCACTCTTCATCCGTTCATGCGCTATCAGCAGGTTATCGCCGGTGATACCCGCCGTTATTGACCAGTATCGACGGCCGCCGAAGTGCCGGCAATCTGCCGAGTACGCGGCAATGACGCCGGATCCCGCACATCAGCTTGTATGCCGCCGAGTGCCAGTGTACCCGCTTCCGAGAGTTGTCGGCCGATGGCGGGTTAGCGCCGCTGTCGCTGGTAGCCGGTACCAATGACAATGGCGCCTTGGCCCAGGCGTGGCGATGGCCTAGGCCGATACCTCGGCTGGCACCGGTAACCAGCCGGCAAACTTTTCCTTCAAGACTCATGTTCAGGCCCTTTGTGTTTAAAGTGATTCAGCGGACTGCGAAGCCGTCTTGCGTGATCCAGGTATGGTACTTCACGCCTTTGCGCGAGCGCTTGTTAAGCCCTGACAGCATCCTTCCGGACCACAATCCTTCGACAGATCCATCAAGCCGCGCTGCGTCGCCATCCTCCCACCACGACATCTCTCCTCCCAGCGCACCGGATTATACAACTGCTCCACCAGCAGATGACGCAAAAACTTGCTCCAGATCGCCAGCCGCTCCGCCAGACGTTCTGCACCAGAATCATCTGCGGTTAGCTTGAACCATGCCCAAGCCGGCAAAAGCCGTTGCCCAACTGCCCCTCAGCCTCCGACTCATCAGTGTCCAGTGTGACGGCACACTGACCGCGCAGTCAATGCCGCTTGTCACCCGCGGCCTTGCAGCCGGCGATGCCCGCTCTACTGCACTGAGCGCGACCAGCAATAACGACCTGCCCTGGCAGCATTGAAATCACTCGCTAACCACTTCACCCTGCCCGCCGTCTCGGCACAATATCGATGATCTGCTGATCCCCAGACCCAGTAATCGCCGCCATGCCGCCCTGCCCCTCGAGCACGCCCTGCTGCATCAACTGCCCACGGCGCTCGACCAGGCGCAGCGCGTCGGCAAAGCCGAGCCACGTTGGCAGCGACCAGACGCGGAGTACTCACCCAGACTGTGACCCGCCACAGTAGGCCGACGCACATCGGTCTTGGCACACCAGAGCCGCCCACAGGGCGACTGACGCGGCAAAATCGCCGGCTGGGTTATGCAAGTGCGGTGAGATCCGCTTCCGGACCTTTCCTGGCAAAGCTTCCAAGATCGTAGCGAGCGCCTCGGAGGCCTCGGGCCGAAGGTGTCGGCAATCTGACCATGCTGCTCGCCAGACCAGCAAGCATGCCAAAGCCATGTGGAGCCTTGGCCTGGAAAATACGACAGCGAGGGTTTGCTTATACACTTCCTCATTTATTAGCAAAATCTTGCTGGCAAACATCGCCATGCCTATCAGGCGCGCCATGCCCTATGATTGCAGATGGATGGCGCTATGACCAAGGGTCACAAGGGAAGCATTGCCGCAGCTTAACAACCTTGCCGCCAGTCCAAGCGTGGCCAGCTCGGTGGAGATGCGTTGCCCGCAAGCCGGCGGCGACTTAATTCCCAGAGCTTGCTGGATCGGCCAGCATGAAGATGCTTTTCATCAGCATTGCCGTGGCTCTTGACCACCACCCCCTTGAGCCCCAGCAAGCTGGCACCATGTAGGGCGCCCGGATCATGTCGCTTTGAATCATCGCTGAGCGCCACCGCCGCAGAAAGGGTGACCAGCCAGCGCAACAGCAAGCTGCCGCCCAGGCATTACGTACTCGCCCTGCCAAATAGCCGCAAGCCCCTCGCTGCGTTGAGGCCACCCACCATTGCCGACTGATAATCCATCACAGACCACCACATCGCATCGCCACAAACAGCCCGTCGCCCTTCGATATAGCCAATGTAGTTCACCAGATGCAATCGCCAGCAGCTGCGCCGCCTCCCTGACATATCGACCTTTGTTGACCTCAGTGCCTATGTTCAGCAATGCCACACGCCGGCCCGTTCGACCCAGTATCTCACTGGCGGCCTCCGAGCCCGATGATTCGCCGAACTCCAGCAGTTGCGTGCAACGTCCACATGTGGCACCCAGATCAAGCAGAAAACAGATCGCGGCGCAAACCGGCAGCGCCGCCATGATGGCCGGCCCCTCATGCCCGGCAGCGTTACCAGCAAACGCCCGTGACAGCACCAGCAAGCCGACCGGTATTACCGCACTCAGCAACTTTCGGCCTGACCATCGACGTACCTGCCCTCGATCGCCACGCGCATGGGACGCATCCGCTTTTTGCAAAACGCGCAAAACACTGCAGGCGGGATCATCGGCAAGAATGACTTCGTAGTCCGGACAAGTTGGAAACGATCAGGGGGAGCTGTATGCTGAACAAAAGCGGATTACAGGTCGCGAAAGCCCACGAGAATAACCGCGAATCAGGCACTGCAAGCTGCGGGCAACGCAGGAATAATGCAACGGGACGAAGTCCCCGCCATCACATCAATCGCAAGGCGGATTACGTGGACAAGAGCTTACTCGTCGTTGTCCTTGCTACTATTGACGCCACGCGTAGAACCATCCGATCATTGGTGAGAAGGGAGTCTCACCAGTAGTGCGTCCACTGACAGTGCCGCCTGAGGTCAAATCGTTGTGAACACGCATCCGCGTGCGAACGAGGACGTTGTGTTCTGCTGTACAGCCAGCCGTAAGACTCCTAAGCTTTAGTATCACGTTTTAACGGATGCCAACACACTAAAGGGATTAGGCTTCTCAAGTCTTTTCCCACTTCAGGCTTCCTCCGGATCGGTGTGTAGCCCCGAGGATGCTGACATTTCCATGGATTGCATTGGAACTGCAGGCAGACCAGGAGCAGTTCATCCTCGATCAGCGCATGCAGATCCAGGGTTCATCACATAATAACCGCGTTCAGTAGAGCCGCGGGTAGACTTTTGGCTGCCTCGTCACTGTTACAAACACCCACGTCACACTGACTATCGAGCCGGCTTACCAGTACCTTGTTCGAGGCAGCGCTGACAAAGCATGGCCACTTCTACCTGGTAATGGCCGTGCAACGGCTAGCAATTACCCTGCGCGTCCCGCGCGAAAGCGAGTTCAACCTGAACGGTCCCCGCAGGAGCGTCCCAACAGGCACTCAGCGTTGGCATGCTTGACGCCAACAACCGTTCCTTTCAGAAACGAGTTCGCGGTCAACCAGCTTGCGTGGCTCTATGTGTGCAGTATGGGCCAGAACAAGCGCGCAATTCTAGGCATCATGCCGCCCCGCCTGTCAAAAACTATTGCCAGATTTAAACCCAAGGGCCGCACACCAGGGCTAGAAAGCATCACCAATTCACCAGAAGGTCAACGCCCATTGCTGCCTATCGTCCTCGCCTCCAGCTCGCCCCTATCGCGCGCCTGCTGGAACGTCTTGAACCTGCCTTCAGTTGGGCACGCCGAGATTACGAAGCGGCCGCCCGCTGAAGAAAACGCCCAGGAGAACTTGACACTGCGCCTGCCTTGGCAAAGCTCAGGCCCTGGCAGCATCAGCACCCAGAACACCTGCTGATTAGGTTCTGATCATTGAATTGCTTCTCGACGGCGCCAGCTTGAGCAAACCCGGCAGACCACGCCCGCCGCTCGCGAGCAACTGCGGGCCATGCCAGCGGCAGAACACTACCTTTCTACACGTCACGGTGCCCTGCCCTCAATAGCCACAGCGCGCCAAAACACCAGGCGGACCGCACCAACTTCGATGTGGTCTTCAGAACGCTGGACGATGCGCGCTATCGACGGCTACGCTGCAAAGGACAACCTTACGACGCGCAGCATTTCAAGATGGAGGTCTGGGTATTACGCTGTTTCATGCCTTTGCGTGGCGATGGATCCCAACAGCCTGATCGGGCTTCCGCTGATCAGGCTGTGCGACATGCTTATAAAGGAAAGGAATCGACTTGCCCTGGAGTGCCGGCGCCTTATCGCAGAACGGCGCACTACAGACCCAGGTGCATCGCCAGCGTGTTGCCGACTTACTTGTACCCAGTTGGCGGCGAAAAAACGCTTGGAACGGCGTAAATTCGCGGGGTAAAGTCGACCACCTCTTCGACCCCGATGATATCTCGAGCGACCGCCGAGTACTGGACAGGCCATCAACCAACCCCAGATCCACCGCCTGCCTCGCCAGACCAGACCAGACCACTGAACAATCCGGATCATCCTCAGCCGATCACCCCCCCCGCCTACCTGCAGCAATGAAACTGCTGATGGCTAGTCGCAGCAACATCCTGCCCAGAAGGCGCGTTCCTTCAGGCTTCTCACGGCTGGAAGGGATCAAGAAAACGCCTTGTGCTCACCTGCGTGTAGGTACGGCGCTCGACACCCAGCTTTCCAGTGTATCGACAAAGCCGAAGCCCGCTGCCCGTGACACCGATGAGCCGACAGACTGGCCTTCGGCGGTTAGATCCGTCGCAGCGGCGCTATGCAATAAGCGCCCGAAGCCCCCAGAATTTTTCCAGTAATCAACCGCAACAGCTTCTTGTCCGGATTTCAAGGCGCGCAGCGCTTGATTTCGTCATAGACGCTAACCGCGACGGACCGCCCGACTACCCCCGGGCGTTATTATGCAAGATTACGCCGCGCTATTGTCATCTTCAAAGCTTGCGGCAGCTGTGATCAGTTGTCCGGCACTGGCCTCCTGCCTGAGCGCAATTATGCCGCGCAACTCGATAACCGCCCGCTATGTGCATATGGCCTGATACTGCACGGTCCAATCGATTGGAAAAAGGCGAAAAACAGCATGGATGGCCGCCAAACAATAGACCGAAGGTCAGGTCTTGAAGAGCATCCCCCAGCGGCGCGAGCCGGCCGCTGTTCCTGGTCGATGCCAGCAGCCCCTTCTCCAACATGCCCAGCCCCTTGCGGTGCCTCGCGACTTTCAGCGCCGGCTTCCCGGTTTGCCCTCACGATCCTGCCCTGAGACCCTTCGCGCCACTTATTCGATACAGTCCTAACTCTAGTGACGGGAAACGGTGAGATTGCTGACGGGCCGGAATTGACGCGCCGACATGACCCAGGGATGGAACTCGCCTGAAGGCATCATATACAATGCCTGCGGCGGCTTTCCAACAGTGCTCGCGGGAACTGCGCCGCCATAACTACAGCCACTGCCCCGCACCCGCGCGTTATAGCCCCATACGGATATCCATATTCGCTTTCACCCGAGCATCAGCCGCGCGGCTAGCGGGGGTCTCCAGGATGAGTATGTTCTTTCAAGCATGCGCGGGGGCTGCTGAGACTTCTCGTCCCAGCGCAGCGCCGTTCACATCAAAAAAATTCGTCAGATTCATGTGACTTCAAAAACCCCGTCCAACCCCGCCTCGACTTTGTTACCCGTAGCCACAGCCAACTGGTAACCTGCTGCGAAAGTCGGTCAAGCCATCCATCCGCCGCAAACAGCGCGAAGGCGGGTGCTCCTGAGCTACCAAAATACTGACTGCTAAGCTTCGTCAGCGCCTGGTCAGAGCCGGGTCTTCGATATCCGCGAAACAGAATGGCCACCGCTTCAGGCAAACCCAGGCCAATAATGTTCACGCACCTTGCCCTGCTCTCCGGTAAAGGGACACCAATCCAGTTCGGCCGCACACCGCGCATGCACTCAAACCAATCCGGGAGATGGAGTCGGACAGCGTGCCATCCCAGTCAAATATCAAGCTTCGAATCTCAGACATTGTTCAGCTTTCTCAGTGTGTTCGTCCCACATCTTAGCCCGCTCTGCAGCAGCGTCCAGCGGGTACCGTCGGCAACTCGGTGGTCAGCGAGCGCGGGCAGAAACAGGCGCTTGCCACCCAGCTCACGAATCGCCTGGAAAAATCGTCATCGCCGTACTTTGGATCACCGGCAATCGGATGCCCGGCATGCGGCATGGACAGCGAAATCTGGTGGGTACGGCCGGTAATCGGCGGCTCCACAAGGGGTGGCGAAATCACCAAAGCGCTGATCACGCTGAACTCGGTCAGCATTCGCTTGCCCTCGGATTGACTTCCACCATGCGTTCGCCCGAGCGCAGCGTTATTTTTCTGGCAAGGTGCGCTGCACCCTCTTGCGTGTCGCCGGCCCAGTGGCCGCCGAACCAGTGCGATATACGCTTGCGCACGCCGATCACCCGCAGCGCCGCCCATGCCACGCTGCCGCAGCATGCTGCGCTTTTTCCGCCACCATCAGGCCAGCCGGAAAGTATCCCCCGATCCAGGCGTTGAACCAGCTCCCATTGCGGACCAATCGCGGACGCATCTGTCGCATGCTTCAATCCACGCCGAAGTCAGCCCGCTGCCGCCCGTGCACGGCCAGACGCGGCTTGTCTGAACCACGATCAAAGCCTTGTCCTCATAGACAAGTTGCCTCTCCAGCGTATTCAATATGCCCGCCCCGACCGATACCGCGCCGTTTCGGCTCCGGCAGGCGAACCGGCGCGGAGTTACGCACCGTGTCGCCGCCTGCCAAGCGATACTCTGGCTTGATGCCGGCCCTGTGTCACCCTCACCTCACCCTTGCCGCAGGATGCGCGGTATACAAAAGTGCGCGGAGCACCCTTTGAGCCGGGTCATCAGATAATTGTCAATTCCGCTGCCCAGCCTGCATCTTCGCCTGATACAGATCTTCTGGACTTTGGGAGAGGTATCTGGGGAAACTTGTATTCATCCGCGCATATACATTTTTTTCTTGCCCCAATTGAAGCACTTAAAAAATGCTGTTATATTCGGACGAGCTGCGTAACAGGGGCAGCCGGGGATACCGCTAGCGGCAAACCATGCCGCAGCCCCCAGAAACACCGATAAAGAGGCCTCGCCAGGGGACTATTGAACAGTTTGCCAGGCGGCCTTATTATCGACCACACTCGTTGCATTTGTGCAGCCAGATATTAAACCCGCTCCCCGCTAAGGACGATTGAGCGGCACCCGATAAAGATGGGTATGTGTTTAGGTGAGATTGCCACAGCTTCAGATCATGTACGAGCGTTGATACGTTGCCATTTATGTTGTCCCCGTTCCCAGTCCGGCCTGATTCCTCCCGAAGGAACCTTTGAACATGCCAGCAGCGATCTACTCTGCAGGTGTAAAAACACAATTCGCTGCCGGGCACCTCTGGCGTGATTTTTTTCACCAGCAGTGCTCTGATCAGATCACGCCAGACCCGTCTTAGAAGTTCTCGTGAAACAGTTTCTCACTCGCCTAGACAGACGCAGGTCATTCAGCCGCCCAGCTGAGATTTGAAGGCTCTAACAAGGGCAAGTGCCCAAGCAGAAACACGCCTGACACCTTACATAAGAAGTCGCAGGTGCCGTCATTGTGTAATCCGGAGCACTGGAAAACACAACGGACTCATGAAGAAGAATCCGAATCAACGCCAACTCAAACCGGAAGAGTTGCCGCGTCGCCGCTGCTAGATGGCCAGCGCCTACGATCTGATATTGAATCCGCAAGCCGTGAAACAGAAGGAAAGCCAACATCTTATAAAGGCAGACACCCGGGTCGAGCCTAGCCTCGAAGCGCGTTGTCGACTTCGGTTCAGATCGCCAGCGCTTCTCCCCCTCAAGGAAAATCTCCCGCGAATTACTTCTCCAGCAGCCTGAAGGCCGCGTCAACATCAAGGAAGTTATGCCGCGAAGGCCAGGAAGTCATGTTCAGTAACAAGAAGAGCCGGCAATAAAGGCGCTGCCCTGACTACCTTTTATCAGCCTGGCTGGCCGCTTACCTGCGTACTGATGCCTAACAAACCCCCGCCTGCCGGCGGCATTTCCCGCCCGCATCGAAGGCGACGAGCGCAATGACCTGCGCGGCCATCAACAAGGCCCTGAACGTCCTGCCGATAGGGCATGATTCGTGCGCACTGCTGCTGTCTGGTCGCAGCGCCGAAGAACTGCAAGGGATCTGATTACCGCTGCAACTCTGGGGTGCGATCAAAGGCGCCTCCACCGAGCGCCCCTCCCCGTCCTGATCTGATAGGCAAAGCAAACGTCAATCATCCGTGCGATCCGCCGACTATCTACGCCGAGACATCGGCGAAGTGCCTGATCGACAGCAAACGGTCAAGAAGAAGCACTAAACTGCATCAGTCAGGTCATGCCGCAGTACCGAGCAAGGTCAAACTCTATGAAAGACACCGTGCCGACTGTTCAATCGCCTTCCCAGATCGAAAGCCAGATTGAAACCGCCTTTGAACGTGAAGTTGAAAACTGCCCTCCGCCGGTTCCACGTGCCATCGACCATACCGAAGCGCTGGTCAGTCCGACATCAGAAACTCCTCGCCGCCGACCTAAGGGCAGCGATTACTCGAGGAAAACCCGCTGCAGACCAACCTGGAAGCGGCTGTCAAGAAAATCGCCACGCCCAGTTGCGCGCGGCCGTTGAATCTGTGCCTGATTGTTATCGACTTTATCGACATGACCCCGCGCGAAGAAATCAGCGCGCCGCTGGAAGAACGGCAAGGAAAAGCCTGGAAGCAGACCATGCCCGCGTACAAGTAGGGCCGTATCTCGCGCCTTTGGTCTGCTGGAAATGTCCCGTCGAGAACGCCTGCGTCCGTCTCTGGGTGAAACCAGCGCATCGTCTGCCGCGCTGTAATGGCCGTGGCCACCATCCGCGGACGTGAATCCCTGCTCTCTTTCTGTACTGCGCCTGATCGAGAGAAGCACTCAAGAACGTAACCGCCCTGAAGTACGCTGCCCACGTCCTATCGCTGTAGCACTTTCCTGCCCTCAACGAAAAGCGTGACGCCACTGGCAAGAGCCGCAAGAGTCGTTACCAAGGTCCGTCCTGTTATTCCGCCCTAGGAAACCACATGACGCCGCACTTCGATGTGCAGCGCCTGCGTGATGGCATCACGAGTCCGTGCTCAACGGTGAAACCCCATTACACCATGAGCAGCGACATTTGTGCGAAGAGCCAACGCCGGCAGCCAGACAATTCGTATGTGCGTCAAGAAGCATCGTCAAGACCATTCGCGCCTTCGCCGCCCTCCCGCCAACCCCGGTGCCAGCTGCAGCGCAAGGTCATTCAGGAAGCCCAGCCAGGCATCTTCAAAGGCCTGATCAAACCATCTGCTTGTCAGCCTGTTCGCCAGTGACGAGCAGCCCCGCCAATGTACCTGAAGCCAGCAAGCCGCGAAGCCAAGACTTGAAGTCCGCCCCCCCTGCAATCGCGACAACAAGCGCTAACGACGAGCCTCGCAACAAACCGCAATCGCCGCCCACGCAACGAGCGTAGCGACCGCCTCTGATGCGCCGCGGAAAAGACCGAGCGGCACTGACCGCGCTGAGCGCCCCGAACGCAGTGAGACGCTGCCGACAAGCCAGAGCGTAGCGAGCGCAAGCCCAGGCGCGCGTCGTAACGAGCAGCAGTCGAGAAACGTGACCTCCCGCCTGTCGCCGCTTGCAAACGACAGCAGCCCTTCCGCCGAAGCGCCGACCACGCGCCGCCGCCGCCGGGCCAGCCGAAGCGCCAGTGAAGCTCGATTCAGAGCAATTCAGGAAGCCAATGCGCTATTCAGAACGATGCGCCGCGGAACGGCGCCCGCGTCGCAGGAAGAGAAGCTCGCCACGAAAGAGATCTTCCGATCTTTGAAGCAGGTATCTCAGGAAGTGACTATGAAGGCACCGAGGGCGAGCGCCCCAAGCGCCGTTCGCTCAACAGCCAGCTCGTCGCAACAATCGCCTTATCCGGGTCAATCAGGAAAAAAACCTGAATGCAGATGGCGAGCAGACTCCGAGCAAGTACGCAGCCAACGCCGATTACTAGCAGAGTTCAGCACCTGTTGCCGCCGTCGCCCAGCCGTCGCAGGCTACCCACTGCACTGCCTGAAGCCAGATATGACCAGCCGCGTGCAGAGAGTACTGAAAGCCGAACGTCAATACATCAGCACGCCGAGAAGCTGCGCTGACCCAGGGCTGCTGCCGATCTGGAAGCCATCGATCGAACATGCGTGCAGCATTCAGTCACGCCCCAACCCAGCGATCACAAGATGCTGAGTAGCCGCCGACGCGCGTTGAAGAAAGCACTGAACGCCTCAACCGCAAGCGCCTGAAGCCAAGCCGAAGCCGTTAGCGGAGACCCAGGTGAAGACACAGCCTCCTACCGCGGCTGGAACGTGCGGAAACAACGCCAAACCACGCGAAACGTTTCACGCCTGTCACTCAGTCTTTAACGAAACCACCACCGCAACCCACTATGTGGAAAACACCAGTGGCCCCCACGTGATCACCAGAGCTAAAACCGTTTGGAAGGCAGTGCCGAAGCCGCCAAGAAGCCGGTCAGCGAAACACCCCGCTGAACCTGCTCCCCAAGACTGAAATGGCCGTGCCTATTAGACGATCCGCCGGAAATCCGCCGTCGTCAGCTGAGCAAGCGCCTGGCCGAGCAGGCTGAAGCCGAGCAAGCCGCCGCCTTCAGCCCGAGCCAGAAGCCAAGGCCGAGACCCAGACTCAGAGCTCGTTGAGCAAGATGACGCCGCCGAGCCTGCGTTGGCTACCGAAGCCGAACCTGCTTACCTGAGTGCTGCCCGCTGCAGGGAGCTACAGCAAGCGCCTAGCGAGGCCGTGTGCCGGAGCAGACTGCCCTGGCAATCGAGCCCGAGACCGACGCTGAAGAGAAAGACCAGGAAGAACTACCGAGGGTGAAATGCAGAAGACTCACCTGCAGGATGCGACAAGAACCAGCGCGCTAAGCAGGTTGGCCACTAAAAAGGCGATGCTTTCCCGCATCCCCTTTTTAGCTCGCTGTTCGCTGAAATACATCCGTGAAAAGCAGCCGTGCCCCTAACCAGAACACCCTGCGCTGCCCTAACCGATCTGCTGCGGCTCCATCTCCAGTCCAGACCGAAAACGTGTAGCCCACGTCTTGCCTGATCTCCTCCGCGAGGCATACTTCCCTGCCCCGCGCTGCGCCAAAATTGACCAGCTACCACGCCTGTTCGCTTGCACGCCTACATTCCCAGCTCGATAACCTTTCCAGCGGCCTTCTCGATCAACCATCCGCCGCCACCTTGACTGCCATCAAAGCCTGAGGGGTAATGCGGCAAGCTTGGATAACAACGAGCAGAGTCTGCAACTGGTAGCGATATCAGTGGGTTCTTGAAAAAACACCGGCGGTACCCAGCTCGCCGCTGGGTCAGGCAGTACTGCTACGAATCTGACACCACAGGGCGCTGACCACCCGCGCATCTGGACGCTGCAGTCCCGGTTGCCTGCCATGCCGCACCCAGGGCCGGAGCGGACTCACATTCAAAACGGCGCGGCTGCAGGCGCAGACGGACTCGAAGAATTCATCATAACGCCCTGCAGAGCGTTGAACAGGGGAATCACGTAAGCAAATTGAAACATTCTCGCGACCGAAGCGCAGCACCTCGGCCAGTTCCCTTCCAGTGCATCGAGGCGCGAAAAACTGTCCTTTATCCTCAACACCCATAGCCACCAATATCTTGCACTGGCGCTGCGCCAGGCCAGATAAGAGAAGTTTCTCCAGCCCTACACCCTGATCAGCGTTCCAGTTAACCAGAGCATGCCAAACCCTTCACCCGCCTCACCCTCGATTAATCACAAGCGGTTCGGGCCACGCTCAACAATACGCCGACGCCACGCCGCCGCATGGACCAATCCACCAACCCCTCCAGCGGCCCGCGACCACCACATTGCTCCGACCCGCCCAGCAATGTAATCGGCAGCCGTGCTATGCGCAAGACTCAGGCTGCGCGTAGTTCAGCGTCGTTTTCCACGTATGCCAGACGCGGCCTGCTTCGCTAGCCCAAAGTATTGAGCGGCCGCCAAATCAGCGTTCGCGACAAGATTAAGGATGTCATTTCGCCAGGATTGCTCGAGAAGCCGGCACTGGCAGCTTCAAGGCATATCAATACCTTCCCTCAAAGCCATCATCGCCACCGTAATACGGGTCCGGCACTTCCGCCGGCCATCCTGCGGGCAACGCCATTGAACAAGCCCAAAACTCGCCTTGCATGGGCGCTGGGTGCGGGCGCCGCCAGTATGTCAGATTGCTCTGATCCATCGCGAGAATTCAGATCAAAGCGGGAAAAATTTCCTCGTCAGCGACCGCGCGTTTGCACGCTGAGCCGCAAATTCATAGCCACGCTTCAAGCGCCGCGCCGTTTGGCCCTTCGATCAAGGCGTTCGCCGGTGTGATAGCCAACCCGTTCCGGCGGAATCAATCTGCCACTTCTGCGCCAGGCGCTTTGCTGCAAGCGCTGGCGAAAACACGCCCTCGGCCACTTAGGCGATCGGCAGATATTTACCCAGGCAGACGAACAGAATCCGGGTCATGATCGCCCCCCAGCAATGCCCGCACCCGACCAAGATCCAAGCTGCGATCCCACTCCGGCGGGCGGCACCTCGCAGGCCATCGCCCACCTTGGAATTTCGGCAGCCCAAACCACAGGGCGCGGCAGTTGCTCAAAGGCTTGTCGGGGCCTGCTCAAGCGGTCGGCGGCCAGGTCACGTAGTTCGTGCCAAAAAAAAAACTGACCTTGTAGCGTAAAGGCCAAGTTGACGGGCGTAAAACGGCGATGTCGGCGCAGTTCTTGGGGCTCCAGCCGCCAAAAAAAAAGCATTCGCGGCACCAGGGCATGGGAGCACGACAAAATACAGTGCTAAGCCCTTGGTTGATTCGGTTTCACCAGCTTGACCACATTGGATTGAACCAGCTTGCAGATCCTCAAGCGGCTCGGCCAGAGGCATGCTGCTTCGCGATAGACTCTCTCTT
>Ga0163217_1112089_pt1 | contig 16280 bp, 16 predicted proteins | sample SynspAceP_FD_185933 | JGI IMG/M metagenome (GOLD analysis project Ga0163217, IMG submission 185933) | Saline lake microbial communities from Ace Lake in Antarctica - Synechococcus sp. Ace-P (PacBio error correction) | ecosystem: Environmental > Aquatic > Non-marine Saline and Alkaline > Saline ... | reverse complement strand
CGTGATCAGTCCTAGTTCTTTCACATTAACAAGCCATCTACACACAGCTATTGATATAAAAGTAATCAATTTCATTCCATGGATTCAACTATTTCTAGATTGGAAAAACATTTGCCACCAATCTCCGTTGAAACTTAGAAATAACACAGAATGCATGTCCTGGAATTAGCGTTTCCAGTTCCAATCAATGATGGACCATCACCTCTCATCAATGACCCGAGAAAACCTTAAGTAAGAGAGCCGCTAAAGAAACATTAGGAAAAGGAAGTTATCCCTGTTTAAAGTTCCTATCAATCCCGTATACCAGCGAAACGCGATTTTCCTAAAGACCTTGAAATGATGATGAGTAGGATATAAGCTAGAAAGAATTCAGCTCAGACCGATTAGAAACAAACTCAAATACGTGAAACTTGGACTTAAAAGCTTGATCCACTCACGGTACTATTCCCTTCCGTAGCGGACAGCGAAAAACTAGCTCCAAAATCACAATAGAGATTTTAAAACAACCACAGCCAACCAAGAATGGGGCCGTATCAGAATTCAAAAAAACGAAAACTTATTTCTTGCCGAAATAAATTATTCATGAGGAATATCATCTCATTCACGTTAGAAAAAAAAGCCCAATACTTAAACCAACCCTTAATTTGGTAAAAAACCGTAAGTTTCAAGGCCACACGTATCCCACCAACTTAACCTGATTCAAGGATGCGGATCAAAAAACCCACCACTATCAACAGATATTTAAAGGATAAAATCGTTAGGAGATATCAAAAAAAGGAACTGCCTAGACAACGTTGTCTTTAGAAAACTTTCTTCAGACCACTCAAATACGAAACTGTTCTTACTGAAAAATATCAGCCAATTCAAGAAACCAAAATTAAATGCCAGAGCGCAGCCGATTATTACAACCATCATCGATCTAACCGGAATAGAAGCCAGTACAATACCAGGCTCCTTCAAAAAGTATCATTATTAACAATCCAACTTTTGGGGGACTATGTTTATGAGCCCTGAGAATTTGTTAACATTAAATTTTACTTAGTAAGACATTTTCGGGTCTTGTAAATCAACTATGAAAGCCACAAAATTATTTTTATGTCAAATAAAAAAGCCTTCCAGTTTTGACAGTCATATCTCAAAACGGCTTCATGTCGAACGCTCATTATCTCACCTCTATACCCTTGGACTGTGCACCCTGTAATCCATCTTACCATGTGTCTGCCACATTATAGAAATTTTTCAATTTTTCAGCAAACTCCTTATTCATTGGAATAGCATGAAGTCTTGTCCAACGATTCCATTTCCCCATCAAAACATTCAAAAGCTGAGTTAATTCATCCAGCTGCTCTTCTAAAAAAGCTCCGGACTCTAGTAACTCTTGAATCCCCTTTAGTGCTTGCTGTGAAATTACCTTCTTGCTTCAAAATTTCATGCTTTCTAAATTTTAGCAATAAAAAAGGAGACATATTTCTGACCGTGTCTTAAATTGCTGTTAAAAAACAAGGCCCCTTCGATTCCATCTTAATAAACAATGCGATGTATGGAAAACCAACTCGCCAATTAGTATTGAGGAAAAACTTACTGCAAAAAATCTCAGAATAAATTCTCTTGGCCGTAATCTGAGAACTATCTAATAGATTGGCGAGTACCTGTTAAGGATAAAATCAGCGGCTAATAGAAAAGTTTTCCAACGTGTAAGTCTTGAAATTGTTAGTAGCCATGGCCATTAAACTATTTATTGTATTAGTAAAAATTACCTGACAGAAATCGAGAGAAATACTCCCTCTCTTTTCTTGATTAAACTAGAAATAAATCGTGGATTTCCAAGTTGATACATTTTTTTATTGAAATACATTTTTGCGAAATCAACAAATCAAATCTATAGTTTCAACTAAGAAAAAGGCAAGCCTTACACCTTGAAAAAATTCTTTTAAATAGCTTGATTTACTTTTTTGAAAAGATTTTTCTTTCAGTCTATATTCATTTTAGACTTCATTTCAGATGTGAAATCTTAATAAAAAATTAATTTCAGAGAAAAAGAATCCATTTTAGGGTGATTGCCGTTTTTCAGGTTAAGAGCTATTTAATTCAGAAATCTTAATTTTGGACAAGCCAAATAGAAACTACACTCGTAAAGTATTTCAAATCAATGCGCACTAAAAGCTGTAAGTCAGATTTTTAATATTAAAGGCAGGAGTCCCTTCTACTTCTTACACACGTTTTAAATGATGTGCACCTCATAATGATTGATATTATAGAGAAAATAAAAGCGTCATTCACAATTTGTTCTTGCGTTTTACTTATGACGCTTTGAAAAAAGAACCCGGATGAGTCGAGTTAAAGTTGCTTGTTATTTAAACCTTATTTTTTTCTTCTCAAGACGCTGTAGGAGTATTCTGCCCCTCCACCTCCCTGAGAGTGAATCTTACCAGTACCTTTGCCTCTAAATAATCATCCTTGTTCAATTTGCTTATCTTCTATTGTCATGGCTAAAAATATTATGAATAATAAGCTAAAATTTCTATTTTTCAAACCTATAAAAAGCTATTCTCATCCAAGCTGTACACCAATTGATCATACTTCAAACCACTATAACATAACAGTAATCTAAGGATTATTCAACTATTCAAATACGAAGCAACATAGCTGTTAGGATTTAAAACTGGAACAAAAAAAAATATTACCTTTACGATGGAAGTTAAATTTAACGAGTTAGCCAAAAGACAAAAACTTTCAGATAAAAAAACTTGAGGCATATGGCTCATCAGGAGAAATTATACAGAGTATCTTAGATTTTCACTTGAAAAAATTCGGTACCTGATTAATCTGTATTAAAAGGTTATTGAAGTAGTAGTAAAATGGACGATCCCCTATCCTAGAGAAGCAGCCGCACAATTGTCGCCTCGCCACACTAAGACCAATTGGTATTCTCAGCTGGGTCACACGTTCATAAACTGTTTCTTCCAAAAAACCCCAGATTCGAATGTGATTAAAATTTAAAAACAAAATATTCATTTCTTTCTCGCATACAATTAGTTGCTTTATGAAATAATATTTAAAGTACTTCTGTAACATCAAAAACCCAATTATTCTAGTCCGGCTAGTGATAAAATTTAATAGAAAAAACAAAAATACACTTGAAAAATGGTAAAGTTCTTTAAGAGGAGCAGAAAAATGGATTATCCATCTTCAATTAGGAGCGCATCCGAAGTAGAAGAAATTTTAGGAAGTTTGCGATACTCAAAAAAATGTTTGTGGAGGTTCTTGAAGGTATAAGGGTTATACATGTTTTTCCGATTACTGAAAATTGTAGAGGAAACCCATCTGATCGGTATTGTAGCAGACCACAAAATACCAGTATCCAATGGTAAGGAGCTTTAAAAAGGAGTTCATGTATTACTGAAAAACCATTTTGTCTAAACCCTGAGGAAGTAATGAAACTGGTACTAATCTAGCTAAAAAAAAAAAGCAGGTTGTTGTAAATCAAGTCGGAACCACAATAAATTTTGTAGGGCTTTTAAAGAGAGTTAAAAAGCATGTAAAAAGCTGGGACAAATTTGGTGAAATCACGCATTTTCAAGGCGAAGCTTATGCCTGTGCGTAATAAAGAAAAAAGTTGAAACATGGAATTCTGATCAAGTGAAGAGGCGGTGCTCTGACTATGCTTCTCATGTTCATAGCATCTAAGTTAACGATATGATATCATCTCCAATTGAATCTTGAAGGCTCCAATCCTTAAATCTTATACCTCAAGAATGTAGATGATTCTGTTTCGCCTTCAGTAGGAACTAAATCATGTGCCTGGGTCATTTCTACATTGGAGTGATGAGACTTATCGTAAATGTCAACTTCTGCAAATTATAGGAACTGAAGGGAAATAGTATCTGATGAGCGAACGAGTGAAGGATTATTAAAGGTGTAATTACCCAAGGATATTCAAAAGCGGAACTGTGAAATATGTCACGGATCTTACCGGGGAGGTAAACTTTACTTAGAGGAGAGGAATATCAGCCCAGATAGATTATTTCATAAAATCTGTGAACGGTGGAGAAATCAAAGTATATTAACACCTGTTGACCAGGCCTGGAAAACAGAAAATCAATTTCTTAATCAAGAACAATCAAGCCGTTAAATAGTATTGAAGAATAATTTGGGGATAATCAGTCTTTTGCCGTAAATATCATATTTTAGAGAAAATCTCGTGCCCAGTCATAAATTCTCAAAGATGATTCTGCGATTCATCCAAAAACATTGGATATTTGCCAATCGCGTGCAGGCATAAATACTTTCATGGGTACGACTCATGATAAGAATTGCAAACATCTTGTGAAAATTATCCAGGAAGAATCCTAGAAATACAAAGAATTTAAATCTTATCCTTGCACTGCCATGATATGCGCTATAATATGCCAACTGCTGGAACTGATCTAGGTATTGCTGGAACATTGTGAAGCAATACATGCCCGGGAAATTCCTTGGAACCATGTTAAAAGAGACGCAGCATATTTGTCAAGATTTACATTTCCATAATGAATGTGATTATGCTGAGATGAAGATGTTATAAATAATCAAATTACCCCATTAAATTTTCTCCAAAATGTAATCACAGAATCTACTAAACTAGACTTGGGATGGACGAGTTTCTCGTGGCTTTCGCAAAATCTTAAGGAAAAAGTATCAACGCAGAACGAGATTATTCACCATGATGTTGCCAAATTATTAGATGTGTTAGAAAAGAATGGGCATCAAAAGCCCAATTATCTGCGCGCAATAAAAAAAAGTAAACTTAGGATGTCTGGTCGGGAAAGATTTATACGAAAAGTTTTAGACAAGAAAGTAGATTGTAGGATCATCGCAAATGCCAAGTTCCTTGGTGGCGAGCCTATTCCGCAGTGAGGCATTGGATATGTGATAATTTACCTAATGGGAATCCATACTTTCGGTGCATCCTCAAAAACAAAATATCGAAAAACACGGTAGAAACTATAAATTATCACGAGTTCAAAAAAGAAATAATAATTAATTTGAGCCCACCCATTTAAGGCTTGGATTTTTATTATACAATTATTTACCGATTACTATATAAAAAAAGAAGTTATTGAACAATGATAGTATAAGCAGTCAAGTTAAATTTTAATAAAATAGAGGGATTACTTATGCTATCATTTTCAAATTATCGTAAACATGAGCAGGAATCAAAAAACCGATAAGCTAAAAAAATCCTCTATACGCAAAAGTGCTGGCGATGAGGAGCTCCGGTGGTTCAGAAAGGGTAAAACCTTTGAATTTCATTAAAATATGTTTTTCGTCCTTAACATTCCAGCATGTCTTAAAATAATATGAGGAATTTGAACCCGCTGCCTAAAGTGGTCACAAAATAAGAGTAAAAATTACCTTCTACGGAATTCATTCGTGTTGAAGATTTCATTCCATTGCTAAAAAAAAAATGATACGCTAGATCAAAAATATTTTAAAAAAATCACACTTATTATATCCAAGTAACATCTCAAACAATAAACCTTAAATGGGCATCTACCGCAATTACAATTGGCTCAATTCTTAAAATAATTGAGTTACAAAACCTCTGATTAAGTTTTAAATTTGTAAAATTCCGAACATGAATTCGTAAAAGAAGCCCCAAAAGGCTATTACTATCTGATTCCCATAATCGCATCTGATTATCTGTCAAAAACTGATCTCAAAGTGAAAGTAATACGTAGGCCCCATTTTGCTTTTTGAAATTAATTAATCCTTTAATTACCTTTCATCCATTTAGTTTCAAAGAGAATTTTAAATTTAACCCTCCTCACAAAGTATTAAGTATCTTAATCTAATAAATCACTTCCGCCTGTAAGTATTACAATGTTGTATGAAAAAAATTCTCCCTTTCTAATCATTGCCTCTCTTCATCTTTTTTTCCTGCTTTTCAAAGCGAATCTAGTTATTTCTCTGATTGTATCCCGAAATGGTTATTCTTCAACCATGACACACTTTCAGAGCCAAGAATACAAGAAGACGACCTGCTCAGCATTCACCGTTCACACAAGTCTCAATTCGGAATCTGCAAATGCATTTCAATGCAGAGTTATTATGCGCTTCCAAGGAAACAGTCCACACTGTGTCTCTTCTCCAATTAATGAGAACTATCTCGTAACAAAGGAACGGTTCATTAATTTATCAGTAGTCGGCCAAAATAATCTGCGCCTGACCAAAAGCTATTTCCTAAATCACTAAGCTTTTGGACCTATATGTAAAAAGATCCCATCATTAAATACAGGTTCATGAACTTCAAATTACGTAAATAGTGAAGTACTTTTATCATCCCCACTGAAAAATAACCATCCTTGAGGCACTGGACAGCAGCGATATGACAGGCCTATGAAAAGGAAGAATATCCTTGTTATTCGAGAAAAAGATGGAGTAAGAGCGGCAACAGGGGTTGAATTAACATGACAAACACGTACTTGACTCTCCATTTTAGTACCTCCAGCAGATGATGTCGTTTATGTTGAAAACCATAAAACAAAAATCTATCCAAGCAGATAACAACCCTACTACATTGCTTTGATAAGCACTCAATAACGCTAGCTACTGTTTGATACCAATTCAATAATATCTTTTAATTGTCGAAAAAGATCGGCGTATAACTTGATAAACTAAGACCTAACTGGAAATTAAAAAGATATACTTAAAGAGTTGGAAAAAGAAGAAGAAAACAAGGAGAATGAACCCAACAGCTTAGTTACAAAATGATTTTCTTCAAGTATTCACAAAAAATGGTATTGGTCCGCTGTCGTCTATTTCTGTGTTGTCGATAGCAATTCATATGCTTACTTTGCTCTTCGCTTAAAAAGTTGACTAGTTAGGCTGCTGTTTTAAAGTATTAAAATTCATTTGGTGTTTTTCATGTCTAATGAAGATATGCAGGGCAAAAGTGTTGTAATTCTTTTAACCCATCTATGTATTTGTGAGACTGTTTGGCATATCTAGACAGGCTCTCAGTATACATAATTCTTTTAAATGTACATTAAAGCTTCACACATCCATGATTGTGAAATAGTTGGTATTTGCATCTCTACTATTCCATGATTTCAGGCTTTCTTCAAATTTCTCTATGAATTCTGGCCCATTGTCGTGTTAAGAATGTAACTGACAATGCCTGGTAAATTGGTCCAAAACGGCTAATTAAAACCTTCTTGGTCATTAATTCAATGTCAACCGCCTGCCATCATGCTTTCCTGCTCTCCAGGCCATAATATCTGCACAAACCAATCCATCGAAACTACCGAGCTCTTTCCCCCATTCCAACATTTAATAAGAATAATGTCGCTCTCGCCCACGGGTGTTTGGAACCTCCACTGCTAATTTGACCCGGTGTTGGCCTTGCTGCTCCTCTGTTCGTGACGGCTAACAGTAAATCCTTCTTCTTCATTTATACCGATGCACCATGTACTGGTCACATTAAGCATAATCTCGCTAATAAGGCCTTTACTCTTGGTATTCCATAAGTAGACTTCTTGCAGTGGACTCTAGAATTAGCACCTTTCATTTGTTCACAGAGTTGTTTCGGCTGTTCTTTTCCGCTCTGGGTGTCCTTGCCTTATAATAAACAGTGGATTGGCGACCGCCTAGAGAATCGTGATCGTCCTATCATACTCACTCCGAACTCCTGGATAACGCATCAATTTCTGGTTTCGTTTTGATCCATTTCTAACTTTTTTTTTAGGATTTTAATGTCAGCGTAAGATTCACCCAGTCGCCTTCTTCAGTCTCATTTCCTTTCTAAAGCACTTTTCTAAACTAGCTTAGAATGGTAGGTCTCCTTGGTTTTGATGGGCTCCTCCCTCATTAAGCATTGGCTCCTGATTTAGCGTTCGATCGCCCAGTAATAAATACAACAATTGGGACTGGCTGATCAACCGGTCGCGACAATATCGGGCAAGATAAGCCAGAAGGACTCCAAATCTTCACAAAAATGCCTTTTGTTGAGGTGAGTATTTACGACCACTCGATGAAAGGCGGGCATTTTTTAATTAGTCTTCGATCATTTGTTCCTTAGTTTAGGCACCAAAAACCCAGTCCATTATTTAGCAGTTACCGAACAACTTCACCACCCCTCTTATGAAATAAAGGCACCTTGCTACCCTTAAAGGATGAAATAAGGGATCGACTTCAAACTCCAATTGCTGTACTTACCACCATTCAAGGCTACTGTTTCCTCTCCTCAGTTGAAAAACGAAGCTGAGTACTGAGGCTGAGCACTTGATTGATCACAGCCTTATGATAAACTTGGTTTTCAACGCACTTCTACATTACCTAACCGGTCCCTACAGAAGGAAGGAGATTTATGGCACCAAGTACCTTTTACAATAACCACCCATAAAAGAATAAATTCTTCAAAGTTAGAAGATAATAACCTTTTCGACTTGATTTAATAACAAATGAAGAATTCCAACTGATAGGACCCATCAGGTAAACCCAAAATTTGAATTCGGCCAGGACTCTTCAAAATTTCTATGGAACATTTACCATGAACTAAATCAAAACTTTATTGATCAAATGTGTATTAGAGTATTCTATGAAATCGCTTTCTTGGATCCTTCAAGTTGCAAGAGAATATTGCTAAAACCTTAAGGTTGATATCGTCAACAAATGCAAGTGTAAGTTGAGCTTTCAATTCCTATCAGAACACCCAATAAAGGGCAGAAGATCTGCTGGTAAACTCATTTGCAGTTATAATAGCAAGCCGACAACGAAAAAACAACACTCCAAGAATACCATTGCTTTTCATTGACGAACAGCTAACTTGGGACTTACTCAAGAACTTGGATCCATCAAAACAAAAGCCGAACAGTATAAAGCTTAGTAATTCAATAACTGATGTGATGCAAGAGCTCAGCTTTTATTAAATAGTACCACAACCAATCGCAACAACTGCGGATCTATCAATTACAGATCGATGTCCTTTGAATCGATAGAAAATTATATGAATAGAAAACGGAAACGAGTACGAGGACGTTTACTGGCACACTTACTTTTTGACCCGACCACTAACCAACTAATTTTCAGATTTTAAAAAGACTTCAGCAGGACAGAAAAGAATGCTCGGACAACCCGTCCAATAACCCCATGTATTATCAATTATACCAAACAACTTATCAAAAGCATTGAGAAATTAGCCAGTGTTAGGAGAACTTTACGGCCAGGCATTAAAAATGGATTAGTCAGTCTTCAACAAAAATTAGCCTTACAGTTCAACCCTCAAATTCATTTGTCCAAAGTAGGGCTTTCACGAGTGGCCTTACCATGGGAGAGATCTAACAGGTTAAGAGAGAAACAGAGGCATTGTAAACAACAACAGTATCTTCTGGGTGGGACAAAAAGAGAGAAGCTGGACGTTCACGTGCTGCAGCAGTCCGGGGAAGGCCAAAACAAGGGGTGCCGAGTATCGCAGAATTCCCAGTTGAAAAAGCCCAAGAAAAAATAGGTCTAGCAGGGTTGATGTTATGGATGCGCTGCCAGTGTGGACGAAATCGTAGTTAAAGACCAATGGCAGGAAAAGTGTCCAATTTGCAAAGCCGACGGCGAAAGAATGTACGAAGACGCCAATGGGAATGGAGAGATGTCCAAAAAACAAAGTCAGAACGAGGGCATCAGAGCGAGCCTGAGAATAAAAAGAAAACCGTTAGTGCGACAGTCAGGTGCATTAAGGAGTGAAAGGAGCAGTTCGCGACCCGATAAAATAACCAAAGAAGACGGGATGAGTGACGTCGCCAGAAGGAGCAGGGGTAAAACAGGTGGTCAGGCCTTTAACGTAAGCCAATGCACTGAGGCGTGACAGCAAAGCAGTGCCGTACCTGCGAGGTCGACCGTGAGAAGGACAAGCTTCCCTGCAGCTGAGGAAGAGCAACAGAAAAAGGGAATGCAAGACTGCCAATGTTCACCTAAAGATGCAGATCAAAGAGATAATGATAAACCAATCCAGCAGCAGATAACGTTGGACAGGAGGGAGGCGGAAAAAGGCCCGAAAAATCCGGCAGAGGATGTGAGGGGCGAAAGCGGAGTTTAAACGATTACAGAACTAAAAAACGGACGACAGAGATGGAGTAGAAGCACCTCCGATGGAGTTGGGCGATGCTGGCAGGTGGGTGGCGAATGTGCAGATGGAACCATTTAGTGGGCGTAGTAGAAGTAGTCAGGGCAAATGACAGGTAGACATTTGAGAAGACGGCGAAAAAAAACAAAGAAAGGCAAGCTAACCCCTGGTGAGGCCGGAAGGAGGCCAAGCCGCAAAGGAGCGAGGAGTGGGACGCGTCAAAAAAGCACGAAAATAGGTAAGCAACAAGAAAGTGTAAGTGTACAGGTTACAATTCGGCGGGTAACAAGAAAAGTTAAAGAATGAAAGGAAGTGAGCGTGGATGAGTGATTAAACACCCCACCAACAGTAGGGTTGGGTTGAACCTATGAGTGAAGGCCACGGCCGCTTCAAGGACAGTTACAGTGAGTCCGACAGGCAGAAGGACGCGGCAAAGACATCCAAGACTTGAAACAAAAAAAGGGGGAAGTGGACAATACATGTGGGGGATCGAGCAGAAAAAGAAGGAAGAAAGAAAGCGCATGGAGTGTGCACGACAGAAGCGAAAGCCTGGTTAGGGTGCGAAATGACAAAAAAAGGTGAGGCAGACAGCAGCCAGAGAGGTGAGCCGCATGAGCGGCAAAAAATCACTCCGGATGGCCTGCGCGCCAGATGTTACAAAGGACAACGAACACGCTTTGAGGAAAGATGACCCGCATGTTATGGGGCGATTAAAAGCAGGCGCCCGGAAAAAAAGGCCCGATGAGTAACAGCATGGAAGGCAGGAGCATTTCATAAGAAAAAAAGAGCAAGCGGAGTTACCCAGAATCCACCCCCAGTAGGTGATGTTCGCGGAAAAAGGAGGAATAGCGAAACGTGAGACCAACAAGCGAAACCTTGAAAACAGATAGATAAGGCCAGAACCCCAGGACAGCCCAATAGGACAAAGGCAAGCAAAATGCCGGCGATGTAGCTGACGTCCGAAGTGGGAAGGGACAGGTAAAAGTACTTGACTGGGAAGGAAAAAGACCAATGTGAACAGAGTACCTCCAGCAAGGAAGTCTGTGGTCGCCTCCAGAACCCCGTGAATATAAGCCGCTGACGCACCGGCTGAATCAGCTATAGTGCAGAAGACTGCGAGGAAGCGGGGCGCTCTCTACTCAGAGTCTACATCAGCGAAGTCACTCATATCTCTGCTCCGTGAGTGTAAGTTCAGGAGGCCGACAAGTATCGTTCGATCAGGGTGAGCGGCGCGGGAGACAAATGTTCAGAGAGATGAAATGGATCATGAAAACAGTAGTCCAGAAGGTAAGTACAGCCTGACTAGATAGAAATATCAAACTTATATAACCTGCAGCCATCAAATTTGCTCTCTGTTGTGTGTGTGGAGAGCAGACCCACCAAACATCTACAGAATGGGGGAGGCAAAAGGAAGAGAAGCTGATGTAGGTATTGAGGAGAAACGAGCACGTAACGAAAAGAAAACAAAAAGTTAAGCCCAGTTGAGCCGCAGGTAAGAAGGAAAATCGCGAGAAAAGAATAAACTTTCCACACAAGAAAAGTGGCGTCTCCGTGGGTACCCAGGTGCATGGGTGCGTTAGGAGGCGGCAACCTGCGGTGGAGGGAAAAACGCCTGCAAAGTGAGAGGATGAAGAAAAATAGGTAAGGAAAGCCGAGCAGAACGGGAACCCAGTGGGAGGGAGAACCAAACCCGCGGCGTATCGTAGAAGTAAGGGCAGCAGGCAATAAGTCCCAGCAGATCTGAGGAAAAGTGGCCGTGGGGCAAGCGTCAAGTGAGAGGGATAGGGAAGGAGGTCAAGAAAGTGTAAACGAAATTCGAGGCAAGGAGGGGAACGCGATCAGGCCAAGCAAAAATTCAGGGGATGGGACAGGTAGAAGCAAAAAAAGCATCTGCTTAAATGCAGTCCTGAGGAGCGTAAGGCCATTCAGCGCCACCACGGTGGGTGCGGGACAATGTGGAAAAGTGCATAAAAAGAGGGAGCGATCAAGACGAGGAGTGCCGGATGACGGAGCAACCGAGAAGGCGGAAGTGGAAAAAAAAACTCATAGAGGGACAAAAATGCGGAATGCAGCAAAAGCCCTAAAGCCCGGCATCCCCCGCAAGGTTTGCATGCCGGAAAGCAAAAAAGGTGAATTTAAGCATGAGGCAGCAAGGTGTGAACAGCACAGAATATGACAGGAAGAATGGGAAGTTGCAAGGAGATAGGTGAGGAGAGCCGCCCAAGAGGCGCAGCGTGCGTCCCTGGAGCCCGGGTAAGACAACTGTACAGGGAGAAGCCAACTCCGAGAAAGAACACAGAGAAGTAGCGAACAGGAGTCGCCTTAACGGGGCGTCAACAATGGGGGCACTTCGAAGCTGGAAAGAAAGCATCAAAACGAAGCCTGAACAGAAGGAGCGAAGCCCAAAAAACACAGGGGGGCAGCAGCAGGAAGCAGCAGCCTCATAAGAGCGCCTCGAAAACCAAGCGGAAACTTGTCAATGCAGGTACTGAGAGCACGGGGTGCGGAGAGCAGCCACCAGAGCAGGAAGGCAACGCCCACTAAGGAAAAAGCCCGACTGGAACGGCAGAAAAGGAAGTTGTGCCAGTGACGGCGGGGCAAAAAGAAGGACCAGACTCGCGACTCAGAGACGGAGAGCAAGTTGGGAACCAAAACGGAAGGCCCATCCAAAGAGAAACGGGCAGAAAAGGGAGAAAGCAGTGGAAGGCAAAGCAACGGCAGGTATAGGCCCAGGGAAGGCCTCAAAGTCTATAAGCGGAGAATGAGGAAGGGGATAGACCTTTAACGGAATTAAACAAGGGCGAAACGATCGAGAGCCAGTCCCCAGCCGGCAAGGGGAAGTGGAGGTGGCGAGGGTGCAAGAAAAAGTAGCAAACTCAGAGCCGGGGGGGGAGGGACAAAAGGGTAACACCAAAAGGAGGGTCGGCAGGCCAATAGGACCATGGTAGGTCCTGGAAATGCAAGAAAAGGCAAGGACAAGAGTCATAAATCCTGGACACGGCGCAAGGCCAGTAGTGCAAGCTAAGTAATAGAAAACGCACAATGGCCAAAAGAGATATGGACAATGTGACCTCGTCAAAACGCCGGGATGATGAAAAGCGTCCCCCCCAGTGAAGGAAACAACGGCGCCACACGGGAATAGGCAGACCAGCAGAAATTAAGGCCAAAGGAGAAACCCCGCCTAACGACAAGATCAAAAAAAACGAGTCAATACCAGGAAGGCAGCGGACCCGATGGGATAGCGATAATGTCAAAACTAAATAACAAGCCAAATCCACACAGGAAGAATAAAAATAAAAAAAAGAAAAAAGTTACGGAAAGGAAAAAACGGGCAAAACGAACCTACCTATGAAAGAAATTGCAATAGCAAACTCCCCCAAAGAACAGACTAAATATCCCTATAATCGATGTGTAAGTACGCCCGGCCGTAAAAACAATCCCAAGACTGAAACAAAGAAAGCTGGCAACAGTCAAAACAGATGGAAACACGTACAATGAACCAGAACCAACATACACCAACCGACAAAATCCCGGAACCCACAAAAGAACCGGCCATGTGAACGTGGAACCCTGGCTAAAGAAGTCCATAATGGAAACATCCAAAAAAAGAAAACAAAAACTGAAGCGCCGTTCGAGATGTATTTATAAAGCACACCCTGAGCATGGCTGAAACAATGCATACATATAGTCCTAGCTCACATTCATATCCTCTATGGATTAAGGCAACCGTAGGCGCGATTCGATTAGGCAAATGATATCAAAGTAGCATGCAATCAACAGGGGTACCGACAGCTTCGATTGTACTAAAACAGTTTAATTGGCCCCTCGTGGTATAGACGGACAGTAGAAACAAGTCACAAATGGTAGCTATGAGGGGCGTTATGAACAAACAAACGGAGCTTAAAGAAAGAAGGAAAACCGTGTTTATGTGATGGTAGTTCGTGATTCCAAGTACTTGGACGACATACATGCCGAAAGAAAAATAATCGGGATATTGGATACAGATTACGTCTCTGAAAATACTGTCACTCTACCTCAAGCATATCAGAAACACTATTAGGGTTCAATGACCAGCATACGACACTACACTTGTCCTACCTCTGTCGGCAAGGATTACTTGAAAGTATTTAGTTGGCTGTAATACTTGCACCAACAAGTATGCTCATTAAAATAAGCGGCTAAAATTAAATAAAAGTACCTAGTAAAAAATAGCCTCTATTGAAAATAAAAATTTTCTACAGAAACATTGTTTTATTAACGATAGGCTAATGATTCCAGTGTTAGTTAGTGTGACTTCTTGATTCAAGGCTCCTGATTTACCTACAACGTTTAAAAAGTAGAGGCTTTTTGTAATTTCAAGTTGCTGTTAAAAACTCGAAAAAAAGCTCTTCGAACGGGACTATAAAGAACTTGTCAGAGAAGATATAAAAAGTATTTTTAATGATACGGTTTACTGAATTGTTCAAAAAGATTCAGGAGAAACTATTCAAATAGCACATCGTAGAAATGCCTTTAAATTTAAGTTAATGTCCTACTACTATGCAGAAATTAACATGCTCCTTCAAAGCATAATAATTTTGCTTTTGGGAGCCGAGAATGTTATTTATCATTCTCTTCTTATGTTTAATTATTGAGCGTCCACTGCATGGTATGTATTTTCCTCCAATCGGACTAAGGCTTCAACCTGACCTAGCGTAATAAAAATCTCTCCTGTTCCGCAATTAGTAGCTAAAAGGAATTTACATAAACATCACTGTACGCTAGATATAGAGCACTGACGTTTCTGGATTACATGAGGTTTGTGCTGTTAATGGATTCTCAAAAAAAATTCCACCATATCTATTTTATCATCTGAAATATTAAGCTCGCGAATTTGTTTGACTCTGTCCACAAATGGTTCCTGATCTAATACCGGTGGACATCTAGATTCGAGGTCGCAATCATAATTTCTTTGTGCCTTGTTGTTCCTGGGTAGCATTTAAACGAGGAATGTTCTTTTTAAAAAAACCCTTATTCTTGGTGATAAAGATGAAATTAGTTTGACCTTTCATTTCGTCTTTTTTCCCCTTATCTCAGTGAGCAATTCCAATGCACATATGTCAATCTTATTTCCTCCTTTTTCTTCTAAACCTTACCCACTAATACATAACATGGAAAGAATGAAAAATACAGGGGGCATATTTTACACTAAAGCCTCCAACAAGTAAAACCTAAAAACTAAGAAACCGGCACAAAAGTAAGCTCAATTCCCTATGTATCATATAGCCAAAAATTTTAAAATAAGTTTAGGACCATTGAGGGCCAGAGTTAGTATATTTAAGCAGTTTGTAAAGCACACTATGAATGGGGAATTTAGTTATTTGTTCTACAAATAATTGTTATTTTACGCTATCGTTCAAGTTCGCATTTTACCAGTATTAATGATTCATTTTACAGTTGTGGAATCGTACTATATTTCCACTTCTTTTTATTAACCAACCTTAAGCTAGTTTAAGCTCACTTCTTAATTAGGAGCAGGCTCTCGTGAATCTCGGAATGCAAACGAGCTCTTTTCAGATAAGCACGTTAGTGAGTTAGGATAAAAAAAAATTCGGTAACTTGGTCCCATTCTTTTTCTGGGGATGGGAACAATAAGGAAATATCCGGACCTTATACACTCATTTCGGCCACTAAAATGGCGAAAAATGGAAAAGAAAATATATTTAAAAAAAATTTAATTGTTTATCTGAATTAAAAAACCAACGGATGTTAATCCTAAACTTAGTATAACGAATAAAACAGTAGTGTGCTGGTAAAAAAGATACCAATATTGAACTTGCTTTCAGGGGTAGTTAAAAAATTTTAGTAGAGTATATTTCTCCTCTCTTTTTTTCAATAAATACTTAAACAAAAAAAAAAAAGTCATGTTAATATTTTCAATACATATTTCTTTTTTCATTTTACCTTCGTCAAAGGATTATAGTAAGGGGGAACCCAATACCAATTAAACAAACCCACCTTAATTTTTATTTTGTATTTTTGTATATTCATTTTACCTTTTTAATTAAAAACTTTTTCCCAAATAAAAGTTTCATTTTAAGGGTTTTTTTATGTCCCACTTTGTTTTTTACTTTCGGGGGGGGGGGGGGGGGGGGGGGGGGGGGGATTTTTAGCCAGTCTTGTTCATTCTCTCTCGTGGGGGGGG
>Ga0163217_1044578_pt1 | contig 16280 bp, 23 predicted proteins | sample SynspAceP_FD_185933 | JGI IMG/M metagenome (GOLD analysis project Ga0163217, IMG submission 185933) | Saline lake microbial communities from Ace Lake in Antarctica - Synechococcus sp. Ace-P (PacBio error correction) | ecosystem: Environmental > Aquatic > Non-marine Saline and Alkaline > Saline ... | reverse complement strand
ACAATTACAGCTCAGGCTCCTGTGCCCACCAGTGAAGCCATCCGTGCCCGAATCCGGCGGCGAAGAGTTTCGCAGGTTACATGGTGGTGGGACGTCAAAGAAGACCTTAGTCCGGTACTGCAGCCACGAGAATTGCTGAGCCCTATCGCGCCCGCTCGCTTCGCACTTGACACTCGACCCATTGAAGAGACCCACTAATGCTCGCGTCGATTGTGGCCGTATTATCATGATAGCGTGTCTGGATGCTACTGGCAGCGATGCCTCCCAGCGCGGAAAGCCCTTTATAAGAAGGCAGACCATGGTGCTCTCATGACGGCAAAAAAAGCTGGCCGCAATCAATGAAAATCCACCACCCGAAAATGCCAGAGGATGCGGCCGTCTTCACGCTGACTATTTCAATCCACGAGCCCCGGGTGTGTGGAAGTAATTGCCATTCCCGGCACCCGGATAAACCTCCGGACACGCTATAACGTATTGCTCCAGCCTGTTTTTTCCTGTCACCACCGCCTCTCATCGCCTAAACTCCTCTTGCAAGACGCGAAAAATTCGGATAGGTATGCGCCGAACGTTGGAGAAGCCGGAGCGATTCCGGTTGCCGAAGGAGCAACCGCCCCCGGAAACTCTCAGGCAAAAGGGACCAACGGAACCACCACGGACCTCTGGAGAAATGGCGCTCTCTGCGTCTGCCGAAGGGATAACATCTCAGGGCAAAAAGGACAGAGGGGGGCTTTTGAAGCGTCTTAAACGCTTTGAAGATTGGCCGTGCGCCGGTTTTTACCCGCCCCAGATGGAGGACTGCAGGGTGGACACCACAGCTGACCTTCTTTTTAACACCGCCTTTAACTCCCTGCACCTTGAAGCTTGGCGCGCCGCATGCCGGATTTGCCGGTGGACGAGATGCCGATCCAGTATACGATGGGGCGTCATGCAGGAACATCTTCAACCCGCGCCAATGCCGGGCTGTTTCCGATGTTCGGCATATGGCGACATCCTGATCCGCGCCAAAAGCGCGATCTACGCATTGCAAGCCAACGGGCGCTTGAGACAAATTCACCCGCCGGTTGATGGGCGGATCTGAAACCGGACGGCCAGCGCTACGGCTTGTTCACCCAATGATCAGCGGCGCGTTCTGGAAGACGGATTTCATTGGTCGCCCATCGCGGCGATCATCTCTATCTGGTGGTCAATTGGCCGCATGCAACACCAGACCTGGCCCGCATCGGACGGCAGCGCTTTTCGGAGACGTGCGACATGCGGACCCCGGTTGATCGTTTTTTGGGTGATTGCGCTGCAGGCCCGGGCGGCGAAAGCGTGCTTCGTTCCTACGCGCCGCGAAGCTGAAGAGATGATGTTCATTGGATGTGTTCGAGCTTTGAGATTGGCAGCGTTCGGCGGTGGTCTCGCGCTCGGCTACCCCGGCGAGGACGCTACGAGGATTTCCACTTCCCGCAGAAGAGGACCGCCGCATTGCACGGGCGCTGCTGGAAGATGAGCATTTGTTGCGCCCATCGGGACTTGTGGGCGCGCGGGATTCGCTGCGGCTCGAAGCGGGCTCTGCTCTATGGCAACGACATCGATGAGACCACCACACCCGGTTCGAGCAGTCCTCAAATGGGCGATCCAGAAGGTCCGCCGCACCGGCGGCGCCGCGCCAGGGCGGCTTCCCCGGCGCTGGAGGTTGATCCTTGATTCAGTTCGAGAACGGCGCGAACCGCGTCCGGGTTGGGCTGCAGGCCTGCTGCAAGGCGCCGGTTTCGCGGCAGGTGCCAGCGCTTTTTTGAGGCATGACACCCGGTGGCGAGGCAATCGGAACAGTGACATCGGGCGGGTTTGGACCCCAGGCCGCCGGCACCCCTTGGCCCATGGGCTATGATGAGCCCGCCGGGCTGACTGCCACCGGCTCGAAAATCTATGCGGAAGTGCGCGGCAAGCGGGCTTGAAATGGCCGTCGCCGCCCTGCCCTTCGTCCCTTTCCACCTAACAAGCGTTTAAGTCAAGAACAGGACAGGCATCATGCTCAAATTCACGGAGACCAACGAATGGCTCAAGATTCGAGGGCGATGTCGCGACCGTCGGGATCACCGCACCACGCCGCGAGCAGCTGGCGATCTGTGTTTTGGGAATTGCGGAAGTCGGAGCCCAAAGCTCGACAAGGCGGCCAGGGCCTCGACCGTGGAATCGGTCAAGGCGGCCTCTGATGTTTATTTGCCCGCCTCGACGTGAAATCACCGAGGGTCAATCAGGCCATCGCCGACGATCCGTCACTGGTCAATTTACCGAAACCGGACGGGTGCGGGGCTGGTTCTTCAAGCTCCAAGCTCAATGATTGGTCGGCTCCGCCAATGAGCTTGGATGGATGGAAACCCACCCAAAGCAATTGATCGGCTGACCATTGACCATCACCCTGGACGATATAATCCCCGTATGGATATTTTGGGCAAACCGCCGCCAATATCGGCCCGTCAACGGCGGAAATCTCCGGACATGCTCAAGGTGGTCGGAGCTCTCGCTGGATTGCGCTGAGACGAGACCGTGCCCGGCTCGATCCCGCCAGGAAAAGCGCCACTGGCGTTTGGCGATTCCGGATTGAGCGAGCGCGAGGTGCTTGATCACTTGGCGCGCCACGGCGCGCAAGAACAAGTAATTGGTCTCCGCTTGATCGGGTCAGGGTTTATCACGGGCACCATCATGCGCCGGGATCCAGCGCACCATTCTGGGAGAACCCGGCGTGGTACACGGCCTACACCACCCTACAGCCGGAAAATCAGCCAGGGACGGCTGGAAGCTGCTTGCTGAAACTTCCAGACCATTGGTCGCCGATCTGGACCCCGGTCTCGACATTGCCAACGCCTCTCTGGCTGACGGAGGCGACGGCGGCGGCCGAAGCCATGGCATATGGGCCGAGCGGGCATTCAAATCAAGGCAAAACCGCTTCTTCGTCGATCATCACTGCCATCGCAGACATCGACGTGATCCTGCACCCGCGGCGAGGCCTTCTAGGCTGGGAGGTCATTGTTTGGTGACCCGTTCACCGAGCTCGAAAGCATCTGCCCGTGTTCGGCGCTATTTATTTTCCGTATCCCGGCACCTTGGCCACGTGCATGATATTCACCGATGTTTGATCGCGGACGCTGCGATGCGCAAAAAGGCGATCGCCGTCGTCGCGCAGAATTCCGCTGTCGCTGGCGCTGCTTCAAATCACCGGGTGAAATGGGTGCGACATCGCCATCGGCTCGATGCAAGCGCTTCGGCGTTCGGTCGCTACGGCGGACCGCATGCGGTCCTACATGGCAGTGAAAGACGCCCTACAAGCGCTCGATGCCGGGCGTTGCTGGTTGGCGTCACCGTCGATACACGCGGCAACCAGGCCTTACGGCTGGCGCTGCAGACCCGCGAGCAGCATATCCGCCGCGAAAAAGGCGACGATGTCGAACATCTTGCACCGCGCAGGTGCGGCTCGCCGTCAATCGCCTCGATGTATGCGGTGTTTCCCGGACCGGTTGGGCTGAAAGGCCATTGCGGCGGCGGGCACATCAAGGCGGCGACGGCTTTGGCGCCTGGGCCTCAAGCAGCTCGATTTCATCATCCGATCCGGCGATCTTCTTGACACGTTACCGTGGTTTCGGCCGGAAGGCCACAGGCCGAGAATCCTCGAAGCGGCACGCAGCCAAGGCATTCAATCTGCGCAGGTCGGCGATGACGCATCGGCATTCGCGCTTGGACGAAGTCTTCGCGGCCGAACGTGAAGCCGTCGGAGAGCGTTTGCGGCAACCTCAAGTTCAAAGGATCTTCTCGCGGAACCGGTCATCCCCGATCAAAATGGGGCGCCACTCGCGCTATCTCGAGCATCGATCTTCCAATTGAAACCGCGCCGAAGCGAGATGACGCGCTACATCCGCCGGCTGTCAGACAAGATATCTGGCGCTCGACCGGACATGATTCCGCTTGCCGTTGCACCATGAAGCTCAATGGCGACAGCGGGGAAATGCTGTCGATCACCTGGCCGGAATTTGCTGACATCCATCCGTGTTGCACGGTTGATCAGGCGCTGGGCTACAAGCAGATGTCGATTGATCTGTCGGACAAGCTGTTTGCAGATCACCGGTATGGACGCGATCTCGATTGCCAGCCCAACTCCGGCGCGCAGGGCGCACGCTCATGCCGGGCTTTGAATGTCGATCGCGCTGGCAACCGTTGCCATGGGCGGAAAGGGCCATAGCACGTCAGTCTTGCCTTGATCCGACCTCGGCGCATGGTACCAAACCCGGCCTCGGCGCAAGGATGGCCGCATTTGACCGTCGTGCCGTCGGAACCCGCGAGAACGGCGATATCGTATCTGGATGATTTCCGTGCCAAGGCCGAACTTCATTCGGACAATCTCCGCCGCCTTGCATGATCAACCTATCCGTCCATCACCGGGTGTGTTCGAGGAGACGGCGACGAGGTCTGCACATCACCACAAGCATGTGGCCAGGGTCTATCTCGACGGCGCCCAATCTCAACGCGCTGGTCGGTTTGGCGCGGGCCGGGCGATATCGGCGCCGATGTCAGGCCACCTCAATTCTGCACAAGAACCTCTGCCCATTCCGCATGGCGGCGGGCGGGGCCGGGCATGGGCCGATCGGGGTCAAGGGCCCATCTGACGCCGCATTTTCTGCCTGGGTCACTCAGAGACGATGGCAAAGGCCGGGGTGCGGTGTCAGCCGCTCCGTTTCGGGTCGGCGTCGATCCTGCCGATCCTCCTGGGCCTATTGCCTTGAGATGGGCGGCGAAGGCCTGACCCAGGCCACCAAGATCCGCGATCCTGAACGCCAATACATCGCGGCACGGCTGGAAGGGAAGCTTAACGGACATTACTCTACACATCGTCCAAGGGCCGGGGTGGCCGCATGAGTGCATCCTCGAACACGGACCGCTTTGTGGCAAGGCCGGGGCACCGTCGACGATGTCGCCAAGCGGCTGATCGATTGCGGCTTTCCACGCCCCGGCCATGAGCTGGCCGTGGCGGGGACGCTGATTGATCGAGACCGACGGGAATTCCGATGGTTCAGGCGGACTCGGACCGGTTTCTTTGCTCGGCGATGGCTGGCGGATCGCGAAGAGGCGTGGCTATCGAGGACGGGACGGCTGGACCGGTGAGAACAACCGCTCAAAACGGCGCGCACACGGATCGAGGATCTGGTCGGACCATGGAACCGCCCTCGACGCGATCGCCGTGATTTTCCGGCCGGCGCGTATGCGCAAGCCAAATATTTTCGCCCAGGTCCAAACCGGGTGTCACAATGTCATATGGGCGATAGGCATCTGGTCTGCCTCCTGTCCGCCAATGTCGGAGTATACCGACGCGGCGGATTTAGACCCTTTTCAAGGCATCAGGAGGCGGCTTTCAAGCCGCCTCTTTTGATCCGGCCTGAAAAACCATCAATATTGCCGGTCTGCTCAGAACTTCAGACATTCCAGGCGAGCGGATGCCAGCCCAAAATCGCAGCACCGGAAACAGCTTCCAAAACAGGTTAAATCTTGCGTCCTGCAACAAGTAACTCGTTGCGGTTGTGGACGTGCGCCTTCTAGCGGTTTCCGGCGCGAAGATTGTTCTTCGACACCTTTCCATCGCACTGTCATCTCGACACTTGATGAAGAATATTCATTCACCTATATCTGCCGGAGAATTCGAAACTGCCTGTACTCCGGTTCCCGCGATGCGTTAAAGAATTTTCGCCATTCTTTGTGTTGAATGCAGGACTTTCGAGGCATCGTCCATGGGACACCGCCACAGCACCGTTGCAAGCCAAACGCGCCTCGGACATCCTGGATCAGGTTTAGGTCCATTTTTCGCGCTGAATGGTTTTTTGACGGCACATCAATGCAGGATCTGGCGTCAGGCGGCGCAGATGAGCGTGAGGCAATTTTCTTACGCTAACTTTCCGTTCCAAGGACGCGCTCGTCACCGCGCTTGTCAAAACGTGAGTTGATGGAGATTGTATGGCTGTCTTTCGGTGCGGTACAGACGCCGATGATCCCGGCGCGATGCGAATGAAAGGCTTTGCGCTGCCGGATTCGAAACATTGCCTTTCGAAGAAGCCGCACTCTGGAGTGAAGGTGCAGGCTGCCTCCTTACCGCTGGCCGGAGATTGCACACTTTGATCCGCACCGTGTTGACGAGGACGGTGCGCAGCAATTTGTGGTGACGGCGCTTGATCCGGATTCATAAAGACGATTAGCGCGACGCGATTGACGGTTTACGAGGCTCGCGCGATCTGATGATGCTGCTTATCACGGCTACACGCAAGCGCAAAATATGCACCCCGCGACGCGTTCAAAACCAGATCAATTCGTAGCGTTTGGAGAGCTCGTGTGTTCCAACACTGCATGACAGTATATTACCCCTCCTTGCCAAACCCGCCGAATGACCGGAACCAACATGCGCCCCGTTTTTTTCTCTCCTTTCTTACAACTGCCTCTCCTCTCCGCCCTTGGCCATTCCGGCTTGGCTGCAGTCGACGCGGAAAAGACTCCTCGGCTGCGCCCTGCCGGCGATCATTGCGTGCGGGGCCAAGAAGCGCCATCACGACCGGGTTCTTGCAAATGGCATGATCAGTGCGGTCGAGGAAGGCTGGTGCGCCACAGGTGGACGGGGGTGGCGAGTCGAAAGCCTTGAGGCGATGTCGCGACCGGGTCGAAGCCGCTCGGTTGCTCGCAACGCTTTCAAGGGACAGCTGATCCTGCAACCGCGCCAGCTTTCGACGCCAAACCGCCGCCAAGGCCTTTGGCCGCGATCGCCCAGCTTGGCGCACAACTGGCGGAAGTCGAATCGACTCGCAGGAATCCGGTCCAAAACCGCCACTCGCGCCAGGAGCTGGCCGACAGGGACCTATATCAAACCGTACAGGCAGAGCAGGCGAAAGCACAGGCAACGGGCGCCCCGTGCCCGGATCCGCGTTCGTTGAGGAATCGGCAAGGTTGGCACGAGGCCGACATCACGCTGAATCGACCACAAGTCAGAGGACGGTCACTTGCGGACTGGCGCGCACTGACGTTCAAAGCCCCGGTCTCCCGGCATCATACAGAAGCGCGGCGCCAGGGTCGGCGCAATTGGCCAGTGGCGCGTCCGGCCCACTGTTTACGATGATAAAGGATGGCCGGCTGGAACTGCGGCCGGACATCGCCCGAGTCCGACATGCACCGGATCGCCAAAGGCCAGAGACGTGAAGATCCACCTCATTGGCGCGGCCAGAACCGGTTGCCGGAACCGTTCAGGACTGGTTGAGCGCGCTGAACACGACGCCCGGCTGGGGGATGGCACGCATCGAATTTGAAGAGGGGCAAAGCTGCGCGCGCTGGGAATGTTCGGCCAATTGCGGAGATACGTGGCCGACCGCACCGCGGGTCACGGGTTCCGGTTGACCTCCGTCCAACATCACCCTGCGGGGGCTGACGTTCTCAAGATCAAGAACGGGACTGCAAACGCACGCCGGTTACACCGGATTCGCGAAGCCGGAATGGTGGAGATTTTCATCGAGGTTCTCATTCAGCGGCGATTTCTGATTGTCGCAAAGGCCGGCGCATTCGTGCGCGACGGCGAACCGGGTGATGCCCTGGAAGAAACCGACAGCGGCCATGTTCGGCCGCGATCCACCGAGTGAGGCTGTTCGACATGAATTTTACCGCCTGGGCCATTCGCAACCCCATCGCCACCATTCTGGCATTCACATGCTGACGATTGTCGGAATTCAATCCTTTCTTCACACTGCCAATCACGCGGTTTCCAACAATCGACGTGCCGCTGGTGGCAATCACCTTGGTGCAGTCCGGGTTGCGGGGCCCCTTCCGAGTTGAAAGCGCAGAGGTCACAAGCAAATCGGAAGATTGCAGTTGGCAGGAATCAACGGCGTTGACGATACGCCACCACCGTGTCCGACAGCCGTGTTCGACGACCAGCGGATTCTTCCGGATGGAAAACCCCACCGACCAGGCCGTGCAAGGACGTTCAAGGAACGCCATTGACGGGTCCGTGGCGATTCTGCCCCGGTTCGGTGGGAAGAGCCGATAGTTCACCCGTATCGATTGTCGAAGGTTCAGGCGATCATGACGTTTGCGGTCCCACGCGCCCTGATTTGACGCTGGAAGAAGCCTTCATGTGGTTTGTCGATGACACCATCAACGTGCATTGCAGGGCCAGCGCGGCGTCGGCAAGGTTGGACCGCTACGGTGGCGCCAAACAGGGAAAACCGGCAATCGAGTTTGACCGGCGCTCGGCTGATTCCTACGGCCATACGCATCGATGGTGAACCGGCAGCTTCGGGCTACCAACGGCCAATCTCGGCGGGCGGCCGTGGTGGAACGTGTGCGCGTTGAACAGGTGATCCGCACCCTGGGTGACGCCGAGAATACCAAGGCGCTGGAGCAAAACCACCATTGCTTTGGCGAATGGACGCTTTGTCCGGGCTTTGGCGATCTTGGGCGTCGTGCGCGACACCTATGAGGAACTGAGATCGTTCGGGCGACAATGGCGGATCAGGTCGTGGCCTTCGCGTGTTCAGATCCAAAGCGCCAGCGAAAGTCTCGGTGCGATTGAAAGTGGGTCACCGAGACGCCTCTGACGAAAATCCGGCGGACGCACCCCAATGTCGAACTTGGTCCGGTCGGACGACACTGGTGTTTTACACCTACCGGCAATTATGAATCAAGCGCTCGACACCGCTTGTCCGAAGGGTCGCTGGCGGCCATTCTTGTGGTGTTTGTTCCTTGAGAAGAAACTTGGCGTTGCGACCCTGATTGCGGGCCGTCTGACTGCGCTGTCGGCAATCCCGACCTTCTATGTCATGGATTGCTCGGATTTTCGCTCAATCTTGGTCAGGCCTGTCGCATCACGCTGGCGGGAGGGTTTCTTGTCTATGACGCGATCGTCGAGGTGGAGACCATCTCGCGGTTCATATCCGCATGGGTAAAACGCCCTATCGTCGCAAGCTGTGAAGCCGCCCGATTGAAATCGGGGCTGGCCGGTGATCGCACACCTTTCACCATCAGTTGCCGTGTTTGTGCCGGTTGTCGTTCATGCGGGCATTCCGGGGCAGTATTTCATCCAGTTCGGCATGGGACCGTGGCGGTGGCAATTGATGTTCTCGGCTCTTGGTGGCGCGACTGATCACCGATGATGGCCGGCCTATCTGATTGCGCGGACAGCGACGCGCATGTTCAAGAAAGCGAGGGCGGGGCGGGATCATGCGCGGGCTATACTGGTTCATTCCAAAACCTTTGCGCTGGAGATTACACCACATTTGCTGCTAGGTGGCCATCGGGTCGTTGGTGGGTGGCGGTCTATTTTCATGGCACAGGTTGCCGGGCTCGTTCCTGCCCGAGGACGTCTCGCGGAGTCAGCTTCAGTTCGAGGCTTCCGCCTGGCTCCACTCTGGCTGACACGACACTACACGCAAGCTATGCGCGGATCGCATCAAGGATGTCGACGGCGTCGAGAACGTGTTTATTCTTGGTGGCACCTCGCCGCGCGGCAGAACTTATATCCGTCGCGCCTCGGTCTCGGTGTTGCTTGAGAAGATCGAAATTCCATCCTCAAGAAGGTGGGTAACGGCCTCGTTGGCGTTCGTGCCGGGAGACTTCGTTCGCGCATGAAGGTCGGACGGCCGCAGGATACGGACACAGGCCGAACATTCGAGGCCGAGATCTCGACCGGTGGCCGTTATTCCAGATATCCGCGCCTACAAGCTCAACGACCGGCGGCGAACGAGATTCTGGCCTACAACAATCATATCGACAGACAACGACGCCATCGATTCGCGCCGTACGCCATGCTTGAGCCCGAAGTTCAAGGCGGAATCAGTGCTGTCGAGCGTGAGGCGTGTCCGGCTCGCTTCCCCGCCCCGAAGTCCAGATCCGTCCACGGCTGAAGAAGCGGCACGGCTTGGCGTCACCACGGCTCAGGATTGGCCAGACGTGCGGGTTGCCACCAATCGGCGATGTCGATTGCGGCACTGGCCAAGATCTCGCTCGACAACCGGCAGATTCCGATCCGGGTGCAGCTTGGATCCGGTCTAACCGTACAATCAACCGGGATTCGCAAACCTCGCCGTACAAAACCTCTAAGTGGCGCGTCGGTGCCCGCTCAAGAGCGTCGCCGAACTGTCATCACCCAGGGGCCCTTCACATCAAGCGCTTCAACCGTCAGCGGTGGCACCATCGGCGCCAAGCCTGCCATCGGTTGTGGCGCTGGATACGGCCAAGAACAGTTCAACGAGAGTGGTCAAATCGACGAGTTTGCCGGCCGGCGATCAGGTGCTGGAGTCGGGCGACGGCCGGAAGTTCAAAAGGAGATGTCGGAAAGCTTCCTCAATTGCATTGCTGATGGGGCTCCTTGCTGGTGCTGACCGTGCTGATCCTCGTTTGTTCAAGGACGGTGATCAGCCCGTTCACCATCCTGTTTCTCGCTGCGGCTGGCCATTTGGCGGGTCGGCGGCGGGTCTCATCCTCACCAACCAACGCGCTGTCGATGCCGGTGCTGATCGGCATCCTGATGTTGATGGGGCATCGTTCACCAAGAACGCAATCCTGCTGGTCGATTTTTGGCAGTCGAGCTGATCCGGGACCGGCCGGGATTCGTCGTCGAGCGATGAATTTCGAGGCGGGCAGAAACGCCGCCCGCCAATCGTATGACCTCGTCGCCATGCGGCGGGCATGCTGCGAGCGCCATGGGTGTTGGCAAGCGGATCGTCCGCGCCGGCGATTGGCGATTGCGGGTGAATCGGCGGGATTTCATTGTCTCGACGATTCTCAGCCTCGGTGGTGTCCATCGTTCTTCCTGATTCATGGATGATTTTCACGGGCTGTTGAGCCGGATTTTCAGTCGGCTCGTCGGTCCGAAGGAAACAGAGGATCGAAGCTATGGACCGAGGCGCATGACCTCCGCCATCGGGGAGAATTGCCGGAGAAATCGAGAAAATTGGCGCGACCGCTTGGCGCGACTTGAAGTAAGAGCGGACGGACGCACCCAAAAGCTGGTGATTACGCAAACAACGCTGCCTGAATAGCGGCGAACCGGGCTGTTTCAAGCCCCGGTTTAGGCCGGGGTTCAAACGCCGAGATATTCGGTTTCCACATCGCGGGTTCCAACTGGGCCGGCGTTCCGGTCCGACCGTCTCGCCGCGGGCGAGAATACGCAGCGGTCGGCACGGCGCGGTTCGGAGAACGCCTTGTCGATGACCAGGATGGGAATTGACCGCCCTGTTTCAACTGGCGTTGCCGCCCAGAATTTCCTGCCGCACGACTGGTGCCAGGCCCCTCCGTTCGCCTCATCGAGAAGAGGCAGACGCGATTGGTCAGCAGCGCACGGGCGATTGCAGCATCTGCTTGTTCGCGCGAAAAGCGTGGATGCACTTCTGGGTCATTGCGTTTCGCCAAGGCGCGGAAACAGCTCCGTGGCCTTAATCGATTGTCCAAAGGGTCCCGAACGGCCGGATGCCATCAGCGTTTTTCAGCCACCGGAGAATTGGCAAAACACCGCCCGCCCCTTCGGTGCCAGACTATTGCCAAGAGTGCGGCCCGAAGGATGGCAGCGCGACAAGATCCTTGCCGTACAAAGCGGATCTCACCGGGTGGTGCGTAGGCATACGGGTGATGGCACGCACGGTGGTGGTCTTGCCCATGCCGTGCGCCAATTTCAGCGCGCCACCAGTTCGCCCCTCGGCGATTTCCAGATTCCACGACGAAACAGGCCCTGCAGATTGCACCGTAAAAGGCTTCGAGTTTGGCTGACCTCAAGGAAGCTCATGCAACGTCCTCCCCGAGATAGCGGTGCGGGACTTTCAGGATGATTGCGGATTTCATCGGCCTTGCCGCGGGCAAATGATTTCCGACTGCAAACCAACACGGAAAATGGCGATCGGGCGAGCGAAAGACGGCGTTCATATCATGCTCGATCATGCAAGATCGGAGCCTCTTGGCGAAGCTGTCGAGGGAAGCCGATCAGTTTGCTTGAACCTTCCTGACCGAGGACCAGCCAATCGGCTCATCATCAGGGAAATGCGCGGCGCCCATGGCCAGAGCCATTGGCGATTTCAAGAGCCGCTTTTTCACCCGTGGAGAGAGTTCACTCACGCGGACGGCATTGGCGCGGCTGGCTCAATCCGACGCGATCCAGCGCTTCCATTGCCTCATCGATCAGGACCCTTGGCGTGAGAGACCTGCGGAAAGAAGCCAAACACTAACGGCGCCGGGGCCCCTGGGCCGCGAACATGACATCTGCCACGCGCGAGAATTCCGGGAATCAGGCGAGGACAACCTGGAATGTGCGGGTTGAGCCCAAGACTGGGCGCGGGCGATCTGATCGAGATCGCTGACTCGCGGCCATTCAAAACGGATCGAGCCGCTATCGGCTGCGAGCTCGCCGGGCAAACAAGCTTGATCAGCTGGGATTTACGCACCGTTGGCCGATCAGGGCATGGATTTCGTTGCCGCAGGTCGAGATCAACACATCGGTGACCTTCAAAGCGCGAAGGATTGCTAGCCCGGAGCTTGGCAGCACCGGTTTCAATCATTGACGCGCCCTCCCGGCTACCAGCCCGATGAAACCGCCCCGCGCAACCAGAACCACAGCAAGCAGGGCCGCGCGAGGAAAAAACTGCCAATGGGTGGTGAAGCTGCAAAACAACATGCTCGAACAACACAAACAGACAGGCGCCGACCACCGGGGCCGAACAGCGCCGCGCGACGCCGCCCAGGAATGATGAACACCATGATTTCGCCCGAGAGATTGCCAGGACATCATCGAGGGACTTGACGAAGCGGTTTGAGATCGGCATAGAGCGCACCGGCAAGGCCAGTGACCATGCCGGAGATGACAAAGGCAGCCAGCTTTGATTCCGTATGGCGACAATCCGAGTGCCGCAACGCGGCTCTCATTCTTGCCGGACGCCTTTGTAGTGCGATGCCAAAACGCGCTCCGGTCATCTTCCACTGTTGCAAACAAGCACCACTTATCAACACCGCGTAACACAGCAGAAAGAAGCGAGGCGGGAGCGTGTTTGAGACCTTGGAACGAGTTGCTGGACATAGATCGACAAAACCATCTCGCCGCCATAGGCGGCCAGGAAATGCGAGAAATAGTAGATCAATCTGGCGAAGGGCGAGCGTGATCATGATGAAATGGACGGCCCCGGAGGTGCGCAGGCTGAGCGCGCCGATCACCAGCCGCGCCAGGACCATGACCAGAAACGCCACCCAGCCACAGGCACCAGCATCTTGGTTGGGTGCCGTTGGATGAGGAACGGCACGGTCATCAAGCGTCTTCATAGTTTTCTGGGTTGATGGCTTGGCAAAGAATGCCACGGCATTACCGGCCAAGGCCGAAAAAGGGCGGCATGGCGAAAGACACCAGACGCCAAGTCCGAGGGCCGCAATATGAGGCCGGACACGGCCAGCGCCAGAATGGTTGCACGGGTGGCGAGCGTGACAGAACGGCTCATCGGGCGAAAAAGCGCGATCAGCGGCCCGCAAAGCCAGGATCAGCGCCAGCACGATGTTGAGACGATGTTCGGGTGATCAGGTCACGCATTGGCGGCGGAACAACCCTTTTGGCTGTGAAGACCAGCACCACGGCCATCAAACAGATAGATCAGCATTGAGGGCCAGCGACCGAAAAACCGACGCCGGCAGGCGTCGGAGGCTTCCATCAACGGTGGACAGCAGCGTCGGCAGCAAGAAGCGGCCCATCGGTGTCGACAAATGCCCACGATAAGGGCTGCGGACCAAGGCGCGCCGCGGATTCGAACATTGCCGCCGATGACGATGACCACGAAGGCAGAATGAGAACCGCGTTCGCCCCCCATGCCGACCTTGAACCGACTGGATGGGCGCGATGAGAGCACGGCAACATCGGCAGCGCGCACCAAGGCAAACACAAACCAGTGTAGAGAAAACGGATATCGACGCGAGTGCCGCGATCATTTCGCGGTTTCGGCTTACACCGCGCGCGGATCTGCATGCCGGAGCCGGTGCGGCTGATCAGCAGACCAAGCCCGGCCGCGACAACCAGGACTTGCAACCGATGATCGCAGCCTGTAGGCCGGATAGGGCAAGCGCCGGGCAACATGACCGGACCGGACAGGGAACTCGGGCGGTCGAGATAAGAGCGGGGAAGGACCCGAACAGAAGCGGACGCTTCGGGAAAACATCAGCACCAGCGCGAAGGTCGCAGCACCTGATTTCAGGTTGATTCGCGGTCATAGAGGCCTTGCGGAATCAACCACGATATCACCCAGAGCGCCGAGTGCTGCGGCTGGCCGCCAGGCTTGCAATCAGCCCAACCAGAACGACCCGGTATCCAGGCCGCGGACCTGCGGCACAGGACAAAACCGCCCGACCATGAACAGCGAGCCATGGGCCAGATTGATTCCAAGCCCATACGCCGAAAATCAGAGTGAGGCCGGCCGCCATCAGGAACAGCATGACCGCGAGCTGCAGGACCGTTGAAGAGTTGTTCCAGGAAAAGTGCGAGCGGTCACTTGTCTACCGGGCTTCGCGTCAGCGCGCGGAAAAAAAGGCCGGCGGAGTTTCCGCCCGGGATCGAGTAGATGATTACATCTTTTGCAATCAGCGCGTAGGCGTCGGCGCGGTCGGTGTAAGGGCGGTGTTCGACGATCCTTGTTTTGGTGTAGATGTCACCTTTCCTTGATCACTTCGCGGACCTATTAGATGTCCTTGGAAATCGGGTGGGGTGGGGCCGAAGCTGAACTTGCGCGAACCGACTTGAAGTCGGCTTGACTTCAGTGCCTTGGGAAAGATCCTGATCGGGTGACGGCAGCGGCGGCGGCCCATGGCAGAGATCAAGCAGGGGTTGGCGGTGTCATAGCCTGCGCGGGGCATAGATCGACGGCAGGCGGTTGTATTCGCCTGATGCGGCAACAAAATTCCTTGTTGGCCTGATTGTCCAGATCCTTCGAACCAGGGTCGAGGTTGTTCTTTGACGCCCAGTGCAGCATTCGGCCGACGGCCTGCAGGATGTTCTGGTCGGAAGGAGGAAAGCAGGAACCGATCAGCGGTTTACTTCCACGCCTTTGGCTCGGCATAATCTTTCATGAAGGAGATGCCATGGGCCGCCGGCAGGAAGAAGAAGACTCCATCAGCGCCGGAAAGCGCGGATCTGGGGCGAAAATCTCGCTAGCGTAGTCTGGGCGGCCCAATTCGTGTAAACCTCGTTGGGACTTCGCCCTTGTAGAAAGCGCTTGAAGCCGGCCAGAGAGAATCTTGCCCGCCGGATAGTTCGGCGCCATGATTGAACACCTTTCTTCATGCCCGCGGTGTTGGCGTATTCGCAAGCGGCTTCATGCAGATTGTCATTCTGGTAAAGGAGTCGAGAAATATTCCGGGGTTGCAGGCCGCACCCGCCAAAAGGCACGGTGCGGCATTGGTGGAGAGATAGAAATTTACCCTGGGCCACCGCCGACGGCACAACCGGGGGGGGGGGGGCCCAATTTTTTGGCAAGGTTCGACAGGACGATGCCGGTAAGCACGTCGACCTTGTCTTGACTGAATCAGCTGGTCGGCCAGCTGCACCGCCAGAATCCGGCTTCTGTGCGTTCATCCTCGGACAATGAGATTCCATGTCCTTTGTTGCCGGATTGCTTGACCGCCAGCAGGAGCCATCGCGGGAAATCGGATACCGAGCGATGCAACCGCCAACCTTGACAGCGTCGTGATTCATGCCGACCTTGGACCGGATTTCAGCAGCGGATACCGATACACCGGCCAGAAGCGACGCAGCGGTCGCCAAATCTCAAAAATGTCTTCTTTCATTGATTTCCCTCTTCTGTGTTTGATGCAGCGCCGGCCTTTGGTTGCGGTCCGGTCAATTGCGACATTATCCCCTTCAGGCAATTCAATGCATGTGGAAGCCCACTCGGATTGTAATCGGCCACGACATACATGCATTCGTCTTATGAGGCATTGGAACAAGGTTGCGTTGGCCACCTCAAGGTAAAGCGTTGACCGCATTTGCCAATGATCGCCATTGGCCGCGACTTTACAGCCAAGCTTGAAGAATTCCAGTGCTTTTTTTAAGCTTAAATAAAATTGGCCGCGGATTGTCCCTTGCGGCGGGGGCCGCGGCATGGTTTCCAAGGTGGGAAAACCGATACCAATTTCATCAAGCGCAGAGGGAGACTGGCGATGCAGTGTTTTTTCGTGGAGTTTTCAATGCAAGCTCTGGCCAAGCTTTACTTTCAGTGGCGATGAGATTTGCCAACCGCAGATCGCAATTCCGAGATTTATCG
>Ga0163217_1065600_pt1 | contig 16284 bp, 17 predicted proteins | sample SynspAceP_FD_185933 | JGI IMG/M metagenome (GOLD analysis project Ga0163217, IMG submission 185933) | Saline lake microbial communities from Ace Lake in Antarctica - Synechococcus sp. Ace-P (PacBio error correction) | ecosystem: Environmental > Aquatic > Non-marine Saline and Alkaline > Saline ... | reverse complement strand
TCGATTGGCCCCATACTGGGACACAGATAATGGAACTTCCGCGCGATGCTTAGACAAATGTGAGCTCGTTTCTGCGGGAAACACTCTAATTCCAAAACCGTTAGGATTGGCGCGGAATCTAGTGAGGCTTCTAGATAATCAATACCTGGCGTTCGAAAGGGGCGTCGACCCAGTTGATGTTTGACTGGGAGGGCAAGCCTAGGCGCCTGAATATGCTGGGGTCCGACTGCAAAAAGCATTCATAATTATTCAGTGCGACTTTCCGTATGCCCATTGCGCCAGCCACTTGCCGCAAACACGAGCCGAACAATCTTGCTCTGAGCATATTCTCTTCGGGTTGGTAGCAAGAGCTAGTGCCCGGTTGCATTTACTCTAATTTGCCTCGTCGTCTCTTTAAAGCGCACTGGCTTCTGCGTGATAGGCAAGTAATAGCCCTTCATTCAGGGAAGGGAAGGCCGCCCTCTGTTGAGGTTTGTTCGAGGATAGAGCCGATGGACGCCTTCCCCGAGCAGTGGCGACAAGTTCGGTTCGACCCATCGGGGAATATGCACATCCAGAAGGAAGCATTAAGGTCGAAGGCGGTTCTTGAGTGTTTGTGGTGTTGCAAAAAGGGAGGCGGCCATTGACGTCCGATACGCCAAGATTAAACCAAAAAACCCATGGCCATCGGCTCGAGCATAGAGTGATTTCGGGAAATCTAACACCGCCACTTGTTTCTAGTTATGTTCGTAGGCCGCACGGTTGGCGGAGTGATTGATCAGGAGCCGCGATTGAATTCTTTCTGAAGCTTCGTCGGCACTAATGACCCTGTGCGATCAGGGTTTATCAGCGCAAGTGGCACTGCAGTGGGCGGCATCCTCTGGATACCCAGCCAACTAAAAGGAAGGCTGCGCACTGACCAGAAAGTGTTCTGTCGATTCATGACGGCCACCAAGGCTCTTGTTTGGTCACGCCAAATCAAGTAGATTGTCCCAATGGCACGTCGCCGCCTCGTCAAGCGACTCTTGATTGTCATGTACAGGATATTAAAAGGTTGATCAAGGGATCCGCCTACGCTATCAGGGTTCAGAAAAACTTTGTGTGCGCGGGTGAAGCCTTCAGGCAATCACTGAATCGAAAGCAGCCTCAATGCCACCTCAGCAGCGTTTAAAGCGTTTACGGTATCGCTACTTAGTTCTCTTGCTCATTCTCGTTCTTCGCTGATTGATTTGTCGCAAGCCCTCTAGCGAGTCCGACGGGCGCAAACTGGCAAGTTTCAACCTGCACATAGCGTACCAGGCACGGACTACGCTCGCGAGGATCATCGCTTTGACGCTAACACCTTATTGCCACTCTTCTCGTTGGCTTCGTCCCAGCGTGCATTTTAATTAATGGCCAGCCCCGAAGGATTCCATTCTTGAACCCGTAAATGCGTTTCCATTTTATCGAGATAGCTTAAGGAGGCTTTCTTGGTTGCCCATTACTGGTTGATATAGGAAAGTTGCGACAAGGCGAGATAGTGCCATTCGGCATTGCCCGCCGCGATGGCTCGTCCCATGGAGGCGTTATCGGTTAACGCCTCGGCGCGGTTTAATGAAAGAGCGCCGCCCAAATGCCCTTCTACCACGGACAAGGACTTTCTGCCAAGGAAAAACTGCGCGGCAGCCGAACCAAGGTTGTGCCGCAATCCAGCGTTGTGCTATGTTCTCGTGCTTTGAACGGTTCTCTTTTCAGGCGAGGGGCATCGCAGGATTTGCAGTGCGCGTTGTTCCTAATTACCCAGCATGCCAAAGCACACTGTGGCGGTTCCCGGTTAAGTCAAAACCATCCGAGGCCCGTTCTTTGTGCGGAACAACATTACTGTATGGACAAGCAATAAAGCCGTGCCGCAATGGTATGTGAAAATTTTGGCAGCTATGACTCAATAGTGGCCTTAGCGTTAGCGTCGCGCGCGCCAGTTGTTCCATGGGTTCGCGCATTGCAGTCTTTTTAGGACACTCTTAGATCACTCACCCCAGGGCAAAGCTCAACGCGGTGTCCCAAACACGCGTGGTTAATAACGTCTCGATGTCTTCGGCATGACAAAGTTAACGATTGCGCTTGGCGGCAAGTACTTCGCAGAGGCAGGCAACATTCAATACCTGCTGCGAGTGGAGTTTGCCTTTGCAGGAGCGCTCAGTCAGAGCGTGGATTGCGTGAGATGTCGACAAGGCCGTTTTGATGTCCGCCCGATAGTCACCTCTTGATCGATGTTCGCGCGAGCCTGCGTAGTCATTGCGGGTCACTTTGTATTTTTTCATTAGCTGTGAAATCCACGACGTTGCTTATAACTATCAAGCACATCGAGTTTTCAGCGTTCGCGATCGATATTGCTGCATTCGTGATTTTTGAAAAGGAAACGGTCTAGGCTGGGGCGTCGGTAAAGGGATAAGTGCCTACCGATCAACGGGTTTTGCGTTCGCGATCACGAAAAATAATTGTCGAGTAGATACGTGGCATGTCGACAGTGACTTGTTTCGCCCATGGCTCTAGGCATTGCAGGACTTACTTTTGGGAGGGTTCGGTTGGATCTCGTCGGCCAGTACGACAAGGCAAACAGCGGTTCCATTGTCGAAAATTGAAAATGATTGGCGTTGGCATCAAAGACAGAGCCGCCGGTGACATCGGAGGGCCAGTAGATCAGCGAGTGACTGAATTTACGGCGGAAAGCACATTCGAGCCAAACGGCATTTCCACTTTCTTGGGCGAGTTTATGATTGCCTCGCCTAGAGCCTTGGCTTTAGTGTTTGTCTTCCCTGACCCGGGAAAGTCTTCAAGAAGCACGTGACCATCGGCGACTAGCGCATGATGGACGAGTTCGATGACATCATCGCGCCCAAGTACTTGTTGCTTTACGCTTGGGAGAGCCTCCGAGAGGCACGCCTACGGCTCTGTGCAACGGACTCGGATTGAGCAGCGGCGAATCTGACGGTGCTGCTCTAAATCAGCGGACGTTTCTTTCATTTAGGGCTGTCCAGTGTCATTCCTTTCTCTCCAAAACTTTTCTGCCAAACTTCGCCTGCAGGATAGGCCAATAAGGTCGGTGTGCGTTTAATGAGTCTTCATCCACGAGATCGCGATTGAAGACGCGAACAATGGCGTTTCACCAAGGGTGTGTGCTTCAACTTCCTGTCGAATCTGTTTATCCAATGCAGCAGTCGGGCTCGTTGTGGCGATATCCACGCAGTAATAAGCTCAGGGTTGTTTGAGTAGTGCCTTTTTAAGGGGGCTGCCAGTAGGTGCGAATAGGTTATGGCGGAAAAAGAAGGGCTCGTGTCACTTATTCGGTTCGCGCAAACCCTTCCGAGATTCGCCATAGCGTCGTCGCAAACCCAAAGGCACTCAAAGTGTCGAGTGTGGGCCGGTAGCTCAACAATCTGTAACGGCTGCGTTAGGGCGTTTGCGAGAATAGGGGGCGCGCTGTCGATAATTTTACGGCCATAGGCCAATAGCCAGTAGGGCTGCCACAGGCGGAGCAACAAGACGCGCACTATCGCGACTAATGAGATGCAGCTGCCTTCTTGGAGCGCTAATGAATTCATCGAATGAGCTTTTCATCGCGCAGATATCGCCGAGCAAACTGTTGCAAACTATTTGTGGATCGACAGACCCATGTCTACCGTGGTGCGCTAAGGTTGCCGGGTCGACGGATGACCCAAACCTATTGCCGTCAAGATAGACTTTCAGCATGCATTTGTCCATTGATAAGCTGAATTAACAAAGAGGAGCCGCCTGCTCGATGCTTGCGGGAACGGAGTAAAACCAATGCCGACTCGCGCACAGGGAAATGCCTAGGCTGCCGATAAAGGTAAAGTGGCGAGCAAAACGAAAAGTGGCATGCAGTACCAGGTGAATCACCGAAGAGAAACGAAGCGGCGGGGTCCGGCATAGGCGTGTTTTCGTTCTTAAGGCTATAGATGCCAATTTGCGGTCCATGTAGTCTTTGATGGCTAGCGCTTTGCATAAGGGTCGTTGGCGACTCAGGGCGCAAATCTTGGATGATTGTTCGGCTAGTTTGCTTGTAGCGAGGTCCTGCTGGGGCATTCTGCAAATAGGCTTGGTTTGTTCCGCGTCCAGCTGCTATCCCCCGCCTTCACGACCAAATCAAATTCGGGAGAACTCATTACTCCGGCAACCATAGAGTAGGCATCATAGGTTTGTTTTAAGCGAAGATTGTTGCGCCTTCTCGGCAGTGTTGGCGTAAGCCACAGGTGTGTCTAAGCCGAACGGGTGTGCGGTGAGGGGCGAGAAGGCCGATAGTGCGTGCGCCACGGTTTTACGTAATTCGGGTGGCAGGTAAGGGGCTCGCTAAATGCGACTCGTGTCGGTTAAGATGAGAAGTCGATTAAGTTCCTCGTCCAATGTCGTTCGCGATTAGAAAAGGTCAGCATGGTGCCATTGAACTGTAATACGCGGATTCACGGAATAATAGGCGCCGTTCCACGGCTCGTAAGGCGTTCGCGAAAAAGCACAATCGCGACGGGAGCTTGCATGGTCGCTTGGGTCGTCTTTCCCCGTCGCGGAAGGGGTTGTCATCTTGGGCGCCCGCCCTCAGAGCGTGCCGCCCCCGTGAGGTCCGAGATCGTCGGTCATACGAGGGCGTTGGCATCCAAAGAAACTGTACATAAGATTAGGTAAGGAGGAAGCACAGAATACCCAAACACGGTGAAATCCTGCGTAGGGAAAGCGGCGATGGTTGTGCTCAAACCATTAATTAGGCCGCAAGTGACAGCCACCGACGGCACAGCCGAAGGCCATTAGTATTGAACTAGGGTCGATTGCCACGAGTAAGGCGAAAAAAGTCGCCGATAAAGAAGGGGCGGTGCATCATCCCTGGCGATGGGCCGCTAGCGTGATTACAAAGCCGTGGCACGATAGAATTTCCAATTACGCGCCGGAAATTCATGCGTTGGCATTGCTGCCGCATTGATTTCCGTACTGAGCCCTGCGCGTAAACCACAAACCACTGTAAAGCACTCGGCTTCGTCTCGTAGCCCCCATTTAGCGGCTTAGTAGGTTGGCTAATTAAGTGCTGGCATGTGAGGAACCTATGCCAATAATTAAGAAGCAGTTAGTGCGGCCAAGGGCGATGATGGCCAAGGCGTAATTGTCTTCAAGTGGTGAGCGATCTATAAAGGCATTCGACCAATAGGCAGCTCATGGCGCAACCTACAAAGGCAGCGATATGAGCCGTTACTGTGTCGTTTAGCGAAATGCTAAGCACCCAGTAGCTGGGAGGCGATAACGAACGCCCGCAAACTCAGAGGGAAGGATTTGGGCCTACTTATTGATTCTTTTTTAATCATCACCATGCCATCATACTTTGCGTTTGCTAAGTGGTTTGCGTATAGAGCGGCAACATTTCGCAGCCTCTCAGATTCTATTTCATGCGCTTGTCAAAACTTGTCCGCTTTGGCGATCGACAACAAGCGTCGATTCTACAGTTGACCCGACTTGCGTCAAAACAAACGGCCTCAATTGTGCGATTTTCCGTACTCTCATGGCCTGGGCATCTTGCCGCTTGTGTGCGGAACAGAGGGCGTCGCCAAGGGCCTTACTGGCCAACATCAGAGGTGAGCCATCTGTGCTAGCCACGACTGAGAAACGCCGCGCGAAGCGACTAATGCTAGCGCGTTAGACGTTCCAAATTTTTCGGTGACATTTCAAGCGCCTACGAAGATGATGCAATGGACATTTGTTCTGGGCGAGCATGAGCGGTAAGAAATGATCGAGCCCGTAGGGCAGTTCGCCATCGAGTGCACGAGACCGGACGATCAACTTTCCAAGGGCTTCGTCAATTTGTGATGTGCTCTATCGCTACCGTCGGCTCCAAAGCAGCCAGTCTTCGCCAGGGCTCCGGATATCCACCGACGCGTTTGCGACAGCGGCCCGCTGCCTCGTCTTGAGGGCATGAGAGGGCATTATACGCCTACCTCGCGGTGCTATGGACACGGCTGCGTTCGGCGACCCGCTCTCAGTTGACGATTGCGGGCATAGACTTTCCACATATGTTGCGCACTGAAATCGCCTTGAACATTAAGGGCGGGAGTTTCTCCATTCGATTCACCTCTGGGTTTCCCCCAGGTCTGGATGCCGTCCTCTGCCGTAAGTGAGCGCGCAGAGGTAGCGCTTTGATATTTGCCAGGGACTGCGGCAAGGCCAGTAGCTCACACTTCTTGTGTGAAGCGCCATGGTTGAACGACTAAACCGAGCACTCGCGCACGGATTGTAAGCGGCGCCGTAATTATTTGAGTGGTGCAACGCTTGCTTGGCACGATCTCTTTCTTCCAGTGAGTTTCGTCTGCTGCAAGAGTTTGATTGCGTGAAGTGAGTGTGAATAGGGATGTCTACTCGCTATCTCCCACGTCACCCCAATGAGGGTACCAGGGCATGAGTGGATAAGCGAAACCCTGTTTCGTTTAGGGTTTAGCCAGCTTCCACTTGATGCGCGGTGTGTGCGCGCTTTTAGGCTTCCATTTCCAGTTGGTCGGCGGATTGATGGCGCAGTATCAGTCCACCCAGCAAGGACGATAACGGTTTGAGAAGCAACCGATTCGCGAGCCGCACAGACCGCGAGGGGCGAAAAAACGAGGGTCCATGCGGCCATACGCGAAGGCGTTGCAGGGCTAGCGTAGCAACAAACCCAATTTACAATGACGCCTTGGCTAGTGAGGGGGAAGCGTTTCACGCAACAGTAAGAGTTTTACGCAGGGCATCGCCAACGCTTACGCAAAGGCTGGAAGCTTTTGGCGCCGTCGAATTTGTGCTTACTTGAGTTCACTGACATTAACGCCCCTTGTTGACCTAGCATAAATCAAGACCTTGTGAGAACGGCCTGTTTGCCAATGAATCGGATTTTTTACTTGCCAGGTTGCGGCCAAATGTAGGCCATATTAGCTTAAGTATCCCAGCAGAAGGACTAGCTTCCTCAGGCCACTAATGTTTTACCACTCCATGCCATTGGCTAACAGGATTCACGGCAAACCAATCATTTACGGATATAATCGGACGCTGCTGAAATCGGCCGCTAGGAACAATGGGTTATCTGCATGAGTGCTGCGATGCCTAGTATGGCTAGGATATTGAAAATGTTTGGAACCAACATATGCCGATCGCGATATCCGATTCCTTTTGCGAATGGCGGCATACTGCAGAGGTGGCCAGCCCGGCATTGCTAGTGCAATGGCCACGATAGTAAGCCCCAATTGATGCGCTTCATCGACGTCGAAGATGCGGGCCCCAATCTCTACACGCTGTCCACAAAAGGCATTCCACGCCAACCAAAGCCCGCCAGCCCAACAGCGATTACATAACGCAAAACCAAGTTTTGTTTTAAGGGGCCGAGAGCGCACAGGGAATGTTTCTTCATCGTTGTCGCTGTTTTCTTCGAGCTGGCCGATAGGCTTATGAACAAGAAACCCCAATGAACGCAGACAATTAAAATCAGGCCACCCAAAAGCTAATGCCTTCCATATCTGCGGCGACAAACCCACAGGACGAAGAGATCGCGATCATTAGAGGGATTTGCTCTTTAAGCAAAGAGGGTTGAACGATAGCGGCTGTATCATCGCGGGTATGCCAGGATAAGGCGATTTGCGGGATGTTGGAACCAAGACATTGCCAACCGCGATAGGAGCGTTTCCGCTCAATTCGGGACTCTAGGATGAACAGCCAATTCAGGAACTGCTAGTCCAAAGGCTACGGATGGAAGCCGCATGACTAAAGGTGTGATGCAAGACGTAGTGCAGTGCTGAGCTACCGCGGACTAAAGCTTTCAGCCCCACCCACTAAAATTAGGAGGGCCGGCCTACAAATTAAAACCCAGAGTCCAATCCCACCAAATATACTGTCCTGCTTTGGCTTAAAGGCATTAGTCGATGGGGTGCTGAATGAGCCATGCACACCAACGAGTTAGGCGGGGGGCATCCTATCATGAAGGCGATATTGGGATTTACCGAGGGGATTTTCTGAACTGCTGCAAACATTGGCGCATACCCGATTGTTTATGGAGTGGACAAGTGCTCAAAGTAAGCAGCTGAGGGACTTCGACAATTGCCACAGACCAAGGCAAGATGACACTGCCAGAGAGGAGCTGTCCGCTCGCGATCCATGATATTAGCGCTGAGCCGAGGAGCAGGTTGATAATGCCTCGTTAACCAAACGACGGAGTAGAAGTGATGAGCGCCTAGAAAGAACAGGCTGGTTGAGGAGCCGCATAGGTGCTTGCGCGCTTGGAGGCCGCTCCGTTCACAGAGAAGATAGGCCTTCTTTGCTGTGTGGGGCGGTGAGGAGGCCGACTGCTCCGCCCAGTTCAAGTCTTCTTCTAAGTTCAACTCTTTTCGAAAACATGCTGATTGCTGCTCCCAATTAGACTTACGGCTAAGCGAGTACGTTTCTGCCCAGAACATGACGGCAAAGATAACCCAGCGCCAACGATTGGTAAGGGGTCCGCTAGTTGGCGCCACATCAATAAACCGGCTGCTACGATAAGCATGGCTGCAGTGAGTAAGTTTAAAGGCCTTATCTAGTCGCCCATTGCAATGAGTGCCTGCTAAAGCATACAGCCCCAAACATGAACCACGCGAAGAACTCAACGTTCGGGCCAAGTTCCTGAAATAAGGGGGCGAGTAGGCGAAAACAGCCACCGGGATCAAATTACAAACCTTTGGCGAAGCTTCCAGGAGTCAGGCCTGTCGCCATGGGTTTAGTCCCTGCAATCCCCGCGGCGCAAAGGGCGGGTAGGCATACAGGCAGGCGTGACATGCTGTCCTGAGACAACCAGAAAATTATGAGGTTGGAGCGCTGAGCAACTTGCCGCCCGAGTATGGCGGGTCTAGTTAGCCTCTGTGCGTAAGATTTGGCGCATCTCTAGGGCATCTCCCCAAGCGACACGGGTCACCGCCAAACAAACTTAGGGTCGCACGCACAGAGGTTGGTAGTCATTCGCTGTAAAGGCTGCAGCAAGTAAATCCTGTGCTATTCAAGTCATTAGATCAACTTGCGCGGACAGGGTCGTAAGCACGATAAGGAGGCGGTAACAGGTAGCCCCATCCCTAGAATCAATGAAGAAGGGCGACCAGTGCGATGGTATCAGAGATTGCCTGGGCCATTCCAACGTGAATCATCAACTGAGAAACGCGTTGGCCAACCGCCGGTAAGGTTGCGTGACGACGTTTATGACTAAGCCAACTGCGACCAATAAACAGTGCGTTGGCCGGTCATGTTGCGGCACGCCATCGCGGTCGCGTCAAAGCAGTTCCTGTAAAGACATCGTTTAGGGGATAATCACGAGCACGATTCGGGCCGCGATCGCAAACACGGCGGCTAACAGGCGCGGTGTATCCAATCAATAAGCTGCCACTAGCACGGCCTAGTGGAATGATGAAGTGCCAGCCTTCTTTTAATACAGTGAGGTACAGTCTCTGATTTGTTCTATGGTTTCGGCAGCAAGCCGAGACGCTTTGCTCGATGCGCACAAAGAATGCGACCCGTTAAAAAGTACAGAGAGCGGGGAGTTACGATGCCGCCAATAATCGGGTATAAAGGCAGTTGCGTATAGCCCGCCATGACAAATGCCCCAGCGCCATAAATGGAGCATCAAGGGGCGCCACCAGTTGGAGGGCGGCCGATTCTACGCCGGCCGCAACTTAGCCGGAAACCCAGAGCGTTTCATCATCGGATCCGTAAGGACGCCAGTGGACACGGTGTTCGCACGGCAGAAACCGGGAAACAGACCCCATAAGGACCGGAGCCCACTACGGCACCTTGCGGGCACCACCAATGAAGCGCCCGGCCAAGCAGCGTGCCAGGTTGACAATTGAACCTCCCCTGCACCGGATTTGAGCAGGCGGAAGGCACCAAAGAGAATGAAACATGAACGCATAGGTCGCGGAGGATATTGGCTGTTACTGCCAACATGCCTTCGGAGCTGAAGAAGCTTCGGTTAAAGCACTGTTTTTTCCATGCTCAGCCTTGGAAGAGAATATCCGCTGATGTAAACGGCTTAGGAATAAAATATAGGCCATGCAATGGTGATCAGCAGTGGCGTAAACCAGCCGGTTGTCCTTTCTTGTAAAAACTCGATGCAGCAATACGGCGATGGCAGAGACGATGTAATGCTGATTATAAACTCGCCTCACGGGCATAGAGCGCATTCTCAACAGAATCAAATCCCACCGCGTACGGCGAGTGCTTAGACCGCTTAAAACAATATTAAGACCGTATTTGAATTTGCGGACCGGACTGGTCGGGCGGGCATGCTTGTTGTTCGCCACTAAAGGCGCCACAGTGCGCAGGGAAAGCCAACCAAAGTGAATGGCGGGAAACCAAAGCTCTGACAGTTTGCTGCAAATAGTTGGTGTATACATGAAAACGGCGAATAGAAACGGCCGCCCACCTAAGCATTGGAGAGTTCATTTGTCATGCTTTACTCCAGAATCAGGTGTGGTGGGATTCGAGACCGATCTCTCGGTAATACCGCAAAGCCCCAGGGTGAAGGGGGGGCTTTCAGGCCTCGGCAGCGCCAAACTCTAATGCATGTCTTTTGTTGCCGCATGGATGTCTTGCAAGTGCCAAGATTTTCCCAAAATCATTTTTGTGATGCGATAGACGCCTCGTCAGGAATATCGGAGCGCCAACTACTTAATACATTGGGTGAGGCAATCGAGCGCGTGTCAAAGTCTAGATTGGGGTAGGGTGCCTGCGGGAAAAGTCATACCAATCCCAGATGGTCGTGGCGGGCTATTCAGGGTGTCTAATTTCTTTTTCGGGAGAGGAAGGTCAGAAGTGTAATGTCGTCGCCCATTTGCGCGAATGCTTGCTAATGGCGCTAGGGGCGCTTCCTGCGGGGACGTGATGCCAAATAACATTACCGCTTGTAAGGCACTAGCTGAGCTCTCATAGCCCATTGCTTACGCCAAGTTCATCCCTGCTCATAGGTCGATGCCAAGGGCTTCCAGTTATAAGCGAAACCAGATGTTCGGCCCCCGAGTTGCGAGCACCTAATACGACGCGATTCGGCCTTGCAAGTTGCCGAAATCACTCAGAGTGCCATCTTCACCAGTGCAGCTGAGGAGGTACGAAGTGTTCCCACATGAACCATAGGCGCACTGACGCTACGCATGCCGGGTTTGAGGATGCGGATTGGACCGTCGCCTTCCCATTGGCCCAAGCAGCGAAAATGCCTTTGGAGGATGGCAACTTGTTGTTCGGTTGTCCCGCAGAAGCTTGACGTTCTCAAGCGATCCAGCGGAGCTTGATCGCAGAGAGTGGAAATTATTGTCGCTCGGCTGCAGCGAGACTTGGAAATCGTGGCATAGCCACCCCGATGGTGATAGTAGGCCTCCTCCTTTAACGTCGCTGTAGGTTTAAGATGTAAGGGCGATTGATAGAGTTCGTCAAACAAGCGGCTAAAGGAATAGACAGCTTAGATGATAATGGGGGCCGACGCATAATTTGCTGCATTAGTGCATTATTCTTTTTAGGTTGCGAAGGGTCTGGTTGAACACACGATTCTAGTGCGTTTTATGGCGCTCAGAAGGTTGCGATCCGTGCCCATTCAAAGAGGCGCTTTGATGAAAACATATATTATTTGGGGAAAGCACAAATAAACTGCCGTGCTTCAGCGCGGCAGTTATAGGCAAAAACAAAACCAGTAGCAGGCGAGGATTGCCGCACAATTCCGCGAAATCCCGCGGCAAGCCGCAAGTGATCGCATGACGGCGTCTTGCGAATACCAACACTGCCAAAATTACACGGCAATACATAGAAAAGTGGTCTTCGGTGCTTGCCTTGCAGTGTCGCGGCGACGCGTCCAGGGAAAAGAGTCCGACCCGTAGTGTTCATCGTCTCTAGCATCATAGCCCTTGCGCCGCTGCCGCTAAGAGGCTTCATGAATGCGGTAGGTAAGGCCCACAAAACTCTTGTATTAAAACCAAAGGCGCCAACCCCGGAACGAATGCCATTCAATATAATATCGAGACAACCCGCTAGCACGAAAAAACCCCAATGCCGACCAACCATGGCATATGGAAACGGGGATGATTTTTGGCGACGCCAAACCCTTCCTTTTGCTCCCTTTATGAAAGAGAGTAGCAATCGAGCTTACGTTGTACGCCTGCAAGCAAAAAAATACGATTTATGCTGAACAATAGTTAAGTTGCGATATTAGCGCGAACGCACTGCGAGTAAGTTCCGAAGGTTGGTCACAATCCAGCTCAAGGCGGCCGCTAAAAAGAACCGCAAAACCAAGGCGAACACGCCGAACCCAAAACAGGGTCGAGAAGTTTAAGTTGTTTTGCACCCATGCACGATAATACCCTACGAGGGTGGAGGGCCGAAGGTCGCCCATGAGGATAGGGAGAAATACCGAAAGCAGGTTCACTTGCGCCTTGTTTGAGCGGGGTAGAGGAAGACGTCACAGGCAATAAAAGTACCGAAGAAGTGTTTCAAAACGAGAAACCAATATTTGCGCCGTTTGGTTGCTGTTGTCTTTGTTGAGGCGTTTAAGGTTTGAAGATCATTCATGGCCTTCAAACCCATTGGGGGTGGCGGCGTTGTCGAGCCCAAGAAATTTCGCCGCAAGATTCTATTGCGTTCACAGAGCCAATGCAGGGTCGGCTAGGGAAACCTCCGGCATAAGTCCTTAAAAAAGTGGGGCCATGGCTTTGGATACTCCAGCGATCCAGGCCTCCGTGCTCGGCGATGCGAAACAGGCCCCTAACCACAGAGCCATCCACGCCGATCAAGCCAAAGGGCAATCCTCCACGCAAGATTGCCATGTCGAAAACTGGCCTGGCGACGAGCTCGCTAAACACCTCTGGATTAGGTCCCCGAAAGCCACTGCCAAAGGGCAGCGATAAGGCCAGAAAGAAAAAAAGCTGAGCCAAAGAAACATTAAGCATAGTGAAGGATCATAAGTTGGCAATTTGCTCGTCACAGAGTTTTCTGCTAAAAACTGGAAGAAGAATTCATTTTCCAGCGCCCACTTAAGTTATAATGAGCGTACTTATAACAGTGTGCGGAGGATTCCCCTAGATGCCACCTTTATATTGACCAAGGAGATTTCGTTGATTTAATCGGATTCGATATTTTTTTATGCCAACGCAAAGCGCGTCGATGTAATGTCGTCCTTAAGGCTTGGAACGTTATTTTCTCATCGACTCAATATTCTTTTTCGAGCTCATGCCAAATGCGCGCTATGTTCATGTAGAGCTGCCGGATCCCACGTTCCTTGCGTAATGGGGGCGTATAGTTATGTCCGCTCCGGTAGCCGTATTTACATTGCGCGGAGATTAGGGCGTTATTGCAGTATGGTCGAGGGTGACATTAGGGGAGACTCGCGCAACCATCCTGTGGATTTGGGTATCCCACTAGTTTTGAGTGTCAGTCATCAGTATAAATCTGAACTTAAGCTCACTAGTTATTGGTCATGATGTTTGGGTAGGGCATGCGCTGTTGTAATGCAGGGTTGAGGAGTGGACATGGCGCTTATATTTGCGCGCAATGCGGGTAGTCACTTAAATGTCGAACCCTAATCAAATTGTCGGAAGGCAAATCCGCAAAAAACCAATCCGGTTATCGTTTGACAAAAGACGTGCGAGGATGCGTTGTTGGCAAGCCAGTGGTGGGATCATTGTGATTTGGAAGCATTGCGCGAGTTGGATTTCAGTGATTGCCAGGGCTTCCTAGAGGCCGTCAAAGAGTTAAAACGATTCGCGTGAAATTTACACCGAAGTTTCGTTTGCAGGATCGCATATATACTTAATAAACTTAGGGGTGTTAGGCGTCTAATACCCCTAAGCTGTAATGACTTGGGATTATGCAGCGCCGTTTCGAAGGTGGCTAATAGTCGTGTCAAGCTCGCTCGCTTGGGCTTTCGTTATATACGGCTGATCCTGGCACCAACCCCATCATTGCATGGACCCTTCGTAAAAACACTTCGATTTCAGCAGGCATCACCCGCCGCGTCGAATGCATTCTTAGCACACTTCTTAGACTTCAGGGATCCCTTTCATCATCGTTCGCGCGCATCGCGATCAACATTGTGCATCCATATTAGGGATGCCTAAAATGGACTGTCAGGTTTTGTGTGTTCAGACCGCCCCCGTGTGGGAATGCCCCCTGCCACCGATACGTTCTGGGAGTTGGCCCACCGTGCGCATCACGATTGGCCCGCCCCATTACAGTAACCCCGTAGTGCCGATCTTACGCCAGTATTCCACAGAGGACTGCTTGTTCCACCCAGTTGATAAAGGCGCGCGCATCGCTCACATGGTGTGGCATTTAGTTGACCCGCCACGCCTCACAATGCCGGAGATTCAGGATCTGAAAAGCTCGCCCCAGGACCAACTACGGGAGACTTGGCGCTGCATAGAACGGATTAACCCACTAAGGACCGAATTAGCCTGATTGCGCCAAGCGTTTTCCCATTGCCCTAAAGCGGGGCGCAGCCAAGTATGTCGGCAAATAAATAACGGGCAGCTGGGCTGGCCTTGCGCTTGGTGTAACAAATAGCAATCGGCGACTCCATCGGGCGTTGATGTTCACGGTCCATTTTCCAATGACGTCTGGGCATTTGGAAAGGCTGGTAACAACATCATCGCCGCAGCGCTTGCGCCTAGGTTTTGCCAAACGCACGTCGCGTTCATTTTTTTCTCTTAACGCAAGGTACGCTTGCGTTCTCTTCTACCCGTCTTGGTCGTCACACATCGCTTCGATCTTCCTGTAGGGTTTGGTCGATTCTATTTTTTACACCAAACGCTTTGGCGTAAGTGTCTAGCAGTCGGCTCCAAGCAGCGTCTGCCATAGTCTGCTCGTAGGTGGGAAGTCTGCATGCGTCCATCCATTGCATGATCCAGCATAGACTTCAATCTCAGCAGGAATATTTAGCCGCGGCCAAAACGCGTGCGTAATGTTGGTCTTCACTTCTAGTCGCGGCATCATCGTTCTCGGCAATCGCATCAACATTCTGGCATCATTATGGGGATGTCGACGATGGGGACTGTCGGGGCATTGGCTGTTGGCAAGGTTTACGCCATGGAAACGGTAGCGCCGGCGCCTACTCGTTCGGGGAAAATGAGAGACGGTGCGATAAACTTTGCGGTCCGCCATGCAAGGGCCCACGGTACGATCTTGCGGAGTGGTATCCACAGCCATTTGCTGATCGATCCAAAGTGAGAGGCGCGTGGCGTCTGTAACATCGGACGCTTCCCTGATTAATGAGGCCATCTAGGTCGGACAAGCGGGCGATCTCTGGATCAGGCGAACGAGGCACCATCGGAATTTTTTACTTGGGGCGTGTTGGATGCGGGTAGAAGGTTAACGACTAACAACCGAGTTAACCAGACTGCGCGAGGCGTTTTTGCCATGGCACGAGGGCAGGGCGCAAACCAAGAATGTCTGTGGCCACATCAAGACAGCGGGGGTGTTTGCCACTGCTAGGTCCACGAAATTAACAGTCACGCGGCTGGCCATCAGGGGTTTCGATGGTTGACGCTTCCATCTCCATCACGTCTTGTGCATTGGCCAGTGGCGGTAGTTAAGGCGGCGATGCGGCAGTGACGCAAGCTTGGCGAACAGGACGACGGCTGATTTTGCTCTTCTCGAGCATGAACATTTTCTTCTTCAGTATGATTGTCGCACATATTCTTTGTTCTCCGGTGGGGAACGAGAGTTTTGATGACTATTGAGTTGAAGACTCGTTATATGGACAGGAGTGTGGAGGATTTGGCACTAAAGGGTAGGTTTTAGTGGGGCCTCTTAAGCTATCGCGCCCGTTCGGTACCGGCGACGTCAGGAACCGCTAAGCACTACCGCCACCATCGCGCGATTGAAAGCCCGTGACGAGGCATTCGGACATTAAACGGTCCTATCTGCTTACGAGGGAAAATTCACCACGGCCACACCTGTTTGTCGATGAGATCTTGATGCGCTATACAGGTCGGTGATCTGCGCCGCTAGAGCGGCGCACACCAATCACTTCGCCAAAATCCACAGTAGTTTGTGGGCCGGCTTGCGCGCCTCAGGGAAGGGATCTACAGCCAATGATAGTCCCAACGCATATCTCAACGTCTGAAGTCTGCCATTCGATAAGTCCATTTCTGCCCTTCGTCTACTTTTGATTGATGCTAGGCGTATACGATCGAAGCAAGTTCAAAAAGCGGCGACATTCGTTAGGTTTCCGGCAGAGTTTTGGTGTATTGAAAGTTAGAAAGCTTATCGTTGTATGCTCTTGACAGGAAGCACCTGTAGAGGTCGCACGATGGC
>Ga0163217_1022749_pt1 | contig 16286 bp, 12 predicted proteins | sample SynspAceP_FD_185933 | JGI IMG/M metagenome (GOLD analysis project Ga0163217, IMG submission 185933) | Saline lake microbial communities from Ace Lake in Antarctica - Synechococcus sp. Ace-P (PacBio error correction) | ecosystem: Environmental > Aquatic > Non-marine Saline and Alkaline > Saline ... | reverse complement strand
TTGAAGGCTGGCCGGCCTATAATTCCGAAAGGCCTTAGGTCCAGAACATTGGAATGTATCAAAGAGATCCCTATTCACCAAGTACGGACATGACCTATGAAATTGTGGCGTGCCATTCGTGTTGGTGGTTGGATACGTATCCCATTTGCGTTTTGGTGGACAAGACAAGAGAAGCTATGGAGTATTTTATAACCAATCCACGAAAAACTGAAAAACGAATTATTTAGGGCTTGAAACAATAGACCGCTATATTGCTGATCCAGGGCAAGCCTTACGCTTACAAAACTTGGTGAGTTAAAAATCAAAGAACTTAGAAAAACAATCCGAAGATACCCTTAAAGATCAATTTGATATTAGGGCATTTCATAGATGTTGTTACTCGGCAGTGGTTACAATCCCACATAAATGTGTGGCAAGAACAATGTAAATAAGTGGTATAAGCGAACAAAAAAGCAATTGAAGAAACTAAAAATTAACCCAATTAAAACAAACCAACCATGTTCACTAAATTCGGAGAAATAGCCACCAAGTATTGAAAAGTATATTGCCAAATGCTTTCGTATTCGCCATGCTCCTTACCATCATTACCGCATTCATTGGCGTATTACTTTGATTGGGTCCGAAACCTATAGAAATTATTAAAAGGCTGGTACGGATGGCTTTGCGTCTTGTTAGAATTTGGAATGCACAACTAATTTAATTATTATCACAGGAATTTGCTATTGCATTGTCTCCTTACCGTAAATTAATCGGGCATCAGGCAAATTGACCAATTACATTAAAAACACCTTCGACAAGTTACTTTCTTTGTAGTACCTGATTTGGCACTTTACTGCCACTCGTTAAGCTTTCGATGCGGTTGGTCATTACACGTTGTATGGCCAAGGGAATTGGCGATTCGACACATAAAGGGTTAATTATCCATTTTTAGAGCCTGAATGTTTTATTTTAGTGGTGGAAGTTGGGTAACTGGCTTGTTCGAGTTCTATTTTCCCCTGTTGTTAGGCAAACAGGAAACATAATTATTTAATCAGAAGCTGAAATCTTAATCAGAAATATCCCAACCTCATATACCTTAGGTTCTGGGTTGATCATTAGCCATGATGGCGCTTTATGTACTATTCTGCACCCAAATGTTTTTTGTTTTCTTATATCCGAAAACAACAAGCACATCAAGGAATAGATCGACATGCTGAAGGGACAACACGCTGAAAAAGGAGCTTTCCATAAAAGACGAAGCCTTGCAGTCTCAACTTATCTTACCACCTCTTGTTTCCGATCGATGAATAATGGATGTTACCTTCCAAATTGTATTGCTACTTAGGGATTAACGTATATCATTTATTCATTTTCTAACACCAAGGGTTTCAATTGAATTTTAATAATTATGTTCTTCATTTTCTCATGGTGGGTTTGGCATTGCACAAAACACCCATTGCGGGATATGTCATTGCCATGAACACGGTCCAAGTAGCAACGTTTCTGGCATTCCTGATATCAGTATCCATTTTTGCCGGGAATTATGAGGCATTATGCTCTACACCGGTTTTAGGTGAAAAAACTGGCCCAAGCTTATGGCGGTCTGTTCGCGAACTATGAGAGAACCTATCCTTCTCTTGCTTATGTTACCGGTGGTTCTCACTCAACTTTTGCAAATACCGTCGGCAGGTGTTGAGTTTTGCTGTGTAGCACCTCAAATATTATCAATGCCGTAAAAAGACATTGGCGCAGGTTTACAGCGAACCAAGTAATCAGCCATGATATCGAGAAGCCTTCATTGTCTATTGCATTACTGGGGAAAAGCTTTGTCTAATGTATTACATACCTTTTTATTTATGTTGTCCTTCCCAATTCATGGCGCAAAGGCATTAAATTCAAGCGAGAGATGTGATGGGCTATTTAGTCCTCCCTTCTATTGTGTTTTTTTATCTATCCAATCTATTTTAGTGGACATGGATGCCCTTATAATTTAAATCAACCAGAATTAAAAACAAACTAAACCATGACCAAAAAAAAACAACGCCAAACCTGGAAATTTTCACACTTCAAACACATACTCATCTTTTTATTCTTGGAGGGCTTTGGCTTACCAATCTAAAATCTTGGTTCAAGCCCTTCTATCAAAAACACTTTTATGATAAGGTATTTTGTTAAATAGCCTTAGACAGTCCAGAAATAACACCCAATTGGGTATTCCCGTTATTACGACATGTATAAGATGATTTAGATGCATCTTTCGCCTGCAAGGCAATTGGAGTCTTTCCATAAAAATGGAAGGCTGATTATGAAACCACTATCGAGCTATAATTTTGAAAACCAGGCGCCCAAAATCAATTGAACACTAAAAATTTTAGGGCTTTTTCTTAAAAAGTGCTGTTGATGGCGAACCTTAATCAGGATTTATGGTTATCCGGTCAACCAAATGTGGTGTGCAGAGTTAGCTTAACCAAGTTTAATGGCGAAAGTGCGCATAAATTTAGAACGATAAAAGTGATCTTGAAGCTGTATATTCCCGTTCTTTCAAAATTTGATAACCAAGTAAATCAACATTATTGAAACGCTCAAAATAAGTGCAATCCAAAGGGAATTATTCCACCCCAAAAATTCATCATCAAAATTAGTTGATAGATGAAATGAAGGTTTATATGGGGAAAATTCAGATTAAAGGAAAAAAGCTCGCGATACAATCAAACATCCTCTACGTATAATTTATGAAACCAAGGTTAGACCTACGCTCATGGACCTTTCAGAAGAAACAAGAAAGCAGATTTCAAAAAACAAAGTGCCAGTGAAATAGAAACTACCGTCCATTTTCCAGCTACAAAAAAGTTGATTGCCTAATTTTGAAACCCTCAACAAAAAAGCCACGAATGATGCTGGTGTTTGGAAAAATTCCCTAATGCGTTGATCGGCCTCACTAACCCGTACCAATATAAAACAAAATACCACACAGATCTTGACCCGAAGACGCCTACAATCAAATTAGGGCTCTCGGAAGTGGCACGTATTAAAGTGAAATAATGCAATTTTCGTTCGGAAAGGTCTTATGCGGATTCGACTTAAACACTCTCGGCGAAATTCATACAAAAATAAATTACAGAAGACCGTTTTCTCTACCCAAATACAGACCCGAAGGACGACAACTAATTCTCGATGACTACGCACGTATGATTGAAAACATAAGTGCTAATCTAGAACATGCCTTTAACTAGTAAGACCAAAGGCGGCGTCATGGAGGCTAAAAACGTTGGCTGCCAGACTTTAAAGAAGAAGATCAGCCCGGCGCCTATTATCGAAAGACCTGCAATGGATGGGATCCTACGCGTGGCAGTATTTTTGCCAATTAAGAAATACGATGAAACCGTTAAAAATTTGGCATGAAAAACCTTGGCATATCACGAAGGTGTTCCTGGGACATCCACTTTCAGATTGCTATTCAAAGTGAATTACAGACTTACCTATGTTTAGAAAACTGTATTTCCGTTACCTCCTATTCAAGAAGGCTTGCCGGCCACTCCTATACGGAACAACTGGCTTGGGAATTGGATTTTACGAGCAATTGACCCTTTGGAAATCTGGCAGGTTACAGCCGAGATGTTTAGAGCCGTACCGATAGGTCGTTGAATACAGGTATTCAACATAAAAAAAATGCACAACGTTGAAGAAGCGAGTAGACTATATGATAATCCCAATACCGGGATGACCCACAGGGACGTAACTTCAGAAAAATTGAACGTTACATTCGTGATGCCAGGATCAGGCATGTGCCTTATTAAAATAGTATGCTTAAAAATATTGGAACACTACCGTGGAAATGGCGAAAAGAGCATTAGGAGATCGTTTTGATTACGAATGATTTTCATGATGTAGTCTTAAAAAATTGGTGCTGTAGCCTTTGCGTTGTATTAGAGGAGATTGTAGGGACGTAATGTACCGAGATTCAAAGAAATGAAAATAAGGGCGGGCCTATTTTTAAAAGATGTAGAGCTAACAATACCACATAAGCTTTAAAATAACATGAAACTAAAAACTTCGATAAAAATGAAACTAAAAAAAACACTTATTTGTATCACTAGCTCTTACGCTAAGTTTTTACCATGAAACGCCACAAACAGGAAAAAGAAAAAGATATTAGAGACCACCAGCAAGCAAGCCATGAAGGCCATATCTATATATTTCTTGGCAGAACGACTACTTAAAGGCGAGGGGAAACTGCGAACAGCAGAAAATTTAAAAAATAGCGCGTCTTATTTGGCAAATACTTTACGTAGGCTATGGTGTAAAAACCCAACCCAAAAACAGGTACTTACTATCAAGATGTTGCCGACTGAAAAGCGGTTTCACCCACCTCCGAAGTTATCCTGGAAATTAATGGCCAACAAATAAAGCGGACTATGCCTTAGTGGATTCCTTACTGCCGTACGTTCAAAACTTTACTGATGCCTGTGTCTTAAAACTACGGTCTTGAAATGATTATTCTTGCCGAAAAAATGTAAAAGGAAAAAGTCATTATTATTTCAAATCGGGAAGTACCGAAACAAAAAGAATGCCCGAGAGCTGCCTATGGCTTAAGAGGTAACAAAAACAGGAATTAGCAAAAGGCAAATGCGGTGTCGCTGCTATTATAGAGCTTGTCGATACAGATGGACAACATGTGCGGCTTTATCACGAAAATTTATAATGGCTCAAAGTTAATGCGTAGCTGATCCATTGAAAATCAAGAAGACAATAAATTAAACCAACAAACACCTCACCTATGGGTTTTTTAGACACAAACCATAAAATGGCTGCTGAGCTTGGAACTTAAAAAGTATATCCGCTAAAGTTACCATTTGGCGCTGATAAGGAAGAAGAACTTGTGCTATCTTCAAATGTGACTTGGTGTCATAGTAAGGCACAGATCCAAATTTGAAAAGATGACTAATTATTTACTCAGGGCATTTATGATCCATGTAGGTACTCGTACACCAGGACGAAACTGGAGAATACCTTTAACAATGGCGACACGAGATAACGCTGTAGGTACCACAAACAGGTCTTAAGTATGGCTGAAAATTTAGCGAAAATAATCCTACCAAACGTCGCCGCTATTTATTCTGTTTAACAGGAGAAGAAAAAGGACTTTAGGTAGTTGAACATTTCTATGTTGGAAATCCTGTACTACCCTTAAAGCAAAGGTGTATATGTTTTAATAGTTGGACAAATATGCTGGTTATAACGCATACCGTCATTGGTCACTAATTATTTGGGTTTACCAGAAACGACAGTAGCTCAGCATACAAAGATGCCGGCTACCCACTTTGACAGTTGAAGCTACTGAATGACCCAGCCGCCAGAGCAGGGCTTGTTTGGACCGTAGGTGATAATGTACCATTTTTGCAAAAACAAGAGAATTCCAGCACCAACCTTCTCATTAGGGTTTAGTTGCTTAATTAATGGCGATGTACAAAATACTACCACAGACCCGGTGATGAAGCCAGATACTTAGATACGATTATTTATTAAAGTTTTTTAGAGCCTATATTTTATCTGGACGCCAAATTGCCAACGATTCTAAAAAACAACCACTTGGACGGCTTGGTGATAAGTACGAAGCTGCTGGAAAAGCACTATTTATGGAAATGAATTTTTTATGGCTCATTTTAAGAAGCAAAAGTATTTAAAACCTTTGAAACGAGAACTTAATTATTAAGGATTTTAACATCAACTAAAATTAAAAATTTATGAAACGAGCTACTTCAACACCTTTATCCACCAGAAAAAATGGAATAGCAAAAAAAATAAAAACCCCAATAAAAAGCGCTATCACAGTAGTTTTTGATCCTTTACCAGTCGTATTCTTTTAGCCAAATTAAACGCAAACTGAGCGCCTATGCTGATGTTTCTGAAACGCAAATCTGTTTTGTTTATGGTGGGATATTTGGCTCGTAGCGCAAAAATGGCAGGAGTGGCTAACCCAACTCACCAATTCTCCAGGTGAATAATCCTATCCTAAATTTTCACCAAACGGGCCAAGAAATAGCGTTTACCCAAGCTATAGAGGAAAACCCAGATGTAGATGTTATGATTACCCAAGGCGTTGCCCAAAACGGAATTACCTATGACTTTTCCCCCCCAGTTCGATCGATATGGTAGAATTGGCATCCTTCCCGGTAATTAAAATTCTATTTTTTGCCATCACGCCGTGAAACTGGATATTCCATCAGCGTCGTGTCAATCAATTGTTTTTTAATTTCAAAAAAATGGGGGCCATGCCTGGAAAACTGCCAATTTCCTTATGGCAAATCGCTACTTTTTTCACGCCGATGGGAAGAAACCATTTGGCATACACTTTACCCAAATCACCGAAAACATACCATTTAAAGATATCGTGTGGCTTAACATTCTTGATGTATCTTATTGATTTAGAAAATAACACCGCAAAAAAAATATTACCAATTCTACAAGCAAACGGATGGTAAGCCAGCATGGGCTGGCGATAAGATTTCTTTTTATCAGATCGAGCCAGATGATATGCGTTTGAATATTTGGAGTATAACACCCACTCGGAAGCTCTGAATCAGGTAACCCAGTTCCAAGATTTGACATTACCTATTGTATCAGAAGGTTTATCAGACTTGGTATTTGAGGTTGAGGCACCCTACACCTTATGGTCTTCGCCACAGAGCAAGCTAAAGAATTAAGTTTCTGTAGTTAGTGACCTCATTTTTAGAAATGCCAAAACGGGTCTGCGGTTCACAAAAAATATTTACCAATATTGACCGCATCGCCAGGGGCCAAAACGCATTGTCTTTGAAGCGCGACTGGCGAATTGTTTAATTACCTGCTAAACAGAGGGTTTTTGCTGAATAATCATGACCACTAGTTCTGGTGCTTTGATCACACATCTACTTTGGTTCAGCCCAAATGGCGATCTATGTTAAGCGTATCTGGAGTGATGCCTTCGGTGAATATGAAATTTATTCCAGACCCATTGCGAGAAGCCAAAAGCTCCAAAGAAAATAAAGCTCTCGAAACAAAAGGCTATGGCTACAAATTGCCAACTGCGTCGCCAGATAGCCAATAAACTAGGCCCTTATCGCATTGAAAAAATGGACATTAGTATCATCGATTATTGCTTCGGGCAATGTTACCACGCCGATAATTACAGATGGAATTATGGTCACGGGGGCGCTATGGTTGTTCCGATCAACTGGGAAAACGAAGTCAGAACCTATAGCGGTCTCTCACGCTACTCTGTCGGACGCCTATAATTTCCTATTCGTATGAGCTCTCTCGAACGAAGGCCTCTCTGATGTATCTCTCCTTACCTCAACGCAAACACATACCAAGACAAAGGCTACGAGTGATTTCAACATGAAGTGATATCCCGTTTAGTTACGATGCAAAATACCTAATTTTATTCTACAAAAAGAAACTTTGATGCTGTTATAGTGCTTGGACGAACTTGGATTTATCCAAACGCCACCCCCAATCTGGCTGCCATTAGTTTAACTGAGCCTCCGCCCTATCTTTCTGCAAGCAAAAAAATTGATGCCTTGGAAAGCATAAAAGAAGAAGAGACCCCCATAACGAGATAAGATAAGCGGTAAAAAAAGCCAGCGCTAAAGAAACAGCCATGAAAAGACGATATTTACCATTGATTGGGACTGGCCTTTGGGAAAACAGATGGTCATTTGCCCATTAAACCTGGAAATCTTAGAAGCAACTTATGGCACGATAAAATGATCTATTATGCGATATCCAAAACCACAGGGAGCTTGCCGATGGCGATCCAACACTTATGTTGTCACGAATTTAAAGAGAACGCCGATGAAAAAAATCAATAATGGCTTAAGGTAAATGGCGTAGGAACCCGCAGCAGATGAACATTCATTAATTAGTGGCAGGAGCGGACCTTCAATTTGCGTATTATTAAACCTGATGCGATCAAAAAAATTACAAAGATGCTAATCCCAACAGATGCTTTAGTGATGGAGCTCACACCAAAAGAAGAATTGGCGGTCCACAATTTTTAATGATACTTGGCGGAGATAACCGTGACTTCTTTATGATGAAAACATGCAGCAGTAGATGAAAATGCGCCACGAATGGTGCCCTTACGTAGAGATACAAGATCACGTTGGATGTCCTTTTTTACAGTCCAATATGTTCTGCAAGAATTAAGTGCAGGACATACCTATTACTCGAGGTGGTGATAACCAATATGTGAAAAAACCGTAAGCACAGGCAATTGGGGATGAGAACGACACTAAAGGCATAAAATAAAAGTAATTGGTAAAACCGGTCCGCTTGGGATTGCAGAAAAATCGTTCCCTTTTGATCGCTTTCCTGACGTTGACGTTTCTGAAGGGGGACTATATTCATGCTGTCAACGGGAATGGGCACTACCTTTGGATAAAGGAACCTTACGGGCCGCCTTTGAGGTTTAACGGCAAAACGTAGCTTTAAAATAAAGTTAAACGGGTTAAAATTTAAGTATGCCAAAGACATCATAGTTACGTGTTAACCGACCAGCGAAAGAAGGTTAATATTCGCTATTTAGAATTGGATGAAACCAATCGTTTTAAGGGTCGAAAAATTATCAAATGGTCAACTAGGGCTATGTGTATATGACGGGGACACCTTCTCCTAGGGGTCAGCTAGGACTGGTGAAAAAGTACTATTGGCCCAATTAGATAAAGAAGGCTTTATCATTGTGAACGCATTTAATGGTGGTGGACAATTAGGCAGATTAGGTTCTTGTAAGAGTTGATGACAGACCTTCGTATTTATAATTTTTACTTTGGAGACATGGAAAAAGCGCATACCCACCCTACAAAAACCAACACCGGACCTAGGGGTATGTTAATAAACGTGTTGGGCAGGTTCAGGAGACGGACTTCCCTGGGCATTAGAGATGGATCCGGACCTATTGTGGTGAACCGCACTATAGGAATATTAGTTAGGCCTGCCACAGGAACAATCAGCTTATTGACGGCGGAGGTATCACAGTTCCTGGGAGCTAGGCTCTTTTTTACAACTCTGGTAGGTTAGAACGGTGTTGCAGCCTGATTTTGCTGTTGGGACGACCCAAATTTGTTAATGAACGGTCGAGATCCTCAAATGGAAAAAGTAGTATATTAAGTGATGAAATTGTTAAAAAACCAAAACGAGATGACCCACGCCAACCCCAGCAATGTATACAGAACAGCCAAAGGATTAAAGAAAATTAAATTCACTTAAGGTTGCATTGTGCAGTGAAAAAAGAAGTGTGTTACTCCGCTATTGCCATGATCGTCGGTACAGAACAGAAAACATAAAAACCATTCCCCAACAGGCCCTTGGCTTGAAACCGAATTGCGATGCCAGTATTTAAAATAATATTCAACCTGCATAAAACGAACTAATAATAGGATAAAAAAAACAAAACTTCATCCTAAACATGAAAAACTAGAAAACATACAAAATTAAGATAGCGCTGCTTTTTATAGGATTCGCTGGCACCAGCCAACCCTACCGCAAGCCGAATTGCAAAATCAACCACTGAAGGCTTTCAAAAGTCGCAGTCATGAATTTGATTACCCGAGCTTTGTCTGATGTCTAGTGGCCCTAGATAACGGGAACCAATCAATATTTTTACGGCTGCCGAATTGGGCAAAGAAAACTATATGAAAACGCGCTAACAAGCGTATTTCGAAAATTATTGGATGATTGTTATGGCGTGGGAAGTAAGGCTCTTTCAGGAAATGACCAACGCCTATAAATAACAAGGCCTATCCGTATGCCCTGGACCAAACCCTATGGACAATTGGTGATTTATTTTGGATTGAAAATTTAATACGATTTAGAAAAAGTGAAACAACAATGGAGCGGAAAAATTAAAAGAAAGAGTATTCTGATAGGATCTGCACCAGAACAAAATATGTTTGTTTAATGCTCTTTGCAAACGATTTACAGAAGCAACAAAATTGAGGGAGGCCGAAAAATCCAATTAGTTACCCGTGCCAAATAATCCTTTAGACCAAACGGCTTGGAGATATGCGATTTAAGTTGAGGATTTTAGAGGTGTTTTCGAAAGTTTTATGAGAAAAAGACGATGCCTTTCGCTTTTAAAAAAGCAGAGGCGCTTTAAGTATTTAGGAACGACACCCTTTTTTCCAGGGTAATTCATCCAAGTGGGAAGTACAATTTTAAAGAAAGCCATGTAAAGTCTTTGCCCTATTTTGCCATAGCACCGAACATTTTTTGGAAAATTAAAACGTTGACCGAGGTACTGACCTAAAGATTAATTTCATATTAGACTCTGAATTGTATTTAACACCAAAAAATAATGTTAATATTCTAGCAGAAAATAAACAGGTCAGACCCAAAAATTAAAAAGGGACGAATGTAATGATCGGAGTCCCAATTTCGAATTCTTGGCATTCGGCAACTGGAGCCACCGATTTATGGTGGCAGGTTCTGCCGTAATGATGGAAGTGATGCGTATTACTCAATGCCTCTTGGATTAAAAACCACAAACGAACCATCTAGAATGGGCACTTGGGTGGCGAAGAGCAAGGCTATTTAGGCTCCATGGCCTATGCGAAAAAGCTATTATGGAAAAGTAAAAGAGACAAATCGGAAAAAAGAAGTTTGAAAAAAATTCGGCCTAATCAATATGGATAATGTGCCGGAACAATGCGAGGCATTTATTTGCAAGGAAATGAAGCTGTAAGACCCATTTTTCACAAGATATGCTCTAAAATGTCATGAACATCTAGATGTAAACAATGTTCACCATTCAAAAAACCACCAATGTTTACAGATCATGATTTTTGATTATTTATAAAATTTCCTGGATTTTCAAATCATTCAGGATCCCTTTAAATATAGTACTGTACACACACCAAACCTGATGTGCAGAATAGTTCCAGAACGCGATATGATGATTAATGCAAGGTAATAGCCGCATTGGTGTTATCAAATTGTGCACCAGTTAGGCTCGATTGCCGAGAAGAATAGGCTGAAATAATTACTATTATTAACTATACAACTTAAAATCATAATTATGAACACAAATCAAAAACAACCAAACAGAACTTATACAAATGGGCTTGCAACAGCGATATTGCCAACTTAGGCAGTTATGTAATCCTAAAAATTGAATGGAACGAAGCCGAAGCAAACACTTGCAGACGTAATCCGAATGGACCAGATGGCTTTACTTACATGGTAGTGTTTTTGCACGTTTGGCAGCAGAACATGACTACTTCAACCTTGCCGATTACTAGACTATTCACGAATATGAGCAACAATAAGGTATTGGCTCACCTTAAGATATTGTGCTTAAAATAAAGAGACAGGAAAAGCTTACCAATGCCAAAGCTGCACATTTCTGACTTTAAAAAGATGGCAAAATTAGTGAAAAATTTCAGCAATAGTGGATACCAAGGAGTTGCAGAAGCTGAGAAAAAGTAATACGGACGAGCGAAGAACCTGAGAGCTAGTTAAAACAAAATATCAAAACCATAAAAATGAAAATATGAATAAAACACTTTTAACCATACTAAATTTTGTGCTGCTATGCTGAGCCAAAACGAATAAAAGATTCGTCAGGAGAAAAACAAAGAAGTTGTTTAGCATACACAAGGTTTGGAATGGAGGTGAAATTGGATTAGTTTAAATGATATACAACTTCCAGGGGACTTGTTTGTGCAGTTAGTTTAACAAGTTGCAAGAATGGCGAGGTGATCGAGATGCTAAAAAGAATTTCAGGAACTGGAGAAACTATTCCTGATTGCGATGGAGAAATAGTGATGTCATTCAAGAAAAAGATTAAGTTGTAACACGTTACAAAGGCTCATCAACTCATACAAAAAGGTACGAAGGAATTTCGAATTCTACAGGAGCTAAAATTGAAATTTACGAGGTCTCATATTATAATCGAATACAAGATTGGTAAAATAGCAGAGCAATGGTGCTTCCTGACGACCCAAGCATAAAAACAAAATTCTCCAACTTTATTAAAGCAACAACAGAAAAACCTTTAAACAATTGTAAATAAATAGTTCTGTTATCAAAATAAACCAATTATCGAATTCATGAAAACAAAAACAGTTACTGTTTTAGTTTATTCAAATTACTACTCTCAGTTCCATTCACTATTACAGTTCAAGCCTGACGAAAACTATAGGGAGATGTAAAAAACAAATTCTTAAAATTATCGATGCCTATTATTTGATGTTATTTTCAGGGCCGAGTGATGCTCCCTGCAATTTGAAGAGATAAGCGTATTACATTCAGGACCAGCAATTATTACCCGTTTAGACGAAAGGAATGCAGATATACATTAACTTTAGAAGAAGAGTACATACCTTTATATCTGCTGCTAAAGAGGATTTTTTACGAAAGGAGATTTAAAAAGAAAAGTAAGCCAGTTTTGGTCAGTATGCGCAAGTATGAGGCTTATGAAGTCAGAACAGGATCCAGGAAAATCGCTTCCAAGATTAGAGGATTAACAGTATCAACGTTCATTTTGAAAAACGGGAGATGGTTGTATTGACAGTTGGACAAACCCAAATGGAAATGGATACAAATACAAATAGTTACAAGTTCTTAAAAACGGAATTTAACCAATTTACTAAATATTCAGGCAATTAAGCTTATCAAATCCGCACTTATAACAAACTTAAATTTCATATGATAAAAAATTCTTTTAGGAAACATCGCAAATCTTCTAACAGAGCGCCAACCTAACGGAACAAAACAGGCAAAACAACCACAATATTTTAAATACGCCATCAGCTAAAATAAATTATTATTGAATATTGAATTTGGATTAGCCTATATAGGTAAGCAATCAGTATTAAAATAACTTAAATCGTATGAGGTTGATTTCATAAAAAGATAAAAAAAATCTGAAGTGTGCACAAAACTTGCATTGATAAAAATAAAAAAAAGGCTCACATCTGTGAAGGCTAATGTTTCTTGGTGGAGAATACCGGAGTCGAACCGAGTGACCTCTTGCCTTGCCAGGGCAAAGCGCTCTAGCAGCTGAGCTAATCCCCTAAAAACTTTTCAAGAAAAGTGTATTTTTACTAGGAGTAAAAATTGTTTATCAATCTTCTTGACATTTAATACCAATACCGGAAACTGCCGAATAAAAATTCTTTGATTTTGAAATGGTGTTTTTTTTCCCAAAGCTTTTTTTAAAGAAGCCTCTTTTCTTTTCATAAAACACATAACAAATCAGGATGCTTGCGCTTGAAAATGTTTCTAAAACACCCCTAAAATCGTACGTAGCATTTTTGGGTTGAAGGGTTGTGCTCACGTAATGCTCATTAAATGCGGTATTTATTTTTCAAATCATCATACAGTGATAGCCTGGTGTTTTAACCAATAACAAATTAAACTTTTTGGAACTTAAATTTTTCTTTAATGACTACCAGCGGACTCTAAAATCTTTTCTTTTTAAAACGGCCTGATTTAAAGGGGCTGTTTAAAATAGTTTTATAAGGCGTAAAAATAGTTCTTTAGGTACTATTAAACTTTGGAATATTCGTTTGTTTGATGATTTACCTGACGTATGCCTTAAATAACAAGGATCATTTATGTCGTTACTTTTGGCGGAAAAAGAATAATCAAGTCTTGCCTAACTCTTTATTGATTGTCTTTTAATCGCTAATGATATCTCCATTATAAGGTCGCGATTTTTTATCTTTTTAAATTTTTTGCAATCAACCTTAGTTGATTAATTCTTTTAATCGTTCTATACTGCTTTCAGTTACTTTTTCTGCTACATTCCGACTACCTGTTTTAGCAGAAACCTTAAAAACTTCCCATCACATAAAGTGCTGCTGAAAAATTGGGATGGCAAATTCTACTGCGTAATTGGCAAGGTTCATTGGAGAATCTGGAGAAGTACCTATAGGAACCAGTATGTTTTTCATAACGAGATTTTTATGATTTTAAAGATTAAATTTACACTAAAAAATTAAAGATCCGAGCTTTGCAAGATATCAGAAAATTACCGATATTCTTACTATTACCAAAGGCCTGTGCCTAAAAAAATGGCAATTGCTGGTATTTACCAATGGAACGAACAATAACCCCTCACAAAATTGTAGTTTGAAAAAGACCTTGAACGAAATGAGTTATTTTGTGCTGGAAAAAGCTCAAAAATTATTAGGCGTAATTGTTATTTTCTGCGGATAATGGATAAAGAATATGACGCTGTAAAATGGTTGTCTTTCCAAAGAAATGCTGCTTATATATTCATAGACTTGGGCCCATACACCCCGATTTCCAGTCCCAAGAATATGCTCAGCAATTTAATCAATTTTGCAGAAAATTATGCCCCGAGAAAACCAATTTTGCTTCGTGCGATTAGATACTTTTTAGTGAAAATATAAAAAAAATCAACAAATTTTATACTCATAGAGGGCTATCAAAAATTAGGAGCTATTTATTTTCCTCGCCAAAGTGAATTCCCCTTTTTTATTGTTCATGAATTAGTAGTCTAAATATATAGTCGGGTTGAAAAATTCTATCACTTGTTTAAAAAAAAACATCAATAAATTAGCTTATTCCTGCTACTATTGCCGCGCATTGCAGAAACCCCTACTTTTCGTTAACGGATACCGCGACTTGTTGGTAATTATCGAAATTTGATTGGCATCGAATCTCTTGCTGCTGAAGGTATTGTTGGGTCAATTTTAATCTATGTTAATCATTGGGTGTTAGGGCAAACGCGGAGTGCTATTTCAACTATTATTTCACAGTATTGAGCGCTGGCAAACACTGATTGAAGTAAAAGTTCTCTACCCGCACAAGGGGGCAATTTTTTTAAACATCAGTTTAAGTATTGTTATTTTATTATTCCACCTATTTATCGTAGAGGATATTTTTCGGACTTTTTTAAATTGCTTCAGGTAAAAATTTAGATATATTGTTATTGCCTACTATTCTATTTCGGGTTTGGGGTTTCCCCCTAACGGCTTTTTACAATTCGGGCCCGTCAATGGGGATTTTTAGAGGGATTGCCAAAACACTATTTACCCTATGCTTATTGCCATTTTTACTGGTGCTATTTACAATGTTGTTTTAGATTTTATTATTGGTTTTCGGAGTGACGGTCTTTATTGATCCTATGAATCTGTGAGGGGGCGGCGTGGGCAAGTGTTAATTGCACAAGCGGTCTATGGCGGTCATGGCCTTTATTCTTTTAATAACTAAAACCTCTATTCCGTTAACAACTTAAAAAATTCCCTTGCATCAGAAATTAAAACGACTCATTATGGAGTCTTAATTTATTTGTACGCTGCATTGCCTTAAATACGCTTTTAATTTTAGCCGGTTTAGGGAAAATGGCACTGCTTTAGGGGGATCCACTATATCGGCGCTCATACCATTGCTATTAAATTTATGGCTTTTTTCTGCCTTTTTTATTGATGGGCTATTTTCCGCAGCTGGGAATTAGTATTAGTGTAGGCTTTTAGGGCGCAAAGGATTATAAAAGGGCTGCATCTTTTTTAACCAAAAAAAAATATTTGACTTTGAGACTACTCGTCAGTTTTGTTTTAATGCTTGTTGATTTATATTTTACAAGCCTATTGGTCAAATATTCCGAATGATAATCCCGTTTGACCGCTTTTTATAGGCTGTCTTTTTTATCGTCATCGATTCCGGGCCGCCTATACAACGCCGTTGCCTTATATTTATTGACGTATTTATTTAAAGGTTTAAGGAGAGATGAAATATTACTTTGAGAAACACCTTTCTTGGGCAACCTTTTTTTTTTAGTTAAGGGGTTTTATAACCTACCTTGTTATATAAGCCGCTGCATTTTGGATTAGAACTTACTTCGGTATGGATTGCATTTTACCCGTTTTGGATTTGCATCATTCGCGGCGGTTTTCCATTAGTTACTAGGAATTTTAGGAAACGAAAATTTAGGCCTATGGGAACCTAGGGGGAGGCATTCGTACATTAAAAATAAAGCCCAGTTTAAAGGCCAGTTTATTGGCTTAAAAAATGTACTATTTTTGATTTTGCAACATTGAAGAAGGCATTGGACCACAATTCCAAGGAGAAAAAATTGGAGTCTTTTATACCCAAAAATTAATCAAAAAATTAGCGACCAGTAGGGGAATTTGGTTCATCCTGCTAGTAACTTTCATTTTGTTAATTTTGAAAATTATTTAGGAAGCGATTGGCCGCTGTTGAATTTGATTTTCCTGCCTTTCTTTTGGGAAAAAATGATTTTTTTGGCAAGTGGAAATATTTCATCCCCATTTTATCCTTTTCTTTTTTTTTTTCTTTCG
>Ga0163217_1030513_pt1 | contig 16294 bp, 11 predicted proteins | sample SynspAceP_FD_185933 | JGI IMG/M metagenome (GOLD analysis project Ga0163217, IMG submission 185933) | Saline lake microbial communities from Ace Lake in Antarctica - Synechococcus sp. Ace-P (PacBio error correction) | ecosystem: Environmental > Aquatic > Non-marine Saline and Alkaline > Saline ... | reverse complement strand
CACGACTTTTAAGTTTGATCAAAAACGCTATATGGTTATGCTTGTTGTTCGTTAAGTTCCACCATAATATTTGCTGTTCTCCTGATCCTGCTTCAAAATAATGTGGACTCCCTCCAACTGTGTTTGGCAAACTCATTCAAACTGCTAAAGTCGTGCATAAACCTTTACTTGGCGGGCTGTGAACGCAAATGGATTCCTAAATCAGCCGTCATAATCAACACCTCTTTCTTTGGTGGAGAGCCAATAAAAAATTAATTGTTGATTTCGACCCCATTCTTATCCAATAACGAAGATCAAACAAAAATAGGTCGTTGTTAGGCCCTTTCATTCTTTGTGTATGATCCCAAGATGGATTTGGATGAAAATCGATTTCCAAATCAAAGGCGACCTTTTCTTCAAAAAGTTTTCCGATTCTATGGGAATTTATACCGAATATGTGCGTCAAACATTTGCGACTGGACTTATATTGCGTCATTAGAGCGGCATAGAATATGTTTTCCCCTATTAATTATATATTCCAGAGTCAAAGGCTTTACACGGCCTTTGGGTAGAGTATAAGGGCGCGATTAGGATTTAAAATAATTAACACATACAATTGCCAATAACATGCTTAGGCAGCCGCGTTCCAACATCCATTGATTATTACCCGATTTTGATCTCTCTTATAAAACCTTGAAAAAAGGCTTCGAACATTGGGCGATAAGCTCATTTGTGTGGTGTATAGGTTTTTCATCGGCCTGTGCCTGTTTATCGAATTCTTCAAAGGAACTTGGGGCTCATATCGTTCATCAATGGCCTTGGTAAATCTTACTAAATCGGCAAAATTCCATACCTGCCGAATGATAGTTCCAGGCTTACCCCACTGGCCGATATGCTTCTCTCTGGGGATCATCTGTTTTTAAAACTTTTTCCAGGTTGCGGTGTGTGTAGGTACCTGGGCCCAGGCAGTTTCGTATTAAACCCGTAAGCTCCACCAAAGATGTGTCCGTAAACAAATACCGGTTTGCAGTATATCATATGGCCCCAACATTTTTACTCCAGATCGACCCACTAATCTCACTAATGAACTCTTCAACTACCAATAAACATTGTGGTCACTGCCCACGCCTTCCCGTAGAATTAAAGATAAGGTCTTGTTCGGGGATCATATTGATCGTGTGATTAAGTGTCTAGATATTTTTGTTCCAATTCAGTAATCGGCACCTTGTTCACTTGCAAACCGTCCAAACAAAAGATTACTTGGGTGATTGCGCAACCATTACTTACCTGATTCTTCCCAGGCTTGCGGCAACATCGAGGCTACTATCCTTGGCTTATACACCCCCCCGAAACGGTCATTGACTGCGGGACCCCATATCGAGTCGTCATGTTCCCCAATGACAGCTTCCATCCTACATTAACAAGAATCCAGTGGTGCTTTCGTCACATAGGTCGATAGAGTTTATTGGTCTTGTCCCCCAAAAACCTTCCAAAACGAATACAATTCAGATTCAATTTGTTTTACATACTTCACTAACTTGTTGCTTCGATGCTTTCGTCTGTATCCACAAAAGCATATCATCTGTCAACGCCACCTTTATCAATACTTTTGTCGTTAGACTTTACCACAGGTAGAATATCAGTTTAAAACCAAATTAGTCCTCAGAGTGTTGGCGAATTCACAACTCCACATGGGACTCATCCAAAATCATCATTGTCCACAAATTTCAATCCAAACTGCATAAAGATCGGGATTCCCCCCAAATTGATAGGGGGGGGGGGGGCCACCCACAAGTTTTGGCTCCTATAAAATTAAGTTCCGAGAACTCTTTGGCTTGTAAATTAGGACTCTGTTCCTTTTTTTTTAGGGGCGCAAGGTTATCTTTCTTCTTAAAGATTACGCAGCCCCTATCGGTTTCCAATTCAAATTCTCCTGAAAACGGCAGTATTTCAGAATAGTTAGTTAGTTCCGTTTGAAAACGGTTAGATCGGCTTTCTTTAAGTTTTCAAGATTTCACTTTGGTCTCAACGAATGGCTTTTTCAATATGTACCCACCGTGTAGGATGCCAAAGTTACAGGTCTAAAATGCCCATATCGCCAATCGCGGGCAGGGGGGATTCCAATCTACAAAACCTTTACTTAAATCGCTGTTAGGTAGGGGAAATTAACCTCAAGCAGTACGTTTGGTACCAATTAATAACTAATATTTACTTATATCAAAAGCAGTTATTACGATAAGCTCCATCGTATAGCATGGGTATCGGCTAATAAAGCTGACCATTTAACCATTACATTGGCCTTATAAATTTAAATTGCGTCAAAATTTAAACTTGCAAAAATTATTGGCTTGATCTTGAGTAGTTTCAAAAATTTGTGGCATACACCATTGACACGCCGATAAACAATTCGCGTGTGGAATTGCTTTAGTTATCCCCAAAAAAGTTAGGATCTTCATAACCTTACGTTTGGACAACCAGGTCTCAAAACGGTAGATGGAACCTTAGCGGTTAACCAAATTATTAAGAAATTGAGGAATTGGATAGAAATTTCATGCCCTTTTTCCGATACTTTACTTGAACTCTGGATTCGTCCAATTATCGATTAACGCTATTTTTGACGGATTATGCATGCTATATATTTTATTATTCCTGCTTTGCTTTTAATTTTTTTATTGGTGCTTTTTGCCTTCACATCATTACGCACTCCAATAGATATTTAAAATCAAGCCAGCAACCATATCGGTCATATGTTCATATGAAGGTTTCCGTATAAATTCATTGCAAAAAGTAACCAATAACCCCAAAAGTGGATAATGGAAAAACCAAGGGCGCGTTTGATTATTTTTGGGCGGCTTTATTCCACGCATTTATTTCATTTGTTTCCATATTCTTCGGATTAAAGGGTTAAAAAGTTGATAATAGATAGATGCCAATATAGCTAGAAACACTAATAGACCATAGCTTTTAAATGTCCCAGCCAATTGGACGATCCTTTCTTAGCTATACCCTCGGTAAATAACTCTGTGCGGGCAGCATGCACCAAAAAAACCTATTAATCTCCATATAAAGAAAGAAATATCATTTTTGCAAGTTTTGCGAAACACCGGGAAAAAGCCAGTCAAAATTGAACGATTACAGAGTTTTTATTTTTTCACCAATAATTTTAGAAACTAAACACCAATCCTTCAGTTGTTCGTCCGGTATTGTTTTTAGGTCATCAGACTTACCCGATACATTTAATAATACGACCTATGGAAAGACACCAGAAATATAAAGAAAAGATCTTTCTATGGCTGAAGAATTGCTCTTTTAAATAACATTCTAAGTAAATAGCAAAACCCAAGTTCCAATTACCATGCGGAAAAGTCCCCCCCATTCTGAGTTCTTTTTCCAGAAAAATATCCCCCACAGAAGAATCGCGAATATCGGACCTTGGAAATTAGGACATAAAGGTGAGGCCAACTAAATACCTTGGAAAATCACTCGCTAATAGGCGAGGGTAGCACACCAATAACCAATAAAACCAACAGGTAGCTGATCTGGCCAAACCTTTAAATAATGTTCTGTCATCTGGCCCCTTTTTTTAATAAACGGTTCGCTAGATAATCTTTGGTAAAAATAAGGTTGCCGTTGAATTTAACAATGAAAAAACCAAACTAGACATAAGGAACTGCGAAAAGTGCTGCGACAGAAGTCAACCAAACCAGGAGCAGAAATAGATTTGATCCATTTCTCGCAGCGCTTGATCGCACTTGCCAGACCAGGATGAACTACTACAGCCATAAGACCTGGAAACAAAACCAATATAGAATAAAACATTTTTAAGCGGAACCAAAAAATCATACTCGCTTTTGCATGCCATTCGTTTTTGGCGAAGGCAGCGCTGCTACAATAGACTGGTTGCCTAGTTCATATAGGCATTGGCCATAACAAGGTTAGGCCGAATAAAATTCCTGTCCATGAAAGGGGTGATTTCGGATCTGTGGCTTGAATTGATGTCAAAATGATTCTATACTCAGGCCCCCATTGTTGCGATTTATCCGACCCATATTATCCCAACCCCCCACTTCGTAAAGGAACTTAGAAAGACAAGGGCGAACTCCACCAAGATGAACATTTATAAAACGAAATGGGTACCACATCGGTCATATTACAGCGGTGTATTACCGCCAAAATATTGTATATAGCGCCCAACTACCCCGGCAGTGGAAATAATTTGAAATCCCATTATCGGCCAACCATAAGCACCATTTTAGCAATAACCAGCCTGCCCAAAAAATACACCCGAATCAAGGCGAAAAAAAACAGAATCCATGTTACCAGCAATGGCTCCTTCACATTGATTATAACCTTCTGCCCAAATATTCCGGGTATGGTATACATACCCCCGCGCCAGAAATAGGAATAAAAATAAAAATGCAGGCCAAAACATGGCCGGAACAGAACTTACCCCAATCAATTACCAACCAGAAAATTCCATATCTCATATGCCTGTCCAGAAAACCCCCACAAAAATTAAGCTCCAATATTCCGGATACCACAGATAGGACATCCCCAATAGCCCAAAAAAGGTTAGACTTTTACCCAAGAAAATAATCTTCGGAACTTATTTACAAATTTTTTAAAATAGAGCCAAGTAATTAAACATACCTTATTTATATAAGCTATTTATTATGAAAAATAATCTATCCCTGCTAACATTGTTTTTGGTATTTTGTTTATTACCTACAAATTTAAATTCAAAATAAAATGATTCATTAAGTAAATCTTATTTATTTTACATGGTTATTACCATATGCCACCGTAGATTTTTTAGTTATTTTCGAAATAATTAACGTTAAAAATTACAGCAGTTTTAGAACAATCATCTTAATACACCAATCAGCTATTCTGGTATAATATTCATTAAACCATTCCAGCACATATCCCTACCAAAAAGATTCATAAAAAAATACCCAAACTTTTTGGGCAAGGGCTCAAAAATGGTGCTTTTTAACGTTAAGAAATATTCTTGCCAAAAATCAACATTCTTAAACCTAAAATTTTCCATTATCTTAATATTATCACAAAAGAGTAAAATTCTGATAGGTATCTAATAAAATACCATGCTTTTTTGCCGAATTTTACAATAGATTTGTTAAGAAATGCTAATTACTCCAACCAATTATGATATAATTAATTGAAAAAAAAGAAGCTTAAAATTTTTGGACTTTTCCTTTTGTTCAGTATGGTTTCAGGATATTTGGCACAAACAGGAGTTAACGGGGTGGAGTCCGTGCAAGCAAGTGATGGATGGCGAATTACTTCCTGGGCGTATCTGTGTGGTTAAGGGGCCCTTCCAATGGTGTTAGCCGTCCGATTTTTGATTGGGTTTTAACCAGATATCTGTCCCGAAACAATTAGTGCAGTTCTAGTATTTTCCTATTGGAATGGAAACAAAAGAAGTAAGTTGTTGGTAATCAATCAACTCATAGATGTTAACCTTTGGCAACTTTCATCCGAACAATGGACGAAGTGGTCGTAACGCAACTAGGTATTTCCGGGGAAAGAATCCCTAGGATATTCCGTAAGTGAAGTAAGTGGGGATTGACATAACGACTGTAACACAGAAAATGCATTAAAATGCGTTGAACGGTAGAGTTGCAGGGGTTCAGATTACTTCAACAGGTGGTTGCGGGTTCTACGGTAAGTTATACTTCGTGGGAGCATCTTCCTTAACAACTTGACAACCAACCTTTTATATGTTATCGGACGGGGTTGCCACTTCCAAAGTAGTCTTTCAATATCGGGTACCGTGGGTAGTTGGTATTGTGTAGATTACGGTGGTGGGATTGCCGATATTAACCCAGATGATATCGCAAAACGTATCTGTTCTTAAAAGGACCTAGTGCCGCGGCATTATATGGTTCTAGAGGACGGTAATGGTGTTATTTTGATTACAGAACAAAATCAGGTAAAAAGTAAGGGCCTGGGCATTTCTTTAGCCTAGTAAAGTGTTATGGAAACACCGTATGAAGTTCTTAGAGAAGAGTAATCTTTTTGCAATGGCAGCCGGCCTGATCCTACCACCATCCCCAAATGATGAAAATTCATCTGGAGGATAGGTCCAGAATGGATAAGGGCTTAGTGACAATTCAAGGCCTTTATACAGCTAGGAAGAAAAAGCAGTGGGAGTTGGAGTACCTAAGCCATTGACTTCCAAAGGCAAGAAACAGTGCTAAAAATTTTCTTTTGAAATCTGCAATTACCTCTACCAATAACAGTTTTCGTTAGAAAAATAGTTCAGATCGCATGAATTATCGTATGTCTTATACTAATATGAGGCATGAAGGTTTTATCCGATGTCTGATTTAGAGCGAATAGTTTTTACGATTATATAGTGGCTTTGTAGTTAATGACAAATTTAAAAAATACGTCAAGTTTTAAATTAGTTATTTCCGGTGCGGAACAACAGGACCGATCAACGACCTGATAGAATGCGAAATCTTACAAGCATCTACGATATCAACCCACATATTTGATATCGCGATATGCAAGCTATGGTTAGATAGAAGGTCAGAGTTCAGAATACCACCTTATTAAACTTTGGCGATTGACCATCGAGTCTTGATATAATGGAACGTATTTCGTAGGCCAATGAAATAAACAATGGTATTTGAGGAGAAAGAGGATCTACGGTAATATTCAAGGGATTTACAAGTTTACTGATAAAACTTTCATTTAATGGCGCGTTACGCCTATAATGATAGTCGTGAGTAGGGAACCCAAGGAATATCAGTGGCTTTATGAGAAAGAATGGAGCCTTATGTCTTCATAACTCTTAAATGGAGTGGAAGCATGTTGATTGTTTATATTCGTATAAAAGATAAGTTAAGGTTGATATTTTTGATTTTGGCTTAATCTGGCGGGGTAATATTAGAATGTAAACATGGATAATGTATCTACCCAAACCAAAAATGGTGGTTTCTGGATTGGGCGTTATACCAACTATTCCTATTGTCTTAAATTGGCATATGACAATATTGATTAATAATGAAAACGCATTCAAAAGAACGCGTAAATAGCTTGCTATTTTGCCTTAGGTAATTATAGCTATAAGGATATGATGTACGTGGAGCAAAACGGGTTAGAAATGATTGGGTCCAGTACACTACCTGAAAGCCGATGAATAGTTTCTTTACCCTTCGGTTTCAACAGTATCTTTGTTGAATTAATATGTTCGATATGGGCAGTTAATGTGTCTTTTGTTTAAGCTTAAAGTAGGCTGGGCACCAGTCTCATGTAATGACACCAGCCCGCACATTATTTGCTATATGAAGTAATTCGGGAGGATTGGGGTTCTGCAGCACAGTTGTCTGTACCTGCAGACTTAAGAACAGTTAATATTTAAAGCTGAACTTTAATACTTCAAAACAGAATACGGTGTTGATTTGTCGCTTTTCAAGATCGCTTGGACTTTGGATTTACGTATTATGAGTCGGATATAATAAAACCAAAATTTTCAAAAATCGCTTCCAATTTACAATCTGGTGCATCCATTTCTAACTTTTAATGCGGTAACCTATAACAGTAAGGCTTTGAGGCTAGTTTAGGAGGCTACAAAACTAATTGGACAGTCAGATTTGAATTTGGAATCATGATGCTTTACTTTTTACCACGAATAAAACCATTTTTATTAACAGAATTGGGCTCCAGGAACTGATTCGTGAGATTTTTGGGTGAAAGCAAAGCGGCTGCATATACCTGGGTAGGTGAAGAAGTAGGTCGTTGTTGACCGTGAATTTTCGTAAGGCGTTTAAAAGATCCCAATTCTCCCATATAACGGTTGGCTTTTATTAGACGAATGAGGTTGGGAGATAGTGACAGAACTTTGTCTGATGAAGATGGAAATAGAGTAGGCTCCAGTTTAATTGGGAATTATAACCCGATTTTGAAGTGGGCTACAAAACATCCGTCAAATACAAAAATTGGATTTTGTCAATGAACTTTAACTGGAGAAAAAGGCGGTCAGGTTCGTTCTCAAACACATTCGTTATTATGAGTCAGATTTACGACTACAAGCGATGGTTGGATAAGTGTACGATTTAAAGCGATTGTTGGAGATATACCCACCTATATCAGGATAATGGCAGATTGAGTTTTATCAGAGGGCGGTGAGTTTTACCACTTGTTGGTGGACCCAACAGCTGATTATGGTGGTTTTCCAATTTTGATGGACTGAAGGATGGTGTATCTTTTACCAGGAGTATTGGATCTTATTGATGCAATGGTAATTTCGTAGCCGACAAGAGAAATATGGTGGGCCTGGATACACAATGATCACTTACGTATGGGTGGGGATAAATATGCTTGGGGACTACCAAGGCTTGTTTCTTACCGTTTGATGCCGATTATTTAAGTTAAGAGAGATTTCTATTGGGTATTACAATTTCTGCCAACGCATGCTCAGAAAAATTGGAAATGCGTAATTTATCCGCTTCTTTTGTTTAAGCCGTAATATTACTTATGGACCAAAGCAGGAATCAATATTGATCCACGAATCTGCTATTTTCAAACTTCTGGAGGGTAAATTATCGCAGGGTGTTTGCAAGGTATAATATTCAGCCTTGGGCAATTCCAGTAGCTATAAACTAAAACGCAGTTTCTAAAATAAAATTAAAAAACTTAAGGATTATGGAAATTAATACCAAAACATTAGCTTCAGATTTCGATTGGTGCCATTATTGCGGTAGTCTTCCTGCGAATAATAATCTAGCTGATAACATGAGAATCCAAAATGGCATAGAGCGGTTTTGGGCCGACCAAATTTATTGTAGAGTACTTGTTATGACAGGCTTAAGCAACAGTACAACCTCTAGGGATTTTATCGGGTAATGTACCGGTTAATGCGGCGCAGTTCACGCAACCGATTCGTTGGTCTAGCAACGATACGATTTGGAGACCCGGTTCAATCTGGTCTAACAATTAGCCTGTACGAACCAAAGCGGCCCATGAACAGGCGGTAGGTTGGGTTAACCTTTCTGAAGGGGTACTTGGTATTGAAATCAATGTTATTCGGTAATTAACCGATTTACTATGGTTGATATCCCTCTATTCTGACCGGCATCTAAAGGACTGTTTAGAAGAGAACTTCCACCTACGACTCACAAGAAGTTGTATATAGGGTATTTATGCGATTGGAAACTTGCTTCAGGTCTCCTAAGTGCTGAGATCAGTATGACGGTTATTTGAAATCAGGATGTATTTTTATGGGTGCGCGATGCTTCAAGTGGCAAAAATTGGCCAATCTTTAGCCTTAAATATTATATGCGCTTATCTGAAAAGCTGCCTTCTTTTTTCTCAAGTGGGGTCAACAAGTACACTTGACCAAGCCCCTATCAGTTTGACATAGTGATTGAACTTGGTGCTGACTTATATCGGGCGGGATTTCAGGAAAATTTGGGCCTAATAGTGGCAGTTTGGTTACACTTCTGATTTTCTATAGGGTAAAGCATGTAACTACCTTGACAGATAGTTAAAGGAGTTGCATATCTAGATGCGTGATGGTTTGCTTCCAGTAAGCAGTACCTACTAAAGTAGTTCCCGCTGCTGGAACGTTCTGGTGGGTTGCTGTGCTGAAGTAGGAGTGTACGTTATGTTTCTGCTGAGGTCTTTAGTGGATGCTGTGTATTAGTAGTCATTGCGATATACTCCGCTTCAACATATGCTGCAGATTTGCTGCATGGCAAAAATTTAATTGATACCAAGCAGCGATTTTATATGTGGGCTGCCCGTCGACTGTAAGTGCAGTAGACCCTTATGAGTACAAACTTGAATGCCAGAAGGTTCAAGAGGGGTACTAATGCCTTATGGTCTTCCAGAATAAATGAGATTCAATCCAGAAAGATATGGAGGAACCTTTAAAGGGCTAGACTATTTTCTTATTGCAGGGATTGTCATTCTTAAAGCAGAAGCGCGGAGAGGCTGGGGGGTTCTGATGCGGAGGTAATTATCTTGAATGGAGTTCAGGCATCTTGAAAATTGGGGTGTTGGTCGTACTATTCCGATTACATTACCAATACTGGAGTTGCCTTCGACGGTACTCTAGTTATTATTATGCAACCAAAATGGATTGCTTAATATGTTTAATGGGGACGAAGCCTTATATGGATTGAGAGAAGAACTGGACTTCCTGATTGAAAGGCTGGACCATTTGCTCCGTGAAGATTGTGATGCCTATTAAGGATTCATTTATCTAGTGATGACATTTAAACATTAATACGCCAATTTATATGTTGGAGCTTTCTCTTGGAAAGTACTCCAGTATCAGTACAACGGATCAGATGATAGCCCTTATGCTAGACATGGATTGTACAAGGGTAGTACTGCCTTGTAAAAAAATTGGAGTTTTTTTATTATTGAGTTTTGAGTTATTTTTGTAAAAATGCCGCTGGCGAGACCGCGGGATTTTTTTTCACCACCAAAACGGCATTACTTAGTCTTTAGCCTGCAATGGCTCGTACTGTTAAAGCACGACATTAAGAATTTCCCGCCATTGATAGGGTAAGAAGCATTACGCTTTAAGAAAAGTATACAATCCCTAGCATTTTGGTTCTTAAACCGTTACAGCTGTTCTCCCTCTTTCTTCACCCCCAATTTAAATAAAATCTTTTCCATAAGACACCATTTGGGTAAAAGCGATTGTAAAGGTTAGCCCCTCAAATAGGTAAACCAAACAGTTTATGTTTACGGTACATAGCCACAACACTTATAATGACTAAAAAGCACCGGCAATTGCCCTGATATATCTGTTGATTCGATTAGTAATATTTTTAAAGCGTTCATTAAATAAATTTTTCTATTGGAACCAACCACAGCCCGTTATGGGATTATGGTTTCCAAATAGTATTGAACAATGATATAGTCCGAAAATAGAATTTTCAATATTTTCATCAGTGGTAAGGAAAGAACATTATTGGATTCTATTACCGCCTTTTCACTGGGAACCGTTTGATGACATTAGAACGTCGCCGGATTCTTATACCCATCAATTTCGGAACCCACTAAAGCTCTCAATATTGGCTTTTTAAAAAAAGTTGTAGCATTTCCTTTGCCGTTACTCCTCACACGGTTACTATTAAGTATTTCATTACTTTTATGTTTTTAGTGTTCCTTTTTATGAATTGTACCTTTAAATACCATTTCCAACCATGGGACGTAAATAATTTTCCTAGAAACGCTCCCTTCGACTCTCGCTCAGGGGACCTGCATGAAGAAAATCTCCATTTAAACTTCAGTACTTATAATTCTTTCGTTCGATCATGTAATTACACCAATGGAACCACAAAGTAAAGTAGCACTTGTGCGTTTACTATGGTTCCGCCTTAAGCGATATGGCCAACCCTTGGAAAATAGCGATCGAAAGAATTACAATGTCCTATTTGACACAGTACTGCAGTTAACAAAATAGGCCGTTGTCCTTACGGCTCCGCTTCAATTACCGCTAACTTATATACGTACGCCGTCTGCCAGCCGGTATATTGATTAAAATCGAGTCAATAAAAAACACCCGAGTTTCCCTACCATGATTCCTGCCAAGGCATTCATTCCAATAAAAGAATGTAGCCGTAAAAAAAGCACCCAAGCATTCCAATGGCCCAATACTATCCCGGATCAGGGAAAGCGGTATTGGCCACCATCATCACAATTGGCGCTTTAAAGTTCTGGGAAACAACCACGATCGATATAAATAATGATTTATCACCCCTAGGAATGCCAATCCCAAATTCGGAATACCTCAAGGTAATTGCCTTCTCGTCCCATTTTACAGGTTGTAATTATTCTTCAAAATCAGGTTGTTTCTATATACAGTTTCGTCTACCGAACTACCCTTAGGGCCAAAATTCAGCCCTTTAGGCTTATCGGTCATTCCCAAAATGGCACTATACGGACTTTCTAATTCACCGGCCATATCCCGCAAGTACGTAAACCACTCTTTTTTGTTCTTTCCTTAAGATGCTTTTTGCCCTAGTGGTTTGGTTCAACGTGGTTACCAAATCTACGATAGGACACATGTTTCCATTTCCATGTTGGGATCTAACTTTTATGGGCAATGTCCTGAATGGGGGATTTCTCTTTTTCATTCCGAATGCCATATCAACCCAATTTGATTGGAAGCATTTTTCGTCATATTAAATTAGTGACTGCTCATTTCGACCAGCGCATATTCATCGGTCTGTACAATTTGCTCTGGTGTCACCCATTAGCATTGGCCTTTTCCTTTGCTATGATAAACTTCATATTCCACTTGATCGGCTTCTACCCATCCAATCACATCAACCCATCTGGAGTTACTTTTAATTTTGCCATTAACCTGATCGGGCAATATCATCTGTGTGTCGTAATCAGGGCCATAAAATTTCACCACTATACGTGGAGAGGACCGGAGGTCCAGGGGGTACCTCCACCCATTTTTACAAATTGGCTTATATTTTTCCCTTCGTTGAATGTTCTGGGCGTAATAAAACTGGCAATATCATGCTTTGGCCTTTCGGTCACCTTTGTCTATAAGGCTTTTACTTGAAATATCCAGCGATATTTGCTGCCACCACGCAATCGTTAATGGACCGTACCAAATCCATTAAGGTATTGGGGCAGAGGTGCCCACATAGTCTGATAGCTGGGACCACCTCAGGCGGGTCCCTAGGTATTGAGCATCTCCTTTGCAACCACCTCCGTACGTTAAAAAGTAGTGACCCTCGGATATTAATGACCACTTTGAAATTCTTTTTATTATCAAAAGGGCAACATTTTTTACGGTACTGACTTGGTAAAGAACCGATGGCTATGGAACCAATGAATATTTACAAAAGTAAATTCCCAAAAACAACCCAAAACGTTTCTTATTGTCCTCGATCAAAGGGCTTTCAAACTTGTGGGGGTATGTACATTTTATAAAATGAATGTTTCTTCCAAGGGTTTTTCCACTTTTTTCTTCCCTTTTTTATCTTTTTTCCCTAAGAAAAATTAGCCCCAAATAGGGAGTAATCGTTAAGGCTACGAATTAACGGACAATATCATGGCAATGGGAAGCCCCCAAAGCATTGGAGACATATATGCGGTTCCCATAAAGCCCCATACAAAGGCCATGACGGCAATACAGAAGCTATGACCGTAAAAATGTGGGGCCAAAATCGGTAGGGTTCCCCACTCATTGAATAGCATTTACAATGCCGCCTGTTTAAATGCAAAACGTTTCATTTTAAAATGCCGGTGCTTAATTTTCAGCAATAATAATGGGAATCGTCCACCACCAATTCCTGGTAACGGAAAAACCAAGGCAAAAAGGGTTATACGGTTCAAGGTATTAGTTCCAACATATTATAGCTCAAGAAGGCTCAGGGCAAACGTTTGGGAACAGATAGAAACACCACCTAGGACCACCACGCCAGCCCATAGCCAACATCACTACAAAAGTTACCAGCATTATGGCCCCATAAGGTGCATTAATTTTAATTCGTGAACTTTATGTAGGCTGTTTCCCCATTAATTTCGGGGTTACCTCATACATGTACATCTCCGGAATAAGATTCTTTTTTAAAATTTGTGCTACCTTTTTCCAAAATTAAATCGGACATTCTTCATGGCACGGCACCCTTTTGCGTTTGCGAATGGCAATTGGTCACTGCTGGATATTCGGATTGTAAGACGTTCCGCTTTTTCACTCTCCCTGCCGAAGCCTAAGGACACGTATTCCTTTGGAATTTCTGGCCCGTCCTGTATACTTGCAATTTGTTTTAAATAAAGTAGGGCGGTTCTGTGTGTATTCCCACTACCAAGTTTTCACATCCGGTTGCGTTTTCCAGATCTCCCAGTGGTTACCATAAATTTTGTATCGTTTTTGCTCGAACGTGCCTCCTTAGCTTGCTGGTCTATTGGCCTTTATCATTTGAGGCAACAGACAGAAAATCCAAGCCGACTTTCGGCTTAATTTATTCCTTGCCAATACTACCGCAATTGACGTTCACGACCACCAATCTTTTGGGCAGCGGACACATCGTTTCATCTTTTGAATTTCATCCGTAAGTCCTGTGCAATTTGTTTGAGTTAGGTAATCGTCGTAGTTCTCGCTCCATAGGGTAAGCCCTAAACATGGGGAACATCAATCTATTGCCCTGGTTTTTATCATGGAAAACAGTTACCCCTTGCGGCATTTCATCCATATGCTTATTGATCTCGTTCTGGAGTTTAAATAAACGAAACGCTCCAATACTTTCCTCTCCTCATAAAACGTTACTATAACCATCCCTGCTCTTTCCATGGAGGATAGGTAGACGTATTCAACACCCTTAAGTATTGGAAATTAATTTTTCCACGCGTTTGGTCACCTACTTTTCCACCTCAGTAGGGGACTCGCTCCTGGGTAAACCCACAACAAGATATCGGGCCATGGGTACATCTATCTGAGGCTCTTCGCCCTTGATCAGGAAACGAACTATACACCCCAATGACCATGATACGATCATTAGAAGGACGGTTAACTTGGAACTTATAAACACTTTGGCAATTTTTGCCTGCTAATCCTTCTTTCATCTTTTTGTTATTGTTATTGTTTTTGGGGCGTTTCCTTCCGCCATTCTTGATTCATTATACCTACAAGTCTTGAGACCCTTGCAGGAAGATCATGTCAGGAATGCTCAGGTCGGGCTGTTCCGCTTTTACTCCAGCTTTCCTTTTTTGCCTAAATCCGCTAAAAAGACTGGGGTAACCACTGCACATCCTAACGCAAAAACCCGTTTTTAAAATCTTCAGTTATTGGGTACTTATTTTAGCCCATTGAACAAACTTACCATTGCCGATATTATGTAATCTTCCTCGGCGGAAAAAAGTCCGGACAATACTTCAACACTGTCGCCAAAAAGTTCCGGCCCCAAACCGCAACCAGCGCAAAATTGCCGTAATTTTGCTTTCCACTTTTACGCGTAATATACACCGGATAAAACTGACGTTGTGAACCCACGGCATCCAAGGAATAGCACTTTATTGGTATTCTTCTTTCTTACCGTTGTGGAAAATTGCACAGTAGCTTACATTTCCGGAAAAGCAAATTATTACTCGGATTTGTCCCAGCCACACCTTAACATTATATTGCCCTCCTGTTTTTTTGCCGATGTACTTAACTTCAGCACTTTCCCTTGACAGATTCGTTTTAAGGTCGTTGATCACGGACAAGAAACTTCGAATTCGGCCGGGTGATCTTTTGAAGGATTGGCGGATTCGGGAACCATGGCCCAATATTGAAAATCCCCAGGACTTTCCACTTCCAATAAGGCATTCCAGGATTTTGCCTATCCCCCACCTTTATAAATTTATTGGTTACTACCCCATTAAAGGGGCGGTATATTTCTATATTGAAATTTTGTGCGTTTACCTCGTTTTCAATTTGTTTGGCCTTCCAAGGCGCCTTGGCCATGTTATAGTTGGCTGTTATATCGTCCAGTTCCTTTTTGGGAAGCACTGTTAGTCATTAAACAAGGCGCTAAACCTGATTATAATCTTTTCGGAATTTTAAAAAAAGGCAAGCGGTCGCTTCCGGTTAATACTTGGCATTTACTGGGGCCAGTTTTAAGCAGATTTATATTCGGCAATTGTGTATGCTTATCAATAGCTTGTCCCATATTAACTTTATCCCCCATCTGAACATCTAAATTTTATCTACATACCCATTCATGTTCGCGGTCTAAAGGTTGGCACTGTTTTTTAACTGGCCATTCTATCTGTTTTCACTGGCGGGAATAGGAACGTGCCCACGCTCTGTTCAGAAAACCGTTGCTTCCGTTAACGGGGCAACAATTTGGGGGAATTATCGGGCACAGTTTTGTTGTTCAATCGTTCCTAACAAACTAGGAAATTAGCTTATGACTAGGGTTGAAAGAGGTAGTTACTATGTATTAATTTTGTTTTTTTCATTATTTTCTTTTAAATTTTAGTATGAAGGACAAAAAACTTCTTTTATGGTTTTTTTTATATTGAATTGCCCTAGGGCGTTATTATTCCCTGTCAAAAGGAACACTTTTTAACATTAGGCCCAAGCATAGTTAGGAGGGTAAAATAGTAGTGTATTTTCCCCAAAATCTTCTTCTTGTGAGAATTGGGGTTTCGGTATTAATTGTAAGGGTTCCGTCGTTTTTTTTTTTCCAGGGGCCCCTGTTTTAAAAACCCTGGTTGGTTTTTTTCTTTATTTTGCCGGAAAGGGAATTTCCTTTTCGGGAGCTGGTTGGTTTTTTTAAAAAAAAAAAAAGGGGGATTTGGCAGCCCTCCTCCCTTTTTTTTTTCC
>Ga0163217_1006247_pt1 | contig 16294 bp, 5 predicted proteins | sample SynspAceP_FD_185933 | JGI IMG/M metagenome (GOLD analysis project Ga0163217, IMG submission 185933) | Saline lake microbial communities from Ace Lake in Antarctica - Synechococcus sp. Ace-P (PacBio error correction) | ecosystem: Environmental > Aquatic > Non-marine Saline and Alkaline > Saline ... | reverse complement strand
CGGGGTTTCCTTTTGATTTATTTTCCCAAGAATATCTTGTTTAGATTTAAGTCTTCCATCAGTCCAAAAAGTCATCATTTGGAATAAATGAATGGTTAATTCCCTTTCATGGACCAGCCTCTTTGTTTAGAAGGAATGTAGTCCTCTATTGCAGAGCCGGCCTGGGTTTCGAAAAGAAGCAGTTCCAAAACCACAGAACTTATTTCAGAAATAGCCAGCCAGATTTAGGCAAATCCATTTTTGTAGAAATGAGATTATTCTCAAAAATCACATCATTTACCGGTCGGTTTTCTGGTCAATTCTGCTTGTACTGATCTCCCTCCACTTAAAGATGCCTCGCCCATTAAATGGAAAAAATTATTATTTGGTACAATTACGCCTCTTGAGCGATTCTGGCAATGGCGATTTTAGAAACTGTTCTTCATTGACATAAATTAGTGTTATTGTAGAAAATATGAATTGACTGGGCCTTTTCGGGCTTTCTCACTCCCCTGCGTAGCCACTCAGCAAAACACTTTTCCTTCTTGACATGTCCATCCCTTACCCTTTTCGCGGAAATCCTCAATTAATATCAATTTGTATCGTAAGCGCAATATAAATTATTACCCAAAATCTCGCAGAAACACCTGCGTTGTGAGCACTAAAGTTACTATTACTGCATAGGCACATGTTGTCACAATTGAAATCTTATCATGAGCACCGCAGAATCACCAGGACCCATTGCGTACATCGGAACTTATTCTTTCGAATCAGGACCATGGAAGATCCCCAAGTCCATAATCCCACTACCTCTTCCCCATTTCCTACTATCATCATCACTGCCTGAATAGGTCCACTTCATTGTCGGAAACATAAACGAACTTCACTCCAGACATCTGGATTCCAGGGCACCGGTCTTAGTTAAGCTTATTACCTGAAATTGTCACATTCGAATATTATGGCATAGAAATTCCAGTCAACGTTTACCTGTTATGACTGAGGTTGAATGGCACCAATTTAGGATTTTGATTTTCCTCAATCTATTCCTGACTCGTTTGTTGATCAGTCGTTATTCCCCAGCCGTATTCTGCAAGTACCATTGGCCGATCTTACTTTCCTCAAGCTCCTCTTTGATTCCTTATATTTCTTCTTTATCGAAAAACACATTTTCTATTTCCAGTTTTTCTATTAGAGGCCAGGGAAATTCCATTATGTTTTACGGTCACAATCACTCAATCCTTCATAGTAATAGAGCTCATCGCTTCCTCAAACCAGGCAGCGGTTATTCTCAAATTTCTTGATCGAAAGAATGTAGCTTGAATGCTGGAGTAAGACTTCATTTGTATGCCCTTCTTGCCCATCAATATGACTTTTGGATTGATTGATTAGAAATGTGATCAACGAATAGGTACTTCAACTACTTACTAGCCAACTTTTCCAGACTTCCTTTGACTTTGCCCAGAGAGATCCAAACAGTCTCAAAGGCCAACGTTTCTCCTGCTGCCAATAAATCCTGTCTCCTCCTTCTCAAATCCAACTTTGAAGCAATTTTACCGTAAGGTCCTTAAATGATTCCTCTTTAGAGTTCCATTGGATTGGTCATTGCCGAGCTTTGGCATGTAAATAATAGTCAGCCTAGGCTAACTCTGATAAGCCTTTAGCAAGCAGACAAAGTGCAGTCCAGAAGTGGTAAGTTTGATGTTTAGTTTAAAAGGCCAAGTAAATTATTTTGCCTTGAAAGCTCTACTATGCCTATTCCATTTACTACTGTTTATCCACGTCTGTCAGGTGTATATTTTTGCAAATTACTCCTTCATTCTCTCAAAGTCTCAGTATCTCTTCATAAATATAAAATCTGGTATCATTTAAGAGACACGATTTTCCAATTTTTCTACGTGCAGCCTTAGTCCATTCCCGCCACCCCCGATTTTTTTTTTTTATTTGTCTTCTCTATATTCTCTGTTTTTTTTTATTTTATGTTATCTTTTTCTATTTTATTTCTGTTTATTTTTTTATTCTTTTTTGTTCTGCATTAATTTACTCCAATACAAGTCCTGATGCGGACATTCCTTTATTTTCATCCATGTCAGAAAAGAACGGATTTTACGCCATTCCAATTTGATTTTTGGCGATACTTCCGAAATAGCTACAGTGTAGAGAACGAGTGTCGAGAGAAAGATACTGGATGATCATCTACGATATTTGCCCGCAGATTATTCCTTTCCACTGCAGGGCCAAAAGGAAACTTCGTACTGCACTCCTTCAAAAAAATCTCCTTTAAAACCCCTCCAAAGGAGGATTATCCGACAGCGGTTATGCATTGTTGGCCCTCCATTATTCAGACAAAAAGGATAACGAAGGCGTGTTTTCTGCTATCTTGTAAACTCCTCCAGCTTATTTAAGACGTGCTCCCCACTCCATCTCATCCACTGCACTCACCATGGCCGCATAAGCTCTACGCTTGCTGTCTTTTATATTGGGAAATCTGCCTTAGGTATTTCTCTGTTGCCTGCTAGGCGCATGAGGGGCTGTATACCGAGGTTACAGGAAAAAAAGGGATTTTCATGATTCCTTCAATAAAATGAACAGCCTTCACGAGAAAATGCCATCCGTTTTTAAATATTCGAGTTTTCTCCAGCGCTGTTCATTTCGAAGTAATTTGGTTCTGTACCATTCGTACGGAAGTCTTAGAATCTTCGATTTTTAGCTAATTGTCAATTCCTCCGGGACAGAATTATGTCCTCCTGATAGAAATCCATCAAAATTCATCAAACCTCTCTTATGGGGTCTTAAAACCTAGGATGTGCGCCCCCAAATGCCATTTGCGATAGCACCCTTGTTGTATATCCGCGCCTTTTTCTCAAACAGTAGCCATCGTTTTCTTCACTTAAAGAAGTCCCATTCAATGGATTCTTTTTGGTGCCAAGAGTGGATTCTTGGACAACCCAAAAACTTATCTTGATATCGAACGGTCAAACAAATCCAGCTCTGCTGGCCCAGCAAACAGCATAGGACACAGATCCCGAGCGTGAAAAACCGAACCTCCATTAGTTGGCGATACGGCTTTCAATTCCCGGCGTAGGGATTTCTCAAGTACTTCCCGGTTAAAACCAACATCTGACATATTCCCTGATTTCATCTGTCAGAATAGATTAATTACATTGGGTTTTTCTAAATAAGCAGCTCTTTTGCCAAAGCATTTTGGAGCAAAGAAGGGAAACACTAGTAGTCGCAATACTTACTCATTCTATAAATTATAAAAGAGATACAGACAACGCCCCACCTCTCTTGGCTGGCAGGGAGAGCGATGAATGTAACCCAATCGAAGGTTACTTTCCTTTAATTCCAGATTGGATTTTGCACCAATTTGGATTGGCATCTATCCTCAGATTGAGGGTAGCGCAAAACCTCAGACTGTCTCCTCTGTACTCAGGATTGTAAGGACCTACAGGATCTGCTTTTCTCTGCATAGGGCCTTCTTCTACCTCTCCCCATCTGTTCACATCAAAGAATCGAAAGTCCCTCAAAAAGCGAGTTCAACCCTTCTTTCCCAATACCTCACCATACTTCATCAATTCTTGCTGAACTCAAGTCTAGTACCGTTTCACTTCAGAGTACAGTAAGCATACCAGGCTTGGTTCTTGCTGGTCTAAGAGTGTGTACACTTCAGCCATTTGACCAGATCTCTTACAATGCTTCTGGCTCGCATCAATAATATTCTGCATAGTCGGATCACATAAAAATCTGCCACACCTGGTGCTCTGGCACCGAGTCCCGTCAGCTGACTGATCGTCACGCAGTATTTCTTTCAAACCGAATTTGAGTTGCTGTATATGCCTCTAAAGGGCCTGTTAAGGTACGCTCAACGCAATAGGCTCCTCGAAATAAACCGATGCCCCAAGTCTTGGGGTCTCTATTTCACTTCTTTTGTGAAGGTTTATAGATGGCGATAGGAAATTAGGCTAGCCCATCTATTCGAAAAGATAAGCATTGACATATCGGCGATGGGCTGAACATTCACTTTTGGAATACCCACAGTAGGTAGCAGAGAAGGTTCTCCATTATTAGATTGATCCTGGATAAAACGAACAGAGCAAAACAACTTCTTTTAGAAAGCCTCGCTCGCATTCCGTAAAAAGCGTACTATAGTCCGGAATAAAGGGTCGCTATCCTAAGCCTAAGGATTTCTGTCGTAAGACGGCTACTCAGGAAAATTTTTTGTACAATTCAAACCTTGCAATAATTGACAACTGGCCAGCACCTTGGTAGCATTAGCCCAAACTGGGATGCTGGGTAGGCGAACCGGAAGATCATCTCATACGCCATCGTTGAGTCGGAGGATGAACGACTTGATTTCATCGTAACTGTTTTTTAGAGGAACATAAGCTTCCTCCAACGTTCTGGAACTCCTGATCAAAGAACGTCCCTCAAAATAGGATCGCAAGATTGATGCTAGAACAAAGCTTTAAGAATCTCGCCTGTGCAGATTAATGGCACCTGGCGGGTAATCTACCATCAAGATTACATTTCTGGTATTCTGCTGATAATTTAGCGATTGGCAATATTAGCTCTAGCAATTTTCCTCTGTAGGTTGGTGACAAAAGGGAATTGAAAAACCCAAGGGGATCAGCTCTTCCCTCTTACAAAATTACCTCGGTCCTTCGAACTCTGTAATTGTTGAAGGTACTTGTCTGCGATAAACTATATGCTGAGGAATTCAGCTGTCCCATGAGGGTCCCCACCTATAGAGAACTCTATCCTGGTACAGTTTTTCATAAATCCCACTTGATTCCTAATAAGGGATCTTTTTCATTTTGCCAGAAGTTTCCATCCTCCGCTAAATTGTGTCAATGAGCACGCTCTTAAATAAATCTTCAGACAGGAATCCAGACAAAACGGCACTAAGTATATAGTTTAACTTTTTCATGATGATTAAAATTAATGTTGATACCTGCAGAAAATAACCCTTATACAGCGGAGCGGACTTGATCCGTACTTTCCTCCTCTTTGACGCTTCAGGATCCAAAATTTCCAACCTTTTCGTTAAACGTGAGCGCGTTTTGTCCACTGACGAAAATCCTAGGCTTTTTGAAGTAAGACCTTTGAAGAATATGTTAGAGCGTAGTGTAGCCCAAGTCTATATTTCTCAACCTCAGGTATACGACATATCTTGGATAAAAGAAAGTTCGACGTTACGGTATTATTCCACCCTCTATCTTTGGAAGTGTTTCAGATGGATTTTCAGGAGCCAGCCGATCAATCCTCAATAAACTGAGGATTGGTTTCTCTCATCAGCCATTGGTAGCTGACCGTTGCCATTCAATAGGCGGTTCTATCTTACCTACTCCTTGGAATAACTACATTAAGATCTAAGCCACTGCAATTGCATATTTGCAATCAATCCGTAGATCCATCTTGGAAATGGATATTACCGATTACCGTTCTGCCATTCGCATTCACTACTCCGCTCAGGAACTCCCTCTGGACCAGAATGTCTTCGTATTGAAATATCTCCAGGAGCAGTCAAATTGTACTTTCAATTGCTGTGGACTGCATTTATCCACTCTCTTCTCTGAGTGTTGGGAAATATTCCTGCACCTGATATCCAAAGTAGAGAAGAATTGAAATTGCGCTACACCAATACCAGATTATGATTCTCGGATATTTGCCAACGATGGTGTTCTTCTCCACCCGGACTAAGTCAGTCACCTTGTTGTCTAGCCATGCGGGTCACGTTTGCAGAAACATTAACTTTAACTTTTACCATATTTCACGATATCCAAGAGATTCATAATCCCTTATTTTCCATTCCTGCACGGCATTCTGAAGCTGCTAGGGTTGGTTACACCAATAGTATTGGGAATAGCGAAAAATTTGCGTGTAGAAGAATGTCAGAACTTAGTTCGGATTAAAAGTAATCTGCCGTCCACACCGAATTTCATTGGAAAAAGACAAGCGTCAATTCCTATATCGTATGCTCTATCGGCTTTTCCCAAGTGATGAAAGGGATTCGACAGTGAGGGTAATTGCTACCGCAGCGAAACGATGGACATTCTTGCCTCCCAAATGGTTAATCAAGTCCATGTATTGTAAGTTTGCTCGTAGATATTAATTACGATTCTATCCATTTCCTACTGATCCCAACTTGCTCTCGGATTTTTCAAGGTCCGGTCAAGTCTTCCGATGATATTCAAAATCCCTCTCTGCCGTATTCATCCAGCACTAAAAGAGAAATGTTCCATAGCGATTGGGCAGGGCCAAATTGGAGAGCCGTTTTCATCAATTGCTTCCAAAAAAGGTTTTCTCTTGGAAGTTTTTAATTCATCTCGCTGGTGCAAAAAAATGATTGCCAACTTCTTCCGAGAGCCCACCACTAACCCAGAAGGATTCAAAACACCTCCACACCTTGAATTCCTGATGGCTGCGTCCGACGGGGAAGCCTGAAGATCCAGCAAAACCCATCTTATTTGTCATAGATCACTGAATAACCCAGCATAACCCCAAAGAGTTTATGCGAGCTCATGATATAGAGAAATTGTATCGTTAAGATATTCATCATTCATCAAACCCTGTAGTTGAAATTCAATGAGTTATTCAGCGGTCATTCACATGCTCATTTACTGATTCACTACGTTCTCTTCCAATCCCGAGTTAATAAGTGTTTGGTCTGAAGTTTGGAATATTCGCAAAATTGATTAATTGCACTTCCACTGGTTCTAGGAAAAGTCCTTGGCAATCTTGGACTTATGCCTACTCTTTCGCTGATATTGATGTTGTCATTGCTATAATCTGCCAAAGGATTCCAGTCTGCACGAGGACGTTGTTAATAGGAAAGAAAACATTCACATTTTGATACGCTGCCATCCACTATACCAAGCTCTCCATTGATAAAAACCGGTGTTACCGGAGATGACCTTTGGAAACTGATTGATAAATACCTGATTCACCAGTAATACGCTCCATGCGCCGCCACTTGGGCCAACAAATCTGGACCAATAAGCATTGGTAACATTAGTAACAGACAACCATTCATTGGCTTGATGCTTTTTGAGGTGGTCCGAGGTTATACCTATCTGATTTAACTTGCCTTTGACTGATTGCCTTCTTGATTCAAATAACCAGAGAAAGTCTGAGGTAGTTTTATCAGTTCCTCCGGAAAATGAGAGAAGTGATTCTGGATAGGAGCATTTCTTAATGCAGACCTTTGACCAATTAGTATTGGCATATTGTTGGATTCGTACCGGTTTCTGATGGCATTGATATCTTCCTCAAGTAAAGCGTAGCGCTGCATTTAGGGCCCATTGACATTTAGATCTGTTCATTTCTAAGCGTTGCATAATTTACGCATTTCAAGTATTCAAGGATTGACCGTCACTTGTTGGAACCAACTATTTGTTGTAATCAAACAGTGAGCTACCACTTTTCCCTTTTTTGGTAGTGACCACGGTTAGAACTCCATTTGCTTCCCTTGCACCGTAAATAGCGGCTTGCCGAGGCATCTTTCAAAACAGAAATACTTCAATATTCGAAAGGCGCGAGCGCTTATTAAACTCAGCCAGCCCATCATACTGATGTTATCTATAACTACTAGTGGATTTTGTTCCTTCCAAAGTACCGATACCACGAATGATAATAGAAGATCCATTCAGATCAGGTTAAGCCCGTAGACTGAGTCAGCTGAACCCCCCGAACTTACCAATACATCAGCTGTGCAGAGTAGGTAACAGGTGATTGACCGCAGGTCCGTCAAATTTATAGTTTTCTACCCGCCCGGTTAGGTTGAGCTTCTTTTGCTCTCCATAGCCCACTTACTACTACGCTCATCGAGCAGTGATCTGCCTCTCAGAATTAGCTTCACATCAATCGGCTTTGATTGCACACTACTATTCCTGCGAATCCAATCAATGAGACTTAAAAACCAACACTGTCTCTGGTCATTTGCTTGAATAGAATAATTACCATCCAGATCAGTGGACTACGCTTGAGATGTTCCTTTGGCAAGGAAAACCACCACGCGGGGAATTGGTAAGCCATCCAGCCGGGCTGATGTAAACCACGCGGGGACACTTGATGAAGTTTGAAGGCCTTACTAAGACCACATGAAATTGTCAGGAGTAAGAGCATCACATAGGAAGCTTTCCTCGGAGCAAGAGCGGCCTTCCCACTTTTAATGATACATACTTAGTAAAAGATAATTTCATAAGGATTTAAAATTTTGGTTTTATTTTCTTGGTTACTTGAGTCAAACTATTGCTTTTCACTAGGTTTACTCATGGGGGTAATCAGTTCAAACCAAAGAGGTGGAACTGCGTTCAAAAGCAAAAAGACCACCAACCGTGGATGCCTTTCTTGATTGTATTTAAAGCGCTTTATTACGCCTTTTTCGAGGGAATTTTATTCCTGTCTCTGACGGCAAACAATCAAAACTGATGCTGAAGCATTTGGCTGAAATATTTATTAATGTTAAAAGCCTACTTTCGAATGCGACCTGACTCAGTTTAATGTCTGATTGGAGATCAATTTTGGCTGCATGTTTCAGCTTCACAGATCCGGATAAAACCAGTGAGTGAAAGTCCTGTCAAAGCCTTTACTTTCGAACAACGGAGATCTGACTCATATTGAAGCTGATCAAATCATTACTTCAATTCCCGAGTTTCATTCTTGAATATGTTTCATTGAACTTAGGGAGATAGCCTTTTTCGATTAAAAAGAGCGTCAAGGTTACTTCCACCACAGTAGTGCTATCGGTTTCGAGCAACTTTATTTTAGAAATGTTCTCTGAGTATTTTCTGTTTGCCCAGAAATATTCTGAATACGGGTCTTGACGGATCCCAGGATTTTAAACGGCTTGGTGATGTAATCATCCGCACCCTCTTTCAACCCAACCCATTTCATAGGTTAGGGAGTTCTGGCAGCAAAGAATAACCGAATTATGTGAGGTAGTGATTGGTTTTGATTTCATGACAGGACTGTCCCATCCATCATTGGGCATTCATCACCCAATCACTGAATGACCAACATCTGGGAGCTCTTTCTGTTGAATTATTCTAATTGCCTTTTGCCCATTCTACCGCCTCAAAAAATCTCATATTCATTATCAATAGCGCTGTCAGGTATCCCCTAAATCCTCACTATCGTCAGCAATTCATAATTGAAACTCTTTTTTTAGTGAGGTAAATTTTCAACAACTTGCTTAATCCTCAAGTTCAGTCACCGGCAAGTTCTACTGACGTTCCTCCGAAACATTATGGGGAAACGGAAATGTCAGACTACTTATTAATTGGTAACAAATACGAACACTCGTCCTACGCCTTCATTCACTTTGCACACTGATCTGACCTTGATGCAGCTCTCTACGATTTTTTGAAAAAGCCAAATCCCAATACACTACCTTACCAAATTGGAGGTTTCCGAGTTTTGAACTTGATAGAATCGGTCAAAATGCGCCGTTCCGATTCCAGTTGGGACATCCCGATGCCTGAAATCCGTGGACAGTATAATGGATCAGATCTTTCCGTTTATTTCTATTTTGACAGCTATCTCGCCTCCTCTTTGGTGTATTTAAAGGCATTGGAAAAAGTAGATTTATACAACCACAATCTCCATTTGGTTTCTGGCGAATCCAGAGAAACTCCTCTAATGGTCTGCATGAAGAGTAATGAATATTTTTTCTAATTGCCAGATTTTTAAAGCTCAGAAATACCTCATTAGAAAACGTTACAAAAATTCTGAATCTTGGTAAGCTTTCAGCATGAGCTAAGCCGTGCTCAGATTTTCGAAAGTCAATAATTTGATTGATCATTGAGCATCCGTTTGCATTGGATTCTACTAGCATTAGCTTCTTCGGCTTGCTCAAAATCTTTCAGGTCATTCGTTCAATCAACTCGTCACCGGGCTTAAGATCGCGTTAAAGGGCGTTCTGAAACTCATGAGCAGAATATTGATAAAGAAAGTGAATCTTAGCCTCATTCAATTATGTTCTTTCTTCCTTCTCTATATCTGGATGACTCAAGCTCAGCTTTAAACAGTTTGGCCTGTCGTAACAGAAAATGTATCGGAATCAAAAGAATTAATACTTACGACCAACAAAAAGTAAAAAAGGGAAAAGCATCAAGTAAGCCAAGGGTGGGCGTATCGAATTATTGAATCTTCAGGGATTTGCGGCGACTCCAGTCCTGGTTTGTCTGCTGGCTCTCAAACAGAAATTTCATAGTCACCATTGCTGTAGTCCGTAAAGCGTCCACTTCGATTGACCGTACCCAGGATTACCAAGACTCATTTTAGACCTATCTTACTTGGTTAGCATAAAGATATTTCCGGGCCCAAAAAAAAATTCATTCAAACAGTGATGTCAATGACAGGTGTTTTGGGAATACCCTAGTTCGATTGTTATTCCGTATCCTGAATGGAATTTCCCAAAATCACTTTCCCATTACCTCATCTCCACATTCAACGGTACTATTGTTCCCAGTAGCTTTGTCAGGACAACTTCCGGAATGTAGTAAATTTGATCCAGTAATTAAAAAAAGGTCGAAGGAAAAATCAAAGCCTCTGAGCCCGCCAAAATACATTTTTACCCGTTATGCATCTACGAAGGAGAACCACTATGGGGAACGAGCGATCATCACGCCGTCCTCTCTATCGAAATTGCACGAATGGTTTATCAACAGGATTGAATCTGTGAATGGAGGTCATCGTACTCAGCCACAAATTCCCTGTCGAATCCTCCTCAACTGCACAGATAAAATCATTTGACAATTCCAGATTTCCGGCAACATGAGGCTATCATTTTCAAGCCATTTTTGGAGTTTTTCCAACTTTCAAATCAAAGGCCTGTTGGAGTCGCCAAGTAGCAGGTACTCCTTTGAATACAGGTTCATTGATAATGATGCTGATAGGTTCCACTCCCAAATTCCTCACTGAGCATGAAGTTTTGCTTTAGACTCATCGGAATAAATTAATTCCTAATAAGTACCCGGCCATCATCACCTCCCAACTCTTCTTTGATCTGGCTTATCCTGTTGTTGCTTCAGGTATGGCGCCACATTTGTCTCTGCAGAAAATGTCCATTCGCTGAGTCGGGATCAGACTCAAGGTGGGTCATCATTAGACAAATTGCTGAGTCCCAGGCCACAGCCTGTCTTACTATCCTGTATATTGCAGTGATTGGTTTTGTTGTTTAAACAAATGCTTGGATTCTTAAAGTCTCTGTTTTCAATCCACATAAAGGCCCACTTTCCCGTGCCTTATAGATGTTTCAGCCATTTCATATTACACAGTTGATCCTGGTTTTTCTCGATGCTCTTTCACCCAAGATAGGGAAGCTGATTTGTATCCGCTGGAGAGTCCTTCCATTAGTGTCCCCTTGTATGAAACCTTGTCTATCCTGTGTAAAAAGTGGTGACCTTATGATCAGGGAAACTTGGTTCATCGGAAGCATTCTGGCGATTATCCAATCCCTTATTAGGATACAAAGTCAAAACGCCTCCTTTGAGAAGTCCCGAGCCAAGCAATCCATTATCATCAATATCGATGCTGACGTAAATTGAGTAATTTAATTTCTCTTTCGGCTCCCTCGGATTTGTATGATTCGTTTAAATTCTTCACATCCGGAATCGCTGATAAAATAAGCCATCTCCCCAACGTACCCGATCCACAGTCTGCTTTTGGAGTCAGCGCCATACTTTTCACAAACGGCTTGTATGTCAACTGACTCTTCTTCTACGGACTGATCCAGTAGTCAAAACTCGACGTTACCACCTTTTGTCTTGATTTCCTACCACCAGATTTTATTTTTCTATGGGTATCTTCCACCAATGTTGTGAGAACATTTTGGAAGTCGGAAACCGCAGCAATCGGGGATTCAGAAGGATCGAATTTTGAATAATCTCTTCCTGCCAGATTTACCATTACATTTGGTAGCGATTCTACGATAATGCTTACTTAGCATTGGCTGATGCTGCCTTGTAAATGTTGTATTAAGTCTCCGTTGATCGGTCAATCACATAGAGGGACCGCGATATTCAGGTACCACCCAGATCATTCCATAACCAGCCTGATTGATTCGAAATTACCCGAAGTTTCTATATTGAGATGGCTAGAAAATATGATTTCATATTCTTGATCGTTATTTTTTTCTAGAATCCATCACTGCGAGTCCTCCCCTTTGGTTCCTATCCAGATCAGGTTTATCCCATCTCTTAAAAAAGTGTTTTCAATATTTCTCATTTTCCAATCCAGCAAAATCACTCCCTTGGTCGAAAGTCAGTGAAATTAATTACCATCGTATTTGGATATGCCTCCCTCCGTGGCGGAAGTACTTTCGGTTTTTTCATTCCGAAATTACTTTAGTACAAAATCTAAGCAGCCCCTTCCTCACATTGACTGAAATCCGATCGAAAAAAACTCCTACTTGCGGACAATTTTACTTGCTTTCTTTCAATGTGTGAAAACCACAAAAAAAGAAATAAAATGAAAAGAACTGAGCTCTCATTGAATTTTGGGGTCTATTACTTACAATCAACTCTCTTTTAGTCTCCAAAAAGCAAATCGAGGTAAGCACTATTTCAGAAAAACAAAGAAATGCTTTAGGTTTTCACAGAGGGATGGTTATAAGTCAGCTAGAGGGACCAAGATCGATTCAATCTCAAAAAAATTCATTTCCTGAAGTAGAGGTGAACCTTATTTTTGATTTTTAGTTCCTTGTAAAACAAAAAAAATAGTCAAATAAGTAATTAGCCATGCATTTGGGCGGCATGAGAATCCCTTTCCTTCTTTTGCTGTAGCCTGGGGAATTCATGGGATGCATTTACATCCTCAGCCTACCGTCGCAAAAAGAAAAAAGGAAATGGACAAAGAGCCGTCTGATAGAGAAATTCTAGACAAAACTCTAGAACCCAAAAGGGAAACCTTCAGGGAGCGAAAGAACCTAGAGAGAGACTATATTGACCAAGCTACAAGCCTAAAGCCATCTAGAAAGAAAGGGCTTTTTCATGTTGCGCTGGTTTGGACTAGGGAACAGTATAAAACCAGTTCAAGAAATAGGTTAACAAATCAGCCAGTGGTTGTACTAACTATCAGGTTCAATGATTTTGAATCAAGCAAGAAGCTAAAGTTACAACTAAACCAGCATTCATAAAAAAGGAGATTTACTCCTCCCCTTCTGATCCGATTCAAGAATATAATTAGCTGCTTGTATGTGTCCTTTTTGAGCGGGCATAATCAGCATTTTAGGAATTATCTGCAATGGCTTCAATTTCCATCCTTTCATGTAAGCCAAGGAGTTTTGAAGTTTGCTTCTTTAATTCCTGCGGAATGATTCAAATAGCTCTGCTCCCATTTCTGGCAATTAATTCCCTCTTTTGAATATTCCAATCGAAGCCAAAACCAACCCAAATTCGGATCTTTCTGCAAAATCGGCCTAACCTGTTTTCATGTCCTGCTTGAATGGGGTCATCTCCATGACAAAAGAATAGAGTAAAATTGCTTGTCTCCTTTTGAAGCTTTCTTTGTCAGGCATATTGACCAAAGTTCAATTTAGAGGACTATAACTTCATTGCTTCATAAACAATATTTGGCAATCGGCAGTAACCTGAAATAATCTGCTCCACAGGTTTCAATTGGTGAGGAATATATGTCCGCTACTCCTTGGATAGAAAATCAATTTCTTCTATTTGATCGATTTTGGAAAAACTGCCAAATAAACGGGTTACTTTCTTCCAAAAACTGTTCATTCTCACCGGTCATTGTTTTTGTTTTCACCTTGACAAATTTGGAAATTTTCAGAAATTACAACCTTGGTGCCTTTTCGTTCTTTTTCACATTTCCACCCATGCTTTGCCTGTTTGTAAGTCAGAAAAATATGGACTCTTGAACTTTTTGGAGATTGTCACCCAAGCAAGCCAAGAGAATTAAAAGCCTAAAAATAAGGACGATGCTGAGGCATAATTTTTAGGTGCGTTTTTTGCGATTCCAAACTTGTTCCCAAGGAGATTTTCATTTTGGATTCCTCGATGATTTCGTTTGTTACGTTTCCGCTAGTTTTTTGAAGTTTTCCCAGGCTTTCATAATGGTATAAGATTTCAAGATGAATTCATTTAATTGATTTCCAGCCCACACCAAGTCCAGTATATCAAGATATGTGGTCAACCCGACACTAAACCCAAGATTTTCCCCGCTCAATTAGGGGCGGATTTTGGAAGTGAAAAGGTGATTGTAGGCTGTGAAAGTGACATTTCTTTTTAATCCCACTGGTATGAGGTTCGCCGACATGCAACCCAAAGAGGGGCGTTCTGCAATAGGGCAAAAGCCTGGGAGGAAAACTGGGAGATAGTCCGTGAGGAGACCCGTTTTAGCTCAGGGCGAAGCATACTTTGACAATGCAGAGCTCGCTCTCAACTTGGCTTTGTCGTGTCATACACTCACTTATGAAGCATATTAGGAGAAAATAATGGAACGACGACACCTCCAGAAGGAGCCAAAATTCCCCTTAGGAAGCGTTAAAAATCAAAAGGCCTTGTTCCCCCTTTAAAGAAGGTTAAGGGCAGTGTTCCACGAACGGCCTTCCCGAGTCCAGGTCTTGTCGGGGACTCGGGTAAAAAGGGCTAAGTGAGAGGAAACTCTGCCGTGAGAAGTGAAAGGCCTCTCCAAGAGTGAAGGGAGAAAGCTGTCTTTAAATGTGCTGACTGATCAGATTTTGGGAGTGGGCGAACGGGGAAAAAATAGTTAAGGATAACGTGGCAAATCTCTTTCTCAATAAAACATTGACAAAAAGAAAGAATTGGGAGCGGGATGCCTGACCGGAGGTAAGCCCCGATAAACAGACTGTAATTATAAAAATTCTCCATTCTTTCATCAAATCAATCTGCTATGTTCCCACGTTTATCCATGTAAGCAAAAAGCTGGAAACATTTAAATTCCAAAAAGCACATCACTTCTTTTAGAGAACGGAAAAACATCGGGATTTTGGGCAAATGGAAATGCTACTGTATTTATGTCAAACCGACAAAAATTGGCTTGCTTACAATCCTAAAAACCCATTTATTCCCTAATCTTGGAAAACTCACGGCTCAGGATTACCGACATTAAGGGAGAAATCCGCACAGGAGTTTCACATACAGCTAGCTTGTAGGACAGGAATTAATTCTACCCAATTACAAGGTCAACTGGCTTTTTGGACGAATCAGTTTTCCTCCCTACCGATTGCAGATTCGAGCGCATTGAGCTATATAAACCAGGATTTTGTTAACGATTGAATGTCATTTAAGCGGTGAACCTCTCATCCAAGTCCTTGCCCAATTCAAACATCCCGTACTAAAACGATAGTATATTCAGTTGGACGGCCCATCCAAATAACACACGCGGTAACAAAACGAGAAAGGAAAATGCAAAAATCCTAGCCTGTTGTACCTAGCGATAGATCAGGGGACAAGCCCAACTGACGAAAGCCTGATGGAATTGAAGAATTACTGAGGCACTTTCAAGGGAAATTGCATTATTAACGATATCCATCCAAGATTACGAAGTAAAAAAAGCCACTAAAGCTCTTCACGTTAATCTGCAAATGAATAAGAATCCAATCTGTAGTTCATTTTATGATATTGATCCAGTTACGGTTTATATCAAGGAATAAATATTACAACTTAAAAATTTCTTACTTTCAATCGGAAATCCTTATTTCCATTAAAATAAACTAAAAAGGGCCTCTCTAATAAAGAAATAGAAAAACCCAACTTCCTTCTCACTAGTCAATTGCGTAATCAAAAACGTTACAAAAAAATATTTCTTTTTTAGGAAGATAAACCAAGAATTTTCCAAACCCACCACCGGGCTGCAACCTCTACAAAGTTTTGCAATACTAGCTTTTCAGGCATTGGAAAAAACAGTTCCAGTTGGACGCAACACACTTGAAAAGCCCTATTCGCTTGCTAAAAAGCCTAAAGGAGAAAGGCGGAAGGGGAAAACGCGATATTTCAATCTGAGATGCTAAAGAATTTGGGAATTATCGCGAAATTCTTCCCTGATTAATATCACGCATCAAAGGTTGGGGGAGGGCCTCCCAAACTGAGGGAGTTGGTTTCAAGGGGAAAAATCCCCCATTATGTTTAAAACTGTCTTTAAAAAAAGCTGTATTGCCCCAAAAAAAATCTGCAATTTTTTTTCCGGAAACGGGTCTTATTTTTTTAAATATTTTTTTTTCTGGGAATCACTGGAAGTCGGAATTCCTCCAGCGTTTCCTTGGTTTAGGGAAAAAATTTTTTAATTTTTTTTTTAAAAAAAAATTTTTTTTTTTCTTCTTTTTTCTTTTTTTTTTTAT
>Ga0163217_1058658_pt1 | contig 16299 bp, 21 predicted proteins | sample SynspAceP_FD_185933 | JGI IMG/M metagenome (GOLD analysis project Ga0163217, IMG submission 185933) | Saline lake microbial communities from Ace Lake in Antarctica - Synechococcus sp. Ace-P (PacBio error correction) | ecosystem: Environmental > Aquatic > Non-marine Saline and Alkaline > Saline ... | reverse complement strand
CCCTGAATTGGCAAGCTGAACAGCACTGGAATCAACGAGCGGATGTCGTCAATGGGTGGTCGAGATCACCTGACCAAGTATTCACGCTCCCAAGAACTTCAACTTTCTTCTACTTCTTCGGCTCGCTGGCGATGCTGGTTTGCTGCGTGCAAAACCCAGATCATCACGGCGTGTGGCTGCACATGAGGCATGAGCCCTCGGGTGATGGTGCATTCGCCTCGATCGAATACACTCATGCGCGATGTGGAATTATGGCTTGGCTGCTTGCGTTACATGTGCACCTCACACGGGTGCATCTGCGTTCTTTCGTTCGTGATCTACCTTGCACATGTCTGCGTGGCATCATTACGGCTCCTATCAGAAGCGCGTGAGCTGATCTGGCCTGTCGGTATGACCATCTACCTGGGCTGATGGCTGAGGCTTTCATGGGTTATCGTTGCCCTTGGGTCAGATGTCATATGGGGGGGCACAGGTATGATTATTTCCCTGTTTGCGGGCGATTCCGTTTACGCCGATCCCGGCACAGTGGATCCGCGGTGGATTATCTGATTTCCGCATTACCCTGAACCGCTTCTTTGCCTGCATTGTGGTCGACCCTGCCGATCGTACTGCTTGGCCTTGCGCTGGTATCCTGCACATCATCGCTCTGCAACGGAAGGGGGTTCCAACAACCCTAGATGGCGTTTGCATATCGAAGAAGTACAGAGGATGAGAACGGCAAGCGCGCTGGACGGCATCGCTTTCCGACCCTTACTACACGGTCAAGGGATATCGTCCGGTGTTCGCGTTGTTCCATGTTTGTGTTCTGCATTGTGGTGTTCTTCTTCCGGAAATGGTGGTTTCTTCTGGAAAAGCCGAACTTTGAAAAATGCCAAAACAGTTTGAAGACGCCTGATTTCACATCGCTCCGGTGTGGTAACTTCACGACCTTTTCGTACGCGTCTTTGCGCGCAGTGCCCGGCAATTGGTGGCTCGGCCTCCCGCCGTGTGGTGGCGAGGGGTGCCGCGATCCGCGGTGCTGTTCGTGCGGCCCTGGCGGATCGCAGCCGGTACGGTCGATTCGCTACAAAGGGTTGGTATGAGCCAGCGTTGCCCTTGGTGGTGTCTGCCATCTCTTCGTGATCCTCGGTATTACTGGGTGCGATCCGGGTTAACGAGCTTCCTTACCCTGGTTATTCGCCAGATTGTACCGCTACTGTATTTCGCCTTTCGTCGATACTCATGCCGTTTCTAGACCCGCATGGGAGAAGACTTTAACCCGTTCCGGAGAGGGTTACTTGGGCTAAGAAAAAGCAATGATTGCACTGTTGTCGCGGCTCGTCCCTGTGCTGGGCCCTGGCCGCACCCAGTGTGCGCATCTGGGAACGGCGAATTATCGATCTGCGTGACAAGGCGTCCCTGCAGGATGCCGCGTACCTTCGTCAACTACTGTTAGTGGGCTGCCATGCTGCTTCAAGTATCAGCGTTAACGAGGCGTGTCGCTACCGACCTGGATATCGGAAGAGCTGATGATGGACAATCTGGTGTTCTCCGAGGGCGCTATGATCGGGTGATATCATATGAAAAGATCGGCCATGCGTCAGGCCGACTCAAAGGGGGCCTGGTTTTGGTCGGCGCCGCCGGATCTGACCAACGTGGCTCGATGGCGTGGTGAAAAGGACTGGTTGTACACCTACCTGAAGAACCTTCTATGAAGATCCCTCGCGTCCTATTGGTGTCAACAACAAGTGTTGCCAACGCTGGGTATGCCCAACGTGCCGCCGAGCTGCAGGGTCGTCAGGAATGGCTTGAAAGCAGTGCCATCACGATGAGAGCGGCAGGGTCCAGCGTGACACCTGTGACCGGCGAGACGTCAAAGGATGAGCAGTGCGGACGTGCTGACCATCGTTGAGGGTACGGGTACCCAGGACCGAGGAGGAGGTCGATACCAGCGAGTGCGTAACCTGAGTGAATTTCCTGGGCTACTCGGCGGACCCGATCAAAGCTTGAAACGCCATCGCATCGGGACCTAGTGCTGGCTGGTATCTGGCCTTCCTCGTTCGTATTGCCTTCCTGCTCAAGCGGGCAGTACTGGAAAGACGTTTCATTTAACGAACGCTTTTCAGAATCATTGCGCGCCCTTTGGGGCGCGCTCTTTTGTTTCTGGGGTATAGATGCGTCACTACTAATGGGCGGACCCTATTCTGCGAGTCTGTCTTGCGTACCTGCGCAGCAGCGCCGATTCTTTGTTGTTTACCGCAATCGCTAAGGCATGAGGGTTGATTTATGGCTTACCGCCAACAAGCGTTCTTCGATGGCTTTTCTCTTCTGATCCACGTGGGACCTCACTATTGTCATCGTGTCCGTATTGTTCTGGCGGAAGAGAAGCGTTACCGTTGACGTCATTCAAACGTTGAAGCCGGACAACCATCCTGAAGAGCTTGGCGAGAACAAACCCGTACCAACAGCGTACCGACCTTTCTGGATCGTGATCTGGTGCTCTATGAGCCCAAATCATTTGATTGGGAGTATCCTCGGACGAAGCGCTTCCCGCATCCACCGTTGCCTGCCGGTTTACCCTAGGTGGCCCGTGCAACACCGGCAGTGCTTATTTGGTTCCCAGTTACAGCGTGACGGTGTGGCCTGGTGGACGCGATCACCAAATCCGAAGACGCCTGCGGCTAGCTTGTGGTACCAAGGGCGCAAGGATTTGCCCGTGAAAGCCTTATCGGGGTGGCGCCGGTGTTCGCCGAGATGCCATTCTCTATGAGCGAGGAGTCAGCCTTGCGTCGTATTGCTGTATTCGCCCCTATCCTCTGGCGTTGCCCATGCTGGTGTCGAGCTGCCGAAGCAAGCCAAGTCTCCGCTGCAGGATTACATGACAAGATTCTTCCAGCGTTGAAGGTTTTCTTGGCAGCCTGTCGGCCGCCGAGAAGGAAATGCAGTAAGCAATTCACCAAAAAAATAGGAGGCCCGCATGGCTCAGATGAGTCTTCAAGCACGACCCTACTCGATTCGTTCACTTATGAGTGTGATACTGCGCGATAAATGACTGCGCACGCCTTATGTGCTTGCTGTTACATGGCGCATATATCCAGATACAGTGGCTTCCCGGATGTTCATTACGTAGAGGGCGCAGGTCAGATTGTGCTGAACCTGCACCCCAGCGCCATCCGCCACTCGAAATTGCGGGTATAATGAGGGAAAATCTGCTTTTGATGGTCGTTTCGGTGGGTTGTAGCCCAGCCAGTCTGGGTTGCCTGCTCAGGCGGTCATGACATTTTACGCGCGTGAGAATGGCCAGGCATGGTCTTGAGGTCGAGCCGGCCCCTGCGCTCCTCCAGCGACAAGGGCGCGCTTCCTGCCAAGGGAAGGGCCAGCACCGGCCAAGCCTGCCAGGCCAGCGTGAAAAGTTCGTCAAGTAAGCGCGTTTCATGCTGCACTTAAAAAAGTCCCCGCTCGGAGATCGAAGCGGCTTTTTTGGTTGTAACAGTGCTTCAGTCGATATATTCGAAGAGCTTCACCAATGCGGCTGCAACAGCAACCAATCTGCTGCAGGCATTGAACGCTAAGAATCCGCTTCCTGACGGTTCGGACAAGGCCCAGCAGGTAGACGACGCCGGCTTCCGTTGTGACCGTGATGCGTCGCCGGGGATGGCGCTGTACTAAGCATGCGCGGCCTTGGCCGTTTGTTAGTAATCAGCGCGTCGTTATTTGCGTGCCAGTAATCGGCAGGTTCATCGCCCACGTCAGGCTCGTTCATGGACGACTTGACCCCGTTGCACATCTCTTGGGGACCTGTTCGGCCAGGTCCTCAGTTCCATGGCGGGGCACTTGACCTGCGAGCAAGCACAATGCCGTTGTAGCTGGTCACCGGGACGCGCGAGGCGCTTTCAAGGTCAAGATGCGCCTTGGCGATGTTTGACGCCGGCTCGGGGTTTCAATCAGTTGATTCATCGAGGGTTTGCTGCCCAGGGGCGAGTGCCCTGAGTTGCCTTCCATCGGTGGCTGTCACGTGTGGCGGTCAGCAGCCGAGCTGCAGCCAGCCAGGAGGCAGGTGGCGATAACCAGAGTTGCAAGACGCTTCATTCTTCGCTCCCCAAACGTTTGACGGGTCTATAAGGTCACATAGGCAATGGATAGCCAGCAAATGGACTTCCTGAATGCGTGCCGTAGAGCGAGCTGGGCACGCGAATCTCGGTCTTAGCCAGCAGCAGAGAGGGCCATTGGCGCCGCCATCCCGTCCGCTTCAGGCAAACCACCCAGCATGGTCGCGGTCCGTGAGCGCCTGGAATCGCCTGGGAGGACGTTGCCGGAATTTGGCCGCTGGTGGAGATCGCCCAGCAGTACGTTGTCGCCGGGCTTGTCCCAGCGCGCGGATTTGCTCGGAGGATAGATTCGTCTCGTAGCTGTAATCATTGGCGATAGGGTAATTGGTTCGAGCATCCGTGTCAATTGCCAAACGGGGGGGAGGCTGGGGCGCTCACGCTCGAAGCGGTCAGCAATTCGGAGGATGAAATTGCTGTGGCATTCACCGGCCGAGCCGCCATGCCGCAGGCCCAGTTTTGATCTTGGCCCTCATTCAGTAGGAGTTGACCATCAATTGCTTGCCGGCTGATGCTTGCCCCACACGGGTCCATTGGCGCGGGTTTTGGTTTCAATGCTGTGGTGTAAGAGTTGCCTGATTCGGTGTTGGCAGTATCCATAGGGATCGTGACTTCGCTAGCAGGTGAATGCTTCTCCGGATCCAGGTGGTAAGAAGCCGATACCGGCTGGGTGCCTTGCGCCGTGATTGACGTCGAAATCGGCAAGGCTGGTTGGCCAGATGGGGAGTGGGTAAGCATAGTGCTGTGCTGCGCGATAACGCGCTTCTGTTTGCGCCAGTCGATCGTTTCCGCCGCAATGGGCCCATCGGGTACTTCGTCCTGTAACGTACTTCCACAAATACTACTGTATCTGCATCGCCTGCATGACCAGATCAAGCTCGCCCTGCTTGCACGATAATTGCGCGCCATCAAAGCCGCAAGCCCGCCCGCAGGAAGCATCTGTTCGGACTGGCGCTGCGCCTGATTGCCAAGCACCGTTTTGTCGTCAGCGAACTCCACCGGTGGCCGGTAAGTAGCCCGTGTGAGGGGCAAGCGTCCCACTGAATCCGCCCCAGCCTCAATTGGCGGCGAATGCGCCCCATCAGTGGACAACCGACCAATGCCCCCGGTAGCGCCATTGACGGTGGTTTCAGGCGTATTGCTGCAATTTGAGGCAGGCGGCGGCGAAGGATGCGCTTTGCGCATCAATACCCATCGCGCTACAAGACGCCAAGGGCACCGCCGGGCTTGCGGCCAGTTTTTGGGTCACGAGTCGCTAGAGGCTGTCTGAAGCGGTCCAGTAGCCAGGGTGTTTCCGCTACAAAGATGCCGTCCAGGTCATGTTCTGGCTGTTTTTTTTTTTCACCCGGCCCCAACCTGATACAGTGTGAGGTCGCGTATACAGGCAGGTCACCTGACGTTACATTGTAACCGCCAGCGTGGGCATGATTGCCCTGGCGTGTAGGGGCGGCCGGTAATAAACAGGCCATCCATCCTGGCGGGGGTAGGGCTGGAAACCTACCAGGGCTGCTACCCCAGCGACGCTCTGCACCCGCTGGCGCGTTGCTCGCTCGGCTGATACGCAGCATATGTCAGCCTATCTGCCGGCATGCGCGGGGCTCATACGGCACCACTTCGCGCGCGACCCAGCACACCACCGAGCTCCTGCCAGGATTAGTTTGGAAGGCCTGATAAGCGCGCTCACCCCCATTCGGTTCTGGCGGTCAGCGCGGCCATGCGGCGGTGGCCTGGGGCCCAGGCCTGGGTCGCGGGCGGAAGCTGGCTTCATCTCTTGGGGGGCGCCAGGCCGAACTTGCACTAGCGCCGTGCCTTGCGGCATCGAGCTCTCTGCATAGTTCAGGGCCAGAGTAGGCAGGGGTAAGTTCAGGCATTGCTGCCAGACGGCTGACCTGCTTCCCGTTCCAGCGGCTCCGATCACCCATTCCACGCCATCTGCAATGGCCTGGCGGATAAGAAAGCGTTCAGGTCGGTAAGGCGGTGGAGGTCGTAGAGACTGACTCCGTGCAGGGCATGCCTTCACTGTACGCCGTGGTTTTACTGGGCTGCCATGAAGCCATCCCGCAGGCGCCTGGCCGGCGTTCAGCCAAACGTGCCCTGAAAGGCAGCAGCAGGGCATATGCGGGGCGTACTACCGTGCAGCTCGACCGATTTGAGGACAGTGAAGCGGGCAACTGCTGCGCAGTGGGTGGGCCAGGGTTGTCCTGTTCCATTGCTTGAGTGCGCGAACTGCAGATCAAGGCTTTGTTCGACTGCTGGTCGATCAGCGCCAGTTTCCAAAACCAGGCGGCCAAACTCGCGGTGCGGTGGCCTTGCCGCGGCCTGCAGATCGAGCCTACAGGCATCTGGCTGATACCGTCCCAGATAGCTAGCGGTTGGCAGGTTTGTTCGTCGCCAGCTAGGCAACCCATCGATAAAGATGCGTGTTCGGCGGGCCTTTGAGTGTGATCGCCCACCGCCGTCGTTGCTTGTGCCTGAAGCTGCTGTATCTGCAATCTGTTCATTCCATAGGCAGCACGTCGATCTGGCTGATGGGACGCGATGCCGCAGGGCCGCGAAGTGCGATTCTTGGGTTCGCCCAAAACGCCAGTTGCGCTAATAGCTTGCAGCTTGCTGAAGCGGATCTGCTGGTCAGTGGGCAGATCGCTTTGCGGCAATGCGCTCGAGAATGCTTCAGGGTCTGTTATGTTGCTCCTGTCATCACTGGCCGCCTGGGCGGCTCTCGTAAAGACGCAGCAGTTGGCCTCGGCGACCTGAGCCGGCGGTCGGCAATCGCCTCAACAGCCTTGTGCGCCTGGGGCGGTGCGGGGCCAGATCCCCCAGTTGTTGGGGGGCAGACGAGCATAACCGGCGATTCAGCACAGCAGGGTCCAATGGTTAAAATGGCCAGGCGTTTGCTGAGCAGCATGCGGCAGTATCCTTGCGCTGGGGACGCTTGATAGGGTGCGACCCGTGGATTCAAGAGGTCATTGTAACCCAAGGGGGGGCGCGCCAAATCGCCATGCGCTGCATCACGTCCTGTACAATGGTTCGCTAACCTCCATTTGCCAGGAACACAGCCCAGGAACACTCCATGTCCGGTACTCTGTAGGGTTGTCGGCAACGCCCATCTCGGTAAACCTGCAAGGATATGTCGCCCGGGCGCTGAAGTTGCTGCGCACGGTTATGGCGCTGATTGCCGCCGCGAAGGACACCGTCACAGCGCGCCGTTTGTTGCAGCATTTTGGGGCGTGTCACGCCGACCACCGGTGTCATGATCACACATGAGGCGGAACAAGAGGATTCGTTCTGGTCGAGCGGCATGGCGGCTGGTGAGGACATGGCGCTGATTTCCGACGCGGGCACGCCGCTGATTTCGAACCGGGTTATCACCTGGTACGCCCAGGCACGTGAGGCCGGCGTGCGGGTGATGCCCATTCCCGGTGCCTGTGCCCCTGATTGCCGCGTTAGTGCGGCGGCTGCCGTCGACCGCTTTGCCTTTTGAAGGTTTTTTGGACCGGCAAGGCGCACGGTCGGCGCCTGCGTTTGAAGGCGCTGCCGCTTGAATCACGCACATGGATTGCATGTATTGAAGCGCCGCACCGGTTGCTCGAATGCGTGTGAGGACAATGCCTTGGAATATCCTTGGTCCCGAGCGTCAGGTCGTTGCTGGCGGGCGGGAGCTGACCAAGACTTTGAAACCATCAAGGGTGCGCCAATAGGCCGAGCTTGGTCGAGTGGGTGCGGGCAGATTCTGATCAAACAGCGCGTGAGTGTGTGTTGGTGGTCGAAGCGATGCCCGCGCCCGAGGAAGAGCAAGGCGCTGAATCCGGAGCGCAGCGGGTTGCTGGATATTCTGCTGGCGAACTTCCCGGTTAAACAGCCGCGCGCTGCGCGCCGCAGATTACCGCGGGAAAAAGGAAGGAACGGTTAGATCAGGTGGCGGTGGGTAAAAAAAAAAAAAAAAAAAAAACAAAAACAAAAGAAAAAAAAAGGGTTGAGGTAGCGGGCCGACTGTGGAGCGGCCTGCTGAGTGCCCCTTAACCCTTTTCGCGACGGGGCCGTTTCGCTCCACAGGGTCCGTCGCCGCTCTCACGGGTTGCTTCTACAAATGCTGCGTCATTGTTGTATACCAAGTACGCGGTTGCCCGGCGCGGCACGGCGGAGCCGGGTTTGCCACGTGGATTGAGGCGACCACGCCATCGCAGGGCGCTTACCAGCGGTATCTCCATTTTCATCGACTCCAGAATCCACCAGTACATCCCCTGCCTTGACCTGCCGCACCCTTCGGGGCGCCGCCCCCCACCTGTACCTGCCACAAAGGTTGCCGGCGATATGGCTTCATGCTTTGCTGGCCGGCCAGCAGGGGCGCGTCTTCAACCGATCTCGGCGACGGCTTCTTCACTTTCGTAATTGGCTTGCCCGTGGCAATCCAGCGTTCGCGCTCGGCCATTTGGAAAACGCGGCCTGCGCTTGCTGCGGAACGCCTGGATACCGTCCGCCTCCTGTGTCGAGGAACAGCCTGCGTTAGTCATTCAGACGCAGTTCCAGTTTCTTCAAGCGCAGTGCGTTGCGCCCTAAGGGAAAAACTCCTTGCGGATGACTTGCAGCTCATCTGGCTCACCGGAATAGAACCGAGATCTGATCGAAGAAACGCAGCACGCCAGGGCATTCGCGAAGGCCTCGACCTCACGGTTACGATTCCACATTGCAGAGTGCGGCCGACAAACTGGTAAACGCCAGGGCCCTCCATTGCCGTAAGACGACATATAAGCGCCACCGATGCCCAGCGAATTCTCCGCGGTCCAGGTGCGGGCCGGATTGTATTTGGTGGTACCCAGGCGATGGCGGGGTTCCAGCGGCGTGGCAACCGGCGCGCCCAGATACACGCGCCGCCCAAGCCCCATGACCAGACTAGCTGGCGTCCGCAACACCGTGCGGTAGACCTCATCAGATTGGGCACCGCGCATTGATTGCGATGGATAAACTCCAGTTGCTCGGTGGCACCAGGCCTCGACGTCGCTTCTGACTCGTGGTCATGTATTATGGTCCGATGGCCAGTTGGTCAGCCGGATTCGTCCCAGACAGCGGCATGGATGTACGATTGCGCGAGGGCACCTTGAGGTTCGCGGGCGGTGCAGACCCGCTTCCCAGGCACTCGCTCGACGATCTGCGCAGCAGCGGTCGAACGGCAGCTTTCTGGCTGGTTAGTGCACCTGCAGCGAGCGAATGCCGGCGTCAGATCATTCCAGCTGGCAACTCCATGGCCTTCCAGCGACTGCATCCAGGCAGCGCCACGAAAACGCAGAACCAGGTCAGTTTCCGCTTGCCGATTCTCAGTAGCAGATGAGTGATCACCGGACAGTCGCGCCACCAGCCGGCTGTCCTCTTCGCCCGACCTATCCAGCACTACTGGTATTTTCCCGGAGCGACAGCGAAACTGCTACGCAAGGGCAGAGCGGGCTTTCAACTCCTGCACTTCCTGTTGGCGCAAGCATCCGCCAGTCGCGGGGCGTGGTCTCCCAGCGCCACCGGTAATAAAGCGCACTCGATCGGCCGCCTTGAAGCTAGGCCCATCTCCACAGTTCGGCTTCGATAATGCTCACCGGGGACGAAACCGCCCAGCTTGGGCCGTCTGGTCCGAGGCATCACCGGCATGTCAACCCGGTAAAATCACCGCGCCAATCGCGTAAGGATTGCGTGAATGTTGGATGGGCTGCAGCCGGCTTCGCCGCCGTTTCGTGTACCCATTCGGGTTGGGACCGATGTCAGTCGTACGCCGGTGCGGCTGGAATTGAAATGGCACTTCCCAGTCGGTATCCAGAAACCGCTGCCATATACGCCTTGGGTAAAGATATTCTGGCGCCGCGTGCGGGCCGTAGATCACGCACCGCCAGTTTCTCTGACGGCGGCAAGGTGGTCGGCATTCCCATCTGCCAGGACTCTCGCCATGCGTAGGGCATCACAGTTAGGGTCGTAGATGCAGCACGGTCACGGGCGCGCAGCGCGCGAACCGGCATGGCCACCAAAACTGGCCGAGGGTAAAAGGGTGCTTTACTTGCGAGATAATCCCGGTACCTGCACGCCGCCGTCGCAGGGCCGATATAGGCTTGCGTGCGCCAGCGCCCGCCAATGTGCCGAGCGGTCAGTTTTGTGCTGCCGCGCCCTTGACAGCAGGGCTTGGTGTCTGCATGGGCTGAGGGGTCGCCGCGACGTGTACAGGGATCTGTGCCCCGGTGACTCGCCACCACTGCGTGCGTTGTTGAACTTCAGTATCGGGCCGGCTCATTGGTGATTTCCAGCCCGGCGGCGTCCAGTTCGGGATTGTCAGCAGGGACGGTTTTGCCAGCGCAGGGCCAGGTTGTCCCATTGGGCCCGAAGGGCGGCGGTACGCCCACGCCCAGTAGCGAGGCGGCCGGCACGTCCTGTACGGTGGTTTGAGTTGCCGCCACTGAGCACTTCAAAGGTGCTGGCGTGGTAGGCAGGCCTTCCAGGCAGCGCGTCCAGGGTTCGCCGCTGGGCAAGGAGGTGTCCAACAGGATCTGGGGATATAGTTCGATATTGTTTCAACACCGTACGAAACGGTAGCGTGGCACCCAGGGTGCGGTGCAATGCCAGCGCTGGCAGGCCTCGCGGCGTGGGTTCCCAAGCAGAATGATTCTTGGCAATCATCGGTCGAAGCTAGGGCGGAGATCTCGCCAACCGAGGCTTCTACCCAGGTATCAATCGCAGGCGGCTTGGCCATGCAGGGGGGAAGTTGCGGCCGTCAGCAGGCAGGCAAAGGGCTGGAAAGTCGCGGCCTGGGTCTTCGGCATAAACGCAGGGCCTGAATCGCATGACCGTCCGCTTCAGGTTCCTTGCCCTAGCTCGCTGGACGGGGCCAGATCGCCCGCGGCCAGCTCGATCCATGCCAGCGCACCAGATCCCACGCCCCACACCTGGTCAGTCACCCCGTGTTCCACTTGCAGGCGGTATTGACCTCCAGAAATAGAATTGGGCCGCTTCGCTGTCGTAAAACGAAACTCGACGGTCGCCGGCGCTACGGTATTGAACGGCGCAGGCCAGAGCGAATGGGCGGCCTCGCACAGAGCCATCGCCATGCCCTCAGGCAGGTTGGGTGCGGGCTGTTTCCTTCGACCACTTTCTGCTTGCGCCGCTGCACGAGCAGTCCCCGTACCACCGAGCGCCAGAAACGCCGCCTAAGCCCACGCCGAAACCCTGCACTTCAAGGTGCCGGGCGCCGCGCGATGTAACTTTTCAATTAAAGACACCGGGGCGTCGCTGATAGTTGTTTTGCCCCCAGCGTTTCACCGTCTGCGAAGGGCTTCGCTTCAACTCGCGCGGCGGCTCCAGCACACGCGCCATGCGATCCCGCCCGCCCGCCGGCGTGCCTTTTCAGCATCACCGGGTAGCCGAACCTGTTCGGCAGCGGAGAGCGGCCGTAGCCAGGCTGTCCAGCAGTTTCGTGCCTTCGAGGGCATGGGCACGCCGTTGCTGCTGCATAGGCGCGCGGCGCGGTGTGCTGAGCCGAAAAACGCGCAAACTGCTCCGGGGTCGGACGACAAAGGCAAATACCCGCCGCCTGCAGGCTTCAGCGAAGGCGGCATCTCGCGAGAGAAAGCCGTAGGCCAGATGAATCGCCTGTTGCGCCACTTTGCCTTGCAGCGTCGAGGCATTCTTCTTGGCAGTCAGATAGGTGCCGGTGGCGGCGCCTTGCCGAGGGACGATTGCCTTCATCGGCTTGCTGGATATGCAGGCGGCCCATCAGCTCGAGTAACGGCTTACGCCGCGCACATTCTAGGTCTTCAGCGTACGCAAAATGCGGCAGGCAATGCGCACGGTGGCAATCAACAAGGTATCGAACATGTTAATTCCTTCGGCCAGAGTCGTTCCTGGTTTCGCTACTCAATTGCTCCCCCGGGTCGTCGGTGTAAACAAGTTATGAGCCTGAAGCTGAAAGCTTGAAAGTGTTGTGCGATGCAAGGCTACCTGCGGTGTCGAAATGGCATGGCATCATTGGCGGCCTGCTGCACTCGGCTTTGCTTCCAGTTCCAGTCTTCCAGCTTTCTGATAGTCAGTCCCAGACAGTATTTCTGCAGGCGTCTGGGTTTGATAGCCGTGTGCGGTTATGGGTTGTTCAACTGCGGGCAATTGGAATATCAGAATTGATGATGTCCATATGCCGATTCAGCTCGACGTTAATTTGCCCGCGCCGGAGACTGCCGTCTTCGAAGCAGGCCGCCCTCGGGACCGGTGAACGGGCATCGTTCCATGAAGGAAGTTGATATTGGCGCTGATGTCGGCCTTGGGTCAGGCGGCCGTTCGCTGCAGGCTCGCGCGCGCAGGATAGTCTGTCGCGGCAGCTGTGGCATGTAACGGGTGCTCAGCGCTAGCCAACCGGTTGCTTTCCTGGGCGCAGGCGCCGCGAGGGTGTCGGGCGAACCGCAGGGTGTCAGCGCTTGATAGTCAGCATCGGGTTGCCCATATTGCTATTAGAGCACGGCTGGACCGGTTGTCAAGGTACACGCTGTTCTGGCGTGCGCCAGGCGTCGTTGCACGTCATAGCGCTCAGCCGGATTGCTGGACGTGTAGAACAGGGTCGTCGACTGCCTGAATTGCCTTCCAGGATCGAGCAGACCGCACGGTCTGGCGGGCCCTTTAGATGCTCGAGCATTGAAGGGTTCGCCGGCGGCGATTGTCTGCGCGAAAGGCTGGCGGTTTTCTGGTGCTATCGCTTGTGGGGCAGTGTCTGGGTCAAGTGTCATGGCGCGGCCCTCAGAGTGTGAATTGCGATCGGTTTTGTTACAGGTCGCGGCAATTTTCTGCGCGGGTGTTTGCCGGACACAGCACGGTGATAGCGTCATCGCGACCTGATGCCAACTGAGCCATGCACCGGCTTGGGTGCGTACTGCGGATTCGGTCCGATGGATTGCTGCAATCGGTCAGCACCACCAGGGTATCCATGGGTGCGTAGAGTTCGAATCACCCATACCCCGCAGCAGAGTTGTTCTGCTTGGAACTGAAGCGCCCTCGGCATTCAATGGTCACCTTGCCCTGAACAGGTTCAGCGTCATCAGCAGGTCGGCAGGCGCTTCATGTCTTCCACTGCCCATCTCGACAGGCAGGTTGTCCACGGCCGTTGCGGAAAAATCCGTTGCGCAGCTTCTGGTAGCGGCCCTGGCCGATTTCTCCTGAACCTCCTCGCATTCAGCACCACCACCCGAAGCTGTTCATCCAGCCGCAGCTGTCGGGTAACGATGCGGCGCGAGCCGGGCCCATGTCCGAATACGAGGCAGTGGCCCGCCGTGAGTTGGCGGTTGTGCTGCATTTGAGGCTGTCCGGCAGGTTCAGGCGCTCACTTTCTCGTGGGCGTGAACAGCATCAGGCTGACATTGGCGCCGCCTTCAATATCGGTCAGGCGCAGCAGTGGGCGCGCTTTTGAGCACGAACGAGGTGTGGCCGCCGCCGGGCCAGGCGTTTCCTTCAAACAGGGTTGGTGCGCAGGGGTGCTGGAAACAGTCATGCGGAAAGCCTCCTTGCTGTTCAGGGTGTCGCCAGTTGGAACCAGTGATGCGTCTCAGCAGCGCATCCAGGTGCAGCGCGCGCTGCCAGTCGTCACGGTCAGGGAAATGTCGTAAGTGATACGTTGCGCCATAAAGCGCCTGGGGCCTGAGGAGTCGATGCGGGTGTTTATCGAAACCACCATCAGGCGCGTGCCAAGGTGAAGGCCTTCAGTCAGTTTCATGGGTGACGATTTGAATACCGTCAATCCCGGATTGTTCCAGAGTGACAGACCAGCAGTTCATGCATATCCTTGCGGGATTGCCGCGGGTCCAGCGCGCCGAAGTTCGTCCAGCAGCAGGATGCGCGGTGTCTGTGACCAGCCGCCTGGCAATTAGCCAGGCGCCTGCTGCATGCCGCGGACAGCGCTGCGGTACGTTCCAGTGCATGCCCAGGCGACGGATTCCAGAATGGCAAACGCTGCGTCCCGCGCCTCGCGGCGTTGCCCAGTACGAGCAGCCGGCGAGTAGAGTGAGGCTTGCAGTTCCAGGGCCGAGCATCACATTGCCCAGTACCGTCAGGAGTGCGGAATACGAGTAACGCTGGAAGACCATCGCCGCTCTCGGGGGCCGGCTCGGCTGGGCCAGCGGCTCGCCTGTCCAGTAGAATCTGCCCCTTGCGGGTTTTCCTGGCCCGCAGCAGGCGCAGGGAAAGTAGACTTGCCGCAGCCCGAAGCGCCGACCATGTGATGAATTCACCGCTGGCAACTTTCCAGGTTGAGGTTTTCCGAGTACCACGTTGTCGTCGTATTGTGCCAGACGTTACGAATCGAAGATAGCACTACATTCAGATGCTGCCGCCTTGGGGTCGAACACAGGGAAAACAGCCCCGGCAAATGGCCTTCAGTGCCGCGGTCCATGATTGAAGGCCAGGCAGGGTTGATCCAGGCCACGTAGGCAGGATCACGGTCCATCGCCAATAGCGGCGAACGAGAAAGATGCGGTAAACCCCAAAACCGTCGGTCGAGGCGATGGCTTCGGCGGCAATCAGAAATTAGCCAGGCTGGGCCTAGGCCAGACACAGGCCGCTTTGGAGAGCCGGCGGTAAGCAGTTGCGGCAGCACCACGCGGATCAGCACCTGCCAGGTATTGGCCCCCGAGTGTTTGTGCCTGATTCAGGCAAATCGCTGGGATTTCGCTGACCCGCTGTTGCATGTCACGTATCAGCACTGGGGTAATGCCGATCCACAATCAGCATTAACCTGGACAATTCGCCCAGGGCCCATGACGAAAACAGGAATTGGCAGAATCGATAAGCCCGGTGGGATCATTGAGATCACCGTTACCAGCGGGAGAGGGGGTGCGCCAGCAGCGGAGATTCAGCATCGCCAGGCCGAGAAACCAGACTGGCCGCTGCCGCTATGCCCAGACCGTACCAGACGTTTGGAGGGCTTGGCGCTGGTGTCATCCCACCAGAGGATTAGGCGCGGGTGCGTCGGTCCGGGGGGAAAAGGCCATGCGCGTCCACCGCATCAGCCATCTGAGTGAAGCTGGGCCAGCAGTTTGTCGTTGGGGTTTTCCGCCAGGCGAGCCTGCGAGCTGGAGAGATACAGCAATAGCAGCAAGGCGAGGGGCCAGCAGGACCAGACCCAGGTGCAACACGGCGCCCAGTTTGCGATTCATCAGGCGCGGACATAGGAGGCTCCCGTTGGGTGGTGGCGACGCAGGCGTTGGGGCGAGGAAACAGAAAAAGGGCAGCGGCCATGGCAGGTCTCCACGGGTTACACGGTAACGAGATCTTCAGCTGTCTGAGCTCTCCGGGCTTTTATCCCGCCGTGTAACCCCCTGCCGGAGGTGACAACTTCTCGGGACCAGCCACCTGCAATGCAGGTCGGAACCCTAGTTTCCATTGGTACCAAGTTGTATCAAGCCCATCAGGGCTCGGCTACGTGGTGGTGGTCAACAGGACCCGGATCTCGTATGCACGAATAACCGAATGCAGAGGTCGTGAGCCAACCTGTGATTTACGCGGGTTGATGCAGCGCCTGCACCGTAATGGAGCATGCCCTTTTGATTGTCATCATCAAAAGATATGCGCCACGTATGTGCGCTTACGCGCCCTCGCATGGTGCGCGCAGACGAGCTTGCGCTGGCGGCTGAACCCGGCCTAATTCTTGCGACCCAAGAGTGGTCTGGACAGTCGCGTATCGCTTCGCCGGTAGGGTGGAAAAGTCCGGGCTCCATAACTTTTTTCTTTTTCCTTTTTTTAATTTTTTTTTTCGGGAGCAGTGCACAGTAATCCTGGAGGGGCGTGAGCCTACGGAAAACGATGCAGCAGAGAGTAAGACCGCCCGCATGGCCCCGACAAGGTGGATCACCGGGTTAAGGGTGAAAGGTGCGGTAGAGCGCATGCCGCGCGCGAACTGGCAATACAGTTCGTGGCATCGGTAAACCCCACTCGGAAGGCAAGAACCAAAATAGCTGAAAAAACCCGTTGGGGTGTGGCCCGCAACTGGGTTCGGGTAGGTTGCTAGAGGCAGTCAAGTGATGGCTGTCGTAGAGGAATGGGGGACTGTTACGGGACAGAAAAACCCGGCCTTTACAAGGCCAAAACTCTTAACTTTTTTATCCTTTTACCGCTGTGAAAAAAAAAACCCCCGAAGAGCTCTTTTAGATTCCTAGAGAATGATAGATGTGGCCCGCTTAAACTCTCTACATATTCTCCCCTTCGGTTCCCC
>Ga0163217_1109895_pt1 | contig 16300 bp, 26 predicted proteins | sample SynspAceP_FD_185933 | JGI IMG/M metagenome (GOLD analysis project Ga0163217, IMG submission 185933) | Saline lake microbial communities from Ace Lake in Antarctica - Synechococcus sp. Ace-P (PacBio error correction) | ecosystem: Environmental > Aquatic > Non-marine Saline and Alkaline > Saline ... | reverse complement strand
CCAACGGCAACAAGGAAGGATTAGAGAGGCGTTACCCAGGGGGAGGACCTCTTCAGGGAAGACGAAGGTTTCATGGGGCTGTCTGCCGGTGCCAATTCCAGCACGCAGGCCCTTCATTCAGAAGAATGTTCTTCGTGTAGAAGTCTCGAATTCCGGGTCTTCAGCCGCCGGATCTCCTGCTCACAAAGTCATACGCACGCAGGTTCAGCGCCAGGCCAATGATGCCGATGCTGTCTGGTCCACAGGCCCATCACAGGCACGAACAACATGAAGAAGTGCAGCCAGCGCTTGTTGGAGAACGCAATCCGAAGATCTGCTTCCAGAAAACGGTTGGCCCGTCACCATCGAGTAGTCTCCTCTTCCTGCGTCGGCGTCAAACGCCTTGGAAGGTGTCGACTGTGTCGGAATCTCAAAACAGCGTGTGGCTCCAACCTGCGCCGTGGATGGCGCACAGCAGCGCACCGCCCAGAATCCTGCACGCCCTCATGTGGAACGGTCAGGGTCCAGTTGTGGAAGCCCTTTGCAGGAAACAGCAGGAAACGAAGATCGCCGCCACACCGAAGGCTTCGCGCGAAGAACCAGCTGCTTTGACCCAGGGGTAGATCAGGAAAGACGCTCACCGACCACCGCGATCGCGGCCGGAGAAGGCAATCGCGTTGTAGGGGCGGATGCCCACCAGGCGAGCAATCTCGAAAACTGACGCAGCATGAGCGATCAGCGAGAAAGCGCCGTGCAGCGCCACGAATGGCCAGAGGCCAACCAGCTGCAACCAGCGCACCAAAAATCGCCCTGGCTTTCCGGGCCCCAGAGCAGCAACAGGCTGTGGCCCCATCGCATTCGGCCGGGTGCTTCACGCTTGCGGTGAGAAAAATTGCAGCCTTCCAGGTAGCTGCTGGCGATCCCGTGGTGTACCACGAGCTCGCGAAGGTTGGTGCGTCAGCCACCGCCCAGGCCAGGTAGGCCGTTGGGGAACAGCAGCAGGCCGGACCAGCCCACAAAAAACGAAAAACCGGTCGCGCTTGAAGCCAGTCCATCGAGGACGCTCAAACCATCCCCGAGCTGCTGGCGCGCGCCCTAGAGCAATCGTCAGGGTGGCATAGGCAGCTTCGGAACCCGCTTGTCCGATGAAAATAACCCGGCCGATGGTAAAACAATCTGGGAGTGGTAGCGGGGGACCTTGCAACGGCCTGACATCCGCCGCCTGCAGCCAGGGTTTTAGGGTATGTTCTTCCCATTCAGGCGGGCCCGATCGCTGCGGGCCCGCCCGCAGGCTGCGCCGGGGAAGCGAAGGATTGGCAGGGTCTCCGCCCTGCTGCGTCCCCCATGGCTTCGGTCTCTCCTCGCCGACCTCGCCGCCCCGGCCACCGGCTGGCAATTCCTCCCAGTGCTCGATCAGCGGTGCGGGCCTCCCGGCGGCCTCGAAATCTGGTTTTCGCCCTGGCTGTGACAGCCGGCGGAGCCGGTTTCCTGCCTCGCCAGCCCTTCCCAGCAAGCTGGGATCGACCTGATGCCGATCGGCCACCCCGCTGCCCTCGTCTGGGGGGATTCCCCAACGGCTATTGATGGGGGCCTACGGAATCGCGGCGCTCTTTGCTCTCCACCTTACCCTGGCGGGGTGATCGCTATCGATGTCGGCGCCGGCAGCAACCGTTCGATCAGGACCAGTGGCCACCGCCACATTCAGTCGGCCGGGCCTTTCGCCCAGTGGATTTTCGCTTCGACCTGCCCCTGCGCGACATCCAGCGGTCAAGGGTGGATGTTGCGCGATGGGATCAATCCCCGCCGCCGCCTGGCTCTGCGCTTGGCAGGGCCGCCGCGATCTACCCCTGACCCGGATCGCGAACCCCTTTCCCCCTGCCGAACTCGAGCAGAGCGGTTGTCGAGCTGGCTCGTTTCCTCAAGGTGCCCCTGGAGGGCGTCTGAATCCAATGGCGATCTCTTTTCCCCGCGTTCTGCTTCGTCGGCTTGCTTGCTGTTCTCGCCCTTGCGGCTCACGGCCTGCGACAGCCGGATCCGGTGCAAGGCTCCATCGCTGCGAAAGCCCGCAACCAGCCCTGCCTGAGCGCCAGGCCCTGGTGCTCTGCAGGACCAGCCGCGGCGAGTGCAGGTTTCACTCGACGGTGAGGCGCGCCGCTGACAGCAGGCCAACTTCTTGATCTGGTGCGACGGGGCACCTACAAAACAACACCGTGTTTCACCGGTGGTGCGCGAACCTTCGCCCTTCGTGTTGCAGGGCGGCGATCCCCAGAGTTGCCGATGCCCCAAGTGCGGCCAACCTGTACGGAACCGGCAGTTTTCTTGATCCCACAAGCGGCCAGGCCCGCTTTCGTCCGCGTGGAGATCCGCACTCAAAAGGCGAGCGGAACCCGCTACGGCCAGGAGCTGACCAATCCCGTGACTGGGGCAGCTGCGCCTGCACCTGAACGCGGAGCGATCGCCATGGCCCGCCTCGGCTGGAATCCCAATTCGGCCAGCGCCCAGTTTCTATATCGCGCTCCAAACCCCTGGTGGAGCTCGATGGCCGCTATGCGGTGTTCGGCCGTGTGGTCAAGGGCCTGGAGGTGGTGGACAAGATCGCCGGGCGACAGCTGGTCAAGGCCACCGTGCGGGAGGGCCGGCGAGCTGTTGGAGAGGGCAAGCCCTGAGAGAGCGAGCCGCAGGCCGGCCCCGCTTGCTGGACGCGCTGATCTTCAGGAAGGCCGTGTTCACGCCTGAGGGCCGCTCCAGCCACCTTGGCCGGTGCGCACGATCTCGAGAATTCCTAACTTTCGAGAATCGCCTCCAAGGCCACCAACTTGCCTGGATCCCACCACCTACAAGGATCAGGGCGTGATTGGAGACGTCGATCCACATTGGCGCGGAACACCTGCATTCATTCGGGATTCGAGCGTCGCTCGGCGGCGGGCGCGGCGCCGCGGGCGGCCGGCGGGCGGGGGGCCCGCGGCGCCGGCGGGGGCCGGGCACGGCCCGGCCCGGCGGGGGGGGCGGGCCGGCGGCGCGGGCCCCGGCGGCGGCGGCGGGCGGGGGGGCGGCGCCGCGGCCGGCCCCGCCGGCGGGGGGGGGGCGCCGGGGGCGCGCGCCGGGCTTGCGAGACCTTTTCAACCAACATCAGTTCCCGCTCACCGAAGGAATCGTGGTGAGGTCGTCACATTGAGCACGTTGACCAACTTGTTGAGTTGCTTGGTCATCTGCCTGCAGGCGTCGACTGATCCCCTTCCACCACCATGGTTCAGCCGGACACTCCCTTGCCTTCGCAGCCCAACCGCCCAGGCTCTCGATGTTGAAGCCGGCTGGCAAACAGACCGGAGATCCGGGCTGAGGGCGCCTTGATTCGTCTTCAACCAGCACGGAAAGGGTGTGCTTCATGCAGCGCTACAGACATTGGGGAGCCGGAATTTCCTGAGCCAAAATTTACGTTGCGGCCTTTCAGGCGGCTCAGCCAGGGATGCAAGCTGCCTGGCTGAAACTCGGCTGGGGGCTTCGTCGTGGGCAATGCCCCACCCCTTCAAGCAAGTCAGTTCGAGATCCGCTTTTGTAACGCACAGTTGCGCGAGACCTCAATCGGCACCAGCGGTCGGCCTCGCCCCAAGAGCACCAGCAGGGGCTGCTGCATGCGGGCCAGCAGGGCGGCGGCGGGTGGCCTGCCGTGGCCGCAACGCCATGCCGAGGGTTTGCTCAGCCGCAGCGCCCAGGAGGCGGTGGGCCGCGGGCGGGGCGGCAATCAGCTGACGCAAGTTCGCTGTCGCCATCACGGCAGTGGCGTAAGGCGGATTGGATGCGAGAATCGAGCAGGGTGTAGTGCGGGCGATCAGGCGGGACCAGCAACTCCCAGCGGCGCTCGGTGGCATGAGCATCGGGCATTGGACGTTGCGGCCACGCAGGCCACCGGCCGCCGCCCCTTGCTGGCCCGCATGCAGCAGCCCTGCTGGTGCTCTGGGGCGAGGCCGACCGGCTGGTGCCGATTGAGGTCTCGCGCCAACTGGTGCGTTACAAAAGCGATCTCGAACTGACCTTGCTTGAAGGGGTGGGGCATTGCCCCACGACGGAAGCCCCAAGCCGAGTTCAGCCCAGCAGCTGCATCCCTGCTGAGCCGCCTGAAGGCGCAAACGTAATTTGGCCTCAGGAGTTCCGGGCCCCAGCGAGCGCCCTGCATGAAAGCACACCCTTTCCGTGCTGGTTGAAAGACGAATCAGGCGCCCTCAGCCGGATCTCCGGTCTGTTTTGCCAGGCGCGGGCTTTCAACATCGAGAGCCTGGCGGTTGGGCCAGCCGAAGCCCAATGGAGTGTCCCGGCTGACCATGGTTGGTGAGAAGGGATCAGTCGACCCTGCAGCAGATGACCAAGCAACTCTCAAACAAGTTGGGTCAACGTGCTCCAATGTTGATCGACCTCACCAACGATTCCTTCGGTGGAGCGGGAACTTGATGTTGTGAAGTCTCGGCACCGCCGGAGCGACGCTCCGAAAATCCTCGAACTGATGCAAGGTGTTCGCGCCAATGTGATCGACGTCTCAATCCACGCCCTGATCCTTGAGGTGGTGGGGATCCAGGCAAGTTGGTGGCCTTGGAGCAGATTTCTCGAAAGGTTACGGAATTCTCGAGATCCGTGCGCACCGGCAAGGTGCCCTGGAGCGGGGCCTCAGGCGGTTGAAACACGGCCTTCTGAAGATCAAGCGCGTCCAGCAAGCGGGGCCGGCCTGAGGCTCCGCTCTCTCAGGGCTTGCCCTCCACCAGCTCGCCGCCCTCCAGCAACGGTGGCCTTGACCAAGCTTGTCGCCCTGGCGGAATTTCTTGTCCACCACCTCCAGGCCCTTGACCACACGGCGAACACCGCATAAGCGGGCCAGTTCGAGCTCCACCAGCGGTTTGAGCGCGATATAGAACTGGCCGCTGGCCGAATTGCCGGATCAGCCGAAGCGGGCCATGGCGGATCGCTCCGCGTTCATGTTGCAGGCGCAGCTGCCCCAGCTCAGCGGGATTGGTCAGCTCCTGCCGTAAGCGGGGTCCGCTCGCCTTTGAGTGCGATCTCCAGCGGCACGAAAGCGGGCCTGGCCGCTGGTGGGATCAGAAAACTTGCGGTTTCCGTACAGGGTGGGCCGGCACCATGGCATCGGCACCTCTGGTCGATCCGCCGCCCCTGCACCCACGAAAGGGCGAAGGTCGCGCACCACCCCGGTGAAAACACGGTGTTGTTGTAGGTGCCCCGTCGCACCAGATCACGAAAGTTGCCTTGGCTGTCAGCGGCGCCGCCTCAACCGTCGAGTGAAACCTGCACCTCGCCGCGCTGGTTCTGCAGAGCCACCAGGGGCCTGGCCGCTCAGGGCAGGGGGCTGGTGGCGGCTTCGGCAGCCGATGAGCCTTTGACCGGATCGGCTGCGCAGCCGATGAGCCCCAAGGGCGAGAAACAGCCAGGCAAGCCGTACGAAGCAGAACGCGCGGAAAAGAGATCGCCATGTGGATTCAGGACGCCTCCAGGGTCACCTTGAGGAAACGAGCCAGCCTCAGGCCCGCTCTTGCTCCGAGTTCGGCCAGGGAAGGGGTTCGCAATCCGGGGTCAGGGGTAAGATCCGGCGGCCCTGCAAGCGCAGAGCCAGGCGGCGGCGGATTGATCCATCGCGCCACATTCCACCTTGGACCGCCATGGATGTCGCGGCAGGGGCAGGTCGAGCGAATCCCACTGGCGAAAGGCCCCCGCCGACTATGTGGCGTTGCCACTGTCTGATCGAAAACGGTTGCGCCGGCGCCGGACATCGATAGCGATCACCCCCCCAGAGGTAGGTGGAGAGCAACAGCGCGCGATCCCGTAGGCCCCCATCATAGCCCTTGGGAACCCAGACGAGGCAGCGGGGTGGCCGATCGGCTATCAGTCGATCCCCAGCTTGCTGGAGAGGCTTGGCGAAGAGGAAACCGGCTCGCCGGCTGTCACCAGCCAAGGCGACAAAAAAAAAACCCAAGGGGGATTTCGAGGGCCGCCGGGAAGCCCAGCACCGCCTGATCGAGCACCTGGAGGAATTTGCCAGCCGCGTTGGCCGGGGCGGCGAGGCGGCCGAGGAGGAGGGGACCGAAGCCATGGGGGACGCAGCATGGCGCGAGACCTGCCATCTCGCCTTCCCGGCCGCAGCCTGCGGGCGGGTCCGCCAGCGATCGGGCCCGCCCTTGAATGCGGAAGAAATACCAAACACCCTGGCTTGCAGCGGCGAATGTCAGGCCGTTGGCAAGGTCCCCCGCTTACCAACCTCCCCAGATTGTTACCATCGCCGGGTATTTCACGACAAGGCGGTTTCCGACCTGCTATGCACCCATGACGATTGCTCAGGGCGCGCGCCAGCAGCCCGGGGAATGGTTTGGACGTCCTCGATGAACTGGCTCACCAAGCGCGGGACCGTTTCGTTTTTTTGGGCGCGTCCGGCCTGCTGCTGTTTCCCCACGCCTACCTGCCCTGGGCGGCTGGCTGACGGGCACCACCTTCGCGACCTCGTGGTACACCCACGGGATCGCCAGCAGCTACCTGAAGGCTGCCAATTTTCTCACCGCAGCGGTGAGCACCCCGGCCCGATGCGGATGGGCCACAGCCTGGTGCTGCTCTGGGCCCCGGAAGCCAGGCGATTTGTCGCTGGGTGCAGCTGGGTGGCCTCTGGCCATTCGTTGCGCTGCACGGCGCTTTCTTCGCTGATCGGCTTCATGCTGCGTCAGTTCGAGATTCTCGCCTGGTTGGGCATTCCGCCCCTACAACGCCGATTGCCTTCCTCCGGCCCGATCGCGGTTGTTCTGTGCAGGCGTCTCCGATCTACCCACTGGTCGAGGCAGCTGGTTCTTCGCGCCGAGCTTCGGTTGTGGCGGGATCTTCCGTTTCCTGCTGTTCCTGCAGCGGGCGGTCCCACAACTGGGACCGTGAACCCGTTTCCACATGGATGGGCGTGGGGCCAGGGATTCTGGGCGGTGCGCTGCTGTGCCCATCCACGGCGCCACGGTGGAGGGAACACCGCTGTTTGAGGATTCGATCAGTCGAACAAACCTTCAAGGCGTTTGAGCCGACGCAGGGAAGAGGAGACACTACTCGCATGGTGACGGCCCAACCGTTTCTGGAGCCAGATCTTCGGGATTGCGTTCTCCAACAGTCGCTGGCTGCCACTTCTTCATGTTTGTTCGTTGGCCTTTGTGGGCCTGGGACCTAGCAGCATTGGCCATCATTGGCCTGGCGGCTGAACCTGCGTGCGTATTGACTTTGTGAGCCTAGGAGATCGGGCGGCTGAAGAACCCGCGAATCGAGACCTTTCTACACGAAGAACATTCTTCTGAATGAAGGCCTGCGTGCCTGGATTGCACCGGCAGACCAGCCCCAGAAAACTTCGTCTTCCCTGAAGAGGTCCTCCCCCGTGGGTAACGGCTCTCTTATCCTTCCCTTGTTGCCGTTGGCGGCAAGGTCTTGACCCAACGGCACGCCTGGTGGCAGGCAATCCCGCCTGATCAACCTCTCCGGCCGAACTGGCTGGGTGCCCACGTGGCCACGCCGGCCTGAGGTGTTCTGGGCAGGCGCGATGATGCTGTTCGAGGTGATCACTACAGCTCGATAAAGCCGTAGTGTACGAGCAGGGCCTGATTCCGTTCCCGCACGTCGCCACCTTGGCTACGGCGTCGGCCCCGCGGCGAAAGTCACCAGCCTCTATCCCTTCTTTGTGCTCGGTGTGTTCTGCACCTGATATCAGCTCGCGTGCTTGGCCCGGCGGGCCTTTTATCAACGCCTGCGTGGCCCTGAAAGTGTTGCGAGGGAACTATTCCTCCTTCGTTCTCCCAGGACGGCTGAACAAGAAACCAGATGACAACATCATTGTTATCACCTGATTCCTGCTGGGCGTCGGCGCTTTGCTGCTGGTCTTCAAGGCCCATGTTCTTCGCGGTGTCTACGACACCTGGGCACCGGCGTGGTTGGTGACGTGCGCCGCATATCACCAACCCCCACCTGAGCCCTGCCGTGATCTTCGGCTATCTCACCGCCGCTCCGTTTGTGGCGGAGGGCTGGATCATCGGTGTCAATTCAATGGAAGGACATCATCGGTTGGCCACATTCTTGCGTCGGCCTGATCTGCATCTTCGTGCATCTGGCATTGTGATCACCAAAGCCCTTCGGCTGGTGCGTCGTGCCTTCATTCTGGAAGGTGGAGGCCTACCTGAGCTACCAAGCCTCGCGCCTTGAGGCCTGATGAGCTTCATCGCTTCACCTTCATCTGGTTCAAACAACAAACCCCGCCTATTCCTCCGAGTTCTACGCCCCCACCAATGCCCGAGTCTTCCAGGCCCAGAGCTTCACCTTCCTGGTGCGTGACCAACGCCTCGTGCCAACATCGTTTCGCCATGGCCCCACCGGCCTGGTAAAGTACCTGATGCGTCTCCCCCACCGGTTGAATGAAATCATTTCGTGGTGAAACCATTCGTTTCTGGGAACTTCCGCGCCCCTGGCTCGAGCCTCTGCGTGGCCGAATGGCCTCAGGCCTCGACAAGCTCCAGAACGACATTCAGCCCTGCAAGTTTGCCGCCGGGCGGCTGGAATACATTGACCCACGCTCCGAACGCCCCCTCAACTTCCGTAGGGCGGCATCATCACCGAGCCCAACTCGGTGAACTTCGTGAACGTTGCGTCAGTGGCTCTCTGCCACCCAGTTCATCCTGGCCTCTTCTTTCTGGTTCGGTTTCACCTTCTGGCATTCGGGCCGCGCCCGCGCCGCAGCGGCCGGTTTCGGAGAAAGGATCGACGCAAGGCCGAGCCCCAACCCTGCCATGGCCTGATCTCGACTGATTCTCGCGAACCATCAAAACGTTCACGGTTCATTCGTTTCAGGTTCATTCCACCCCCTTACCCCCGCATTTGCGGGGTTTTCATGGGCAGAAACAGATCAGAGTCAGCCAGAAAACCAGACAGCCTTGTCATCACCTCAGCCTTGAGAGAAACAGTTGTGACAGGTTTGATCATCGATCGTTCCTACGTTTGAAGGATCAACGCTGTGATCCCGTGCCTCTCCATCCATTCAACCGGCCGCGGTCCTTGCCTATGCGGCCCTTGCCCTTGGCCTTGCGCCTGTTGGCTGCTAGAAGCCAGCACGATCGATTTTCCCCGCCAAGGCGTGCGTCTGCGATCGCCTGCCAGGAGGTGCTACACCGCCCAAGGTGTTCTTTGCGCTCAACCTCGCGAATTTTTCGGCAGCTACGCCGAGCGTGAACTGAGGCCACTCGTCGGGGCCAAACAGAGCGCTCGAACAGTCAAGTTGAGCGATGGAGATGTCTGCGATCTGCGCCAGCCAAACCTGCTGGAATGACGGCCGGGAGCAAGAACGTCAGCTCAACGCGCTCAGGCAGGCAAAACTGTTCGGCAGCAACGGAGCCTGTGGGAAACAACGGGGCTTCGCAGCAAATCCGCACAAGGCAGCCGCTCCTTGTGATCTTCGCCGGGCAACCGTGGCCTTTTTCGACGGCTCCTGCCAGCTCAATCGGCCGCGAAACGTCCAATGGGACCGCTACAAACGTTGGAGCGCAGTGATGACCGTACAGCCTTCTTCAACCGGGATGGGACGGCGGGTGATTGCGGGACGCCAAACATGTTCCTCAGCCCGCCCAGATCAGCAACCGCAAACGGGCCGTGGCCTTTCCGCTGGGATGATCTTTGCAACGTGTCAACGCGGAATCCAAGCTGGCGGAAACCAGGGGCCGCCAGGGGAGCAGCAGCGATTGGTTCACCCAACCAGCACTACCTCCAGGACGTTCTTCAGCAAACCTGTTCGTTGGACGGCTGACTCTTCTTGCAACCAGCGCCGCAACAGGCGGCAGGCTTCAGGCCGATCACGTTGGGCTGAAGCAGCCCTCAATCTGCTCACCAGTAGGCCACCGCGGCCTTCAAGCGCAAAACCCACCGAGCGCAGTGCAATGTCGCCTGTAGCCACATAGCTGTCAATTTCGGCGTCGGCTGAGGGCCGCGAAGTTGAACCCTGGTTGGTTCACGTGGTCAGCTGCAGTGGTGCCAAATACGGCCCGGCCCGCGGCGCAGGCAGTGGCCGGTTGGAGCGTCCGCCCCACTGGCCGCCATCCTTCGCCAGCGCCGGCTCGCCTCGGCGGCATCGACGGGCTTGCCAACACCTTCGTGGGCAAAGCCAGCACGAATCGCAAACCCAGCACCAGCTCCTCCACTTCCGGACTCCGGCTCCGAGCCAGCGCGCTTCGGCTTTCGCCCTGGCCAAGCCGGTTGCACAGTAGCTCTGCTGCAGCTGAGGACGCCCCGGAACGGCATCGCGTCTTCGTCAAAACGCCACTTGACGGCGTAGCGGTGTGGAATGGCGGCCTGCTCCAGCAGGCGCCGGCGCGCCGGCGATGGCGGAAGCGAGCAGAGAGCCTGCATCGGCAGATCGTGGCAGCAGGACGGTGGCTGTCATCCTCGACCGTCGCTGCCGTTATCCAAGAGGAATCGTTTGGGATGGAGAAGCGATTCCCCAAAGCAGTCCTTGCACTTATCAGTGACGCCCGCTCGCTCAGCCGTGCCGCCAGCGGTCTGCGCTGTCTGCCCTTCTTCGCGGGCGTTTCTATGCGCTGGTTGCAGGCGAGCGACAGCAGCGAAGGCGCGTTTGCCAACCCCTCGTTGGCGCAGGTTCTTTTCGTCTCGATGGGTTTCCCGACCGGGTCGAAGGGAGCATTTCTCTTGGCTGATCAAAGCTCGGTGTGCTCCGCCGTAGGTGGATTGGCCAGGGCCTGACTGAGCGCTGCGCTGACGCCGATGGGGCGGAGGGTGGTTGGCCGGCTGGCCTGGTGAGGATTCCCCGGCCGCTCTGGCGGAGCGATCCACCAGAAACCGCGGCCGTCACCGGCCCCGGCTATGAGCGGCCGCCCAGCTGGGGCATCCCCACGCCCTGATGGTGCTGGGCACCAGCAGTGGCGCTGGAAAATCACTGATGAACAGCGGCCCTCTGCCGGGTGCTGCGCCGCCGCGGTGAGCAGCCCCTGCCCTTCAAGGGGCAGAACAATGAAGCCTCAATGCCTGGGTCGACCCGCGATGGCGCGAGATGGCCTACAGCCAAGCCCTTGCAGGCCTGGCGGCGGCCTGGAGCCGGGGTGGCGATGAATTCCGTGTGCTGTTGCTCAAGCCCAGGGCGATAGCCGCAGCAGCTGATTTCACCTGGGTCAGTTTCGGTGGGGGTCGCCCAGGCGGAGCCACTACTACGCGACTGGTTCCGCCCCGGCTGGCAGGCGATCCGCCAGGGGCCTGGCCAGCCTTCAGGACTCCCATCCCGGCGACGCTGGATGCTGGAGGGGGGCCGGCAGCCCGGTGGAGCGTGAACCTGCAGCACCGCGGACCTCACCAATCTGCGCCTGGCCCAGTTCCTGGGGCCCGCTGCCTTGCTGGTGGGCGACATCGAAAGGGGTGGCGTGTTTGCCCAGACTCGGCACCCTTGGCCCCTGCTGCGGCCCGTTGAGCGGCCCTTGATCGGCGGCAATTCCTGATCAACCGGTTCCGCGGCCGGCGCTCCCTGTTCGATGGAAGGCCGCCGCGGCTGGAGCGGGAAACCGGATTCCGGGGCTGGGGTGATTTGCCCTGGCTCGATGAACTCTCCCCCCCGAAGACTTCCCCGATTTGCTTGAACGGCGCGCCGTAAAACCCGACGCGGAGCTGGAGATCGCCGTGATCCGGCTGCCGTCGATCAGCCAAATTTCTCCGATTTCGATCCGCTCGAAGCCGAACCGAGCGTGAGGCTGCGCTGGCTGCGCCCCGCGAGGCGCTCGGCCGCCCCGATGCCTGTGGCGATTCCCGCTCAGCAAGCAGACACTGCGCGCCTTTGGCAGCCTTCAAAGCCAGCCCCATGGCGCGGAGCTGGAGCGCTTCGTGGCTGGGGTGGCCACCTGTTCGGACTCTGCGGTGGCCTGCAGATGCTGGAAAGGCCCTGGAGGATCCCGAGGGCGGAGGGTGGCGGCGGTGCCGGCGGGTGGAGGGCACTGTGGCGGCCTCGGCTTATTTGCGCTTGCTCACCCGCTTCCGGCGCCGCCAAGCCCTGCCGCAGTGCCAGGCCCAGGCCCTCTGGCCCGCTCCGGCTGATCTGGAGCTGGCGGTGTTTCGAGTTGCACCGGGGCCTCAGCCAGGTCTGTGAGCCCGAGATGCGAGAACGGCCTGGAGCAAGGCCATGGCTGGCCGCCTCTGGCCGAGTGCGGGCCGATCTGGCTGGTGGCAGCCCAGCGCCGGCGGTGGGGTGGTGGCCGGCACCTACCTGCATGGGGTGTTTTGAAAGTGGCCCCTTGCGGTCGCCGCTGGCTTGATCAACTGCGGAGGCAACGGAACCTGCCCGCCCTCAGCGAAGACCCAGGCCCCCACCACAGCTGCCAGCGCGAGGCCCTGCTCGATTCTCTCGCTTGATTGCCTTCGAGGCCCACGTGAACCCTGGACCGGGCATGCTGGCTTGCCCAGACGGCCAAACCGATCTGCCACCCAGAATGGGCCCTGCCGCTCGGTTCGCCCCTGTTTGCCGTGACCCCTTCCCTGCTCAGGATCACCCTGGCCCGATGCCGCCCACTACCCTCGAAACCCAGCGGGCCTGACTGGCTGGCCAGCGGCGGCGGCTGCAGGTCTTTGATATCCCACCGGTTGTCTGGGGGAAGCTGCGGGGCCTGCGAAATCTGAGGTCAATGGGCGGCTGTTTACGGGCCTGCATCAGCAGCGTGCCTCCGGCCCGCAGCGGTGCCCTGGCGGTGTCTCTCGCCAGCGATCCCTACGGTGAGAGGGCCGCCGTGGAGGTTTCCGGCTGAATCAGGGGCACCGCCAAGCAGGCACGGCACCGTCCGTAGAGACCGCCCGCCTGGCCCGGGTGACGGGAGAACTGTTCCTCCTTGACTGCAGCTGGCAGGCGGGCCGGCCGGCCTGCGGGCCGCATCGGCGAGGCTCGGCTCCAGCGCGGTCAGCAGGGCCTGCACCGGCGCGCTGCGGTAAACGCACCTGCACCTCAAGCTCCAAGCGGCCGCTTGGCGTGGGTCGATCGACCCCAGTTGACCGCCCCGACCAGGCAAACCGGCCACGGGGGCCGGCCTCAGAAGCGCGGCGCTACCACCACCCGTTCATGGCCCGCATCGATGCGCAGCACTTGCAGCGGCTCGCGCCAGCCACGCCCAAAGCCTTTTGCGTTGGCCGATGGTGAAGTGCTCGATGCCGTCATGGCGCCGAAACCGTGCCATCGCGCAGGCAGATTTCGCCCTGACGGGCGGCAGGTAGCATCGAGGAACGCCTTCATCGAGCCGTGATGGTCGGCTAAGCAGAGGTCCTGGCTTTCTGGCTTGAGCGGTTGCGCAGCCCGAGCGTTTCGGCTTTCCAGCGGGTGTCGGCCTTTTGCTGATCTCGCCGAGGGAAAAGAACAGCGCTCAGCACGGACTGCCGGGCAGTCGTAGAGGAAATAGCTTCTGGTCTTTCTGGCCATCGGAGGCCGCGCAGGGGCTGGGTGCGCCCGCTGGGGCTTCAGCTCCGCCGGCAGGCAGCCGGGCGTAGTGACCGGTGCATCCGGCCAATCCCCCCCGCCTGCTCGGCCGCCCAACTCGAGCATGGGCGTGATTTCACTTCCCGGTTGCAGCGCGAGCAGGGAAGCGGTCACGCCTGCGGCGTAGGCCCTCAACAAGAAAATCTATGATTTCGGGCCTTGAAGCGTTCGCGCGAAATCATCAACTACGTGATGGGCACCGCCAAACTGTTCGCAGATGCCGCGCATCGACGAGGCCCTCGGCGCAGGGGGCAGCTGGCCCTTGCCGCTCATCAGCCAAGAGGGTGAGTCCTTCACCTGCCAACCGGCCTGCACCAGCAAGGCCGCGCTCAAGGACTGTCGACGCCGCCGGAGAGAACCCCACCGCCACTCGCTGTGTTCACCCGGCCAGGCGCGCAGGCGCTCGATCGCCTCAGCTGTTGCCTGGGTGGGAGGAAAGCTGGTCAAACCGACGAACCCTCAAACGCTGAAACGGAGCAGAACTAGGCGCTGCTCCATCATGGACCAGCCCGCGCCGATGCCGCCGTTTTCCTATGGCCCGCTCCGGATGCCGCCAACCTGCTGGTGCGCTCCGAGCCAGATTGCGGCCTGGAAGCTGCCCTGTTCGCCAGTTGGTCTGCCGGGTGCGGCCCTGGATGGGAAAGGCGGCCCTGCAGATCAGCGCCGGCTGCTGGCCAGCCCGGCGGCTGGCCGCTGGCGTGCTCGTGCTGGTGGTGTTCCGGGCCACAAAACGTGCCGACGGGGCTGGTGGTGGCGCCGGGAACTGCACTTGGCGGCCGTCGCCGTGCGGATCTGGTGGCCCCTTCGAGCGCCCAGAAACCCCTGGCCGCAGAACACAGGCGTTCATGGCCTGCCTGGTTTGGGGAATTCCCGGCCCTGACGGCTCCGCCAGACCCGTTGATTGCCGCCCTTTTGGATCGATGCCCTGTTCGGCATCGCCAACACCGCGTGCCGGCTGAGATCTCCAGCAGCTGTTCGCGAGCGGCAGGCCGCCCGAGCCGGCCAGCTGGTGGCCATCGACGTGCCCACCGGGTCTCTGCGGCCGATGGGGCCAGGTTCTTGGCGCGTGGCGGCCTGCGCCAGGCCAGACGTTTTTCTGGGATTGCTCAAGCAGGGGCCTTGGTGCAGGACAGCGCCCTGGCCTGGCGGTTGCGCCAGCTTGGGAGCGATGCATCTGGCCCTGCCCGCCGCCCTGCTGGCGACCTTGGCCTTCTCGATTCAGCCCGCTGGGGCCTTGGGGCCTGCCGACCTGAAAAAACGGCGCCCAGGCCTGTTCTGCCGCCTTGAGCCGCGAAATTTACGGCCGGGCCGGCTCTGGTGGTCGCAGCAGGAGCGATCGTTTACAGGGGTGCGGCTTTGCTCAGCCTTTTCGGGTGCCAGCGCCAGCGGCTGCGCAGCCCTTCGGGCTGCGCTGCCGGCTGCCGGGCGCCGGTCTCTGGGCGGATGCAGCCCCAGTGGTGATGGGAGCTGCCCTGAGGAAAGACCCACCGGTGGCCTGGCCCTGCTCCGCTGGCCATGTTTTACCGGGGTTTTGGACCGCCTCGATGCTTGTTTTGCTCGGCCCGGGCATCGGCCTGGATCGGGGATCGGCGGCGGGACGCTGACGCCTTGACGAACCTGGCCTGGCAGGCCCTGCAGGACTTCCCGGGCTTGTTGGTGTCGATGCCGAGTGGCCTCAAAACCGGCTCGGCTGCGAGCGCGGGACGGCGGCAACCCACCTGGTTTTTGCAGCAGCGCCGGGGACCGACCTGGCTGACCCCATGCCGGCGAATTTGCCCGACTCTTTCCCGATCTTCGCCGCAGGCCCCCGCTCGAGGCCGGCCGCCGCCGCCGCGGGGCGTTGCCAGTTTCGGTGTTTGCTCAATGGGGGCTCGCAGGTGGTGGCCTCCGCCGATGGTCGGCGCTGGCAGCTGCTGGCGGCGGCGGCCGGCCGCTTGCCGCCGCCGCGACTGGAGACGTTTTGCTGGCCGGCTATGCGCCGGACGGGGGGCGCTGCGGGCTGCGGCAGAGGGCGGGGCCCTGCTGGCCGCTGCGCCCTGGAGCATGCCCCAGGCCGGCTTGCGTGCTGCAAGGAGCTGGCGAGGGCGCAGCGACCGGCCCCAGGCGGACGATTGCCCAGCAGTTGGCCGGACGTGCTGGCCGGTGGCTTAGTGAGGTCAGCAATGGCCTGATCATCCAGATCAGTAACCCTGAAAGTTCACTGCAACCACATGATAGACCGAGCCGAAAGCGAGAGGCCATGACAGTATCTGTTGGTGTTGTTTTGGCACTTTAGGGCCTGGAAACAGTTGTTGAATAAATCACATGCCAGGAATTTGGTATTTCCAAGGAAGATTGGGCGATTTCAACTTTTTTCAGGATTCATTTGCAGTCGCCAGTTCTTCAGATCAGGGGAAAAGCAGTCGTCGGCCGTAGCAAACGATCCCGGGCAGCTGAGTTACCTGGCCCACGAATCGGGCGCGAAACCGCTGCTCACCCCAGCCGAGGAGATCGGAACTTGGGGCAAATTCAGGTCCAGACGATTGGATGCGCTTGTTGGAAGAAACGGTGAGGCCCGGCCTCCCAAGCGAAGCGGTCAGAAAGAAAGTTGTTTGCGCATCGGGCCGGCCGGCCTCCAAGGCAGCCGGGATGATGAAAGGCCAAAACCTGCGGGGGGCTGGTGGTTTTTCAAGGCCATCGGCCCAAAAGAAGTAACCAGGGCCGGGGGCCTTGGGAAGGGCTGGGCTGGGGGGGGGGGGGAAAACCTTGGTCAGGAAGGGGGATCCCCTTGGGGGGGGCCCATTCCCCTCCTTTCCCTTTTTCCCTTGT
>Ga0163217_1070320_pt1 | contig 16301 bp, 17 predicted proteins | sample SynspAceP_FD_185933 | JGI IMG/M metagenome (GOLD analysis project Ga0163217, IMG submission 185933) | Saline lake microbial communities from Ace Lake in Antarctica - Synechococcus sp. Ace-P (PacBio error correction) | ecosystem: Environmental > Aquatic > Non-marine Saline and Alkaline > Saline ... | reverse complement strand
GAATGCTTTGATTGAACCTTCGTCATTTGTTGAGGATCGCACCGAGTTCGCCATTTCGTTTCGCTTGCCCATTTTCGATCGTGTCGATATTGCACGGGCGAGAGTCGAGCGCACCATCACGAATTATCTAAGGGCAATGACATCATTTAAATACACCATGCCGTCCTGATCACGGCGGCGAATCTCCAGGCGATTTCCAGGCGCTGGATCCGGCGCCGGTGCTGCAGTTTGACTGTAGGTCGCTGAAAACTTCGCCTTTGCAGTGGAAATTCAGCGAGGTGTGTGCTTTGGAATGACGAGTTTGGAGAGTTCGTCATAACTCATTACTGACCCGTTTATGTTAGACAGCAGAGGCGCGTGGGTTTCGACGCAGCGTTCGATGTGGATGGCATCATCCGTACGATACGCACGCCGAGGACGTTGTTCTATTGTATCAATCAATGTCGATAGGTCGCCCAGACGGCATGCCCCGGCGAGGTCGTAAGACCGTGTCCACATCGAGCCTTATCACACCGATCGCGCGGATATCGGTTCAGCATGAGGAACAATTCAAACACATTAAATCGAAGTTCGCGCGCTCGAGTTGATAGGTCGGATTCGGCGAGCAGGAAGTAATCGATTCATGCCTTCACGCGAATTTCATTAGGCAAATTGCGTGTTGCTGTCTCGGCCGTGCCGCCCATTTACGCTCAGGTTCGGGATCCCATCGGACAGTTCAGGTCGCGCGAGTGCTTGATCGCGTCGGCCAGCGACCGGTATCGATAAACGTGCAAACCCACTCCTCAACATCCACGGATTGGTACACCGAGTTGTGACGACACCGAACAGCAATTGTGCGATGGAATACGCTGGACAAGTCCGGTACGGGAGCGCCTCGTTTTCCAGATTCCCGAATACGCTTGGGATGCGTCGAATCGCAAGGCCTTCGTCATCGACGCGGCCATCGAAGTTGAGTATCGCTTCCGGGTATAGAGCGCGGCGTCGCAGTTGTCGGGATGGCGTTGTTCCGAGTTTGCCGTGCTTTGTCGGCGAATGAAATAGGAACGCACGTGAATCGAATGTTGCGTCGAAAGAGCCGCTTGTACGGAAGAGCCACTGTCGGAAGAACGGCGCCGATCGCCAAAAGTTCGAGACTTGCGCATCTTTCAGCCTCCCCAGGCCCATGACTCGCGTGAAACATCCATTGTAACTCAGCGTCGAGGTATCGACGGTCGCGGTTGCATCAGACCGGATGAGCCTTAATATCCGGCGAAGCGTGGTCGCGAGCATCCGATTCGTTGCACAACAGCGAAGTAAGAAGTAAGAGGTGAGAGTGAGAGTGAGAAAGGTGAGAAAGAGGAGAAGGTGAAAGGTTGAAGAGGTGGAGGTGTGAGGTGGAAGAGAACCCCTCCGTCTAGGAATGGTCACCAACAAGCCGTATCGACCGAGCCTGCGGAATCCTTTGTTCAGAGCAAACAGAAACGAGAAACAAAACCTGGACCGCGGCGGCTTGGCTTGACCAACCCGCATCGTCGCCCAAACTCCTCGCCGAATGAGTCGGCTCGATCGGCATCGTTAGCCTGACAGTCCAGCAATCACTAGCAGAAGCATTTGAGATGAGTTCGAGCAGCCCGTAGCAGCCAACGCGTGTTGCCAGGGAAGTAGATACTCGAAAAAGTTTGCAGCACGAATCGCTCGCAATCGGGCCCAAAGCACCAACGCTACGAGATGATTCCTGGTTAATACGTCGTTGGGCAGTCATGGCGGCTGGTTTATTTACCGGCACGCGTCGACGTCGGGTTTGCGGAAGCGAAATTGTCAGTCGCCCCTGCCGATTTTTTACAGCTCGAGCCATTGACGAAAACAATCGTCGCCTCAAGAGTTTTCCGTCTGTTTCATCTCGTTCTGTATTTTTCATGCCTTACTCGATCACTGTAAAGATTCATTCTCAGGCTTCGTGCGAGTTACCTCGCTTTCTTTCAAAAAGAAATCTCATCGAACAGCTCGTCGTCCATGCCGGACACGAGTGGGCTGGGGACAAGCCAGCCACGCGGCCAGCGAAGGGGAAGAGAGACACGAATCATGAGTAAGACCCGCTGTGGTTTTTGATACGAACCCACGCTTAACGTTTATTTTCTCGCGGCGTGCAGATCATAGAACGAAGCGCGTCCCCACGTCGTACGAATGATCGATCGGCAGAACGGAACGCATCGCACCAGCCGATGCAGCGACGACATCTCCCGGAGAATCTGCGGCTCTACGTGCCGTGGCAATTAATTGACTCTCCTAAAACTTCTTTGGAAGGTCGCGCCTTCGAAAACCCAGTAAACCGCTCCAGAAAGCCGCACGATCTTTCAGGCGGGTGCAAAACCGGCAATTGGCACACAAGTTTCAGGTGTTCAAGTTAGGTGTTTTTTTCGGCTGTCTTTACTTGGCCACTATTTCAACGACTTACATTAACCGATAATCGGACAAGTATAATTCGTCTATTCCAACTTATGCCCTCGAAAACATCGTGAGACTTCATGACCCAGCAACTCCTGCTCTTCCGAAACCCAACTCCACACAACCTTTCGCTCAAACCTGTCGCCGGTCTACCAAGCCGTCGGTGCGGTCCCGCGACGCGTATTCGCCTGAACCACGCACGTTCGCCGATGAAACGAAGAGCAGACGACGAGATCTCGATCGGTTTGACGTTGCGCGTATGGGTGTCGGGAACCTGAACTCGCATTGCCAGCGATATGGATCGACTCGTCGCGTCGCCGATGCCCAATCCGGACGCGCCGGTCGGACAACCAAAATTCCAAGAAACGACGTTTACGAGTTACCGCGCGATTCTCGATCGCACGACATCGACGTTTGCACTCGCCCACCCGGATCATTGCCACCAACCGTTGATCGAAGCGATGTCTCGCAAAGAGTGTACTCGAAAAAACGTGACTCGGCGATCGACGAAGGCAAATGATATCCGCAAGGGTGGCAAAAAAACCGGCGATTGCAGGTTGGACGAACAACGGCAGCACGGGTTTAACGATCTCTGACCGATGGCAATCGTACGAAGGCGATCGTAAAATCCAACGTGGCAGCTCTGGGGGCTCACCCCAATGTGACGCCAATCCGTCGCGGACGTGCCTTCGAAATTGATGGGATCGCTATGCTCGGCGACGTACGAGTCGATTTATCGTCGCTGGAAAACGACAAAAGATACAAACGGCCCATTATGAATTCCGTGTGTTACATACTCCGCGTAAACTCATCATTGGGGCGCTCACCACTCGACATTCTGCAAATTGGCTTTAAGTTTGAACGGGACAATACGCAGAGGCCGGTTTCTCGGCGTACGCGGAAACATCGTCGGTACAAGCACGGTTGCCGCAACAATTGACCGCATAAACACCGCGACGCATTTAATTTCAGAACGTAATTACCTGTAGGTACCGAAATGTGATCCAAATGGACAGGTCGCAACGGGTGTTGATCGAAGGACAAGGGACGCATTTTGTCATCGCGGTTGCTCTGACGGTGGCCGTCGAAGATCTTTCAACAATTCCGTTGCCCAGGCCGATTTCGAATGTCTACAAAGGAAATGCCGATGGAACACAACGAGCGATACAGCACTGGGAGAACTTCCTGCCTGCTCGCCGCGGATCGACCCATCTCGACGTCACACGCACATGGAAGCTCAACGTCTCGCACCCCCCCCCAAAACCATCGCGGCATCAGCGCCCGACGGACGCAGATTGAAGTGGAGACGATTCGCGAAGGCAAAATGCGGCGATACATTAAAGAGGCAACGCATGCTCGCTGCCCCTACCGTGAGGGATACGAGAATCGAAATGGTTAAGCGATTGAGATCAAGAGAATTGCCGGATGAACTGACATTTCCACGTTTCATTCGGCGAAACACCTACTAAACCCCAACTCTCCACTCCCAACTTCCAACTCCTTAACCCTTCCCACGGAGAGTTACTGACGTTTAGTGGCGCGTTCGCTCTCCCACTTATTTCCAATCCTCCAATCTTGAAAACATCCATGCCAGTTGTGAACACTGATCGATTTTCTCAAACGAAATTTCAAAGCACGAGGATGGGCGTCGCCAGTTATTCACAAGCCTCGTTCTCATCAGGTTGGGCTTGAGTTTACGCGGCAATTGAAGGAGCAAAAGAGTTCGTTCGAACACGCCAACTCGTCGGCAACAATCGTTTCCTCGGCGGACGACCCTGTGCGAACCGTAACAGAATTCAAACAGAGCAGATTTGCCACGAGTGCTCGAATTTAGCTTGGCATTCCGAAACCAAACGTGGATGTACATTAAAAGCACTCGAACGGCCGACCGCATCGTTGCTCGTGTCTTCCTCGAGGAAATTTTGGTCGAAGCAGAGCCGTTCGCTGATAACAGCAAATTGCTCCGCGAGACTCCCGCTGCCGACGCGTTCAATGAGCGCGAAACAGCTCGCCATCGGGCTAGCGTTTGTAGCAATTTCTCAATTGTCCCGCCGCCGAAGGCGATGTGAGCAACGCAATTTTATCAAAAGGGGATCGACGTCTATTCGAGCTCGCTCGAGGGTCGTCGGACATTTCTTCATCCGGCGGCTCGAAGGTGCTTCGATTGCTTTTTTGCAATACGCGTCGTCGAGTTCGTGCGGAGCTTACCCTCTTTCTCGGGCGGGCCGCGATGTAAGGTCGGGAACGACCACGTTCGGTTAACTCGTTGAAGGCTGATCGGCCTTTGCCGCTCGGCGAGTAAAACTTTGCCGTCGTTCAGGCACATCCGAACTTCGTCGATTGATCGGAAGATACCTGCACGCTGCCTATTGCGTAGCTTCGCTTCACGATGATCGCACCGCGTGCTGTCCGTGATCGACTCCCTGAGAAATTCGTGCACTGCCTTTGCTAATCGATCAACACCACCATCGGCACGTCAGCGTGTCGGACGTATGAGCGGCGTAATCGAAAGTCTCTCTCCGCGTTGCGACCACGGTCGTGACAATCCGTCTCGCTCATTAACCGGTCGGCCACATTCGACGGCGAGACGTAACCACGGGTTTTCTCGCAAATCCATGACGAGTGACCGCATTCCTCTGTGCAACCCCACAAACCTGTCGACTTCGCGAGGTTGTCTTTGAAATTGTCAACCGGAAATACCGAATGCCGTTGCCCATCGACGATGTGAGCGTTCTCCACACAAGGCACGTCACACGACGACGGACGACACTGATTATATATTCCGCTCGGCTTGTTCCCGGAGAGAAGGTTAAAGTCCGCTGGCGGAGCTTCAGGCACCAGCAATCTGCATGTAATCAGGAATCATAATAGGCTCGCTGAGTTGCCGGACACGAGAATTCTGTCCGCGTGATCCCCATCGCGGGCAGTCCCTGGATCACCGAAAGGATCAACAACAGTCTCGGCCGCTCTCAGTTTCCACGCCCAACCGACAATAGTTGCCCTCGATCGTTTGAGAACATCCGTCGAGTTGCCAGGTTGAAGCAACTAGTTTGTAGTGTCGAGCGTCCCCACCGCACGCTAATGTATTCGAGCACCCGTCCGGATGCCGAATTTCCGAGTTTCCTCGTGAGGCGAGGTTGCGACGAATGCAACGTCGAAGCGATTCGAATCGGCTCTTGCGTTGCTGCGTTCGGCCAATCTCGATGAGGTTCTTGACGAACCATTCATCGTTCTTCGATCGCTGCCCATCCCACACGACGACGAGCCGGTTCGTTCAACGCGATTCGAAAAGCCGACGTTCCGTTGCAAAACAGCACACGCGACCATCGATCTATCGAATAGGTGCGTCTGCAAGGTAGCGAGATCTTCGCTGTACCAATCCCACGTTTGCACGTGTTTCATTTCACGCACGCTATCAGATAGTGGTGTCGTCTAGCGTCGTTGACAATCGAAGTGCAACGACTGTATCAGCAACCTTTGGATACAGATCCCGGGCGTCGGGATAGCCCGTGTCGCTTCGCCACGTATTGATCATCGCATCGCCCATGCTGAGCGCGTATCGAGCTTCAATCGTCTTCGACGATGATGCGGCGTTGGGGGTCGAGATTTGGAGCCGGGCGCTTCGTGCGCAGTGAGTCCGTCACTCATCCGCGATGCAATCGATGCTGATCAAACGGAGTGACCGCAAACACACAAACGCCCCCACAAGAATAGAAAACACCACCATCGACTCAGAATTGAAAACGAACAATGATAAAAATCATGCGAATTCCGTTGAAGTGCCCGGGCGGACGGTGGGGAACGCTAGCGAATTTCGCATCGTGGAAAACGCGGTTATAGAACCTAGAGTCACAATGCGCCCGGTCAAAAAACCGCACGTCGAAAAAATCACCCATTCGACTACCCGAGAAAACGACCATCGCCGGTACGATCAGTTCGTTGAGACCGTCAGCCGCCAAACTATACTTAAGATTGGTCGCGAGATTCCTGGATTAAAACCGAAACCCTCCGTGAACGCTAGTCAAGACACGGTGGCTCTTTATTTCGATGGAAGAGCGTTTCCGATGCGCAAAGTAAAGAAGAACCGAGTTGCTCCTGTTCCCAAAATCAGTTGTGAACTTAACGATGAATCGTGTCGCGTCGATTGACTCTTGCGTCGACCATTAATAGGCAGTGTCGCGTCGAAGACAAGCCGACCGAGTCCCATTTGAGGACATGTCTGATGTACCCCGTCGCCGCAGCGAGCGATCCGGCGATCCCGGGTCGTCTGTTCGAGGCGTCGCACGAAGGGCGTCGAGGAAAATGGAGACAATGAGTCTTCAATGCTTCAATGGTCTTCAATTCTTCAATAGACGCTTGCTTAAGCAAATCGCAGTCGACGCTTTTTTTTTTTCCAAACCCGGGCCATTTTTTCCCCCCCCAATTAATCTGACCAGTATTACCAACTTACATCTTGGATGCGCAGGGCGAGTAAATTGCGTCAATGCGGGTCACGCTGCTCTGCATCGGTTTCGGGCTTTGGCCGCCAACAAGTTAGGGTTTGCGGATTCGATTGTGGGCTAAGCAGTGCATCGTGCCCGAGGTTGTTAATGAAGGAGTCAGTGAAGGGTTAGTTTAAAACCTTCACTTTCAGTAGGGTCTACCCACAGGAGGAGGTTCGCATGACCAAAAAACGTTTTCGCGCGAAGCTGCAAAAATTTGCAAGGTGAGCACAGGACGATTATCGTTGTTTCGACACGGCTCGTCAAGGATTTTCAGTGCCCCGCGCAAATTCCTTCGCATTCCCCGTGAACAACTTTTATGTTCATGAAGGCAAGGCATCCCCACGAGCCTCGAAAGCGCAAAGAAAAACTGTTGATCGCGACGACGATCAGATTCGTTGACTTATTACAGACGGCTTCCACCGACAAACGTCGATCGTTACGACAACGCTTCGAACGCCGGGGAGGGTTGTGAAGGGATTTCGTCCGGACCTCGTCGTGCTCGATGATGTGCCCGCTCAACAGAAGTTGCCAACTGCAAACGACCTCGTCGATACCACGGTGAAAATCTGTGCATTTCGGGTGGTCGAAGAACAGAAGTAGAAGGTTGAAGCCGCCGGTGCGAACGATTTCATGCAAAAACCGTTTCTACGATCGCGACCTCGTCAATCGAGCTTGCGATTTGCCTCGAATGGACGTGTGTGATGGCTTGATGCGCGACGTCGCGTCGCGTTGGTGCCGCATTTAAATTCCATCCCGATTCGGTTTTCATCCCGGGCATGGCTGAGCGAGATGTTTCCTTCTAAACGATTTCCGTTCCCGCCCGTCTTTTCGTGGTACAGCGCAGTCAGGGGAATTTCCCAAGCGCGGGACGCTCGGCAATGTTCACAAAATGTTGCTCATCCGACGCCTCTGGTGCAGGCCATTGGGCTGTTCGATTGGCTCTCATTGATGACCGCGCATCGTTGATCGGACCACGCGATTTTTCATCACGAACGTTCACCAGTTTGCGATGTGTGCTTACCGCCTTCATGGCTGGAACCATTGGTTGGCCGCGCCCCTCGATACGATTCAGCACATTGCTGCGTCGGTTCGCCGATCGATATACTTCCGAACGCCATCGCGATGCTTGCGTGGTCAGTTTCCTGTTATCCAAACGTAGGATTGCCAACCCGGTTTCCGGGCGATACAACGCTTGTTATCTTTTGCCACACGGGCGTCGCACGATCACAAACAACGTGCATCAACACGCTCGGGCATTCGAGAGAGTGTATCAGATGCCGCCCGGCAACTTCCTTCGCGTACTATTCGATCCACTCTGTCTCCGCATCGGTGCGTACGGCTCAGCCACGAAACAACCGTTTTGGAACATTTTCATCGCGCCAATCGGTCTGGGCGATCATCACGGAGTTGCGCTAAGATTTCGTTGCACGGATTTGTCGATTCAACTACCGGCGCACGATGATTGCGGATTGATGTTTTTTCGCAAATCCTCCGAAACAATGCACGTATTATTGGTGAAGCGTCCAACGCGTCGCGCACCACGGCCCCGTCGCAATCGTTTGGGATTGAGATTGAATTCGCGGTCGTTGGTGATGAGAGTCTTTGGATCGCAATCGTATTCTTTGCGACGCTGGAAATGATGCGATCGCGGTTGCCCGTTTGATCGCAATCATCGAAGCGATCGCACGACGGATTAATTCGCGTTGAATTTCGGTTTCGACGAGCAACGGTCACGTGATCGTTTCGGACATGCCCCGGGTTCGCGAGAGAGCATCCATTGCGATGGACCGCTTTTACAGCGGCCGCCCGAAGCCGCGAGTCTCGGCTCGGAGTTGCGGGGCCGACGATCGCCGGTTTTGCATGCGTACGCTCCGCTTCACACGCCCTGCCGGGATGCGTCCACGCTTTCCTCAGCGGGCAGGACGAATTTGAAAAAACGATCCAGTTTTCATCACCCGACGGCCTTGGATTGAACCGCGATCCGGTGTGGAACGCGACGAGACGTACCTGACTTTCGAGTCAGCGTGAAGGACAAACAATGCTCGGCTCAAAAGAGTCAAAAATGCGAAAACCGAACGTTCCAAAACGAACACGTCTGGCTAAGTCCTTGGAAAATTCATCAACCCACCGTCAAAGCAGCTTCAATCGCGAATTCACCCGACAATGAAGACTTCGACTGCCGAAAGAACAATATCACTACTTCGCATCCGTTGTACTAAAAACAAAATCGATGTTGGTAACTTTGTTTTTTGCAACGCATGCCGAATACCGAGAGAGGCGGACCCATGAAAATGCGGACTCATGCCGAGCTGCGCATCGGCACTTTCGATCTCTTCGTAGAACGGCGCGTTGCAGGACCAGTCCAAACTTTTCAAAGCGCGCAATGTCGCTCGTCGGGGTGAACTCGGTGTTCTTCGTTGACATGATTGGAGTCGCTTTTCCAATTTTTTTCGCATTTTTTTTCGCTGCGGCCAAGGGAAGAGGGGGCTCCTTGTCTCGTCGACGCGGCATTCCGCCCGAAGATAAGATCGGCATTCCATCAAGCGAGTTTGCTTAATCTGTTCGTTTTTCCCGTATCGAACCGATCTCATTTGTTGTTCGACTCGACCCTTTTGGATTATTGCAATTCCGCGACGCACCGCTCGACAATCATGGACAAACGCTGGGGCTCGGGGCGAGAGCATCGATCAACGCTTACACGTCACGTTGCGTTTCAGCGCGTTTGCAGGGCCGCCGAGCGGTCGATTGCGATCCCGGGCCGGCGTGAGTTGCTCCGCTCGCCGGGGAATTGCCTCGCGATAGACGTGTTTGTGTAGTCGTGGAATGCCGACGAGTTTCCTCGAAACATGCTGCGAGGGTTCACGCCGCCAACGACCGCACGTCGTGCGAAATTGCCGGCGGTCGGAGCGAGGTGATCGGCAAAACGACTTGGACGAGTTCTCGATGGCGCTCACGGAACCAGCGCGATGGCCTGACCCGAACCGTGGACGTATTCAACTGCACGCGCGCAGCAGCCCGCGGGGCGGCAGCGAGTCTTGCGGCCGTTTTCTCTCAATCGAACGAACCGGCGCTCGATCCGCATCCGTCCGCGTGCTGCAGGTATCACAGGTTTGAACCGACTACGGCTTGCACCGTACGGACTCGTCGCGTTGCGAGCAGGCTCGACCAAGCCGGTTCCGTTTGGTGTCCGTAGACGGATCGTGGCGATCGTTTGCAAGCATGGCGGACATCCGGCCACAGTACCTCGTGGATCAAGAGTCTCCGATTACGAGGCAATCCCGCCGAGACATGAAGGTGTCCGCAATCGGTTCGCTGTTAGTATTCGATCGACCAAGCGGCGTGTCGCCGCAAATGGAAGCCGTCCGAGGAAGCCGATATCGTATTCAAAACACTCGGCCCGAAAATCGTCGAAAATCTCGTGCCCTCATGTCCCTACTGGAGTGCCGGCCTATTACGTGATCGCGCCCGTGAGGCGAGCAAGCAATCTGTCGCTTTGACGGTGCACACATGGTCTATCCGCATTCAAGGAATTTACCGTCAACAAGGCGACCATCCAATTCACCTCGGCGGGCAAAGCTCGAACGCTTGTGCGATGTATCGCACATCGCGCGTCGGGTCGGCAGCGAATGTCAAACGGCGGATCATGTTCCGGTTCGTATGCACTAGCGAGATATTTAGAACGCGTAACTAAACAAGCGTTGAGGGTACGCGGATGATCGAGCGATTTACGAACGCGTTCCCCCGTGGATTATTTGCCGGTCCGTCACGCCCTCGCCGCTTCCGATTGGTGAGAACATCGGACGGACCCGAGTCCGATGTCCTATTGCGATTTGTCACTCGGAGCAACTGGTGGTGCCGCGATCTCGTAGGGGATGGACGAGAGATTGCCCGGTCGGGATTCATTAAGCCCGTGATGGAGGAAGCCTGTTACTCCCGCCGGCGCGTGCGTTCCATTCCGAAAACACGCACCACAACATCGACCACGATTTCTGTCAAAAATTGATGATTGTAAAGACAATTGTCTCCTGATCGCGCAGCGGACTAGTGAAACCCGCGGTTCAGCAAGAACTCGCGTGACGTGGCCGGATCAAGCCGCTCGGCAACACTTACCAAGCTGGTTGGGTTCACAGCATGGTGAAGTCGTGAGGGATTAAGATAAGATCTGATTAGTGGCATTCGTGACTTCCACAATCACCCCTGCAAACACCTAACCACGCTTCATCATCTGGCCCGATTGATCAGACCGGTCGCCGACGAATTGCCGGTGCGGCGAAAAAATTTGCCTTTCGATTGAAGTCCAACTCGCTACCCCATCGTCGAGAGAGAGCCGCGAATCAATCCATCCGACGACGCGATTCCAAACATTCCTCACGGGATCAAGGGTTACGATCGGCACGTGCCGCAATGTTTCACCACATATCGCTTGCCGAGTTTTTTCGGTCCAATCGCGTCAACGTGTTTGTTGTTATCGACAACATTCACGGCATCCTGTTGTACCGACGCCCGTTGTGCTGCATATTCCCCGGTCGATCGGCGCTTCGATGCCAATCGCAACCTCCCGAATCGAATCGAAACCGAACACCACCCGTCCCATGATTCGCAGGAGACTTTCGCCGTCCGATCGTGGCGTTGTGCCGTCGGTCCGCAGAGGCAACGTTCACGCGGCCTTGCCTGTCGCAATGACCACTTGAACCACGTCGCAACACCGGAGCAATGTTTTTACGGTTGTCGAGCGGCGCATTCGAATTTGTCACCCCCGGTTTGTATTCAAATGATTTCTCGGTTATGGCGTTGAGGGCAATACAACGCACTCCTGACTGGTTTGCCAACGGACTCGAGATTTGCAGGATGGGTTCGGTGGCCGATCGTACTTCGGGCCGTGACGACAGAAATGCGCCGTCATGATTTCACCATTCGGTGATGATTCAAATCGACTCACCGTCGCCGGATCAGCGTTGAAGTTCCTTCGAACGTCCGACCACAGCAATCTGAGTTGTCAACGGGTTTTCGAGGTTCGACGTCTCTCGGGTCGTCTGGGTTGGAGTCTCCTGGGAATCATCGCGATGCGCACAGTGAGCGTCGCATTGGGCACGCCGATGCCGGCGTTACAAACCCGCTGTGCGCTCGAAAAACGAGTCTCGAATTCACGTCGCCAACGGGATTCAACGGGATTCAAATCGAGAGCTTTCGAACACGCCCATCAGTCGGTACATAACAGAACCGTTATGACGGCTTCTTCGATCGCCTCGGCGTCCTTGTTTCAGACGACTTTCAGATCACCCGGCAAGGTTTCGGCAACGCCCGCTCGCCCCGCATCGCGCGCACATCGTCCAGTGGGTGCGCGTTCGACGGATCGGGAGATTGCGCGACACGGTCGCAAACCTAAAGGTCAAGAACAGCATGCATTAACGCCTTTGCGACAGAAAATGGAAAAACAACAGCATGACCAATCAAACGAGGGGGAATAACAATTCGATCTTGCGAAGAAACTCAATTGTACTAGGAATGTCATAACCGAGCACATCTTCTGTTGAGCACCCATCCGGTTCGGTTCGAGAATGTCGTTCGGCAGCCGAGCCGACAACGTTCCAGCGCCACCCGTCACGCATTCGTTCGGAAAAACCGAGCGGCAAACCTCTCCGTACAAAGAACCTCGGACATGCTGTTCACGTTCTGGTCGATGGGACCCGGAGTATTATAGACTGTCCGCATTCCCGCGGTTCTTCGTCGCGTTCGCACGTTTTGTTTATCCCTCAGATTTATATTTGCAATGATTTGTGTCAGTTTAGGGCGTCCCCCACAAAAATGATGCCCCGAACACGATTTTGGTTGACATGGTGTGCCAATCGGTCGAATTGCGACTCATAATCACCCCGACGTGACATGAAAGAGCTCGTCACACCGTCCGCCCGCGTCTCACGGTCCGCGGAAAGAGGAGCGCGGGGTGGGAAAAATCCGGGGAGCGGTTAATGTGCTTCGCGTCGATTCGCTCGGGTCGATGTAATCGGACATCGAAGCCGACGTGGCCGCCCAAATCCCGCGTTACGGATCGACCAAAAGATTTCATAGCTATCACGATTTCTCCGCACCCTGACGACTTGAGAATTGCAACGCCGCGATGTCCGCTGAGTGATGGGACTCGTCAAAATCGCACTATGGCCAACACGTTCGTCGACACGTCCGATATGATCCAATTGTCGAAAATCAAATCCACGATCGAGATCTTGCTATGGGCGAACCGGTATGATGACGCGTTCTGTAACGAGTGGATTCCTTTCACTAGCCCTTCGCACGACAAAAAAACTCGCCCCCGGACAACTTAATTGAAGGAGAATGGCAGTGATCACATTAGAGCGATCGACATAAGGACACCGCACTGTTCGGTGTGATCGCCGACCCGTCGCCCACCCCCAGCGCTGATTCACAAGCCAGCGTTCATCGACCGGGACTCTGCCATATACCTCGTTTCGGGTGCCCAAAAGGAAACGATCTCCAAACGTTTCATGAAAGTGCATAGCGTCGCATCGGGCATTACATCACCTCCCCCAAAGAGCGCGCGTGGATTATTCCCCAAGCCGAAGCGATGCGACGGGCTTTCGGTGCGATCACACGATGGTTCCAAAGCGAAGATACGACTCGTTACAACACCGATTACCGCGGGCGATGGATTGCATCAGAAACTTTGGAATTCAGTGCGTTGAGAATTCGATGCAGGCAAGTCCTTGTCTCGGGCGCCCGGCGGCGTGTCTCGAGCCGTTCGCTGGGGTTTGCGACGCGTAAGTGCAGTTTACATCTCGTACACACAGGAACGCAGCAATATCGCCGCGAAAGAGGAGTGTCAATCTCGAAATGAGATCAACGACACACAGGCAGGCCCACTTGCTCGTGTCAAACGTGAACCCGCTCGGAATGCCCACAATGTGACACTCCCTACATATGACGGCAATTGAACAGTACATATTAGTGTTCGATACGTTTCAATCCGAGAACACTCGCTGTTGATTAAAACTGCAAACGCAAGGAGCGAATCATCACGCGTGGACTGTTCGTTCGTCAAGCCGCTCTATCAGTACGGTTGTTCCAGGCAAGACTGCGCCGAGATTTGATGCGGCAAAAGATCAACAGGCCACAACCCGGTTGCAGAGAATTAGACTCCGTTGCTGCGTCAGTAGATGGACACAAGTCCATTTTTCCCGTGATCGAACCCCCAATAACGAATTTCATGTCGACGAAAACACTCCGCCCCGATGATCGCGAATGAGAAAAAGACGCCGCTGCATGCTGCCTCGTCCGACGTTATCATGGGCATATCGCCGCATGATGTGTGCTGACCGACTTGATTTGTTTCAAAAAACGTTCCGAATCGCCTCGTACGCTCACGGTTTTCGTCCCGTGATCGACAATCTGCTCGACCGGATGACAATGGACGACGTCGTCTCGCATCAAAAAGCTTCATAAGGGATGAGTGCCCGTTACCCGCCGCGATGCGTCGCTGGTCATGCCACGGATGTCCGCTTGCGTCCTCATTGGCAATCATTGCGTCGAGTCTATGTCGAAAGAATTCGAAGGCGAAAAACAAGCACGCGCGGCTCACCGATTATCCCGTTTACGTCAAGCGGTGAAATTGAACCTTCGCCACCGTTTGTATGTCGTCGATGTCGAACGTCGCCTGTATCGATTCCGGGTCGGCGCCCGTTCGCTTAAACCAACTCACGACGGATATCGATGTGCGACCAAACGCGCCCGGTATCTGCTCGCTAGCGTGCAAGATCTGACCGCCTTTTCTCGATTTCACGATGCGCATTTGAGGCGAATCAAATGGCAAACGAAGAGCTACTAGCGGGCGACGTTTTCAGTGACGGCTCATGACCTGGCACGCGTTTTTCGACTATACTCGCAACTTTCGAATGCCATCGGTCACCGTCACCTAGGTGTCCTCCGGACATCCGTTTTCCTAGCTGAAAGAGACGCCCTACGTGGCACTGATCTTTCCCTTGCTAGTTTTCATTGAACCCCATGATCCATTGTCTTTCCTGTTCTCGTGCCCTTCGTAATCACCGGTTTTTCAAATGTATGCGAAAACGCCCAATCCACCACCGCGTTCCCACCAACATCATCTTCATTCTGTGCGATGATTTAGGTTGGGAACATCGGTGTGTTGCACCGGAACGACTCCACCCACTCGGAAATTCGGCACCCGACTCGACGCATGCGATGCGGTGCCATTTACCCCGAACCATACTGTCCCGCTCCCGGTGTGCGGCCTAGTCGCCGCGCGCTTGTTGCATGGTGTCATCCAAGACCACTCGGCATCCGTGTGATAATCAGTTCGACAAAGAACTACCTAAAACCACAACATAGCTTCGTGCTTGGTGCGCCGGTTAATCGCCGCGCTGTTGGTCAAGTAGGTTTGCACGCGGCGAAGCGGAGCAAAACCGGATCGCTAAAGGCGGTACCGACCGCGAGTTTAACGATTCTTCGGTTAGTCGCACGCGCGGACACCAGCAACTTACCGCCAACGATTGCCGCTCGGGGAACTCATCAGTCACCAAACCGAAAGAGATTTGGCAAGAAAGGAAAATTCGGAAACAGGGATCGTTTACACCAGTATTGTTCACGGCGTATGCCGAAAAATGGGGATACGCAGCAACCGCGAAACATCAGTCCGTTCTTTTGTATCTCCCTACGACGCACACCGGCATTGCAAGTCCCTCGGTTTGGCCTACCCGACGCGCGGTTTGAACCGGCGGGTCAATGCTGGACAAACCGGCGAGATTATCCACACCCGTGCGGGATATCGCTTCCTTCCGCGTCCTGAACACACCGGCAAGGATGGCGGACGTCGAAGAAGTTTCGCCACGATGGTCAAACGGATCGATGACCTGGTCGCGATCTAATTGCAAACCTGGTGACTCGACTTGACCGAGAACACGTTGGTGGTTTTGTCGATGATAACGGGCCGGCACCACGAATTCCTTTTTTGAGCGTACGCGTGACAACCCAACGTTCCAATCCTACGGTCCGTTCGATGGAACGAAACCCGCAAACCTGGAGGCCGGGTATCGCTGCGGACGCATGGCCTGGTGGCCGTCGCGGAATCCCCGCTGGCCACGATCGATACCGTACGCGAGTTTCAGGTTCCATATTGGGGATGGCAAAGATTTGCGAGATCGCGGGCAGGCATCCGCGGCAATTTGCGATGTGTTTATCGTTAGGTACCCACCATGACGGGCGGGGCGAACGAGGGCGACCAGCCATGGTTGTCGTCGGGTACTTTGTTCGGGGGCGCCGAACCCAAACCCTTATTGGCGATTTCGGAAAAAACAAACGGAAACCGGCAAAAAACAAAAAAAATCTTTTTTTTTTTTTGGGTTGTGTGGGTTTGGGGGGGGT
>Ga0163217_1120055_pt1 | contig 16303 bp, 23 predicted proteins | sample SynspAceP_FD_185933 | JGI IMG/M metagenome (GOLD analysis project Ga0163217, IMG submission 185933) | Saline lake microbial communities from Ace Lake in Antarctica - Synechococcus sp. Ace-P (PacBio error correction) | ecosystem: Environmental > Aquatic > Non-marine Saline and Alkaline > Saline ... | reverse complement strand
CCCTTGAAGCGACGCACCGAGTCCCGTGAACTGCTTGGCAAAAGTAGGTGACCGGTGCCGCGCAGATGGCTATCCAGCCTTCATCATTTCGCAACACCTCACTGGTGGAAACCACCGGCGATGTGAGGTGCGGTGGCATCACGCTCGCGCGGAAGACCTGCCGGGGGCCAACGATCGCACCGGCGGGTGGGCGTGCTTCAGGTGGCGGATCTGAAACCCGGTTGGGTGTGCGTGCGCAGCAAGGGCTCGACTCAGACAAGATAAAAAGGTTCTGGCTAGTCCCGGCCGGGTGATCGGGCGAAGATGTTGAGGGCGGTTGAAAGTTGTCAGTGGCTCGCTCTTCACTCCAGGTCCCCTCGGCGACCCGATTAGCCAAGCGCCGGAAAAAGATTGTCGGACGATTTCCTCGACCGTGAGCGATCAGTGGAAGCCGGTATGACCAGAGCCGGCACATACCGGCTCAGGTGCCGTGACTCAAGCGTTTCAACCCCTCCGCTTCTGCTCCAGCAAAGCCGTTTCAGCCACCCACCGCTCTGCGAGCAGCTCCTGGGTTGTTCCTTCAGCCGGTTGCGCGTTTGACCCACCAGGGACGTTTCCTTCGGCTGAAAGGCCGGCCCCATGGCGCCAAGGCACCGCCGAAAGCCGGGACCTTTTTTCACGAGAGCCCTACCGCAGGGTCTCGAGATCGGGCAGCGTGCGACGGCCGGATGCGGCGCCGGCTTTCTGCTTCACAGGCTGTCGAGTGCTCGCTGAGCTGCTGAGGGGCTGATCGTGCGCGCTCACGGCTGGGGGCAGGATGGGCTGACTGTAACGGATTTGAAGGCGGCAGGCTCAAGATCGAGGCGGCCATGCTCGAAGCCGTCTAAGTTGGCGCTTGGCTACTGCTTGCGTGCGCTCTGACGATGCCCTTCCTGGCGGGATCCTGATCGCATGCGATGGGATCTTCGCTGAGGGATTAGGCCTGGCCGCCGAGGCGTTCGAGGGGCCACAGGTCAACGGTGGTCTGCACCTGACCGGAAGTTCCGCCATGGCCACGGCACTGACCCGATGCAGGCGCCACTGCGGGCGGAGCGGGCCCGTGCCCTGTTTGGCTGGGGTGACGGCCTGGGCCTGAGCGGACCCCTTCAGATTGCCGTTCAGTTTTGGCGCTTGGCGGCTGTGGAGGGACCCCCGGGAGCTGGTGCTGTCACGGAATCCACCACTGGCCCCACCTGCGGCCCGATGTGTTCATTCAGCACCGCTTTCGGCGGCGATGGAGGCACCCTTGAGGGTTTGCGGGCCTGGCGGTGAGCAGCGGCCTCGCTTCCGAGTGGCGCCATTTCGCGCGGCCGCCACCTGACCTGGATGGTGGCCGAGGGCATTGGTGAGCTGGCGGGCGGCCGCCGGGCTGATGTGAACCTCACACGTGCCAGGCCTCCTGCGGCGAGATCGGCCCGTTGCGCTTGGTGCCGGCGGGCGATGCGTCGTACATCGCCCAATTCGACAAAACGCACTCGACCCCCGCGACGCAACCTACTACTGGCTGGCCGGAGAGTGCGTTTCGATCTGGAGTACGGGCAAGCTTGGCCCGCTTGACTGCCCACCGATGTGGCCCAGATCCATGCCGGTGGTGCCGGCGCCTCACCCCCCTGCAGCCCGAATGTTTGGGCGGGAAGCGTGGTGAGGCTGCCATCGCTTCCTCCATTTGCCCTCTCGGCGTCCTGTCACCAGCGCGGGGGATTAGGAGCCGAAAACGCCAGCATTCTGATACGGACTGTTTCAAACAGTCTGCGCACAGTCAGGTGGGCCCGGTACAACCCGCTGCAGCAGCCATTAGGCTGACGCAGAGACGATCAGGTGAGCACAGAGACCTGCGGTGTTGCTCAGCACCGAGAGCAATTTCGATCGAGGGGTGATCGGCAAAGCCCATCAGCTGCGCGGGTGCCAGGGGGCACAGCCAGCTGGGCCCGCAGAACCCGGCAACCTGCTTCGGAGGCCTGACACAACAGGCTGCCGGCAGGGCCTGGTGCGACAGCGCCAGGCTGAGCCCGACCAGGTCGTCAGACAGGCTGCGTTTGATTCAGGCGGTGGTTTCGCGCGGCTGGGCCGAACCGGACTGGCAGGGCGACGGCCGCAGGGATCACCTTGCAGGCCTGCCACAAACGACCAGGCTAGCAGCAGCCAAACGGATAGGGTGGTGAGAGACAGCCCGGCCCGAGCCCCCTAGGCGATGGGAGTGGCCGCCAAGCCGTCCGTGATGTTGTGAACAGCAAACCCCGCCACCACCACCCCAGCGCCAGCTGGGTCCAGACCGCCCCAGCCGATTGCGGCGCAGGGCCGCGAGACCCTTGAAGATCGGCGGGTCAGCCATCGGGGCAAAACGTGCTGGGTGCGGACCCCAAACTTGCACGGCCATGGAAGTGGATTCCACAGGGCCCTGACGCACGTGATTCCACTGCGATCCCCGGGACGCGGACGCCACGGCCCTGGCGCTCCGGCAGTTTGATGGTCTCGCACCAGGGGCAACCGCCGCGTGTTGCCGCGGATCGCCGCGACCTCGCGCCTGGCTGGTGCCACGGTGGTCAGTTTCTGGCCCACCCCCGCGAGCTGCATCACGGCGAGCCCCGGGCTAAGGCTTGATTTGCCAACCGAGAAGCTGCGCTGGCTGCGGGCCTGTGCAATCAGCAAACTGTGTGCTGGTCTCCCTTCACCACGAGCTGGCTTGCCAACTGACGCCAGAGGCGTTGTTGAGCAGGTGCTGGCTGGAGGCAGTTGGAGAGGCCCGCGATGTTGGCCGATCGGTGAGAAGAACTTACCGCTTCGGGGTGGGGCGCAGCGGCGGCTGCGCCGTATGCAGCTCGGCCACCGCCATTGGGCTGACGCGAGTGCACGTGTTGCCCTGCTCTGGGTGGCGAGGAGCGGCGTCAGCAGCGCCGCATACGGGCGCCTGGCGGCAGGACAATCAGCGGAAGCCACCCGCTTGGCTGGCGCGCCCTACCGGCTTCAGCGGCCCGGTGCGTGCGCGGCGGGGGCGGGGCGGGGCCTGGCTGGCCACCGCCAACCTCCAGGTGGACGGTCGCAAATTCTGCTGCTGAAGGGTGTCTACGCGCCTGGGCGCGCCTGGTTTGGCCGCAGCGGCTTGCGGACGTGATGGCAGCTGGTTGATGAATCTCGGCCGCCAACCCACCGTTGGACCGCTTGGGCCTCTTCGGCGTTGGAGGTTGCACCTGCTGGATCGGGAGCTGGCTCTTCGGAAAGCAGGGAGCTGAGGTGGAGCAGTGGCCTGCTGCGCCAGCACAGTCGTTTCGACAATCTCGAGGGCTCAGTGCCAGTATCAGTGCCGGCGCAGCAGCGCCAGCTGCTCAGGTTGAGCCGGGCGGGTATTTCAGCGGGCTGGGTAAGCGTGGGTGAGGCCCCGTGATGAAGCGCGCGATGCCTCGAGCAGCAGAATTCTGAATAGGCCAGCTCGGATTTTCGCTGCTGCCCGGCTCGTTGGCCAGGGCACTGATTCGAGTTAATCCAATTGGACACAGCGCGGCCGAGTTGGCTCGTGTTTTAACCGCTAATCTCAGGCGCCCCAATGTCCCAGCCTGATGCGCCCTCGATGCCACCCGATCGACCCCTTCCCGGAACGGACAGCCAGACGTGGGGCTTGATCGACGCAAATCTCGATCGCGCCCCGCGAGGGGCCTGCGGTGATCGGACTTGGTGCCCGTTTTCGGCCTGGATCGCCAGGATCTGGATGGCGACGCAGCAAGGGACATTGCGCCAGGGTGAGGTCGCTGCCCCCGCGCCAGCTACAACGCTCCCGCACAGCGCCAGGCGACCTAGGCGGCGCGGCCTGGCACACGCCCGCCAGCAGGAGGCCGAGGCCCAGAGCAGGGTGGTGGCGCCAATGCCGGCGGTGCAGGAAGCCCTGCGCGTGCTGGAGGATTCTGGCCGCAGCAGCGACCCGTGTGGGCGCCCGGCGCCAGCCTTGCTCTGCCCTCTACGCTTGGGGCGATTCGCTGGCCAGCGCTGAGCGGCGAACGCGCCGCCGCATCGCAAGCGAGCAGGCTGATTGTCACCGATCCGCGATGCCCGCTGCGGCAGTCGGAAGCCACGGTTGGCGAACGCCCTGGAGGCGGGGCGGTTCTGGTGCAGTACCGCCCGCAAGAGGCGGGACACAGCGCCTGATCAGGCCGCGCCCTGCGCCAGTCTGCGCCGGCCATGGGCCCTGTTCATCTGTCAACGACCGGAATCGATTGGCCTTGGCGTGGAGGGCCGTGGGGTTCCACCTCGGCCAGGGGGACCTGCCCCGGCCATCGGCCGGCGGCCTGCTACGGCCGCGGACGCCTGATCCGGGGCAAGCAACAACGCCCTGGAGCAGTCCAGGCCGCGTGGCCGACGGGCTGCGTTACGTCGGGGTGGCCGGTGCATGGCACGCCACCAAGCGGAGTTGAGCGGTGGGGTTGCTATGTTGCGCAGGCGCGGCGACCAGTTCCGATCCCTTTCTTTTCCGATGGCGGCAATCGACGCCAGCAACCTGGGGCGGGGTGGGCTGCAGGCGCCAGGCAGGTGGCCGTGTGGTGGGGCGGTTGATGGCGGCAGGGATCTGGCGCGGGCTGCCGACAGCTGCTGCCGACCTGCAGGCAGCAAGCTTTCCATGAGCACGGAGCAACGTTGATGGTTTCGCCACGGCGGTTGGGACCCTGCCCTGCGGGTTCTCTGCTTCGACGCGGCCTGCGCTTGGTTTGGTTACGAACCACGGTGTGGTAGGTGGAGTTCACGGTCGGATCCTGGCGCGCAAGCACGGGCAAACAGCGGTTACGGCTGTGATGGCCTTGGGTGGTCACATCGTTGGAGGGGGTTCCTAGATTCATTGCATGTTTTATGGGCGATTCGGTCCGGCTCTCCGTGCCCTTCTCCCCGTTCTTTCTTTCGTTCTTCGTGCTTGCGGTCGCTCTCTCTGGGCTGCTGTTGCCTGTGGCGTCTGGTTTCTGTTTCCTATTTGCCTAATCCCACCAGTGACCCGCCGCGAGTGGCCGCATCGGTGGCGCAGCTTCCGTTTCCGGCCCTTCTTTTCCGCGGCGGGCGCCGGTATTTTCGCGGGTTGGCGCTTCGGGGGTGGCGGGGATTACGGCGGTGCGGGATCGATTACCGTCACTTATCCCGATGTTCGGATTCGGCGGCGCCGGCACTGTCTCGGACTTCCTGTTCTGATTGACGATCGCCGGGTGTTGGTCCACGCCTCGCGGCGGTGGGGCAGGCTTGCGGTGGTGGTGCCCTGCCGTCGGCATGGCGCAGGCTTGTCACAAGCCGGATGGCCAGGGTGGCGGTGCCAGTTGCGGTTGGCTTGCTGGCCAATAGCGCGAGTTGCAGGCAGGATCTGGCGCTGGCCGAAACGGCCACACTCCAACGCGCGTTTCTGAGGAAGGTGCTGCAGGAACCTGTAGCCCTGATGCGTCAGCCCGAGCTCTGGGTCTATGCCAACTGCGAAAGTGGGCGGTGCCTTTCGTGGCGCGGAGTCCCTTCACCGCTCTCGATGACGAGCGCAGCATTTTGCGCAGCGAATGACCTCGACGTGCCGGCAACGCCTGCGGATTCGCTGTAAGGCGGGCATGCGATCCACAGCGATTCATGCAGCACCCTGCTGGGTCGCCAGCGCGCCGCTGCCGTCAGCCGTAACAGCGCGAAAAGCCTGCGCGAAGTCTGGTCTGATCGGTGCGTTCGGCGACCGATCTGGCTGGGCGCTCGAGTGATCTGCGCCGGGGAGGCGAAGGGGGGTGCTCAGTACCGAAATTTTACGCCTATCCGCAGTGCGCACCTCTGTAGGATGCGGAGGCGCCATGGCGGGCCCCGTAGCCGTTGTCGATGTTCCGACCTCAGACGGAGAGCGTCGCCAGGCTGCCGTTCCAGGGCCGCCTGCGCCGGCGGGCCACCCCGTAGCCCACCGAACGGGCACACAACTGGGCTGCGCAGCAGCGGGCCAGCCGGTGGGCGGGCCCCTTCCATGCGGCGCAGGCGATTCAACACCGGGGCTGCCGCACTGCTCCATTGCCAGCAGCGCTGCGCCGGCACCCCCAACCACCAGCAGATGGCGGCCAAGCCCTGCCCGCGCAGACCGGCGCGGCTTCGTTGGGCCCCACAGGTCGCTGCTGCCGCGGCAGCGCATCGCCACACGAGCAGGCCCAGTGCGGGACTCCGCTCCGCAAGTCAAAGCTGAGGCACGGGCCTTCACGGGTGGTAATGGGCTGGCTTGGGCCGGTTGTCGGGACTGCTCCAGACGGGCTGGTTTCTCCGGCGACCGGGTGGAACAGGGCACGCCGAGTTGCGCCGAGGGCTCGGGATGGCGCTGTCTGGCGGGGCTCTTGTCTTTCTCCCAGATTGCTTGGCATGCCAGGGACGGGCGCTCCGCTTCAGGTCCAGCTCGGCCAGTCCGTCGTTCCAGCATCCTGGGCGCGGGCGGAGCGTTGTCTGTCATCGCTGGGGATCACGGGTCGCGGTGGAGCTCCGGCAGCCATTCCTCGCTGCTGATCAGGGGAGGGATTGTTGCTGGATCAGGTCCTTTGGAACTGAGCGGCTCGGGCCGTGTGGCGGCCGGGCGTCTTTGAGGGCCCAGGACAACGGGAGGCGTCGGCTTCAAGCGGGTCTGCACCACGCACATTTTCGCTGTTGTCGCCTTGCGTGGCGCGGCGAGCCCGCCGATCGCAGCACGCACTTTCCTGGCGTTTGGTCCCAGGAACAGCTGCCGCCCGGTACGGTTTGCTGGGCGCAGCCGGGGTCCAGCTCAGCGCTTTCGCTTGGCGCCAGCGACCGTTGTCCGGCGGGGACTTTTCAGGCGCACAAGCCTCACCACTTCACTCGCACGACTTTGCGGACGGTTGTGGCGGGCGTCCCAGAAGGGCAGCCAGCAGAGCGCGACACCAGAACGGCGCGAGGCCGATCACAGGGCCTGCTTCATGGTTTGCTGCAAGGGCGACGGCATGGCAAGCCGATGCCCTCTGGCGACCTGTCGAGCCCAGCCTCGTTTGGTGGTGGCCTTCACCCCCACTGCTCAGAGGGGCTTACACAGACGGCGGCGTGGCGGCCGCATCGCTTGATTGGAGGTTGGGGAGCTTCGGGCGCTCGCCACCCACCGTGTCCACCATTGACCCACCTGCCAGCGCGGCTGGCGCACCAGGCCGCTTACCTGCTCGAGAGCAGCAGGCTGTCGGCCCTTTCAGGCGCGGGTCTCGGGGGGAAATGGAGGGCCGATGTCGCGAGGGTGGGGGCACGAGCGTGGCGTCGATAGGGGCTGCACGAGCAACATCAGAATTCTATGGCCATCCGAGCCCCAGCGGATGATCGGCGCAACGGCCGGATCAGGGCGACCCGCCACCAGGCGATGGATGTCGTATCGTTGCGATGGCAGCTGCATCCCTCAGGCCCGTTTGCATTTCCGTTCCAGTTCCCAGTCGCGGATCGGCTGCTGCGCAGGGTCAGCTGCAGGTCAGGGGGTGCTTGGGCTGCCAGCGGGCTAGGATCGAGGCTGCGTGGACGGGTGCGTTGTGCTTGTGCTCCGTGCGCGCAACGGGCAACGGCCCGTGGTCGGCGCTGCGCGCACTGGGGCACGTCAGGCGCGAAAGCGGGGCTGGGCGGGTTGTAGTGCGGGTGCTCCGACAGGGAGGTTGTGCTTTCTCGTCAGGGAAGCGCGGCACCGAGGTGCAGGAGCCGTCGCCAAACGCCATTGATCACAGTTCATCGCCCGGCAGCTCCGCGGTGAGCACGAAATCACCGATCGAAACCTTCCTCATTCAGCCAGGCGCGATGGCGCTCGTCGAAGGCCCTCGTAGTGGCGCAGGAGCACACCAGGTTGGCCGTAACCGCCGGCCAACGGCGCAGATTGCTGCTGCCGGTGCCTGGCGGGTATCGCGCACCGCGGGGCCCCCGCGGCAGCAGACGGAATCGACTGAAGGCGGCGAACACGGTCGCTTGAGCACCATGCCCGGCACCCCGCCGTAGGGCTGTATCCACCTTGCGGTAAGCATGGGCGAGGTCCCGGGGCTTGTGGGGTGAAGTTTCGCCGACAGCGCCAAGGCCCGGCAATCAGCCAAGGCCCTGGGGAGCGGCGGCCGAGCTCCGGGCCAGGCTGATCAATACGAGGCGAGTCCGCCGGCCGACCCCGGCCGAATATCCGAACAGAAGTACGGCCCGAAGCGGCACTGTCATCGCGTTGTGGCTCGACTTGTGCCGCAACGAAGGTTTCGGCTTGGTTTGAACAGTCCGGTCTTCCCTGTCTGCCGCCCGTTCGCCGCTGAGTCAGGCTGCATTCGGTCAGGCGCCATGGCGATCAATGGCCCAGGTGGCGTTTGCGCTGTGTTCCCGCGCTTTGCGTCTTCTTTGCTTGGGGCGGCCATCGCCTGGAACACGGCGCTGGGCTTGTTCCGTGGGAGCGGTCACCAGCAGGTGCCGGTGTGGCGGGAGAGCGGGGCGGTTCGAAGCTCCCACCACGTCGCCTTTACTTGGCTGTGCGGCGTCATCGTCGCCAGGGCAGACTGTGGTAGGCGGGGCAGTTCCGGGGTGGGGGTGAGTCGAGACTGGACTGCGCGACATCACTGGGCCCGGTCCGGTTCAGGAGGCCGCAAGCGTGTGGGTTGGCTGGTAGGAGCGGTCACGGGCGAGCCAGGCTGAGAACCCCATCCTGCAGGGCAGGCTCAATCGCCGCTGTAACCCAGCTCGGCCAGCGCGAGGCATGCGCCGCCCGTTGGGCACCTTGACGAATCGAAATAACGGCCGTGAGACTTCTCATTGATGGCGGGCGCCGTGCGATCCTTGGCATCGAACCGCCCTTGCCGTAGGTGCCCTTTTTGGGGATCGCTCACCAGGCACGTGGCGACGGCGAAGCGTTGCGCTTGCATCTTCAAAACGTCGTACTGACAGCACGATGGGGACCTCTCGCGCGTGTGGGTGGACCTGTCGCGATCAGCTCGGCGGCAGGCGTGTCGGGCTGTCCGTGACTGTGTCGTGGGATAGAGTAGGGCGGGGGGAGTGGGCGGGCAGGCGTAACCAGTCCGGCAGCCCGCGCGGTGCTTGCCTGCAATCGATCTGGGCCGCTTTTGAGTCATGCTCCTCGAGCGATCAGGCATGCTGTTCTGCAGGACGGCGGCGGCGGATCAACGAGATCTGTTGTTGGCGCCCACGAGCCGCCATGCTGGGGGTGGCGATGAGGCGTGCGCGCCGGCCGGCTCATGCCTCCACAAGCAACGCACCCAGTCGACTTTCACGATGGCATGCGGCTTTTGACAGGCCGCTCGCCAAAAGTGGTGAGGTTTGGGATGCGGGGTGTTCCGCGCGCAACCAGTGGGGCGGGGGGTGGTGGAATCGGCCCGCAGCCGGTTGCGTGTGTCTGGCACCGGGGGAGGTGATCGCCACTTTCTCGCCACAATGGGTTGAGCAGGTCGACTTTGCCACTTTTCGGCGACGATCGGGCGCGAGCCAGAGCGGATGCCCTCGGGCGCGTATCGTATTGCCGGGCCGCGGCATTGGGTTTTGATACGCTCCAACAGTGACAGCTGACCGTACATTGTCGATTGTCATTCGCCGGTGCTCACCGCCAGGTACTGACTTTGCCGAGCATGGAGATCGCCACCATTGGCTGGGTCTGGGAGAACGGTGAACTTGAGCGGTGAGGTGATCGGCGATGGGTCGGGGAGTGGTGGCCGCGAGACGCGCCCGCGGCTTTCTTCGGGTCCGCTGGCGGGACCGCGCCTGAGGACGGGCTGCGAGGCCCTGTTGCTGACTGCGCATCGTGGCGAAGCGGTGGTGGATCTCCAGCACGCACTTGGCTGGCCGGCCTGGCGCAGACCCGGCGCAGCGGCGCGTGCCAGGACAATCCGCTGCGGTTCCCAACCGTGTCGGGATTGGTTGCTGTGGCTGGGACAGGGGGCTGTCAAGAGGGTGGAACGTTGCTGGAAGCACGGCGGCGGGGGAAGACGTGGGGTTTTGAGCGATGGGCGCTACGACGAAGACGAACATCATGCGGTGCCGTTTCATTCGTTGGCCACTGTCGCTTGAGATGAGGCCTGATCGTGGCGGCCAAGTTCAGCGGCGAACGGATGCGTCGGTGGCAACTGGGTAGCTGGGCGGTCTGGGCCGAGGCCTTCGGCAGGGGGAATGCGGGCCTTCGCGAGTCGCCAGTTGCTGAGTCGAGTTGTTTTTCGAGGTTGCCATGGGCTTGTTGTGTCCAGAGGATTTCGCTCGTAGGCCACGGGTTCGGCACCAGGCGGCAAGCTCCGGTCGGCAAGATTCCGGCCGGTGCCACGTGGGAACTGAGCGGCGGAGCTCGGCCGCGGTGATCGCCGGTTTGCCAGCGTCGGCGAAACGGCCGCATGGCAGATCATCCCGTGAGAAACTCCGCAGGGGTTGCGCTGCCCGCAGGTGACACGCGCGCAGCGGCTTGCTGGCCTCGTGGAAGCGCGATAGGCGGCGACAATGGTGTGTGGTGGGGTGGGTAGTTTTATGCAGGGCCATAGAGATTGGTGGGCTTCAGGCTGATGATAAGCCGTGTGCTGGCGCAGGGCGGCAGGTTCGATGCGGCGATCTTGGCGATCGCATCCGGCGTTGGTGGGCTCCATGGCGCGGTGAGCGCGAGTTCTCGTTGCTCGGCTGGGGGCGATTCGGGTATGAGCTTGCGTGCGAGAACAACGGCCGGCGCGCCATGGCGCCAGGCGTTCTCCGATACTGTTTCTGGTCTTCGGTTCTCGAGAGGAAGTCGGCGGGGTAGGTTGCTGTTGCAGTCCGACCCTTGCCGCCGCAGCCACAATCGGTGGCGATTCGCTGCAACAGGCCTGGCACGCCACCGGATCGGCGGTCAGCTCGTCCCGCGGCGGCCGTCAGGACATGCCGTCTCCCTGGCAGCAGGGCCGGGCAGTGGCATCCGCCATGCCCGTGCCGGCACAAGATGCGGTAGTCCTGTTGGATTTTCAAGTCGTGGGGTTCGTCTGGGTTGCTCGACGCCTCTCCAGACCGCAACAAAGCGGTGATTCTCCATCGAACCCACCGTGAACTTCACGGCGGGCGTGGCGTCCTGGGCGGCATCTGCCGTCGGCTTCAAATCTCCGCACAGTCTCCGGGTTGTGGTGGGCGTTCAACGCTTTTCGCGGGCTTAGGTGGGATCTCCCGCAGAGTGTTTCACCTCCGTGGACGGATAGCGGCGGGTCGATGCGCACACTGGCACGCTTATCTGGCGCGGTGCCCGGTTTGCCCAGGCCCTACCGCCAGTCGATGCACCCGCCAGCTCCAGGGCAGAGTAATACGGCGCCAGCTCTCTGGCGGCCGGGTTGGCGTAACGTAATCTCCGGGGTGTCCTGCTTGCAGCTCCGCACTGCATCTCCAGTAATCGCGGCGTCGCCCAGTGGCAGCCGAGTCCGAGGTTGCCATGAACAGGCATTGTCGAGGCCGGCAGCGAATCCGCGCCAGGGCACGGCTGATCTTGCGGGTCCGAGGTTTCGCCAGCGCGGGCTTTGTGGTTGAACGATGCGTTGCAGGGCTACTGCCGTAGGCCTCGCGGTAATTCACGCGTGATCCAGTAGGCTAGAGCTTGGCGCCGTAGGGGTACGGGGATTAGAAGGGGGCGGGTGGTCTCTTTGGGGGGTTCTGCCAGGCCAAGATCGCTGGTGTGCTGTAATCGTGTTTTTCGACGGGGCCAAGATTGCGCACCCTCGATGGCGGGTGCGAGGGGCATCGCTGTTGGCGGTGTATTCCGGTGGCTCCGAAGCTCAGCCGCCAATGTCTGGGGCCGGGTTGTAGATCTCTGGCCTGCACTGCTGCACGATTCCGGATCGATTGTGGAATCGGGAGATCGCGTAATGGAGCACAGTGGGCCCTCTGCGCTCTGGTAGAGGTGATGATGCGGCTGGTGTTGAAGTGCTGCCCGCCGCTTTGATGCCAGCACTGATTGCCCTGAAGAGCAATCCGGGCAGATGCTGCGTCCTGGCTGTGTTCCTTGTGTCGAGCGGTTTTGGTCATGCGCTGCTGCTGCTGGAGGGTGTAGGGTACGGACCGAAGACTGAGTCAGCTACAAAAGCAGGCGAGCTCTGGGATGCTACTGTCTCTAGCAGGAATTCAGTTTGCGACGACCGCGCGTTGGAGGAGTGATCAGACGCGATGAAGTGAGATTGTTAGGTGAGTACATGCCAAGGGCCCGGGCAGGTATTGGGTCGTCGTTGTAGGTTGCGCGGCTCGTGTAGAAATCGACCGGAAGCCGGCCCCCCCCAAACAGACGGTGCGAGCGCATCAGCCAGTTCACAACTGTTGCCGCCAACCGGGTGGAAGATGCACGACGATCTGAACCACCATTCGCATCGCAGCCAACGTGCCCAGCCACACGCACTGAGGGTGCGAGGCTGTCGTCACTGTTGCGGCACGTCGAGGCATCACAAAGGTTGGCGGTTGGCCAGGGGCTGCGTGCCGATCGCACCGTCCCGGGCCGTTGCCGATGGCCATCGCCCGATGCGCTGGCGTGAAGCCCGTGTGATAGGCTGTGGCCGCCGGATCGGGACCGTGGCGTTGTTGCCTTTCTGCCGCGCGTTCTGCCGCCACGAAGAGAGACGAAGTTGCCCCGGATAGGCACCAGACGGGCATGAGATCGGTTGCCGTCGACAGGCCACCGATCAACGCCGCGGTTGAGCCCATGCCCGCCGACTAGGCAGGGCTGTTGACCACGTTGGGGCACAAGGGCCCCTGTTGGGACTCGGTCGTTTGGATTGCTTGCTGGGCCCGGATGGCTCAAGATTCGAAAATCCTTATCTTGGCAGCGCGCGGGCTGAGGGTGTGGATCTCCATATTGGGCCTCGGGCGGTGCCTTGGCTCTCGCCATGGGTTCGGATCCAGTCGGCGTGGCTGCACGACGTGAACCGCGGATGGAGCAAATCGGGACCGTCAGGGTGCGATCGCCCGCCCTACGACCCCGTCGGCACGGGCGGCCTCCCTGAACACTGACCTGGTGGGCAGGAAGTACTGGCTGGGATCGCCTGTTCACACCATCCCCGGGTTTTCTCCCAGCGGTGAGCACCTTGCGTTCTGGGCGGCGTAGGTGGTTCTGTTTGCTTCATCCCACGATCACGAACGGCATTCGCCAGGGTGCGTCCCGCATGTAGGCCGCGGCGCACCTCGATCACACCCCTCCAGCATCCTGTTGGTCGTCGGCTCCCAGCGACTGTGGCAGGGTCGTACCAAGTCGAGGTAGGGATCACCTTCGATTGCAGGTCCGGGAAGGAAACCAGCGTTCGCAGTCAGCGGCCCCGGGTGAGATTCACTTTCGAACGGCGTTTCATCAGCATGGCCACGGCCTGGACCGGGCAGCAGGTTTTTGCATTGCTGCCGGGTCCCGGGCCAGGTGGGTCGTGGCTGCTCGATGCCTCCACGTAGGCCCGCTGACGGGTGCGAGGCCGCAAATTGCCACTCAAGCTGCGGGCCGCCGCTTGACGAGGCACGGGCTCTCGGCTGCGGATCGAGAGCCGCCAGGGCCGCTGCCGATCTTGGACCCACGTGGCCCTACAGCCAGAGCGACGGATCAAACTCACAGGCCGAAGCCCGCTCCGAGTTGTCGCCTTGCCCTTGGATACCCCGTGCGGCCACCGCCACGGGAAGCGCCCGTGGAGGGGCTCCAGGCGATGGAGGGTGGCTTCCGGCTCCCCAGCAGGTAGAGCGAAGCTTGATCGGGGAGGGAGATCCCGATCAAAACGATGGACGGGGTGCTGCCCGCTGGGGGGAGCCGCTCAGCTTCGCGACGGCGGTTCGGGTTCAGGTCAGGCTGCTTTGGCTTCAGCGGCGGCCTGGCTCGGCGCGGTTCTTGGGCAGAGCCTTGGGTTCCGCAGCTTCTTGGCGCGCTTTGATCGGTCACGAGCGGCAGCTGTGGCCTTGCCGACGGTTCACGGGGACGAATGGTTCGATCCGATCAGCACTTTCCCTCCAACAGGAGGACGGTGTCGGTGGGTTGGGGCCTTGGCGAGCGACGGATCGCTTCCCGGTGTTCACGGGTTCCTTTTGGTGGCGGGGTTGTAGAGCCGCTCTTCGGGGACGGCCATCGGCGGAGGTGCTGTTGGTGAACGCCGCCGGAAGCTTGCTTCACCCGTTTTTTGCCGACGCTTCAGGCGGGAGTTGATCATTGGCCGGGTCGTTGGCTTCCCCCAGAGATCTGGACACCTGGCTTGGGCGCGTGAGCGTGGGCGGAGGGGACGCAAGGAACCGGGAGTGTTATAGCCATCAGATTTGAGTTTTTTTATAGGAGCGGTGTTTCGCGTGTTTTTATCGGTCGCCAATGCGGGCTGGCATGCTGCAGGCCGGCTCACCGCCACGGCAGATGGGCTTTAGGCGGCAATCTTGCGCTTCTTGGGGCCGGTTAGCGCGGTGGGCTTGCGGGAACTGCCGCCGCGCCCAGGGGCAGTCGGCGCCTGCTGACCGGGCAGTCTCCATGGCGCTGCACACCCATTTTGCCGGAGACAGGGAACAAGCTGCCCGGCTCCACCCTCGGGCGGCCGCCTGAGTATCTGTTGTATCCCGCATTTTTGAAATCGGCCCGGCCCTTGTAATCCGGGGGGTGTGGGCATGCCGGCGGCAATGCGCCCGGGCTGGAGGGGTTGGGGCGGCGAGGAGTGGGTTTGGCTTGCGCTCGGCTCGGCATCGAGCCGTATGGCTTCCGATTTGGTTTGAGTGGCCTTTCGCCTGTTGAGATGCCGATCGTCGATCTTGTTCATGCGGGTTCTTATCAGGGCACCAGGGAGCCCATTCCGTTTGATCATGGCATTGCTGAACGATCCGGGGAAGTGAGGTGGCTTTCCTTTGCAGCTTCTGCTGCATTCGTTCTTCCACTTGCCGTTCCCTCTTGTGGCTTGTCTCACCAGGTGAGCACATCCCATGCGAGATCCCCGGGCTGGCATGCGTGGGGTGAGGGCTGCAGGGCCTCCTTCTCGCCCGGTGCGATGCACTTGCGGGGCACCGCTCACCTTGGCCGGATCGAAAGGGCGGCACGCACGGCTGTGTCGCCGTCGCTTGGTGGCCACGGCCGGTGAGCCAACTGGTGTGGAAGGCGCGGGTGAGTTCGGCCCGCTCTGGCGATCATGAATTCAACCGCAGCCACCTCATCGGGTGGGCGGAGCGCCGGTCCGCACATTCGTCATATCCCGGAGTCGATTGAGGGGGGGCGGCCGGTCCCCGACACGTCTGAAGCTCCGGGCCGGCCCTTGGCCACCCCGCCGCGGCGTCCTCGGTTCGCGCCGTTCCGGGCTGAATACTCCACCGTCCGATTGCTACGAGGGTGCGAGCTGATCGTGGCCGCTGGCCGGAGTCGGCGGCCCTGGGCGGCCGACCTGTCTTGAGGTGCAGACCGGTTGGCGGTGGCCCCCCCGGTGGTCTTGCCGCCCCTGCAGGGCGGGCTAGGTCACCGTGGGGCGTTCGGCTTGGCCAAGGGCGCGTTAGGCCTCATTCACTCCCGAGCTGGTGCCAGCTGGTGATGCTGTCGGGGGGACTCACCGCGCCCACCATCGGCGCACCGCCCGTGGCGCACGGTTCTTCCGATGAAAGACCTGATCACTCAGGTCAATCGGCTTCGAGGGGCCGCGCGACCTGCTTGGCGGCCTCGGTTGTTTCGGTGATTTTGTCTGGCCCTCAGGCTTTTGACGCGGTTTCCCAAACCGTTGGGAGTATCGACTGGAAGGCCGGGTGGTAGAACGCGCTATCGCCGCTGTGATTCTAAAAACGACGGCACCGACGGTCCGCTGCGTGCCGCAGCGGGCAGCTCAGGTATCGCCGCGTCGCGGCCGAACCGTAGGGTGTTGGCCCGTGATCGCGGTGTTGCGCTGCTGCGGCGCCAGGAGGTTGGTGGTTGATCCGCTGTAAACCGAGTGGGGGGGCGTTGATTTCGGATCCGCCGTGGGCTGCGGGGCCTGACACAGTGAGCTGCTCACTTCAGCCTTTCACCTTGCTTTGCGTTCACCCCGGGCACGTGGGCTTGCCGCTTTGCCTGGAGGGAGGCGACCAGGGCCGGCCCCGTGGCCAGCTCGCCCGCGGGCGGGCGGGGGTCTTGCATCGGAGGCCACCCTCCGCCTTTGTTTGAGCAGGCCTTTCCAGGCAAGCCCTGATCTCGGCGTCGCTGGTGGGGCTTGGGGCCTGGAGCGGCAGGGCTGGGAGCGCAGCACCGCGGGGGGGCCCCCACCTGGTTGGCTTGTGGGATTATGGCTTTGCCGGGGATTCGGGTTTGGCTGGATCGGTTTGGCGTTGAGGGAAAAAAGGGGGGCCGGGGGGCCTGCGGACGGCGGAAAGGGCAGTTTGGGGGGCTAAATCTTCTCTGCTTCTTTTTTTCTCT
>Ga0163217_1106450_pt1 | contig 16308 bp, 11 predicted proteins | sample SynspAceP_FD_185933 | JGI IMG/M metagenome (GOLD analysis project Ga0163217, IMG submission 185933) | Saline lake microbial communities from Ace Lake in Antarctica - Synechococcus sp. Ace-P (PacBio error correction) | ecosystem: Environmental > Aquatic > Non-marine Saline and Alkaline > Saline ... | reverse complement strand
GCAGCTTGAATTCGTCCTTTTGCTCAGCTAGCAAGAAATTTTGCCTTTTGTTTTGACGATAGCTACGGGAGAGGAATGGTACCAATCACTATAAAAACAACCAGAATAATCAAAAAGAAATAAGTTCTATCCTACCTCTGTATGCTTAAAATTTTCTTTCTCGAGATTACTCGACACCCGCTCTTCGATTCAGAGTGTCTGCTGGAAAGCCGCCAAATTGGCAAAGCTTTCTCTTGGTCAAAAATAACTTCTTTCGGAATAGGCAAGAAGCTAAGTTTGTGAAGCACTATCAGGTGATTGAAATACTCAAAAATGGCATAGAGATTCTCATGAGCCGCAGGATGTACGATATTCAAACATCTGTATATCTCTTCTCTCCTGAACACCCTAATTAGCCTGCCTACCATAGTAATAAACTGGAATCCTCATTATTAAAGCCTGTCTGTTTAAGCCTTAGATAAAAACAAGATTGTTAGCGGCAATTTCCTACTAAAAATCCTGCGCTACAGCATACTTGATTCCTTTCAAAAAAGCGAATTGAAAAAGCACTTCAAACTGGTTTTATTTCCAGCTTGATGGAACCATCAATATATGCTAGGTCCGAATACCTTCGTAGTTGTTACAAACTCCGCGTGAGGTTCACGCTTAGGACAGTTTGATTTTTCAATTTGATTCTGGCAGAAATCAATTTCATTGTTATTGAGATGGACAAAAGCCATTCCAGACAACGCGAAAACCAGTATTCGTAATATTCGACCCAGGTCATTTGCGATTTGAAAAGCTTTTTAGTTAATAAAATGCCGCTCTTTCGGTATTGCCTTGTTACGCCCAATTCAAAATGCCGTAATTGAAAATTAGATTAGCTTAAAGTAGACCAAAACCAATTTTTTTTAGGATCCCGGCATTTTATCATGCATCAGAAAACAGAAGTACAGTCTCTGGATTTTCCCAAAAATTCAAATGCCCTTACCAGAATGGATTTCATAAGCAATAGCAAAATTGGCCCAGTATTTGTAACTTATGGTCCAGCTTTTGCTGATTAGCTTGATCATTAATTCTCTTGCAGTCTGAAGTTTGGACTGAATCAGCAGGAGATTCATTAAGAATTCCTCTTGCAAACTATCAATTCTACTAGCCCAGCGGCCTGATGGGTCTTGAGCCTGACAAGAAATGCTGCACTAATATGAAAATGGGGGCCTTATCAGACAAAATCTTTTTTTTCCATCATGGTAAATTGCTTTGCTAATAGAATAATTAATGTGGCACAATTTTTCACTAATTGACTCCACTCTTTTAAGTTCCCCTTCCATTGCGCTTTCACAATATCCATGGTAATCGATAAGCCGTAGCCCGTGGCCTTCCGTTCCTTTCTTCGTAGTGAAAAAAAGTGGCTGCAAAGAATTTTGTCCTGAATCCTAAAGGAATCCCCCCACCATTATCTCCAATTCGACAGGATGACTTTATCTTTTTGCATAGGCAGTGGTCACAGTTTCCGAATTTTGGCGAGATAAGTTTCGGACTTCCCACTTCCAATCTTCAACTTCTTCCCGCATCGCATCAAAGGCATGATACACAGATTTAAGAATCAACTTGGAAAAAATTCCTCTGAGATCAGGCAATACGCACCAACTTTTGGGTCAAGCTGCAAGTCGATATCACGTTTGATTGCGATTGTACCTGCTCGCATTCCATGAAAGGAAAGATTAACAAAATTCCTTTACTAATGGATTTGAATGCTTTTGGCTCGGCGCTTACTCCCCGAAGCTCGACTGTGTTGAAGCATGAAGGGACGATGCTATCGGCTCGAGTTCCATGCTCATGAACTTTGTCAGGTTACTTTGGACATCTTGGAGATAGCCATTCGATCTCAGCTTTGGTAGCTGAAGCTTTTCCAAATTTTTCCAATTCCTTCAAAAACCTTCATCGATCAGTTCCCCTGGCTTAGATCAGAGAAAGTTGTATTCACAAAGTTCAAGGATTTCTTGATCTCGATGGACGATGCCTGCGTAAGTTGGCCAAGTTGAAGACGAAGTTTCTCTGCTGCACGGTTGAGCTTGGTGGCTTTGAGCTCACCATTGCCTTTTCACTGCCAATTCTTTCTGCTCTAAGTTCCTCTATGCTTCCGCAGAATAGCGTGGTACGTTTTTACTTTTTCGGTTCGGTCGAGCTTAAACTCGTTATGGTTTAATTCTTATCGGCATCTTTTATTGGATTTGGTTATTACAGCTTCAAAGTCAGCTGTTCAGATTTTCGTTTCCAGCTGAAGAATATTGATGATAATCTTGAAAAGATGCCGTCATCTATTTCTACTTTTGAATGCCCAACAGCAGTGGGCAGAATTGTGCATTTCCAGATTTCCACCGTCGCCGGCAGTTCAGCATTACTGAACATGCCTGCCATAGGGTACATCCCATACTTGCTGCATCCCTTCTATTTCCTCATTTATCAAGGGCCGAGTGATACAATTCTTCCTGCACAACAAAATTATTACCAAAGCGTCAGGGCCTCCATTTCTCTGATTTCATTTTCTCACAGGCATGGATGACTTTTTTGCATCACATCAAAATCTGAGGGTAGGGAAAACCGGACTTTGGAACCTGTGGTACGATCCACTGCAGTAAAAGGGAATGGCAGACCAATCGACCATCAGGCCCGGCCGCCATCAAGGTCCCGATTCCGCCTGCAATGTTAAGGAAACGCCGCGGCCACTTCAAACTGCAAAGCCCCCGCTTCCCTCTGTCACATTTCCAGCCCGCATATTTGATGGTGAGGTCCAAAACCGAATATCATCCACGGTGTACCCATGTTTTCCTCGCTTTTTGGTGACCGGTTCTTTCTGTACCCACAGCTTTCCAACCACAAGTTTGCCCGGCCTTTTAGTTTTTAACCTGTCTTCATTCAAGTTGCTAAGACTATGTCAATGTTTGGTCTCTTTCCCATTGGTAAAACTTACTGATCCATAAAAGTGAAATTCATTTCCCCTGCCATGGCCTCCATAGATGTTGATATGTTTCCGACCACATCCTCAAACCCGAAAAAGCAATGCTCCGCATCTGTTTCCAAAATGGGTTCCACGAAATAAGAAAGGCAAGGATCAAAAACGTATTTGATGGCCTTTTTTTAGCCAAATTTTGTGTATTCACGATAATTTTTTGGGGGTATTCATCAACATTAAAAATTGAAATATCCGGTTTAATCCATAATAAAATAGCACCCTTTACCAAACTTACCTCTCACATCTAATAAAACACCATGGGTGGATGCACCAAAAGGGTGATGCCGGCCTCACCAATACCGAGCAGATAGCGGCACGGTCATTGCCTTGGATTGGGAAAGAAAAGCGATGGCTTAAGGTGGGAGCAAAACCATCTTTCATGTTTTCTTCCTTAATTCGATTAATTCTTCAGGAGACGTTCCTTTGATTGATTTTGCTCACGATGGGTTAATTGTTAGTGATAAGTTAATGGGTAAATTTTTTAATAATCAGTTTGTGTTTATTTGGATGTTTTTATAATGATGTTATAGTTCCTTATTTCTGTACATCCTGAAAAAACAGACTCGTATTGTTGTTTAGTGCAGATTCCTGAGTTGATAAAAAGTTCAATCCAATATTCTGCTTCGTTGCTTCTTTTGTGCAATTGCTAATTGTATGAATGAAATCCAAAGCTTGCTTTCTGGCTTTGCTCAGCTTCTCTAACCATTGCCCAATAGATGTTCCCTTCTCATCAATTGCTTGCCGAGGGAGTATATTCTTTCTTTTCAACCTGCAGTATTATATTAATTTAATTTACCCGAAAGAGCGAAAAGCAAAACTTTTGTTTGATTAATTCTCCTTCATTATTTTCTCATTAATAATAAACAATTCGCCATTTAATAATGAATACTATTCTGCTTTCAAGTACCAGTTACCGTTGTTCTGAAATTCACAAGCGACCTTCATCAATTTCAAATTCTTCCCAAATGAGAAATAGCCTATCATGGGTTTGCCCCAGTGGATGCCAAGCCTATCTTTCTGCGAAAAATCAAACGGACCGAATGTCCTAATCTCCTACACATGAAAAAACCAACAACACATTCGGCATCCGGCATCTCCTTTTCTTTACTGATTCTGGTACTCTCAACCCACTTTGTCGATCACATCAAAAATCCGCGTGAAGGGAAAAGCGAATTTGTTCTCTCTTTTTACACCGCCTGCATCTATGAGCGAGTTGATGGCAGGATTAAAAACAAGCGCAGGCGCCATAATAGCATTTCCGATGCTCGCTCAAACTGTTAATGGATAGCCAGGTTCTGTTGGACATAAAAACCACTTCCTTCTGGATTGACCCTTACTATATTCATTCCCAAGAATCTTTGAATGACATGCATCGCCGGGTTCATGGTGCAATCAGTTATGCCAGGACCTGCACTATCGTGATTATTTTCGATAGTACCTACCGGCTTCCATGCCTGATACAGCCAAACCGGCTTAATCGCAAACTTGTCCTGAATCAAGAATAGGGCCAAATAAACCACCGGTAACTTAATTCTTCCTGGGTAAAAATGACCCGGGAAAAGTCAGCTGGATCACCAGTCCCACCACCCGCGATCATGATAAAGGGCTTGGCCTGCCGCATCTGTCAATCCTCTGATCAGTTCATTTCGTTGAAACCATCCAATCCAATGATGTAATGATTGAGCCGGGGATTATTCTTAAAGGCCTTCTTTATCGAGCTATGGCCTGTTTTATACCCTGCTTCGTTATTGCAGAAGATCCCTGCCGTTCGGTTAATATATTTTGAAAAATTGTCCGGTTTTAATTATCCGAAGCATTGACAGCGATTTGTTCCTCCGTAATTCCATGTTTCAGTAAAAATTTTGTGGGAGCGGTGACTCCAAAATTTGCAATTACCTTGTTTTCCAAAAAATCGGGCGGATTGGTTCAGCATCTTTCCTTTTTGTTTTAAAAGGATAATGGCAAGAGTCGGGTCCGGGGATTGGAAACCATTCCTTTGTACTTTCAGCGAGTGCTGTTTTTATTTCTTCCGTTGAATTTCGGTGATTGATTTTGCTTCATTTTTAAAGTGTTAAATGGGATTTGAAGATTGTTTATTTCCAGGTTTCGGATTGAAGTCCAATTTCTCCCCCATGGGCTTTCACGATATCATGGGGGTGAAATCGTCACAATCCTAAGGCCAGTCCCTTCCGCCCTTTTTGGTTGTGGAAAAAATGGTTGCCAAGATTTTATCCCGGAATCCTTCAGGAATTCCCCCACCATTTGTTCGAGTATGGATAGGATGACCTGATCTTTTTGCAAGGCAAGTGGTCACAGTCGAACTTCGGGAGGTAAGCTTCGGAACTTCCCACTCCAACCTCCAACTTTCAAACCTTGTCCCGCATCGCATCAAAGGCTTGTTATCAGAGTATATTCAAAATCAGCCCTTGAAAAATAATCTCAGAAATCAGGGTCACATCGCCAATTTGATCATCGAGCTGCAAGGTCTATGTCCACATTGATTGGACCTTGCCAGCGCGGCATGCTCATGGAAGGATGAGATTGACCAAATTCTTTGACAGCGGATTGAAGGCCTGGGTTTCTCGCTCTGCTTCCGAAGCCCCGGCTATGCTATAGCATGGACCAGTGACAAATGCTATCTGCACGCGAACCCATGCTCTGGAACTGTTCGTCCAGATTTGCTTTGGGACATCTTGGAAGGATCGCAATATCTCTGTTAGTCTCCGAGGATTCGAATTTTTCAATCCTCAAAAACTTCCTCAAGGCAATCCTGCTCAGATCAGAGAATTATTCAACAAAAATAGTGGATTTTAAATCTCAGGCCGATGCCTGCGGTAAGTTGGCCAAGTGAGCGAGTTTTTCCTGATGGTGAGTTGATCTTGGGTGGCTGAGCTCGCCGAGCGTATTCTATCTTACCTATTGGCTTATTTCCCAGCGGCATTGAAATCCTCTATCTAGAATAAGCAATGGAGAAGGAATCGCTAAGGTTTGAAACTAAATCAATTTGCCTCTTGATCAAAAGGTTCTACATTTCCCACATACAGCACCCCGCTGAAAGGGACCAGATGAGGAGTACCAGTGTTTCGGGGGGTGTTTCGCCTCTGCTCGGTATTTTTTTCGGTCGGTTACCCTGGCCTTGTTCGATCAGGAGTCTGAGGCAAAAATCTATAAAACTGCTGCTGACTCCAAGTCTCAATATGGACCGACTGAGATCTCAGGTTTGAAGTTCCGTTTTCCACCAAAGGGCAATATCTGTGTCAAAAGGCCAAGTGAATAGCTGCAATATTTTCTCCAGAGGGAGAGAGAGATAAGGTATGCACGACCCTTGATTTTTGTCGTCCATGGATAAGAATACCCCGCAGCGGGAAAAATGGCAACTCCCAGCGTACTGAGTCTTTCCGATAGCGCAGTGATGCGTTTCAAGGTCTTTTGAGTACGCATGGAAAGCAAATCTCTCCGCGAAACCCGATCCAAAGAAGGCTTGTTTCACTATCTTGTTGCTTGCGGCCTCAGGCTTTTTGGAGATCAAGAATCGGTATAGGTCTGTTCGAAGACTTATTGCAAAACCGACTAAGAGAAATAAATTTTTTTTTGGGCTTGGAGTGGTTAATTTTTTTTTTTATTTTTTGATCAGTGTTGTTTTTAATTATTTTTTTTTTTTTTTTGTGTGTTTGTTTTTTTCTTTTTTGTGATTTTTTAATTATTTTTAATTGTTTTGTTATTTTTTTTGGGTTTTTGTTTTAATTTTTTTTTTTTTTTTTTGTTTGTTGTTTGTTTTTTGAAAATTCACTTCATAAAGGATGGCAGTCACTTGTTTAGCGAAGAGATAAAAACCATATTTCATTAAAGAGTAGCTAAAAAAACACATTCTCCATGGCTGGCCGATATTTTCCTTGAGAGGTTTGCGAAATAGAGAATCTGTTATAGTTCAATACATAATCATCGTAAAGCTAACCTTGATCCTTTCCTTTTTAATGCGAAGAATACTTTAGGGAGCTTGTTTATTATAATTCTCCCACTGCTTTTTGATTCCTGGATGTCCATTCATCTGAAAATAAAACAGTTTTTTGGGCAAAAAGTTCAGCATTACTTGATGAAAGCAAAAAACTGGATGGTATGTCCCCTCATTCATGATTGAATATTGCAGCCCCCAATCAGCCAATCCCAATTTTCGAGCCTTTATAAATAACGGCTACTACTTCGCAATTCAGGACTTTTTCCCATTTGCCATGGTTCGGGCTCTTACCCTTTCCAAAGCTAGTTCAATTCTTGCCTCTCGTGTCTGTGCTTCTGCTTTTTGAAGGTCGAAAAGCGGGTGTAGGTTTGTTCGAAGACTTTGGCAAAATTTGGTACCAATACATATTCCTCCTTGAATTCATTTTCAGTATTATCAATAGATATCCATACTTAAAGAAGCCAACATGATTTTTTCTGACCAAACGGGGAGATGGCCCTACCGGCATCAATTACTTCTGAAAACTGCTTTGAAACTAGGATGGGTTCATAAGATGGTCATAGATGGTCTTTAAGTTCTTTAAACCATCTTTGAACATAGGAGTATAAGTCTGTTTTGTTTTTCCAATGTATTATACATTGCTTTCTTCTCCATGATCCGCATGAACGAAATAAAACACTGGAGTCAAAAAACTGGACCCTGTTGATAGGGCTGCTCCCCCATTTTTCAACTAACAACTCATCTTTCTTTGCAAAGGCAATAATTGCGGACCAGGATCACGGCCGAGGATCTTTATTTTTAAAGAGAAGGCCGCTTACTGATCTGAATAGCTCTCACTTTTTTGCATTGCCATAAGTTCTAGCCAGAAACTCTTTCCGGAATGCCAGTTCAATTTCAGCCATCTCTTGGTTGATGCTTTCTGACTTTTTGGAGATCCAGAAAAGCGGGTTGTAGGTTGGCTCGAGACTTGGGCGAAGCGCATAAAAATATCATGTGCGTCGGATAGGGTTTGAGGCTGATGAATAGCAAGTTTCCATGAGAAAAAATTTAGCCTTTACGTGGATGAAAATTCTGCCTATCAGGCATGGTGCCCACTAGGCGTAGAATTTTCGTAAGCTTGCGGTCCAGTAATGGGTAAGTTCGCAAATTATCGGAAATGCTCTCTTCTATCTCTTCTCCAAGCAAATCCTTTACAATAAAGGCTTCCCCTTTTCCCAGGACTTCAATTGACCGGGCGAATGGCCAGGGGTCTCCGAGCAATAGTCAGTTTGAAGGGTGGGGTTCATCGTTCCGTCAGGTCTGCAACACCAATTGACCATTTTCTTTACCGTCTTTTTTCCCAAAGGCGTAATCCCGCTGCTATAGGTCCTCGACCTCCAAGATTTGAGTTGCTGAAACATGACGGTGGCTGTTTCTGCCAATTCATCAGCTCTTGTGCGGCATGGTAAGGAGCGATTGCGCATCGGGTCTAGCGCAGCTGTCTATCTCCAGATCCCTAGTTTATTCTCTAGTTCTAGAGGTCTCGTCTGTTTGAACTGCATCTCGTAGCATAACGATTTTTCTTCGGAAATTTTTTCCAAAAGGCAAATGTCCACCCGCTCCGCTTGGAGTCCAGGAAGGGAGAATGCTGATCGAATCAATTTCCAGCCCAATGGTATGATTCCTTCAGTAAAAGAAGGGTCGAAATTTGGAATAAGCACCAGCCTCTTCACTCAAAAACATAAAGGTCACATTTGCTCATGGAATAAGATTCAGTCCGATCAATAGATTCGATGTGGTGATCCGGTTTCGCATCTCCAAATTACCAGCCACGCTGATCTATGTATCGACTAAAAATTTGACAATGGCGTCTTTTTTATGGGAAAAAACCTCATTTTTTCTACACATCCCCACTGGGGTATAGCCCTCATCTAAACAAAAACGAAGGCAAGGCGTGTCTCAACTATCGTCCTACCAAATCAGCTCTTTCCAGTTTAAAGGTCATGAGCTTGCACTTGCTTTCGTTCAAATTGCTTGGTTTCAACCTTCCATAATCAAAGGTTTGGGATTGAAAGTATTAAAAAATATAGCCTTCTAATTTCTTTAACATGCAAAGACTGCTTATAGATAAATTGATGGAGGTGTAATCGTCAAGTGTTTAACAATTATATGTTCCGAACCTAGGTTCTCATGCCAATTAATTCCAAACCTTATCCCCGGACTAAAGTCCGAGCACAAAATCCCAATCGAGGGCCTACGGCTCTGATATCCAATTCTTTTCTGCCAACACTTACAAAAAGCCATAGGACCAATTTCTTTTCTAAAACATTAGTATTTCAAGCCAAAAACCGTAGGCTTATTCCATTTCTAATTTTCAGTTCGGCCAAAAAAGCCGGCGGCTTGGATTCATTTTTATAGCGAGGGATTTAATCCCTTTGCGGAGAATTAGGTACCCAAACCGAGAGCCGTCGGATCGGTTACATCTTGTTTACAATTTGAACACCCCTTTGGACAGGCTACTTTTAACTTTAAATAAGCTCCTGAAAAATGTACTTTTCATCATACTCAATTTTAAAATGTTCAGAAGTTCAGATACTCTTCCTTGGAGAAAGTTTGCCTCTTGTGGTGCTCCTCCTGATTTAAAGATGAGTTATTAGACATGTCAATTCGCGATTGGCTGTAGAAAAAACTCCGTACCTCCTGCCACTCAAAATGATCGCTGTGAGGCAATGATCTTTGATATATTTCGATGACTTTGCCTTGACGGTTTTCATTAATTCAGAAAACTGAGACTACTGGTTTTTAAACCTATGAAACAATGTACATGTCTGCATACGCCGTTGACAATAATTGGGCCTTGCAACCCTGTTCATTTGATGAGAGTTACCATATACTCCTTGTACTTTGGATCGCCCCACGATTTGTGCAACACGCATTCCTGTATTTACAGCAAACACGCTTGCAGATAGATTTGATGATAGTATCTTGCCATGTGATAAGTTTTAAAAAGTTTGTTCAATTATATGTTTCCGAACACGGTTCTCAAGCTCTCTCATCATTTTGCTAACCCCCGGTATTGAAAAAACCCGGGGTTACAATTAGTGGTGACCGAGCCTATGGCTCTTTTTTAATTGTGAACTACTACTTTGACAAGAAGCTATAGGCTTGTATTCCATTTTCTAACTCTCATTCATGCCCGGGAAAAACGCCTAGCCCTTATTTCCAGCTTTCTAATTTCAGTTCGCCAAAAGGCCGTAGGCTTCGATTCATGTTAACCCACAGGGGTTCAAACCCCTTGCCGAAATAATTTGTTCAATGGAGTGCCGCGGCACGATCCATTTCTAAATGTTCCGAACTACGGTTCTGCTGCCAATTAATTCCAACCTGATATCCCGGACTTATAAGTCCTCGGTGCTACAAAATCCAATCGAGCCTAAGGCTCTCAAATCCCTCTACCTCTAGTCTAATCTTCAGTAATCTCGATTAATTATCTGGAACCCATGGTTACAATATCCATCGAGCCTACGGCTCTATATCCAATCCTTTTCTTTCCCAACACTTGTCCAAAAGCTGCGTAGGCAATTCCATTTTCTAACATTTCAGTTGTGCCTGAAAACCATAGGCTTATTCCTTTTCTATTTCAGTTCGGCCCAAAAGCGTAGCCTTGGTTCATTGGTGTAGCTGGACTTTATCCAGTCAATCATCTCCAAATTCTACCTGAGGCCGCTCTCGGCACGATCCATTGCTTAAATCGTAAACAAAACCTAAACTCACTTCCCTTTTCCTCCGCAGTTCTACTCTTAATTCTCCCCCATGCGCTTTAACAATGTCATGGGTAATCGATAAGCTAAGCCAGTCCCCTTCCAGTACCCTTCTTGTAGTGAAGAAAGGCTGCAGATTTTGTCCTGAATTCTTTGGGTATTCCCGCCAACATTGTCCCAATCGACAGGATCACGTTGTCTTTTGCAAGGCGGTCTTTACGGTCCAATTTGGCGAGGTACGCTTCTCTCCGGTTCTTCCCACTTCCGACCTCCCAACTTGTTCAACTTGTCTCGCATCGCGTCAAAGGCATTGTTACACGATTCAAGATCACCGATGAGAAATCCTCGCTTAATCAATTTACCTCTCCGACAGCTGGATCGAGCGTGCAAGTCAATGTCCACGTTTGATTGGAGCCTTGCCGGCTCGCATGCCATGGAAGGAGAGATTGACAAATTCTTGATCAGGCGGATTGAAAGCTTTGGGCTCGCGCTTGCTTTCCCGAAAGCTCGGCTATGCTGTGAGCATGAAGTGAACCAATGCTATCTGCACGGGACCCATGCTCAGGTGAACTTTCGTCAGATTTGCCTTGGACATCTTGTAGAATGGCGATGATCTCTTCTTGGTAGCTGAACGCTTCCAAAATTTTCAATTCCTCAAAAACTCTCATCGATCAGTTCCCTGCTTAGATGGAGAAGGGATGAAAGTTATTCACAATTGGAGTGGGTTTCTTGATCTCGGGCAATTGCTGCGGTAAGCTGACCGAAGGAGGCATCGGTTTTTCTTGCTGGATCCAATTGCGCTTTGGGTTGGCTTTGATGTCCTCATCTAGTGTGATTTTCCAGTCGATCACGCTCTTCACTGAATCAGGCGTGCCTGCTTTCTCAAGCTTTTTCCAAAATCAATAATCGAATATTATGCCTGTCAAAAAAACCCTCCATTTCCTTAATAACTCATTTTCTCCTCAGAAAACTGCTTTCCATCATGGTTAAATAATGAAAATGCTTGTGTTCTTCGACACCCACACAAGAGCGAGCGTAATCAGATTCTTCGGCCAGAAGGATTCTTGCCTTGAACTAGGCGTGTCCTTAAAATGGATGGTATTTAAAAGAGGTGCTTAAAAAAAAGGCCCGCTGTTTCCTCTACATTCATAATACTCTGTGAAAAATGGATTGGCATTTTTATTCCATTGGAAAAGCGTTTGTAGATGGTCTTATCAATAAATTTGGATCTTAACTTTTTCTCACATAATTAACCGACTCCACCTGCTCCCCAGCAGTTAAAATCCCTTTTCCAAATCTTGATGATGCACAATAAATGCTTCCTCCAGAAATGTCTATTTCCAAACTCTTTGAAACTGTTCGCTTACTGTTGAATTACCTCAGTCAACTCAGCGGACTGAGCAGTGCGAGGACCATTGACCGTACTCTTTCCAGAGCATTTTTTTGGATTTTTTCGTATTCTGATAGCGCTTCAGCTTTTTGGAGGTCGAGTGAATGTCGGGTGTAGGTCTGATCAGAATACTTGGTGGCAAAGCCGCCGGACGATTTTCATTTATCAGATTCCTTGGCTCATGCAGCAAAAAAGGTTAAAGACCTCCAGTCTCCAAAAAGGTGTATAGCTGTAATATCTTTGGTAAGGCGGTCGGACGTTTCTATCGCATCTTTGGATAGATGAAAAGTCACTGGTGGACGATACCGTACATAATCCGAGGCAACTTCTGTCCTTCCAAAACATAAGGAAAAAGGCCTTTTGTTCCAAACCAAGCGTCAAAAGTCTTGACAGCATCGGGTGGATGGTTAAGGGAAGTCACTCTTCGTACGAGTTCCACTTTTGCCCTTGGGGAGAAATCATGCACAAGTCCCCACAGGTCGCAGTCTTCGTTTTCGGGTTCAAAATCCCGAGTCCCACTTCGCTCAATCGAAAAGATCTAATTTTTCTAATCTTCCAAAAAGGATGGAGGACTCAGGAATCAGATCCCAACGTTGGTGCATGGCCAATGGATTGGTCCTGAGCCGCCCAGCGACGCCTCGATTTTAGCTTCTCTGGCCTTGTGTTCGGCTTTTTTAAGATCTACAAATCGAGGTAAAAAGTTTGTTCAAAGGGGACCTTTGGTTAAAGCGTTTGGGAAAATATCATGTGCTTCGGGACTTTTCATAAATCGAATAAATAAGAACAAAGCCCTGTGTGAATTTGCAGAGATGAATTGATCTGATTAGGTGGAAGGCGAAGTCCTTTTATCAATCTCATCAAAAGTTGGCTTTAAATCCTCGGAAAAGGATTTCCATATGCCTTAATGATCATCTATCGCTTTACCTCCCAAGTTCCTGGACAACATCGTTTCGATCACTAAGGATAAATTTCTCCATCTCATCAAATGGAATCCCACCCCATAAACGGGGCTGAAATGGTTTTTGTAAGAGCACCTTGGACGTACTTCATCCAAACAGCATAGCTATGATTTTTTATCATCCCCAAAATATTATACCTTGCACTCCAAGCATGGAATGCCCCAATGCCTAAACTTCAAGAAATAATAAGTTTGCTGCTTTCTGGGAGTTCATACCACTATGCTGTATTACCCATGGTCCGTGGCTCGGATTTTCTCCAAAAGCTGCCTCAATTTTTGGCCTCTCTAAGCTTGCGCTTCAGCTTTTTTGAAGATCAAGGAAAGCGAGTGTAGGTTTGTTCGAATACTTTGGGAAAGCGCTGGAAAATATCGTGGGAATCAGGAACATCTGTCTAAGGTATAAATAGCAAGTAGCCATATTTTGAAAAAAAGTCGCGGATGATCGATCTGACGCTCAGGAAATGAACCTATCCACTAGCTTTAAGCTCCTTGAGCGCTCCCCCATATACAGGAAGGTGCATAGTAAATCCATTAATGAGCACGCACAGACCTCACCAAGCAAATTCCTTTGATATAGATTCGTTTCTCCTCGTGCCCCGTTCATAGTATTCTAAGAAAACATTTTCACGAGGGGTATGATAGACAGGACATGTCCTTTGCTCGGAAGCTAACCATTCCGAAGAATCAAATTGTCACTATAAATATGAAACGGCATCAACCTTCTGATGTGCGTAATCCCTAATGTATCGATATATGGACTTGCTGATCTAATAGAATAGCTCGGAGGCTTGCCTTGCTAACTTCATCAGTGAGTGCTGGCATCGCCATCGTTCTAGCTCTTACTTCTTTTCAGCGCTAGTTCTATTTCCTTGCTCTCTATCTGTGCTCGCTTTTGAAGGTCGAGGAAGCGGGTTGTAGGTCTGTTCCAAATACATTAGCGAAACGGACGCACTCAAATCGCTTTAATTCTGTGATTTTGCTTTTTGTGATTATCATCAAATAGCCCTGCTTAAAAAAACCCGATGTTTATTAGCATTGATTAAGTTGGAACGTGTAAGTCTAGCTGCGAATAATTGAGATAAAAAAGCAGTTTGAACGGAGGATGTTGGCATGTAGTCGTAATGCGCTTCCAGCTCCAGACCTTCCCAAACTCGCTCATGAAAGATTCTCCTTCTAAAATAGATTTATGAGATTTCATAGTGGTTGTTTTCCTTAATTATAGAGCTTGGAGACAAAATCTGGAGAATGTGAGCTCCCCGCGGTACTCGGCTGTCCCAATCACACCAGCTCACGATTGTTCATCTTCTTTCCAGATACCAAAAATCCACAGCTCGCAAGTTTGCAAAACCCAAGATCTGCAATCTGTTTTTTGGAATAAACGCTGAAGTTGAACCTAGATCGCTGGGAAGAGTGCAATCGCCCCATGTTTTGGCCTCTGACGACCCTCTAGCGCCAATGGTATCTCTGATTCCCTTGCCTGGCGCTTCTGCTGTGTGCAGATCTAGGTGAAGCGGATGGTATGCTTGCCGAAGGGGAAGCGTTCCTACGCGCTTGCATGGAATCGTCAACGTTTCATCCTTGGAGGGGAGCGTTCTTCCAAATAAACTTGGATACAGATTCCAGAATTTTTCGCCGAATGGTGATGGATATGGCATATCCGGAGCTTTCAAGCAAGGAGTTTTTAAACTCCTCTGTGAAGTATCTTGTAAAATCCGGAAAGCTCGAAACCTTGCCCAACCAGTTATTTTTTTCCTCAATGCGAATAGACCTTTTCAAAAATCAGCTCCGGTTTCTTTTGCTATTCAAAAAGATCAGATGAAATCGGTGAGTGCGTGTGCTCAAAATAAGGGAATGCTCTATGAGTGCAACTCCATTCCGGTGAAGTGGGAATTCCTACGATGGATATTTGCGAGCACCATTCTCGGTATAAATAAAATGGCTTACCGAACGCAAAGCCCATAGTTCCACACTTAGCTCCTGGCATCTGCTTCAAATAAAACGGTGGACAACACTGCGAGGTCATCGTTCTTTGAAACATGAAGAAGAGACTTTATGGAACGAATCCTTTCCATGCCGCGTCAATTTCTTTTGCTCTCTTAGCCTGAGCGTTCGCTTTCTAAGATTCTGGTAAGCGGGATATAGGGCCTGATTGGTGCCCCCGTCTAGTTGAGAGTTTCCAATGGTGGTATCGCTGCGAAGGATACGTAGCGAGCGATCGCGAACCCAGCATTCCGGGTTGGATAGTTCTGGCAACATGCAGTCCATTGATGATTAAAGCCCCAGTTGATAAAGCCTCGCTAACAATTTTGGCATGCTGTGATCAATTTCTTCAAACTCGTAAAACAGCCTTCTCGTTTTTCAAGGGGTAATCAGCGGACGGAAGAGTAATCTAAGTGTCAGTGACGTAGTGTTTTAAATGGAAATCCAAGCATTCATTGCTTGTGGAATTCGAATGAAGCGTTATAACTAGTTTGGCTCCAATATTCTCCCGTGCGTGAAGTAGATAGTGCCCATTGCCTTACTCCATCCAAGCTCATCTACCTAAATAAAAAGTAACCCGGTCCAGGCCGGGAACTGAGTTCCAATTTGAGTTGAGAGAGTATTTCCTTTATTTACTTGTCAAGGTCATCGGGATGGGCGTTGATGGCCATGAACACTGGGCTCCTTACCGTTCCACTGCGTAGGTTGAATTGAGATTCCCGATTGGGTCTCTGCTTTGCAGATCTAGGAAATCGTGTCGGTGTAGGCTTGTTTCGAAACACCTTGACCAAAATCGGCATCCAAAATCCCGTTCTCCGCCTCGCTAAATGTGGGTGTCCGCATAGTTTTCCAGTATTACAAATCCTACAGTGTCCTATAACACCGGTTGGAGATGGCTAGAGCTAGGTTACTAAAAAATGACTTCTGCGCTTTCCCTTTGCGGAAGTTCAGGAATCAGTTGAAATAAATCTTGATAGTAATATTTGTCTTGTATCTTCGAACTGGGAAGCAAGCCAAAGTAATGATTGCCTCGCGTTTTCTTTGTGGCCTCATGGTAACTATTCCAATGAGGGAGAATCGAAATAGGGGAATGAAATTTCATTGGGCACGCCTTGCTGATGATCTGCCAAGCCAGATGTGCGTCCTCATTTGCTTGGATCGAGGATAAAATCCGGCTTACTCCCACCAGGAATTTTCAAGCGACTCATTTTTGGTCTAAATGACGGACCTTCGATTTCACATGCTTTAAGCTTCATCACTTTGGGCAGAGCTGAAGTCTTCTAGCCCGAA